>Ga0315282_10004800_pt1 | contig 23371 bp, 21 predicted proteins | sample YL17G07_20_MG_FD_203693 | JGI IMG/M metagenome (GOLD analysis project Ga0315282, IMG submission 203693) | Sediment microbial communities from Yellowstone Lake, YNP, Wyoming, USA - YL17G07_20 | ecosystem: Environmental > Aquatic > Freshwater > Lake > Sediment | place: USA: Wyoming | collected... | reverse complement strand
TTATGCAGGAAAGAACAATCTCTAATTGTTTCTTTTCTACAGAGGGCGTGAGCCCTCACTAATTATTTATGTTTTCCAGAACATTACAGAATACGACCACGGCCTAAAGGCCGTGGATTTCTTTCGGACTTAAGAATTAATCATGGTGATATAATATCAGTTCTGTTAAAACTGGAAGATTTACATCAATCTTATTAAGTTCAGTCCATATCTATCAGCTATGCAATTGAACAACAGATACAATAAGGTTTTTGGTAGAATTCCCATACTTGGAATGATTCATCTAGGCGGCTCCAATCCAGTCAAAAGAGCTTTGGAAGAGATTGCAATTTTTGAGGAGGAAGGAGTTAATGGAGCAATAATTGAAAATTATTATGGATCTGTTGATGATGTGATAAAAACTCTGCAGGAAACATCCAGAATAAATCCAAAGGTTGTGATAGGTGTAAATATTCTACCAAACGAATTCGACCGAGCTTTTTTATTAGCCCACGAATATGGTGCAGATTTTATTCAACTGGACTATGCTGCTGGCAGATATAGCGCAGGAGAACTAGATCTTAGAGCATATTCATCCTGCAAGGAAAAATATCCAGAAATAATCGTCCTTGGAGGTGTTTGGCCCAAATATTATCATCCTGTTAAAGGCTCTGACTTGGAAAAGGATTTGCAGGATGGAAAATCAAGAGCAGAAGCTATAGTGGTTACAGGAGCTGGGACTGGGAAAGAAACTCCACTGAACAAGATTAAAAAATTTAGAGAAGTTATCGGTGATCATCCCCTTGTTGTGGGTTCAGGATTGACTGTTGAAAATGCATATGAACAGTTGCTCATTTCAAACGGAGCAATAGTCGGAACGTATTTTAAAAGAGATGGAAATACGCGAAATCGTGTGGACAACTCCAGAGTGAGAGATTTCATGACTGTTGTAAAAAAAGCCAGAGAATATCAAGAAAAGTGATTATGATTGAAAATAATTTTTAATGTAAGAGATATATTATATCCGACTCATAATATTTAAGATTTAACCGAAATCACAGCTTGACCTTGAATATCTTCACTTCGGGATTGTTGAACACAAGCTGGAAGTTGCTCAACCCTTCTCCGTCCCAGAAGAACATTTTAGTGAAAACGGAATCCCTGACATCAGGCTGCATCAGTATGGCCACTTGGAAGCTTGGGTCAATCCACAGCATGGCATCCACGGCATCTGTCACGTTGGCGAATGATTCGCGCTTTTCCTGGCCCGACGGGAAGTATACCAAATCCTTGATGACATATTTGTTGTTGTACACAGGAACAAACTGGCTTCCTTTTGCCACCAAGCTCACAGCGCCATTCTCATATTCCAGTATTCCCTGCTCTTGGTTGTAATTAGTCAAAGAAAGCTGGTAAAAGTCTTTTGCAGTCCCAGTTCCAAAATAGCTCATCCAGTGGTATTTTCCAATCAAATCACTGCTTGCTATGACGTAAACGTCAGTAACAGGCTTGCACGCATCTGCCGGCACAACACTGCCAAAGGTTTTTTTCACATTATTACATTGTTCTGTCGTGAGGGAGGTGTATTTTTTTACAATTGAAACAGATTCTTCCTCGTCGCTGGTGGAAAACATCTTTCCCGTATCCTGGATCCTTATGTTGTGGTTGTACGGGATGCAGGATTGCGGCGCGCAGTGGGCACCATCTGCATGCACTTTGTGTCCAGTGTAACCGGCAATGATGTGGCCGGGGTCCCACCACGTCATTATCAGCGAATCCTTGTCAGCATTTGTCTTTATCCAGTTCAAAGCGTTAATCCAGTTTTGATCTACTTCCATGCCGACACCCTGCGCTCCAACCTGAATGCTGTCCGACACGTAGAAAACTATCCCCAGTAAAATTATTCCGCATATTGTGCTTACAACGGCTGCCTTGTTCTCCTTCAAAAACGGTATTGACGTGAATTCAGAGCCTTCCTTAAAGTATTTCGTGATGTTGCCTATGACAAATCCAGCAGCTGCAGCTACTGCGCATGAGAACAACAAGGAGAACCTAACACCCTGAGAAATCATCACGAATGTTATGGCGAGCCAGACAAAAGCGAACATCTCTGCAAAGGTTATCTCCTGCTTCTTCCAGAGTTTCACGAACGTTATTATCGGCAGCCCGACTATCGCTATCACGAAAGGCACTAGGCCAATCCTGCTTGCGACAGCGGAAAATCCTTCTGCTGTGAAAACGTTTATCGTCTGCAGCTCTGCTACTGATACGTTGACAATCAGTATAACTTTCTGGAAGAACAGCGAGCCGTAGTAGACTGACATTATCGGATCTGTGAACGGCAGACCTGTTGCGAATTTTAATGTCAAGCCAATGACAGAAGCTACACCACCAACTATAGCAATAGGCACGATGAGGTTCTTCAAAACATAAAAGAAATTTTTCTTCAGTATGCTTGAAAACGTGGAGCCTGTTTTCTTTCTTAGCTCAATGGTGGATAAAAATATCCAGTACACTGGCGCAAATGCCGTGAACCAGTAAAGCATGTACCATCCTTGGTTCCAGCTTGCTGCGAACATGAAAAAGCTGAATATCGCCAGCAGATACGCGAAAATTGTTTTCTTGCTGATCCAGCCTGAAGATGCGGCTTTTTTCTTCATCAGATACAGGAAGGAGAAGGTTGTTATAAAAGTCCACATCACTACGGAAACGTCATCATCAACATATCCTGCCATGGACACTCCGATAAACGTAGGAGCTAGAACAACAAACAGCGCTGTTACAAGCCCGCCCCATTTGTTCGTTATCAATCTCCCTGTCATGTATGCAGGAATAGCAACAAGACCGGCCCAGATAGCCGGCATCCATATCATGTACCTCATAAAAGTAGTCGGCCTCACCGCGTTCAGCAGCTTGTATCCTGCTGCAAGGATGTAGTAGTATCCCTGCTGTTCCTCCTGCGGCCTTCCTGGCGGATAGAAACTCAGTATGTCCCACGTCAACGGCTTGAAGTTGTTTTGTATCAATTCTTCCGTATGCCTGTAGTGCCACCACGGGTCGTAATCCAGTATCTGTTTAGTGTTGACTGTACTCAGTCTCACATAAACTCCTAGATAGACTATAAAAAGCAAAATCAGTATGTCTATGTTCGATACAACTAGTTTTTTTATTTTGCTAATCATGCAATACAGCTTCTCTGCATCAGGCATTTCCCTTACACTGTTTTATTGTTATTCGGCTTTAAAAGTTTTTAAATAGCCTAGGTCGCCTTCAACTTCTATAGCATTCTCAGGACAGGCTAAGAAGCAGTATAAACATTTTATACATCCGTTCTGAAAATCAAAATTTTTATCCAATATCTTCAACCTCATCGGGCACAGCTCCACGCATTTTTTGCATTGGTTGCATTTTTCCTTGTTCAGCTTCATTGCAGAAATGTTTGGATCCTGCTTGCTGTATACATCCTGTCTTATGCCGAGCGGCACTAGTATTTTGCTGGACCATTTTGAAGACATGATTCCGTCAAACAGAGGTGAATACCTAATGTAAACAAAAAAGTTCTTCAGCATGAATTCAGCCAAGCGGTTTCTCTTCGGCTTGATGAAATTTATTCTTCTGTCAACAGCTTCAATTAGTTCAACATCTTCCTCAGAAACCACCTTCATCTCCAAAGCGCGTTGGAGATATTTCACTTCTTCAAAACTGAATCCGCATATCTTTGCAACAAACAAATCAATGAGAAAGGGGTTCGTACCTGCTATAATGAGGTTTGTTTCGAGCGGAACGCCTTTTCCTGGACCTTGCCCGCCCATTGATATTATCCCGTCGACAATATGAAGGTTTGGCTTGACCTGCTCGTTCAGCTTGAAAATATTCTCAATCGGATTGTCGTGGAATTTTCTTTTTTCAAAACCAGACAAGCAGCCGATGAGATTTTTCAGCGCACAACTCATACCAAACTCCATGTGCGATTTTATCTTCGGGATGTTGATGAAAAAATCCACATCTTTGCATATTTTAGCAATTTTTGCTGTTCCTTTTTGCAAGTTTATTTCAGTCGTAGGCTCGCGGTTTAGATCCAAACACCTAGCTCCGAAATGTTTTGCCAGCGCGTCAACCTTCAGCCTCGATAATATATTCAGGCCACTGTGGAACGCTCCAGTGTTTGGCCCGTCGGCAACAACGATATTGTCGTATCCTCTTTTTTTAAATGACGACAGGACGGCAGCTATGACGCGCAAGTCAGTCGTGGTTGCGGTAAGCGTGTTCAAATCATTGTTGAAATTCGGCTTTAAAAATATCAGCGCATCCCTTTTTTTGGGAAGGATGCTTTCGTGTTTTTTAAAAACGGTCTCTACGGAATTGTAGACTGCTTCCACATCTTTAGCTTCAAACACAGACAAGCCAAGCTTTTCCTCGCTCATTTTTCAATCATCCCTTTCCCACCTATATCAGCCTTATGAATTTATAAATAAAGTTTACCATAAGTTTTAATCCTTTTCTAATCATTAAAAACTTGTGAGATATTTCGGTAGCGATGCAACCAAGGCAGCGAGAGTAGGTTACGGTATATTATCAGTAGCTAAAGGAATATTTTTAGCCAATGATATTAATGCGCGTTTGAACACACGCCAAAATCCAATTTATTGGTCTCTTATAGCAATAGATTTGACGATTACTGCTGACTTGTTTTTAACGGCTTACACAGGCAAAGTGCTGCCTATAACAACGACTTTGAAAAAAATTCCTTATGGTGAAAAATTACTTGAGAAAATTGAGAATTTGTATGATTTTATTTTTGGCAAAAATGAGAGTCGCAATCCATAAATTCTTATAATGTTGCGACAAATTGTTGGTTATGAAGATTGTTTACATTTCCATGTTCGACATGCAGGCTGCCTCTTCCATACGTCTGCACAACTATGCCTCTGAAATAGCAAAGCTTGGCCATGATGTCACATTCATAGCGGCTTCTGGGACAAAAAGAACGGCGGAAGGAGTGAAGATGGTTTACATGGACGAGGTCGAGCAAAAGCCGTTCCGCGGCATCTCTCTCACAGTCTCAGCCCTTCTTTCACTTTTAAAAGTGGAAAGGCCGGACATAATACACTTCAGCAAGCCTCTGCCTGTTTTAGGACTGCCAAGCATGCTTTACAGGGAAATATTCCCGTGCAAAATAATCTGCGACTGGGACGACATAGAAGGAGAACTGGGATTTTCCCAACTGAGGGGGTTTCCGGAAAAGCAGATAATTACATTTTTCGAAAGCTGGATTCCCAACCGCGCTGATGGAATCACTCCTATAAGCAGGGCCATAGAAAAGCTTGCAAAAAAATACTCGAACAGGATTTTGTATTTGCCAAACCTAGCAATGGTAAACAAGTTCAGCCCGAAGATTTCTGGAAGCAAGATGAGGAAGCGTTACGGCTGGGGCGGGAAAAAGATACTGCTTTTCACAGGAGGGTTTGGAAAGTATTCCGACGCGCCGATTTGCATAAGGGCCATGAAACATATCGGAGAAAAAAATGTTTTGCTGACAATATTCGGCCGCGAGGAAAGGAAGCAAGCGATGGAGAGGATGATTGTTGACTTGGGTTTGAAAGGAAGGGTGAAGATATACGACCCGATACCTTTTGAGGAAATGCCGCAACTGTTAGCTGCTGCTGACATTCTGCTGTCGCCGATGAACAAGGAGTGGGCCAACAATTATTACAGGCTGCCGCTGAAAGTTTCAGAGTATATGGCCGCTGGCAAGCCTATTGTAACGCAGGATGTTGGTGAGACGAGACTGCTTGTCGGAAATGCAGCTTATGTCACGAAAAGCAACGAAGAGGATTTTGCAAAGGGAATAGTGAAAGCTTTGCATGACGGAAGGAAGATGGGCTTGCTTGCAAGGAAAAGGGCGGAGAAGGAATTTTTCACAAAGCAGGTGAAAAGACTGGAAAAGTTTTACGAGAGCTTCTCTTAAATCTTTTACTGGCTAATAAAAACCAGTGAATCGATGGCAGAATATATAAAGCACAATGGACCTGAGGTTGTAAGGCGTGCTGTAAAAATTGTGGAATATCTAAAAGGGTATGATGGGACTGGGAGCCCGATAACCGCTCTTGTAAGCGAAGTGTGGCGGGGCTCGGGTTTAGCTTATTTTTGGAGCCGCTATACCATCTGGAGACAGGCCTGGGATATGGCAGTTTATGATATATTGAATGTGAAACCCATTGCTAGAGAACGCCCAAAAAGGAAGTTGACAATTTCGTGCGGTCCAAAAGCCGATGAATTCCTGCGCGAGGCACGTAAAAAATCAGTTAAATCTGGAAGATTTAATAACTAAAAACCCAAATTAATTTTATGATGCGAGAAAATTGGATGTTGGGATTTCTTGGATTTATGGGATTACAAGGAATAAATGGACTCATCAACGGTGACTATTTGCAAGCAGTATGGCTTGTTTGGTTTGCGTGGTTCGTTTATTTCTTACCCAAGAAAAAATAAATTCACCCATAAGATTCCAGTGAAAATATCAACATCTCATTGAATACAGTTGTGAGTAATATTCATCCTTAAATTTTTAATTTTTTCTTAATCCAATAATCCATCAGGCTCAAAGCTCCTTTGAACTTTCTGCTGAAATCCGACAAGCTTCTCGTAGTTTTTATATGATGCAACAAAACGCTCGGCCTGAAATAAAATCCACCATACAAACCTTTGTCCGTCAACTCTATAATTTTTTTCTTTGATAATTGCGGGTATTCGATCACAGTGCTCTGCTCGCCAGCGTCAACCCATTCCCTCCAGTCTGTAGCTTTTATAAAATCATTCTCCTTGCAGTATTGGTAAAATTCCGTACCGGGATACGGAATCATCGATGAAAATTGCAGCGTGTCACAACCAACATCTTTAGCAAGCTGTATCGTCTTTTTAGCAGTCTCTTCCGTCTCTCCCGGTCCTCCAATCATAAAGCATCCATGAAGTTTTATCCCAGCCTCCTTTGCAAGTTTTCCAAACTCTCTCATTCCCTCAACAGTTTCGCCCTTGTGTATGGCGTTCAGCACGTTCTGGTCGCCTGACTCGAAGCCGATAACCAACATCCTGAAATTAGCCTCTTTCATTTTTTTCAAAAGATTTATGTCAAATATGTCTGCCCTAGAATTTCCGGAAAAAGAAAGTTTTTTATTTAGCCCTCTTTTAATTATCTCATCGCATATCTCCGCACACCTTTTCTGGTCCGCAGTCAAAGTGTCGTCCTCGAACATTATCTCCTTCAAGTCAGGAAACATTCTCAGATCTTGTTCAATTTCGTCGACAACGTTTTTCGCAGACCTCAATCTGTATCTTCTGCCGTACAAAGTCTGCGGCAACAAACAGAACGTGCATCCATTAGGACAGCCTCTTCCTGCTATTATTGTAAGAAACGGATAGAGTTTTCCCGCGTCGAAATAATCTTTCACATTTATGTGGTACCACGCTGGGAATGGCAAATCATCAAGGTTTTCAATAGGCGGCCTGTCTTTTGTCGACAGAATTTTTTCTCCTTCGCGATATGTTATTCCGAGAATTTCTTTCATCTCTCTTTTTTTGTCAGCAACATCAGCCAGCTCCTTCAGCGTGTAGTCATACTCCCTTCTCGCTATCACGTCAACCTTGCCGTTTATTTTCATCGACTCTTCCGGCAAAGCAGAGACGTGGCTTCCTATCAAAACAGTTAAAACACCAGTCGCATCCTTCAGTTTCGCAGCCTGTTCGATATCATTGTAAATAGAAGGCGTTGTAGTCGTGACGACAACCATGTTCGGCTTGAATTCTTTCGCCATGGTTTCAATATCCTCAAAGGGAATTTCCTTTGCAGCAGCGTCCACAAACTTGCAGATGTGGCCTGCCTTTTCCAGCAGGGCAACAGCTATCAGGTAGTAGTCTGGGGGCCTTCCCACTCTTCCTCGCGATCTAGCAAACCACCTTGCCGTCCTAACAAAATTCTTCACTCCGTAAAACGACGGGTTGAGAAAAAATATTCTGGCCATATTATCAGTCTCTATATTGTGATAAACACTAATAAAGGAAATACCTTATTTAAAATTGATGGACCATGATTTCCGTTGTAATGCCAGGCTACAATGTTGAAAATACTGTCGAGGAGAATCTCACCACTCTGCTCGAGCAGACAAAAAAATTCAAAGAACGGGTCGAAGTTATTTTCGTGGATGATGCCAGCAAAGACAGCACTGTAAAAGTTGTGAAGAGGTTTGGGATAAAAGTCATAAAGCAAAAGCACGCAGGCCCTGCTGTTGCCAGAAACCGCGGAATGAGAGCAGCGAAAGGGAGGATTGTCATTTTTCTGGACGCAGACTGCAAAATCAGCAGCAACTGGCTCAAGGAAATAATAAAACCGTTCGAGGATGAAAAGGTGGCTGGAGTTGGAGTAAAGTACGAGACATGGAACAAACACTCATGGGTTGCTAGGTTTGTAGGCTATGAGATAGGGCAGCGGCATGAAAAAATGGGTAGGGATGTTGATTTTCTAGCAAGCTACAGCACTGCTTTTCGAAAGGATATTCTTCTAAAGCTAGGTGGCTTCGACACAAGCTTCAAAATCGCTTCTGCCGAGGATAATGACCTCAGCTACAGAATAAAACATCTCGGCTGCAAGCTGATTTTTTTGAAAAACATCTTCGTCTATCACAAGCACCCCGAATCTTTATTAAATTACTACAAGAAGCAGTACAACCATGCAAAGTGGAGGATATTTCTCTACGCAAAGCACTTGAACAGAACGGTGTGGAGAGGAGACAAGTATGTCGGTTGGGGGACTTTTATCCAGCCTCTGCTCTTTTTGTTGATGCCTTTCACGTTTTTATTTTTGCCAAGATTTTTCTTCTTGTCTCTAGTTGCCAATCTAGCGATACACATCGGCACAGCAGAATTTGCTTGGAAAAATAAAGATCATGCAGTAGCTTTTCTCATACCTCTACTTTTCTTGGTCAGAAGTTTCTTATGGGGTTTGGGCGCTTTCGTCGCGATTGTGAAAATCACGTCCGGAACCCTTAAGAAGGTTAAATATCATCAATATTAAATTATATCAAGTGATTGTTTGGCAGAGAAGGAAATAACAATTGAGGTAAAAAAGCCGGAAATTTTCGTGCTTGCTATATTTTTAGCAGTGGCGCTTGTTTTAGAGCTGATTGTTACTTTTCAATCTCCAATAGCTTTTGGAGATGAAGGCTGGCACACTGCGATAGCGCAGCAGATAGCTGAAAAGAATGAATATTTTGTGTGGCAGCCTTTTGAAAACACAAAGCTGATGCAGCACGGGTATTTCAGGCCTCCGCTGTGGAATTTTGTCGAGGCCGGCTTCTTTTTCCTGTTCGGCTTTAGCGAGATTATAGTAAAGTTTCTAGCTCCATTCATAGGAACAGTCGTAATCGGCGCTGCTACATATGTTCTCGTGAAAAAGATGTTCAACAAAGAGGTTGCTCTCATGGCCGCAATAATAATCATAGCCGTCCCTTCCTTTGTCACGTATGCTGTCCTCTTTACAACAGAAATGCTGCTTGTGTTGTACATGCTGCTGTTCTTTTTCGTTTTCACTTTGTCTTTAGAGACAGGAAGCAAAAAATATTTAGCATTAGCAGGTGTGTTCGGTGGTTTAGCGTTGCTGACAAAGCTTTCCGCTTTCATCGTCTTCCCCGCAATCTTCCTTGCTTTTGCCTACACGGCTTACAAGGATAAAAACTACAAACATGTATTCAAGCAGTTTTTCATAGTGGCTATTTTTCTGGCGCTAGTCTACGGAACGTTTTTCCTGAGGAACCTTCTGTTGTTCAACATAACAGGAGTGCAGTTCTTCGATTTTATAACTAAACCCAAGACGGATATAACATTCACCTACACTTCGAAGACTGACGTGGCAGCAGGAGCAATGCAAAGCGGCACCGGGCTGAGCGTTTTGGATTACGGGATAAGAAACTATATCGAGTTTTCCTACGGCAATCCATGGTTCATTGTTCTCGGCTTTATAGCAGGATTCATTGTTCTGCTGATGAAGCGCAGCAAGACTCATGTTATACTGGCTGTCGCTCTGATTGCATTCTCTCCGATAATATATTTTACAGCATTCGGTGGAAGATCTGAGGATACGTCACGTTACGCTCTAGCAGTTCTGCCTGTCATCTCTGCAATAATCGCTTTGTACTTTGACACTGTCTACGAATTCATAAAACACTATTACAGCAAAATTGCGCTGATAGTTTTTGTTTTGGTCATAGTGCTGAGCGCGCAGCAGCTGAACGACAAGCTGATAGCGATGAAAAGCGTGAAGCAGTTTTCACCATTGTTTTTCGAAGCTTGCGATTTCGTAAAGAAAAGCACTACTGCTGACTCTTTGCTGATGACTATATGGGACCACCAGGCTGTCTACAACTGCCAGAGGAATGTTGTCACACCAGATGGTTTACCAGATCAAGGAGATATAATGTTGAGCAATGATGCAAACCTCACTGTCTCAAGATTAAAAGCCCACGGCATAACTCACGTTTTCATACAGAAATTCAGCGTCAGTCAAGGCGCAGAACACAACCGCTATCCGATAACTTTTATAAACATGATGGACGGCAATACGAAGAGTTTCAAAAAGATTTTTGAAAACGGCGCTTCGATAAACACTTGTGCCAGCAGCGACGGCTGTGGCGGGAATATAATCTACCAAGTTGTATGAGGTGTAAGAGTGAAAGCCCTGCTAATATCAATTGCTATATCATTCTTCACAACATACTTTGCAACGCCGCTTCTGATAAATTTTTTGACTGCCGCTGGAATACTAGGCGTGGATATAAACAAAAAAAACAAGCCCAAGCTTCCAGCCAGTGGTGGAATATGTGTAGCGACAGGAATACTTGCAGGATTACTTGCTTACATTGGCGTGGAGACATTTGTCTATGGCGGGCAGAACACTTCGGTCCAGATTCTAGCAGCTGTTTCCAGCATATTAATTGTAACATTCGCAGGCCTGTTTGATGACTTGAATGTAAAGTCCCATATGATAAAAACAAAAGACGGAAGCAATGTGAAAGTTGGATTTTCAAAGTGGTGGATAAAACCGTTATTAACATTGCCAGCTGCCATACCGCTGATGGTAATCAATGCTGGTGAAACAAGCATGTTGATACCTCTTTTAGGTAATGTAAACGTTGGGATTCTTTATCCTTTACTATTTATTCCTGTGGGTGTAGTTGGTATGGCGAATGCAGTAAACCTCTTGGGTGGTTTTAACGGTATGGAGGTAGGAATGGGTTTGACATACATGGCCAGCCTTGGATTGTATTCTTTGCTGTACAGCCCGGGACCAATCGGCTCTGTAATATTTCTGATATCAGCCGCGTCTCTACTTGCATTTTTGAGATACAACTGGTTTCCTGCAAAAATACTGCCCGGAGACAGCTTGACATACCTCCTGGGCGCACTTGCGATAACTGGAATTGCATTGGGAAACATAGAGAGGGCTGGAATAATTGCCATGACTCCGTTCTTTATAGAATTTTTGCTTAAACTAAGAAGCAAACCCATATTTAGTGCCAGTTGTTTGGGTGTTATGGGCGATGACGGAAGGATAAAATCCCGCTACAACGGAAAAATATACTCCTTAACACATGTAGTGATGAAGTTCAGCAACTTTACAGAAAAGCAGATGACGGTGATATTCATTTTAATAGAGCTTGCATTTTGTTCGATCATGTTTTTGAAACCTTTTTAGTGAGACTATGAAGACAAAAACAATTTTATTACTTACACTAATATTCTGCATAGCAGCACGTTTAGCTGTTAGTCTGCCTCTTGATAATTCCTATCCAGCTGGAACTGACACTAGCCTGCACATCTCACGCAGCTGGCTGTACGGCAATTTTGGCTTTGCCAAATGGAACTACTACCTTGAGGGAGGATTTCCTCTGCTGAAAATCAACCCGCCACTTCCGTATATTTTCACAGGGCTGCTGAGCAAAATTCTCGGAGCTGTTATTTCCTACAAGCTCGTCAACGATTTCTTTTTCGTCGTCACAGTTGTGATATTTTTCTTTTTGCTGAAGGAGTTCGGGCTGGACGACAAAAAAACAGCGATAGCGCTTTTCTTTTTCAGCTTGATTCCAATTTACTCATACTATCTAGCAGACGGCCGCTCCACGTCGTTGATTGCTTTTGCTTTCGTCATGTCTGCGTGGTTGTTCTTCAAAAAGAGCATCGACAGGAGTGGATTTTCTTATATATTTTTGTCATCCCTCTCGTTCGCCGCGGCAATACTGGCAAACCAGATAATTGGCGTCATGTCTCTGCCGATAATATCCATGTGGCTTTTTTTCCACAAGTTCAACATTAAAAATTTGAAAAAAATCATCGTCGTCTTCGCTCTTTCATTCCTTTTCTCAGTGTGGTGGATCGCATTGTTTATTTTCGAAGGCTCTTCTGCTAGTGGGGGGAGTGCTGGACTGCTTGTAAGGCAACCGAACATAGCAAACCTGAAGGACGAGATACTTGCTAGAATCGGCCTGCTTGGTGTGTATGTCTCGGACTTTGCTGTCACTGCAATATTTTCCATGCTTGCAGTCACAGTTGTTTTGTGTTTCGTGTCGTTGGCGGAGATAAAAAGCAAGACCAACCGAGATTTCATCCTTTTGGCAGCGATGATAGTTGCCTTCTCTCTGGTGTCGGCTTTCAAAAGGATTTTCATATTTTTGCCAATTCCACTGAGCATCGTTGTAGCATATGGTGTAGAAAAGCTGAAGGGAAAGTTAAAAATGATGGCGATAATATTTCTCGCTGCTTCGCTGCTGTTGAGCTTCCTTATGATACAGCCAAAGTCCATCAGCAACCCAACATTCCCTCAACTGCCGAAGGACGGCCGCTTCATATTTTTCGGCAACGAGACAAAATACTACGGCAGAGATGTAGTCTACAACCTCTACTATCTTCTATCAACAATGCAGGGGAATGAGAACATACAGGGCTGGTACGTCTCAGACCAGTCTACCTTCGGCTCCTCAAGCCTGTACAGCGGAAAAAAGCTCGACTACGGAAGGCAGTTGTTAAACTTCTCCACGGGCAACGAGGAAAACTATTATCAAATAATGAAAGGCGGCTGGGTGAATTATTTTGTTTATGATACGGGCAACAAGACTTTTGACAAGTTCTTCAGCGGCAACAACTTCAGGACATATGCTGTGGATGAAAGGTTCACTATAAAAGAAATTGTTCCGAAGGCAGAGTATGTAGAGATTGATGGTGTAGCTGCGGGTGCAGTTTTCGAGAAGGGGAATGACATGATAACGATAAATGCTGTGTGCAATCCTGGCACTGTGACGGTGAAAGAAAGGTTTGACGGCAACTGGAGGACTTTTATCAACGGCGAATCCGCCAGCATAAGGGAGAATGAATACGGGTTTATAAATTTCAGCAACACCTACAGCGGGCCTTGCACGATAGTTATGAAGTATGAGTATGACAGCTACTACAACATTCTTCTCGCCGTCTCTTCAATTTCATTGGCAGTTGCAACTGCGTATTTTTTGTATGACCAAAGGAGGAAAAGAAATTGAGAGTGATGATAGCTTATCCTGCATTGGAAAAATCGAAAGGCTATCCGCTGCTGACACAAAATCGGCAATAGAGCAAGTGAAAGCTTGCCTACCGCAAATTCCAGTGGTTCAGCGCGCCTTCGACTTTCATCTTTCCTGTCATACCTGCAACAGCTGCGACTATGCTGAAGCTTGACGGGTTTGATGTGGACTTTTACGACGGAATAGCCAGAAAGGAAAAGTATGAAGACTTTAAAAAAGAGTTTGATAATTTCAAGCCTGACATGGTTGTTTTCGAGACAAAAACCCCTGTTGTGAAGCAGCACTGGAATATAATCAAGGAGATGAAAAAGATTTCTCCAGAAACGAAATTTGTTTTGATGGGCGACCATGTCACAGCTCTGCCAGTAGAATCGATGAAGAAAAGCAAGGTGGATTACGTTATAACTGGCGGGGACATGGACATTTCTTTGTTTGGATTGGCGAAAAATATCCGCGACGGCAGCGAAATGCCGAAAGGTATTTTCTTCAGGCAAGGCAAGGCGATAAAAAACACTGGCGATTTTGTTTTGACGGAGAAGCTTGACGATCTGCCTTTCATCGACAGAGAATTGACGCATTGGGAGTTGTATGGTGAAGCTTACTTGTTTCGGCCTGTTGCTTATACAATGGCAGGCAGAGACTGCCCTATGCGCTGCAGCTTCTGCAGTTGGTCCTGGAATTTATTTGAAGGCATGCGCTACAGAAGTGTGGAAAATTATCTCGAAGAAGTGGAGATGCTTGTCAACAAATATAAAGTCAAGGAGATTTTTGACGACACTGGAACGTTTACTATAAATAAAAAATGGGTTGGGGATTTCTGCAACGGAATGATAGAAAGGGGGTTGAGCGAAAAAGTTTCTTTTTCGATAAACGCTAGGTTTGATAGTTTGACTGATCCGAAATTCTGCGATTTGATGAAGAGGGCTGGATTCAGGCTGTTGAAAGTGGGTTTGGAGTCCGGCAGTGAGGAAACATTGAAAAGATTGAGGAAAGGAGAGACTTTGCAGACGATGGAGCTTGGTTATAAAAACGCGAAGGATGCTGGACTGATAATGATGCTCACGATAATGGTCGGCTATCCTTGGGAAAGCAAGGAGGAAGCGCAAAACACGATAAATACTGCGACGAAAATGTTGCAATACAAGACAAAGATTGGAGACAGTTTGCAGGCTTCAGTTGTAGTTTCATATCCTGGCACTTTGCTTTACAAGGAGGCTAAAAAAAACAAATGGTTTAGGATTAAAGATGATGATTGGGATAAATTTGACATGACCGAGACGGTTTTGAAATCTCCGATGGATCCTGAAGAGGTTATGGAGATGTGCCAGTCTGTGTGGAGCATCTACACAAACCCGATGTATGCTTTGAAAACCTTAGCCTCAGTAAGGAATTGGCACGAGTTCACATTGTTGCTGAGAGGAGTGAAATCTGTCTTCAGCCATATAAAAGATTATTCATAAATTACGCAAAACAAATATTCTTTAAGGGTGCGAAAATGGAGAAAACTTTTGTCAGCATCGTAATACCGACTAGAAACAACGAAAAAGTTCTGGAGGACTGCTTGAAATCTTTGAGGAAGCAGGATTATCCGAAAAACCGCTTTGAAATAATTATTGCCGACGACCACAGCACCGACAAAACAGCAGCAGTGGCGAAAAAATACGGCGTTAAGATTGTGAAATCTTCCGGCCCTCCTGGCAGGCAGAGGAACGATGCTATCGCAGCAGCAAAAGGGCAGATTATTGGCTTCATCGACAGCGACTGTGTTGCAGAAAAAAGCTGGATTTCGAAAGGAGTGAGCAACTTTACTGATGACAACATAGCTATAGTCGGCGGGCCGAACTTTACCCACCCCAATGATCCTTTCATCGCTCATGCTACTGGATATGTTTTCTCTTCACGAGCTGGCTCTGCTGCAATGAGCGCTCGCTATACTAACAGAGGAAAAGCTGTGAAAGAAACAGATGAAACTGGATTGATATCGTGCAACATGTTTATGAGAAAAAAAGTTGTTGATGAAATGAAAGGTTTTGAGACGAAATTTTTTCCGAACGAGGAAAATGAACTTATGCACAGAGTGAAAGTTGCAGGCTACAGGCTGCTTTACGTGCCAAACATGACCGTCCACCACCACAGAAGGTCGACGCTGAAAGGATTCTTCTTCCAATCATTATTTTACGGCATCAGCCGTGCTCAGCTGGTGAAGGAGCATCCTCGCGTTTTGAAACTTCTCCACCTCGTGCCAACTGCTTTCGTGCTTTTCCTTCTGCTGGCTCCACTAGCAGCCTTTGCCTTTCCGCAATACTGGATTTTTTATTATCTGTTTGTAGGACTTTATTTTTCCTTCATGGTTTCACTTGGAATATACAAAGCTTTCAAGTTTAAGGACGCGAGGCTTGCAATAATAATGCCACTGATGTTTTTCATACTTCACTTTGCTTACGGTATAGGTTTTATCAGGGGACTGTTCAAATGAAGTGGGAAGAAGTTGTTGATGACTATTTCGAAAAGCTGGGATTCGTGAAAGGCCAGTATTTTTCAGACCAACAACGGGCTTACTATGCAAGCTCTTTGTCAAGAGGAAAATACAGTATCGCAATCTTTTCATTTCTAGCAAAAAGGAAAGACCTGAAAAATCTGAAAATGTTCGAGCCTGGATGCGGTGTTGGCTCTTTCGCTTTGCTTGCATCAAAACAAGGAGCGTTTGCAGTAGGTTGCGATACAAGAAAGGATATTTTAAAGTTGGGAAGGGCTCTGAACAGGATAGAAAAAGGCGAGGCCCACTTTGTCGTGGCAGACTGCCTGCATATGCCGTTCAAGGAAAATTTTTTCGATTACGCGTTTTTATGGGATGTTTTGGAGCACACGACAGAGCAGGAAAAAATGCTGCAGGAAGTTTTTCTCACCCTTTCCTATCGGGGAGTGCTGCTGTCAAAGATTTCCAACAGGATGTTCCCGGTAGAGCCGCACACGCTGCTGCCGTTCCTGTCCTACCTGCCGAAAAGCAAGGCGGATTTTTTCGTGAAAAAATTCAGGAACGGCTTTTACCTTTGGTATGATTCCTATGAGAAGGAAATACAGCTTCCAACCTACAACACAGCAAAAAAATGGTTTGAAGACTTGGATGATGTGAAATTTTACAACATGTTCCTCCACTACTTGCCATATGTAGGAGAGTTCAGCCTGAAGCACAACATCATGTCGTTCAAGCTTCCGAAAATCCTGAAAAAATTATTTAGTTCTCGCGCATTTCTAAGCATAGTTTCAAAATGGCCTTTCATAGTGTTTGCAAAGGACTGGATTGTTGTTGCGAAAAAATCCTAATCTCTTTCTAACCTTAGCCTTAACGCATAAAACAGAATTTTGAAAGCTTCGCTTGTACTAGCTTTGCTTTTTCCCTGCTTCCTTTTCACAAAAGTTATCGGCACTTCTGCTATTTTCAAACCAGCCTTCTTAGCCTTGTAAAGTATCTCCATGTTTATCTTGTATCCAATGGGGTTCAGTTTGAACTTTTTGTATATCTTTGCTCTAACTGCGATAAAGCCCGACATGTTGTCCTTTATCGGCAACCACAGTATCAGCGAAACCATCTTCCTCATCAGAAAACTAGCAATCCTCCTGTGTGTCACATCTTTAGTCTCCCCGCCTTCCACAAACCTCGATCCTATAACAACATCGTAATCATCCATCTTCTCCAAAAGTTTTTTGATGTCCTGTGGCCTGTGTGAAAAGTCAGCATCCATCGTCACTATTATGCTGCCTCTTGCAACCTTCACTCCTTCAAGAACAGCATTTCCCAATCCGTCAGATTTCTGCATCACTAGCTTCACATTGTTAAGCTTCGGCGTAACATCGCTCTTGTCGACAACTATTATTTCATGGCTCGTTCCGGAGAGATTTTTGTTTATCTCTTTCACTAGCTCGTTTATTTTTGGCTCGTTCTTTGTTGGAACTATTACAGAAATTTTCATCCCATCACCCGCAGAACTTTCCTATTATTTTGCACGGTATCTCTGCCAATTTTTTAATCTTCTCAGGCATCTTCTCCGTCACGTTCCTTATTATGAAAATGTCCTGGCCGTTGAAGAACCTCATCATAAGCAGGGCAGCTATGTACAAAGAAAAAGCTATAGCTGCGACGAAGATTTTCATAATAAAGCTCTCGAAGCGCGCCCCGCCGAAATAGACTACTGCCAAAAGCATTAATGAAGCAAAAAGAATTTTGCTTATGCTAGCAACAGGGGTTTTGAATCCCAAATATTTTCTTAGGAAGATGTAGCTGGCCAAAAAAAACAGCGCGTTTGTTATCAAAAATGCGTATACAATTCCATATGCTGAAAACATGTACGTCAGCGGGATTGAGGTCAAAAGAAAAACTACTGCCGAGGAGACCCATATGTTCCTGCTGACCTTTGTCTTCCCTATCGCATACAGTGCCGAGGAAAATATTCCAGCGCATCCGAAAAGTATCGATCCTACAGACAGCAGAGGCAGGTATTGTATAGCAGGCAGGTATTCCGTCTTTATCTTCAGGAAAAGTATAAGCGGCTTGAGAAATGCTACTATGAAAATAGAGAGCGGTATCGCGAGGAACAGCGAATATCTGAAAGCTATCCCTATCAGCTTTGATTGTTTTGCTTTTTTCTTTTTGACAGACAGCTGAGACATTATTGGAAATATCGCCTGCGCTATTATGTTTGGCACTAACGATATGAGTGTTGCAATCACCATCGCTAGTGAGAACAAACCTGTCGCTTCCGGATTTTTTATAACGGTCAGGATGATGTAATGAGAATTGTTGAACGTCAAAGAAGCTAGCAGTGAGATGAAAGCAGGCATAGCGTATTCAAACAAAACTTTTTTCTTTTCATACTTTTCAGCAGCAGGATACCTGAAAACTTTCAGCCTCATTAGAGGTATCAGAGAAAAGCCTATCAGCACTCCCAGCAGGGGACCGAAGTAGCTGAATCCCAAAAATATGAACGTTGTTGAAAGCAGAAGCTTGGAGAGATTTCCAAGAAAATTTGTCTTGAAAAATCCTTTCATGTCTTGGAATCCTATGAGTATGTTTGAAGTGATGTACATCATCGAAAATACAAACGTTCCTGCTGCTATCAGCCAAACGACAGGCTCAGTCACCTTCAGCACGGAAGCTATGTAGGATGCGTTTGCAATCAGTAGAGCGCATATAGCAGCGTCCATTATGAAAATTATTGTCATGGACATCTTCACGACAGACCCTATCTCCCTTCTCTGCCGCTTTTCCACATACTCAGATATCAGTTTCTGCACAGCAGTGTTCATGCCGAGCATGCTTATGCTTCCCAGTATCATCATCAAATTAACAGAAGTGCTTATTATCCCATACTCGAACGGAGTTAGAGTTCTCCATATCACGAAGGAATAGATGAATGAAAACAATGTTATGAAAGCCCAGTCTAGCGATAGGAAGACTGTGTTGGAAACTGCTTTTACCGGCGAACTCATCTCATCCTCTCATATTTTTTTATTTTGCTGCATTAAAAGATTCTTCGAGCCCCACGCTAATCCAAGGCAGGCAGAAACATTCCTCAAAAATATCAGCGCGATTGAAGGAAGAATCAATCCTCTGTCTTTTTTCCAGGTGAACTTTATCAATCGGAAATTCAAAGCGTAGCTGAAAATCATCATCAGCGCTGCAAAGACAAAGAAAGTTCTGTCAAATATTCCTAGTGCTAGGGAAAAAATCGAAATGGCGAACAGCAAAGTCTGCGGCATGAGGCTGGCTGGTGTGTAGACGTTATTCAAAACTTTGCCTTTGTATTTTCTGTAAAGCCGCGTCTTCCAATATCCCCTCTGGAATTTTTGCTTCATAAAACTCATCAGCTTGCCAGTGTGCCAGTGGTACACATATGCAGCAGGGGCGAACTTGATCTTGTATTTCGCCGCGACTCTAAATGACAAGTCAGGATCTTCAGCCTGTATCATCTTCTCGTTGAATCCTCCCATCTCTTCAAACACTTTTCTCCTGTATGCACAATTATATGACCCGACAAAGTCTATGTTCTCCGCCTTTTTCATTTCTTCATGCCTCTGCTCTATCTCGTACTGTAAAAAATTTGCAATTGGATTTTTGTGGTTGAGGTTTCTGTACGTTCCTGCCACAGCTGCAACATCCTTGTCTTCAAACGGAGCAACAAGATTTTTCAGCCACGCCTCAGGCGCCACGCAGTCAGCGTCGACAAAGACCAGTATCTCCCCCCGAGAATGTTTCACTCCGATGTTCCTCGCGGCAGACGCACCCTTTATGTTGTGCTTCACAACTTTCACCGGGTACTTTGCAAGTATCTCCTGCGTCCTGTCAGTGCTGCTGTCGGCGACGATTATCTCCCGTTTTCCTTTAAAGTCCTGCTTCAAAATGGATTCAATATTTTTCGCTATGAATTTCTCGGAATCACGCGAAGGTATGATGATGGATATCATTATACACTACTCCTCAGCAGGTGTTTAATCAAACTTCTGAACGATCGGATGTTTCTCCACGCTTCTGATGGGTGAAGTAAAGATTGCTTTGCTTTGTAAAACAAATAGCTCGGCCTGAAGTAGAATTCTCTTCTTGCTTGATCACAATATTTCACCAAATCTTCCGCGGACAAGTCAGGCAGCTGCAGAACTGTGTTATGCAGGCCTTCTTCTGTCAGCCATTTTGAAAAATCTTTCGTCGTTAAATAATTATTCTTCTTCGCCCACTCGTAAGCTTCAGTTCCAGGGTAGACCATCAGCGGAAAGAATTGAGCAGTATCTGGGTTAAGTTTCTTTGAAAAATCTATGGTCTGTCGAATTGTTTCTCTCGTCTCGCCAGGCAAGCCGATCATAAAACAACCATGGACAAGCAGTCCTGCTGTTTTAGCATTCTTTGCAAACTCTAAAGATTGTTCTACTGTGATGCCTTTGTGTATGTTGTTGAGTATCAGCTGCACTCCGCTTTCGTAGCCGGGTATGATCAACCTGCAGCCGGCCTCTTTCATCAGCTTCATTGTCTCCAGGTCAAGGTTCACTCTGGTATTAGCCCACCACTTTATTTTTTTGTTTAACCTCTTCTCTATCAGTAATCTACAAATTTTCTTCGCCCTCTCAAGATCCGCACTAAAAGTGTCATCCTCAATTCCAATCTCCTTAACATCTGGATAATTTTCTATTATATACTCGAATTCAGCAACGACATTTTCCGGAGTCCTCAGCCTGTATTTTCTTCCGTAAAAAACTTGCGGATAGTTGCAGAAGAAACATCTAAACGGGCAACCGCGGCCGGTCATTATCATTACCATCGGATATTCCGCCGACGCGAAAAAGTAATCTTTGTGGTCGAGGTGTTTTTTGTACACTTGGCTGACAAAGGGAAGCTCGTCGAGATTTTCAATAAACTCTCTCGCAGGATTTTTCACAATCTTCCCGTCTTTCCTGAAAACTATTCCCTTCACGTCTTTCAAACTTTTGTTCTGCTCCAATGCTTTTGCCAAATCTAAAACAGTGTAATCATACTCTCCTACAGCTACCGCGTCTATTTTTTCATTCATCTTCATCGTTTCTTCTGGAAGTGCGGAAGGATGCGTACCTACTAAAATCACAAAGCCTCCTACCTCGTCTTTTATTTCCGCTGCCACGGCTACATCATTAACAATACTCGGCGTGCTTGTATCAACAACTATCAGCGTTGGAGAAAAATCTTTTGTCAAAGTCAAAACATCCTCCCTGCTGTATCCTGCAGCAGGAGCGTCTATCAGCTTCACAGCAAAGCCGTTCTTCTCTAGTACGCCTGTAGTATAAGAAAGCATTATAGGGTAGTAGATTGTTCCGCCTTTGGTTCTTGCCGGAGACCGGGAGCTTCGCGAGAATTTCTCGAAAAATGGAGGATTCAACAGCAGCACTGGCATTTCTTTTCTCCCTCCAAAAACTTTCCTATAATCGAAATTATTCTTGTCCCTTTCTTCTTGTGTACAACTTTCATCTTGCCAGCCTTTTCTAAAGCCGCTTGCAGTTTTCCAATGTCATAAACAGCTATCACCTTTTTCTGCTTCTCCATCTCCTTCACGATCTGCATTTGATGATCATTAACATGTTCATCAAATTTCTTCATCCTCGGAACAGCTACAACAGGTTTGACGTATTCGAGCGGCATCATTATCGATCCTATACCTCCGTGTGAAATGTGAACTCTGCATTGTTTGACAAGCTGTTCTATCTTTTCAGGAGTTGTAAATCTAAACCACTCGCAGTTTTTCGGCACGTATTTCGTGTAGCCCAACTGCACAACTATTTTTTCTTTTGTTTGCAGCTCGTCTACAGCTTTCACTAGGCGTGAGAAGTCATACTTTGGCGTGCCGACAGTGACGAAAATCAAAATATCGTACCTCCGTACACTGCATTCTTGTAGTGTTTCATCAGCGGCTTCCACTGCACTATGAACAAATCAGAAAAATGGTAGGCGATTTTCCCTGCTAGCGATGGCTCTGTTATTCTAGAAAAAGACTCTATGTAGACAACTTTCTTTCCGAACAATTTTGCGAAGAAACAAGTTGGCAAAGTCACTCCTGCGCCTGTTGATATCACAACATCTGGCATCTCTTTCAAAAAAACATTCAAGCTTTCAAAGAAGGATTTTATTGTTTTGTAAATGCTCCTTTCCTGGTTTGTCACAAAGTATGTCCTAGCTTTTTTCCTCAAATCTTTCGTTGTTCTTTCTCTAAAAGTCAAAAAGTAGTGGTCGTGCTTTTTGTATAGTTTTTCTAATTGAAGCATCTGGTACCTGTGTCCGCCAGCGCTGAAAGTAAGGCAGATTTTTATCTTTACCACCTATATAATCAGTCAAGAAGTCTTTCTTCTTTAAGCATCTTCCTTATCTCTTCTCTTCCCAGTATCTTTTCATCCTTCGTGGAATAATCTTTCACCGCAGTCTTCTTTGCGTTTGTATAAACGAACTTTCCATCTGTAAATCCAGGCACGTCAATCTGAGGAAGTATTATGAACATATCTTCAGTTTCTAAAGCAGCTACAGCTTCCTCCTCCCTCATCAAGAATTCGTGAATCCTCTCTCCCGCTCTCAGGCCTATAGTTTCTATTTTTACACTGTTCCTGTCGCAGTTGCATTTCGGAGCATACTCTTCGATAACAACATCGCAAAGGTCTTTTGTTTTCATGGTAGGCATTTTCAGAATGAATGTTTCACCGCCTTTCGACATCTCCGCAGCTTTGAATATGAGGTTTACAGATTGAGTTATCGACATCACAAACCTAGCCATCTCTCCGTTTGTTACAGTAACAGGCTTTCTGTCTTTAATCTGTTGCTTGAAAATTTGCAAAACTGAGCCACGAGAGCCGATAACATTACCAAACCTCACTGAAGACAAAACAGTTTTCCTATCTCCTTTGTAGTAATTTGCTGACACTACTAGTTTTTCTGCGAGAAGTTTTGTAGCACCCATCGTGCTTATCGGGTTTGCAGCCTTGTCAGTGCTGATGTTGATGAATTTCTCCACTTCCTCGTCTAAAGCAACCTCAACAACGTTCTGCGTGCCGTGTATGTTCGTCTTTATCGCCTCGAATGGGTTATACTCGCAGGAAGGGACGTGCTTAAGTGCAGCAGCGTGGAATACTATGTCGATATTCTCCATCGCTTTTCTCACTCTTTCCTTTTCTCTTATGTCGCCTAGCAGGAAACGCACGTTTGTGTGTTTCATCAATTCCTGCTGCAGGTTGAACAATCCATTCTCATCAGAATCAAAAACTCTGACTGTCTTCGGATTGTGTTTTAACAA
>Ga0315282_10004799_pt1 | contig 23373 bp, 26 predicted proteins | sample YL17G07_20_MG_FD_203693 | JGI IMG/M metagenome (GOLD analysis project Ga0315282, IMG submission 203693) | Sediment microbial communities from Yellowstone Lake, YNP, Wyoming, USA - YL17G07_20 | ecosystem: Environmental > Aquatic > Freshwater > Lake > Sediment | place: USA: Wyoming | collected... | reverse complement strand
GCGCGCCAGGTGCGCGTTTCGGCACGATCGTCCGCACCGCTTCGCGGAAACGGACCACCTGTACGGCGCGCAGCCGGATGGTCATGAACAGGCCGACGCCGAGCAGAATGAAGACCAGCGGACCCGGGATTTCTCCGATCCGGGTGTTCCACGGGCCCCACACTCCATCGCTCGCCCGGGAGACCAACCTGCTCAGCAACTGGAACATGGCTCACAAGAAAAAACCTCCGGCGACATGGTAAACGCCACCGGAGGTCTCGGCAGGACGGAGCGGATGTCGACGCCGCTATTTCTTCGCCTTGCGCCGCTCGGCCCAGTACTTCTTCATCCGTTCGGAAACGGCCCGGCGTTCGGCCGGCGACATCTTGCGCCGGCGACGCCGCGGGGCGGCGCGTTTCGCACGCGGGCTCGTCGCCTCGCGCGCTGGTGCTGGCCCGCGGCGCCCTCGCGTCTGGAGGTCGGGGAACATGTGCAGAATCGCACGCCGCTCCATGTCGATCTGCTCCAGCCTCGCCTGCGCCCCCAGCCGCGCCAGGCGCCGGAGTTCCTGCCCGCTCAACTCATTCGGCACGCCACCCTCCTCGGAAAGGACGTGAACACTATTAATGACCCTTCTAATCCTATTCATAGTCCGACTACAAAGCCAGTATTAAGTAAGAAGGTATCAAACTGCGGAACCAGGAGCCGGATCTCTTACTCGTCCGCCCCGGTTTCGAGCGCGTCGATGATCCCCACCACGACCGATCGGACGGGCGCATCAGCGGACTCGAAGACCTGGCGGGCGCTATTCCCCTCGTCCAGGACCAGCACCCGCTCGCCAACCCCCGCATCGACAACGTCGACCGCGATCAGATAGGCGCCCGTACGATTCCCTCTCGCATCCTCCCGTTCGACCACGAGGAGTTTCCGGGAATCGTAGAACGGATGGTTGATTGTCGAGTGGATCTCGCCTGTCACGGTGCCGACGATCATGGCTGTGCCTCGTCGCCCGGGCGGTGCAGCCGGTCGACGATCCCGACAATTGTGTGATCGACCGGCACGAACCATGGATCGAGGGCGAGCGCCGCCTCGCGCCCGCCCTCGTAGTACACCAGCTCGCCCGGCCCCGCCATCCGCGTCGAATCGGCGGCCACCAGCGCCCAGCCCTCGGGCTTGCCGCTCTTGTCGAGCGGCTGCACGAACAGCATGGGCGTGCCCTCGAGTCCCTGGTAGACCACGCAGGGGATCACGACGCCGATCACGCGACCCAGGAGCATCAGGTCCCCTCCCCTTCGAGCTCGAGCAGGCTGGCCGAGCCGAAGTAGGTGCTCGTCTGGAGCTGCTGGGTTAGCCCCTCGTGCGGCGCCGAGATGATCTTGAATCTCGGCTCGCCGCCCCGCGCGCGCAGGAAAGCGACGGCGACGTCCACCGCCGCCTCGATGTCGTGGAGCGTGCCCTGGTAGACACTGACGCCCTTGCCGGACAGCCCCGTATCGGCGAGCCGGATCTCGACCAGCTCCACCGGCGTCGCCTTGAGGGCCAGCTCGGCAGCGCGAACGTTCGACGAGACGGTGTCGGTCTCGATGATCGCCAGCGCGCCGCCCCCCCCGGGCCGGCGCTCGCCGAGGATCGCGTCGTAGAGCTGCGGGTGGACGTCGGCGAGCATCACGTGGTCGAGCACGCTCGCGCCGCCCCAGAGCAGCCCCTCGTTGAGCGATTCCTCGACCGACGCCGTCGTCCCGCCGATGAGCGTCAGGTAGCGGCCGCGGCTGATCGTGCCGCACTTGACGAACGCGATCGGCGCCTTCTTCAGCATCGCGTCGGTCGCGTGCATCCCCACCGAGATGTCGCTAAACTCCACCGCCGCGATCGCGGGATGCTTTTTCATCACGTGATCCTGAAGTGATCCACCAGCACGCACCGACGCCAGCGGGAGAACGATCGGGGCCCGGTCATCCCTTCGCCCGTCGGGCTGGCGATCGTGAACGAGCAGTAGCCTTCCGCGTCCAGGCCGAGGCCAGCCTGGGACCGGCCGTTCTTGACGAAGATCGTGCAGTCGCACTCCTTCGCCATCCGGCTCAGGTTGTCCAGGCTCATCGAGTGCATGACGGCGGTGTGCCGGTTGCCGCCCTCGACCTCGGTCGCCACGTCGATCGCATACCCGGCGTTCGGCACGCGGCAGATGGGCAGCACCGGCATCATCTGCTCGGTCCACAGCAGCGGATGGCTCTCGTCCACCTCCACGATGGCCAGCCGCGTGGACGCCGGAACGCTCATGCCGAGACGCCCCAGGATCAGGTCGGCGTTCTTCCCGACGAGCTCCGGGTTCACCTCGGCGCGCTTCCGCGGACCGTGCTGCTTCCTGAAGATGACGTTCTCGAGCTCGCCGAGCCGGCTGCGGTCCACCAGCACGGCGCCGTGACCCCTCATCGCTTTGATGAGCCGGTCCGCCACGCTCTCCACCACCAGCGCTTCCTTCTCGTCGGTGCAGATGATGTTGTTATCGGTCGAGGCGCCGAGCACGATGTCACGGGCAGCCTTGTCGAGGTGCGCCGTCTCGTCGACGACCACCGGGGGATTGCCCGGCCCGGCGCAGATCGCCCGCTTGCCGCTGGACATCGCCTCTTTGACCACCGCGCCGCCCCCCGTCACGACGACGAGGCGGATCGAGGGGTGCCTCATCGTCTGCTGCGCCGTCTCGATCGTCGGGTTCGAGAGGCACGTCACCACGTTGGCCGGGCCACCGGCGGCGACAATGGCCTTGTTGAGCAGCGCCACCGTCTGCATCGAGCACTGCTTGGCGGACGGGTGGACGTTGAAGACGACCGCGTTCCCGGCCGCCAGCATCCCGATAGCGTTGCAGATGATGGTCGAGGTGGGATTGGTGGACGGCGTCACGGCCCCGATCACCCCGAAGGGCGCCGGCTCGATGAGTGACAGGCCGTGATCGCCGGTGACCGACTCCGAGTAGAGCTCTTCGAGGCCAGGTGTCTTCTCGGTGACCAGCTCGTTCTTGACGATCTTGTCCTCGACGCGGCCGAATCCCGTCTCCTCGCACGCGGTCTTCGCGAGCGCCGCCGCGTTCTCCATCATCGTCTGCCGGATCGACGCGAGGATGCGTCCCCGGGTCCGGAGCGGCAGCGCCACGAAGGTGCGCTGCGCCTGGCGCGCTGCCTGCGCCGCCTCGTCGACGGTGCCGAAGATGCCCGCCGTTCTGTCGGTCGGCGCCCGCTCGGGCGCCGTCTCCCCCGGCGGGGCGCCTCCGAGATCGGCGACGATGCGCCGCGCGATCACCTCGATGTCCTGGTCGGTCAGGCGTGCCATGTCTCACCCGCGCCGCTGGCGGCTCGCGGCCGGCCCCGCTACTTCTTGTACTTGGTCTCCGCCCCGATGCTCCAACTGTCCACGATGGCCATGACCACCGCATCGACCGGCCGCTTGTCGGTGACCTGTGTCTGGCGCGCGGAACTGCCCGACGCGATGAGGACCATCTCGTCCGGCCCCGCGCCCACCGCGTCGGCAGCCACCAAGTGCGCGCCGGTGGCCCGTCCCTCCTCGTCGACCCCCCGCACGAGCAGCAGCTTGAGGCCTTCGAGGCTGCGCTCCTTGCGCGTGGCGACCACGGTCCCGACGACCTTCGCGAGTAGCATAAGTCGGCTTCTCCGGCCCGGCGACCGCCGGCGCGACGTCGAGCCCAAGACCGCCCGCCCGGCGGGCCCCGCGCCCGTCCGCATCCGCCGCCGGCGTCGCCGTCGCGCCTACTTCTTGGCGCTGCGCGCCTCGGCGGCGCGGCCCAGCGGCATGACGGCGTCGACGTTGACGTGCGGCCGGGCAATCACGTGGACCGCCACCACCTCGCCCACGCGGCCCGCGGCCACCTGCGCCGCGTCACAGGCGGCCTTCACCGCCGCCACGTCCCCCCGGACGATCACCGACACGTAGCCGCCGCCCGTCTTCTCGTAGGAGACCAGCTCCACCTTGGCTGCCTTCACTGCCGCGTCCGCAGCCTCGACGACAGCGGGAAACGATCGGGTCTCGATCATGCCGAGCGCATCTGTCATGGCCGTCTCTCCGTTGTGCGACATCTGGATCCGTTGACTTGATGATCTGGCGATTCAATGACTTGTCGGCTGGCCGGCGGCGCTGCCCCTGCCAACCGCTCACTGCCCGCTACCGACTGCCTTCTGCCTGCTGCCCGCTGCCTGCGTCCTACACCTTCCCTTCGCGCCCCTTCGCGTCGGCAATCGCCTGTTCCGCCGCGCGGTAGCCGACGTCGATGTCGCGTTCCTCGCCGCCGAGGTACACCCGGCCGAAGCTGCCAAAGGCGCGGACTTCGAGGATGTTGATGTGCGCCGCTTTCTCGGCCTCGTTGGCGGCAATCGCCGCATACCCCGCCGGGGCCACCTCCATCACATAGAGCGACTGGCCGGGGAGGATCATGTCGCCGTGGCGCGTGCGGTTGATGAGCTGCGTGTGGTAGTCGCTGATGTTCCGGATCACCTGGCTCGAGAAGAGCGTCGGCCGGATGCGATCCTCCTCCCGCAGGTTCAGTGCCTCGAGAATCGCCCGCCCCGCCTGCCGCACGTCGGCCTGCGAGTCCGAATGGATCTCGAGCATCCCGTACAGCCGCTCGATGATCAGCATGCCCGGCCGCACGTCGGTCGCCTTGAGGGCGACGTCGGTCACGCGCATGATGTCCATCCCCGGCGCGATCTCCACGAAGAGCGAGGCCTGCCCCGGCGTCGGCAGGAAGCCCTGCGCAACCGTGCCGAGGAACGAGGCGAACTGCGGCTGCAGGCTGTCGAGAAAGATGTAGCAGCGGAGCTCGGCCATGCTAGTCCTTCCTGGCTGCCAGCGCGCGGGCTTCCTCCATGATCTTGACGCTGTTGCTGCAGCCGACTCGCGTCGCCCCCGCCTGGATCATCTTCAGCACGTCGTCATAGGTGCGGATGCCGCCGGCCGCCTTGACGCCGAGCCGCTTGGGCGCAACCGTACGGCTCATCAGCGCCACGTCCTCGACCGTCGCCCCCCGCGAGGAGAAGCCAGTAGAGGTCTTCACGTAGTCGGCCCCGGCTCTCATGCTGATCTGGCACGCGCGGACCTTTTCTTCCTCCGACAGCAGCGCGGTCTCCAGGATCACCTTGCAGATCGCCCGCCCGTCCTTACAGGCCTCGACGACGCCCCGGATGTCGCGCAGCACCAGCGCATCATCCCGGCTCTTCAGGGCGCCGATATTGACGACCATGTCGATTTCCTGCGCGCCTTCGCGCAACGCCCGCCGGGCCTCGAGCGCCTTGATCTCGGGCGATTGGGCGCCGAGCGGGAACCCGACGACGGCGCAGACCTTCACCGGCGTGTCGCCGAGCAGCGCCTTCGCCTGGCGGACGTAGCTGGGGTTCACGCACACCGAGAAGAAGCCGAGGCGCCGCGCCTCGTCGCACAGGCGCTGGATGTCGGTGGGCGTCGCCTCCGGCCTGAGCAGCGTGTGGTCGATGAGCTTCGCGAGCTTCTCGGGTGGAATGGGCGCGGCCGGAGACGTTGGCGGCGGTTGTTCTGCCAGCAGTTGCCGCACCCGCTCGGCGATCCGCTTCACGTCCTCCGGCGAAAGACCCGGGTCCCCCGACTGCGCAGCCATGGCGTCTCTCTCGATGTCGCGGATCATCCGCACGCGCGCCCGGTGGCGATCCGCCGTGCACGAGGTGCTCAGGAAGACATCGACGATGCCCCTGGCGACCTCGAACCCCGTCTGGCCGGCCCCCAGCGTCAGAAGGTTCGCGTCGTTGTGCTCCCGGCTGTTGCGCGCGAGCTGCTCGTTGTAGCACGCCGCCGCCAGCACGCCTGGCACCTTGTTGGCGGTCATGGCCGACCCGATGCCGGCGCCATCGACCATGATGCCCCGCTCGCACTCCCCGGAAGCGACCAGCCGTGCGACCGCCGCCGCAATGGGCGGGTAATCGACCGGCTCCTTGCCGCGTGTCCCGCAGTCCCGAACCGCGTGCCCCTGGGACTTCAGATACGCGAGAAGCTGCTCCTTGAGCTCGAACCCGCCATGGTCCGCGCCCACCGCGATTCGCATCGGTCTCCTCGGAGCTTGGCCTGCTCGCCGGACGACAGTCCAAATGCGGACCTGTCGATGCAGAAGGTCGAACGCAGAATGCGGAACCCCGGGGACCCGCCGGCGTTCATTTCACATTCGGCGCCCGCCGCCCCGCACGCCGGCCGGCGGACCTCGCAGCATATCACGACACGCGCACGGATCGGCAGAACCCGCGCCCACCCCCGACCCGCCGGGTTCCATTCGACCGCCTGACTGTGCTAGGCTGCGCCTCTCGCTGGAGCAACGGTATGGGAGGCGTTGTCGCAATGCCCCACTTGACCGTGATTCTGACCGCCGAGGAAATCCAGCAGCGGGTCCGGCAGCTCGCCAGCCAGATCGCCCGCGACTACCAGCCGACAGACGACCTGCACCTGGTCTGTGTGCTCAAGGGCGCGTTCCTGTTCCTCGGGGATCTGATCCGTGCCATAGACCGCGACGTCACGATCGACTTCATGGCCACCTCGAGTTACGCCAAGGGGACGACCTCCTCGGGCGAGGTCCGCCTGATCAAAGACCTCGACTACGGCCTCCAGGGTCGCAACGTGATCATCGTCGAGGACATTGTCGACACCGGGCTGACCCTCGCGTACCTGCAGGAGATCCTCCGGGCGCGGTCGCCGCGGAGTCTGAAGACCGCCTGCCTGCTCAGCAAGCCGTCGCGGCGGAAGGTCGACGTGAAGGTGGACTACATCGGTTTCACGATCGAGGACCGGTTCGTCGTCGGGTATGGCCTGGATTACAGCGAGCAGTACCGCAACCTGCCGTATATCGGGGTGCTGGAGCAGTAGGCAGCCAGTGGCCGGTGCCTATCTGCTCATCAGGTCAGCGAACATCGTGTAGAAACGGGGCAGATCGAGGTCCCACTGCACCGTCGCGACTCGCCACCACCCCGGCATCGGCTGCCCGCCGGTCCCGGTCTGGTGGTCCTTCTCCACGAAGATCGTCTCGCCGTACCCGGCGCCGTGGCTGATGTCGACGTTGACGTACAGCTGTTGGTGTCGGGTGACGAGGCTGGGATCGAGAAACGTGAGCGCGGCGATCTCGTCCCACATGTAGCCGCCGTGCCCCGGCGTGGAGAACTTCGTGATGTATCGCGCGGCCGGTGACGTCGACCTCGCGATCCGAGCGTTGAGGTCGTCGCCGAAGGTCGTCTTCACCGAGACGTCCACCGGCGTGATGGTGATCTTCTTCCACGGCGCGCTCATCACGATGCGAGTGGCCTCCGGATCCCACCACCAGTTGAACTCGCGCCGGGCGTTGCCCGGCTGGAGCCCTGCGTCGCTCGCGTAGAACCTACCGCCCATGACTACCAGCTCTTTCGCGAGCCCCGCCATGTCGGGGTCGAGCCGCAGCGCGAGGGCCACGGTCGTGAGCGGGCCGCCTGCCCAGACGGTCACCTCACCCGGGTACTTGCGGACCGTGTCGATGAGCAGGCTGGCGCCCGGCGTCTCCACCGGCCTGATCGTCGCCATGCCGGCCGGAAGCGCCGGTACCACATCGGGCTCGTGGTACCGGTCGGCATTCCAGGCGCCCTTGTAGGACAACTGCCCGAACCGGCCCTCCCAGGTAGCCGTCTCCTCCCGGCTGTTGATGAGCGGAACCTCGGCGCCGCGCGCCACCGGCACCTTTGCGTGCCCCGTCAGCTCGAGCATGCGCAGGGTCGTCTGCACTCCCTCCTTCATCCACACGTCACCGGAGGTAATGGCGATCCCCAGCACGTCGACACCGGGCGCCTGCAACAGCGCCAGGATTGCCAGCATGTCACTGCTGACCGGTCCGGCCCCATCCTCATCGATGAAGATCTTGCTCGTCGCCCCGCGCGCCTGCGCGGCGCAGCCACCGGCGCCGGCTGCCGCGAGCACGACCAGGCACACGGCCGGCAGCAAGAAGACGGCCCGCCTCAAGGTGCCCTTCGACACCTCGCCGACTGCACCGGCCGCCGGCTCCTCCCACAAACGGGCCATCTTCCCCTCCTTCCCTCCTCCCCTCCTTCCCTTCCCCCTTCTCGCTTTCCCTCCTTCACGGCCGCCCGGACCGACTCGGCCATCTTACGCGCCTCGGCGAGCACCGAGGCGGCGTCGAGCGTTAGGACCTTTCCGTCCCGCATCAGCACCCGCCCGTTCACGATCGTCGTGCGCACGTCGGCGCCGCGGCCGACGTACACGAGGTGGGAGACGGGGTTGTACAGCGGTGTCTGACGCGCACCCCTCATCGACACGATGATGAGGTCGGCGCGCTTGCCCGGCTCGAGCGAGCCGATGCGCGAGTCGAGGCCCAGCACGCGGGCGCCGTCGATGGTGGCCATCTCGAGGGCGGCGGTCGCCGGGACCGCCTGCGGGTCGCGCGTGACGAGCTTGTGCAGGAAGGCGGCCTGCCGCATCGCCCCGAACATGTCCAGGTCGTTGTTGCTCGCGGCGCCGTCGGTGCCGAGCCCGACGCTGAGCCCCGCCTTCAGGTACTTGACTACCGGCGCGGCGCCGCTCGCCAGCTTCATGTTGCTCTCGGGGTTGTGCGAGATGCCCACCTTCCGGCGCTGCAGCGTGGGGAGGTCCTCGTCACTCACCCAGACCATGTGCGCGGCGACCGTCCGCGGGCCCCAGAAGCCGATCGACTCGAGGTAGGCGACCGGCGACAGCTGGTACTTCTCGCGCGCGATCCGGACTTCGTCCTCCGTCTCGGCCACGTGGATGAGCACGGGCACGCCGTAGCGCGAAGCGAGGTGGCGGCAGGCGACGAGCGTCGGCCCATCCACGGTGTACATCGAGTGCGGCGCGACCGCCGGCGTGATCAACTCGTCGCCGGCGAACTGCTTGATGAACGCCTCGGTCCGCGCCAGCGCCTCGGCCGGCGTCTTCGCGTCCGGCGCAGGGAAGCCGATCACCGTCTCGCCGAGGACCCCCCGCAACCCGGCTGCCCGCGTGGCCCTCGCAACCTCCTCCTCGAAGTAGTACATGTCGGCAAACGTGGTCGTGCCCGACTCGATCATCTCGAGCGCGGCCAGCCGGGTGCCGACGGTGACGAAGAGGGGCGAGACGGTCTTGGCTTCGGCCGGGAAGATGTAGTGCTGCAGCCAGTCCATCAGCGCCAGGTCGTCGGCCAGACCGCGGTACATCACCATCGGCGCGTGCGTGTGCGTGTTGATCAGGCCGGGCAGCACGAGGTCGCCCGTCGCATCGATCGTCTCTGCGGCCAGGTACCGCGCGCCAACCGCCTCGGGCTTGTCAACCGCCACGATCTCGCCCCGATCGATCGCGACGGCGCCGGGCGCGAGAACCCGGCGGGCGGGATCGACGGTGACGACCGTGCCGCCGGTGATGACGAGAGAGACCTTCTGGAACCCGGATGGGGCGGCGGCCGCGATGCCGACGGCGACCAGGACCGCGACGATTGCCGGGACGATGCGGTTCGAGATGGCAGGACGTGTGATCATGGACGGCATCTTACCGCGGAGGACGCGCGGCGTCACCGGACGGCGATGACACCGCCCGAGGCCTTCGTGTATAGTGTGGGCCGTGCCTGTCCACCTGGTGGATCACCCTGTAGTTCAGCACACGCTCGTCGCGTTGCGCGATCGGCGGACGCCGGCCGACCGGTTCCGCCGCATGGCCAGGCGGATCAGCGTCTTGCTCGTGGCCGAGGCAATGAGAGACCTGCCGACCACCCCGGTCGCGATCGAGACCCCGCTCGCGCGGGCGGACGGGCGCGAGGTGGCGGCCGACATCGTGGTGGTGCCCGTGCTTCGGGCCGGCCTCGGCATGCTCGACGCCGTCCTCGAGCTCTGGCCCTCGGCGCGCGTGGGCCACATCGGCCTTCAGCGCGACGAGTCGACCGCGATCGCCTCGCAGTACTACGCAAAACTCCCGCCAGGCCTCGAAGCGAGCTACGTCCTGATGATCGATCCGATGCTCGCCACCGGCGGCAGCGCCGTCGCGGCGCTCGACCTGCTCCGCCAGCAGGGCGCGCGCACCATTCGCATCGTCTGCATCGTGTCGGCGCCGGAGGGGATCGCCCTCGTCCAATGGCATCACCCGGACGTGCACATCTACACACCCGTCATCGACGCCGGCCTGAACGCGCAGAAGTTCATCGTGCCGGGCCTGGGCGATTTCGGCGACCGCCTGTACGGCACGCTCTAACGGGCCGCCCGCGAGCGCCGGCGGCCTGATCATGGAATGCAGAGCACACCATGCCGAACCACCCGAGCGACGCCAGCAAACCGGGGTCCCCGGGGCGGTCTGCCGACCGCCGCCCCCGCGCGCGGATCGCCAGCGATGACACACGCTGGCGGACAGCCATCACCGACATCGAGCCGAACCGGATCCTGATCCGCGGCTATCCGGTCGACGAGCTGATGGGGCGGCTCTCGTTCGGCGAGGCGGTGTACCTGATCCTGCGCGGCGAGTTGCCGAGCCCGTCGATCGGCCGTCTCTTCACGGCCGCGCTCGTTTCCCTGATCGACCATGGCGTGACGCCCCCGTCGACGCTCGCCGCGCGCAACGTCGCCACGGCCGGCGCGCCGCTCCGCGTGTGCGTGGCGGCCGGCGTGCTCGGGTTCGGCACCTTCCACGGCGGCGACATCGAGTCGTGCATGCACTTCCTGCGGTCGGGGCTCGCGCTGGTACGCGGCGGCCGGTCCGAGCACGAGGCGGCCGAGGAGATCGCCACCCGCACCCTCGCCGCCGGCCTGCCCCCGCCGGGCTTCGGCCACCGGATTCACACGAGCGACCCGCGAGCGGCGCGCCTGTTCCAGATGGCGCACCAGCTGGAGCTGGACGGCGAGCACATCGCGATGATGCGCTCGGTCGAGCGCGTCCTGGCCGCACGCCCCGACGCAGCCGAGCGGCCGCTGCCGGTCAACGTGGACGGCGCGATTGCGGCCGTCTGCGCCGACCTCGGGTTCGAGCCCGAGCTGGGCAATGCGCTGTTCATCGTCGCCCGTATCCCCGGTCTAATCGCGCACGCGCACGAAGAGCGCGTGCGCCAGAAGCCGATGCGCCAGATCGATCCGAAGGACCACATGTACGACGGGCCGCCCGAGCGCCGGCTGCCTGAGACGCGCAAGTAGCGGGTGGGCGGCGGTTGGCGGGTCGTGTGAAATCGGGTACACTCAAGGGTCTGCCGGCTGGGATCGCCAGCGACCACGTGGGCACTTAGATCAGCGGTTAGATCGCCTGCTTCACACGCAGGAGGTCAGTGGTTCGAATCCACTAGTGCCCACCATTCGTTCCGTCTCTCGGGTCTTGCGGCTCTTCATCAACGCCGAGCGCCACGCACCAGGCGCCGGGAGCGCCGCTACTCGCCCACCATCTGAATGATGTAGCGTCTCGTGCGCGCACTGGTGTCGAACTCGAGCAGGACGATCTGCTGCCAGGTGCCGAGCAGCAACTGGCCGTCGCCGACCGGCACGGTCAGCGACGGTCCCACGATGCCGGCGCGCACGTGGCTGGACCCGTTGTCGTCGCCCCAGCGGAGATGGTGGCGGTACTCCGCGCGCCGGGGCACCAGCCGTTCCAACGCCGCGTCGAGATCGCTGACGACACCCGACTCGAACTCGATCGCCGTGACTCCCGCGGTCGATCCCGTGACGAAGACGGTGACGATGCCCGTCCTCAAGCCGGCGCCCGCCAGCGCCGCGCGCACCTCGGGGGTCAGATCACGGGCATCTCCCTGCCCACGGGTCTTGACCTCTCCCTCCACTGTCGCGACCACGTGCCCTCCTTCTGTTCCGCCGGCCCGGAACCCGCCCTCCGACAGCCGCAGGCCGGGATGTTGTCGTGGCAATCCGCGCGATCGGTGGAATCCGTGGATGAAGCCGGGCAGCGCCGGGCCATCCGCCGACAATGAAAGCGCCGGCTGCGCCACCGATCTCGCGAGGGATCCACGGTCGTGACAGCCGGCGGAGACCAAGGGGCGGGCGCGCCCGGCACCGCCGGGACGCGCTCTCACCGGGAGGACCTAGGATGTCTTCTTGAGCTGTGCGAGCAGCGCCGAGAGCATTCTGGCGTATTGTGCGTCGGCATCGGCGAACGCCTTCGTGTATTCCTCCTCGGTCATCTTCTGCTTCTTCCAGTCCCCGTCGAACACCAGCATCTTCCCGGCCTGCTCGACGGTGTCGTACGGCTGGTTCTCCTCCCGCCGCGCCTTCAGGCCGTCGGCGCCCAGGTCCATGACGAACACGCGCGACTCCCTGTCGGTTGCGCTGTTGAGGTCGGTGTAGATGTCCCTGTAGTCCTGCTTGTCCAGCTTCTCGTTGAGCAGCACCGCCGGGACGTAGCGCGCGGACACGACCAGCAGCTGGCTGCCGCTGAAGTAGAGCGCCGCAACGTAGTGGTCGGACCCGGACGGATCCTTCGCCGCAATCGAGTCGAGCTTCGCCTGATCGAGGAGCCGGCACAACTCCTTGACCAGCGGGGCCGACTTCGACTCCTGGGCGACGGCTGCCGCCGAGCAGAACGCAGCGAGCAGCAGGGTGACCATCAGTGCGCGGCACCAACCGTGCGAAATCGGCTTCATACGAGTCTCCCGTTCAGGAAGTGTGGCGCCTCCGGGCACGCGCGTGGTGAGGTTCTACCACCGTGGCGTGCCACCCGTCAAATGGGGCTGGGGAACGCGAGCACGACGCGTCGCCGGGCGGGCAGCAGGAGCGCGCGGCAAGCGCGCCGCATCGGACGAACGCTTGCCAGCCGCACGAGGCGCGCCCTCAGCCGATGAACAGAGCGTCCTCGTCGTCGAACTTTGCCGCGCGTGGACGGCCACTCTGCCGGAGGTCGCGAAACGCGCCGAGCACCGCACGCACGGCGCTGACCACGGCCATCCCCTCCCGGGCCGGCGTGATGATGGCCGCCTGGATGGTCGAAAACGTCTGATCGACTCGCTGGGTGAGATCGGCGAGCAATCGATCGGCGCGCTCGACCTGCGCGAGGGCGAGCGCGGAAACTTTCTGGGCGTTGTCACTGATCCCGTTCAGGTTCTCGATAAACGGCCTGATCTCCCGCTCCATCTCCTCGGTCAGCCGCTCCACGCGGCGCGCCAGCCGCCCGGCGTAGATGATGACGCCCACCTGGATGATCGCCATCAGGACCGTCGCGGCCGCGATCGCGCCGAGGAAGAATCCCACCCAGCCGGGCACCGTGAGGGTCACGCGTTCTCCTTTCCGCGCGCCTCGCGGTACGCCTCCCGCCCGCGCTCGAGGGCCGACGTGATGGTGTCACGCTGTTCCTTGATCACCTCGCGTGTCTTCTGCGCCGCCTCGGCTGCCCGATCCCGGCCCTCGCGGGCCTTTTCGCTCAGGAAGTCGCGCGTCTCCTTCCCGGTCGCCGGCGCAAAGAGCAGCGCAACCGCAGCCCCGGTGAGGGCACCGAGCAGGAACGCCACCAGCACAGTCGTTGCTCCACCGCGTTCTTCGTTCGCCATGACCGTCCTCCTCATGGATGGCCGGGGGCTGGCGCCGGCCGCGTCCCGGTCGGCGGCGGCCGGGCCCCCGGCTAGAAGAGACTCACCTTGACGTTCAGGAACTTTCGCGGGTTCTTGCGGATATCACCGACGAGCGCCCGCAGCTCGCTGGCGGCACCATTCATGTTCTCATATAACTGCTTGTCTTGCAGCAACTGTCCCGCGGTCCCCTGCCCCTGTCCCAGGCGAGCCACCACCTGGTCGAGCCGGTCCGCGACCGAATTGAGCCGATTGTACAGCGTCGCGTCGGTCACCAGCTTCCCGGCCGTCCCCTCGCCCCGGTTCACCTTGCCAGTGAGCGCCTCGATGTTGCTGGCCGCCGCGTCGAGCGACGCCGCGAACCGGTCGTCCTTGAGCAGGCGTCCCAGGCTCCCCTCGCCCGCATTGATCCGGCGGAGCACCTGATTCAGGGTGTCGAGCGACCCCTGGAGGCTCCGGTACGTAGAATCGTCCGTGGCCAGCTTCCCGATGGTGCCGCGGCCCTGCTTGAGGTTCCTGGCCACGTCTTCGGCGGCGGCCACGAAGCTTTCGACGTCGCGGTACAGCTGATCGTCGGTGAACAGCTTCCCCACCGTTCCCCGGCCGCGGCGGACGTCCTCGATGAGCCGCGTCGTCTCTTGCAGCCCCTTGCTCGCCGACGCCGCCACGTCGGACAACTGCCCGGGCGTCCGCTGGCTCGGCACGTACCCCCATTCTGGGATCGGCTGCCCCCGCTCGCTCGCCGTGATGTCCACCGTGCTCTGGCCGAGCAGGCCCATCGTCCCCAAGTAGGCGACCGATGTTGTCCGCACGCGCGGCTGCATGTCCTTCGAGAGGCGAAGGACGATCTCCACGTGGGCGTCCTCGAACCGGATCGCCGCCACCGACCCGACCTCGACCCCCGCTACACGCACCGGCGCGCCCGGCTTGAGCCCCGGGACGTCGTCGAACTGGGTCTTCAAGTAGTAGCGCTGCCAGAAGAAGCCACCCTGGCCGCTGAGCATGAAGATCACGATCGCGGCGATGACGATGGCAGCCACGGCGAGGATGCCGATCCGGAGCTCCGAATAGGCGAGCGAGCGGGTGCGAGGCATAGACAGCGTCCTGTCAGGAGAGAAACATGCGAAGGTACTGGTCCTTCGAGTTTCGCAGATCGTCGGCGTGGCCCTCGAAGGCCGCGCAGCCGTCGCGCAGCATCATGAACTCGGCCTCTTCACACTTTCCGGGGCTGGCCGGCACGATCCGGATCTTCCCGTTCTCGCGAACGGCGGCGTGGGTGGCCACGTAGAAAGCGTCGCGGAGCTGGTGCGTCACGAGAATCGAGCTGACGCTTTCGAGGTCACGCAGCTTGATGATTTCGTCGTCCACGGTCGCCGCGGTGATGGGGTCGAGCCCCGTGGTCGGCTCGTCGTACAGGAGGAGCCTCGGCTTGGCGGCTATCGCGCGGGCGATGCCGACGCGGCGCCGCTGGCCGCCCGAGAGCTCGGAGGGCATCCGGTCGATGTACTCGCCGAGGCCGACGAAGCCGAGGACCTCTTCCACACGCCGGCCCACCTCGTCGAGCGGGAGGGCGGTCTCTTCATAGAGCTTGTAGCCCACGTTTTCGCGGACCGTCAGGGAGTCGAACAGCGCGCCCTCCTGGAACACCATGCCGATGTGGGCACGCACGGCCATGAGCTGCTCCTCGGTCATCTGGTCGACACGCTCGCCCTTCACCCAGACGACGCCGGCATCCGGCTTTAGTAGGCCGAGAACGAGCTTCAGGATGGTGGATTTGCCCGCGCCGCTCGCGCCAAGGATGATCTTCGTGTGGCCCGTGATGAGCGTGAAGCTGACCTCACGCAGCACGACGAAGTCGTCGAACGCCAGCGAGACGCGGTCGAAGACCACGACGGGCGACCCGGGCCCGAGCGCCTCGTCGAGGGTCACCGGGCGCTCGCCGGCGCCCTCATCGGTCGTAGCCGCGCGATCCATGCTCACTGTGGTCAGCTCGCCTGCCAGTCAGCGCCCGTCTTCGTGATGCACCCTCGTACCGCACCTCCGCTGTGCACCTGGCGGCGTCGGTCGTGTCGTCCAGCCGTGCCGCGCCCTCGCCTCGCACCCCTGGGTGCACCTTCGTGTCGCACTCCTGGGCGCACCCTCGTGTCGCACTCCTGTCCGCACCCTCGCGCGCATTCGTGCCCATTGGCACCTAGTACATGAGATACACGACCAGCTTCGTCACAAAGAAGTCGACGGCCAGGACCGCGACCGAGGCGGCAACGACGGCCTGCGTGGTCGCCCGGCCGACACCCTGGGTGCCACCGCGCACGCGGAGGCCGACGTGGCAGCCGATGGTGACGATCGCGAAGCCGAGGAAGAACGGTTTGATGAGCCCCATCCAGACGTCCTGCAGATACAGCCCCTCGGTGATCGAGGACCAGTAGAGGCTGGACGCGACGCCGAGCTGCGAGACCGACACGAGCCAGCCGCCGAGGGCGCCGACGAAGTCCGAAATCACGGTCAAGACCGGCACCATGAAGAACCCCGCCAGCAGACGGGGCACGACAAGCTTCCGGATGGGATCGGTCCCCAGGGCGCGCAGCGCGCTGATCTGCTCGGTGACACCCATCGAGCCCAACTCGGCGGCAATCCCCGATCCGACCCGGCCCGTGATCATCAGCGCGGTCAGCACGGGCCCGAGCTCCTTCACCATCGACGCGCCGACGAGCCGGCCGACATAAGGCCTGGCGCCGAACTGGTCGAGGGTCAGCCCCATCTGCAGGGCCAGGACCGCGCCGGTGAACAGGCCGGTCAGGACGACGACCGTCAGCGAGCCGGCGCCGATCTGATCGAACTGCTCGACCACGTCGTGGACGTAGAACGGGCGGGTGAAGCTGGCGCGCACGGCCGCCACGCAGAGGCGCACGTACTCCTGCGCCTCGAGCAGAGCCGCCTTGATCCAGGCGTCGGCGATCATCGGTGCGCCTTCATCGCGCGCCAGCAGAGACCCCGGTCGGGTTCTTCAGCGCCCGGATCTCGTCGCGCAGGGACGCCGCCCGTTCGAAATCGAGGTCGGCGGCCGCCTCCTTCATCTCGCGCTCCAGGCGGGTGACGTGCGCGTCCAGCTCCGCCTGCGTACGGAACCGCTGCGGTTCCTCGCGTACCTCGGGCACAGCGAGGTAGTCCCGCTCGTACACGCTCACGAGCACCTCGTCGATCGCCTTCACGATGGAGGCCGGCGTGATGTCGTGCTCGGCGTTGTACGCCTCCTGCATCTGCCGCCGCCGATCCGTCTCGGCTATGGCGGTCCGCATCGATTCGGTCACGGCGTCGGCGTACATGATGACGCGCCCGTTCAGGTTCCGCGCCGCGCGGCCGGCGGTCTGGATCAGCGAGCCGGAGGACCGCAGAAACCCTTCCTTGTCCGCGTCCAGGATGGCCACCAGCGACACCTCGGGCAGGTCGAGGCCTTCGCGCAGGAGGTTGATGCCGACCAGCACGTCGAACTCGCCGCGGCGCAGGTCGCGAAGGATCTCCACGCGTTCCAGCGTCTCGATGTCGGAGTGCAAGTAGCGCACTCTGACGCCCAGCTCCTGGTAGTACTGCGTCAGGTCCTCCGCCATCCGCTTGGTCAGCGTCGTGACCAGGACCCGCTCGCGGCGCTCGGCCCGGATCCGGATCTCCTGCAGGAGGTCGTCGACCTGGCCCCTCACCGGTCGCACCTCGATCACCGGGTCGATCAGGCCGGTCGGGCGGATGATCTGCTCGACGACGACGCCGCCCGCCTTGGCCAGCTCGTAGGGACCGGGCGTGGCCGAGACGAAGATCACCTGCCGCGCGCGCGCTTCCCATTCCTCGAAGTTCAGCGGCCGGTTGTCGAGCGCCGACGGCAGGCGGAAGCCGTACTCGACCAGCACCTCCTTGCGCGACCGGTCGCCGTGGTACATGCCGCGAACCTGGGGCACGGTCTGGTGGCTCTCGTCGACGATGAGGAGGGCATCGTCGGGGAGGTAGTCGAGCAGCGTCGGCGGTGGCTCGCCCGGCGGCCGCCCGCTCAGGTGGCGCGCGTAGTTCTCGATGCCGTGGCAGTACCCGATCTCGCGGATCATCTCGAGATCGAACATGGTCCGCTGATGCAGGCGCTGCGCCTCGAGCAGCTTCCCCTCCGACTCAAGCTTGCTCCGGCACCACGCCAGCTCGGCCTTGATCGACTCGATTGCCTGGCGGGTGCGCTCGCGCGGCGTGACGAAGTGCGATTTCGGGTAGACGGCGACCTTGTCGTGCCGCCGGCCGGCCCGGCCAGTGAGCGGGTCGAAGGTGATCAGCTCGTCGACCTCGTCACCGAACAGCTCGATGCGCAGCGCCTGCTCCTCGTACGAGGGGTGTACCTCGATGATGTCGCCCCGCACCCGGAAGGTGCCTCGCCCGAACTCGACGTCGTTCCGCTCGTACTGGATCTCGACCAGCTTGCGGAGAATCTGGTCGCGCCCGATGCGCTGGCCGCGCTCGAGCGGCAGCAGCATCCCGTAGTACGCCTCGGGCGATCCCAGCCCGTAGATACACGACACGCTCGCGACGATGATGACGTCGCGCCGCTCGAAGAGCGAGCGGGTCGCCGACAGCCGCATCCGGTCGATCTCGTCGTTGATCGTCGCTTCCTTCTCGATGTAGGTGTCGCTGGCGGGGACGTACGCCTCGGGCTGGTAGTAGTCGTAGTAGCTAACGAAATACTCGACGGCGTTCTCGGGAAAGAACCGCCGAAACTCCTGGAAGAGCTGCGCGGCCAGCGTCTTGTTGTGCACCATGACCAGCGTCGGCCGGTTCACGCGGGCGATCACCTGGGCCATGGTGAACGTCTTGCCCGACCCGGTGACGCCCAGCAGGACCTGGTGGCGGTCGCCCCGCTCCAGGCCTTCCACCAGCTCATCGATGGCGCGCGGCTGGTCGCCACGCAGCTCGAAGTCGCTGATCAGCCTGAAACGATCGTAGACAGACGGCATCGCGTGCGCCCGGCAGCGCGCACCCGCCGCGGATGGACGGCGGGGCCGCTCAAAGGGACGCCAACCTGCCATCGTACCATATCGGGTCGAATGGGGGCGCACCGGGCCGTCGGGCGAGCCGGCACCGAGCGGGACGCCGCGGGCGGCCGCTACCGGGAAGGCGGCTTGTAGGGAGCGAAGTAACCCTTGCGGGTGCGGATCTTCCAGTTCTTCGGACCGGCCCGGTTGACGCGGATCTCGACCTTCCGCCAGGTGCCGTCCGCGCGGTCGTTGGTCGACACGTAGCCGAGCGTGTACTGCCCTTTGATGTCAGCCTGCACCTTGTCGTACACCCCGTCGAGATCCTTCACGCTGCTCGGGAAGAAGGCGAGGCCGCCGGTCTCTTCCGCCATCTGCTGGAGACGCATCCGCAGCTCGAGCTTGACCGAGGTAAGCTGGTGCTCGAGCAGGCCGATGGCATAGACGGCTACGTCGGACGCGCGCAGCAGCGTCAGGGTGTCGCCGAAGCTGATGTTGCTGCTGTTGTCCCCGCCGTCGGTGTAGAGCACCAGGATCTTCCGCCCCTCGAGACCGTTGGCGCCGTCCAGGTAAACGCCAAGCGCGTCGTAGAGCGCCGTGTACCCCTCGGTCTTGCGGCCGCGGATGCGCTCCACCAGCCGCGCGAAGTCGGCCTGGCCGTAGCGCGCGACGCGCACCTCCGTGTCGAAGTCCACCAGGGTGATGTCGGCGGCGTAGGGAAGCGTGTTGAGGAACTTGATCGCCGCCGTGCGGGCGAGCTTGATGTCCTCCTCCATGCTGCCGCTCGTGTCCAGCAGGAGACCGAGGTGGAGGTCTGGCGCCTGCTCCCCGCCGTCGCCGGGTGCGAAGTACTTGACGGTCTGCTTCTGACCGTCCTCGTAGATCTCGAAGTCCTCGTGCGCGAGGTCGGTGACCGGCTGGCCGCCCTTCTGTACCACCGACACGCCGAAGTTGACCAGGTCGATGCCGGTCTTGAAGGTTGGTCGCTGAGCCGTGAGGACGGCAACCGCCCCGACGACGACGGCGAAGACGACAGCACCTTTCACGTGCCCCGCTCCTCTCGACCGCCCGCACGCCCGTTGGCGCGCCACGGCGCCGGGAGCCGGTGCGGGCCTCCCCGGCCGGTGCCTGCCCGCTGATGTCCGGCCTGAGGCCGCAGCGATTGTACAACGAACCCGGGACGGCAGCGCAGGAGCAGCTGAGCCGTCGGGGGCCGCTTGCGTTCCACGCGCGGGAAGGCGGCTGCCGCCGGGCAGCCGGAGGGGGCCGACCAAGGTGTGGGGCGTGGATGAGGCGTATAATGAAGGGATCGACAAAGATGCCCGCCTACCCTTCCGGACGTTGGGCTGAACAATGAGGTGCTTGGCGATCTGCCATACGGACCTGGTCGTCAGGACCCTCGATACCGTCCTCCCGCCGCGGTTCGAGGTCGAGTTCCTCGTCGAGAGCCGGCCGCTCGCCCGGCGCCTCCACGAGCAGGGGATCGCGATCCTGCCGGGCGACCTCCGACGCCGCGACACCTACCTGAAAGCGGACCTCTCACCGGAAACGTGCGTGATCATCGAGGACACCGGGCGGCAGAGCATCAAGAAGATCCTCGAGGCGGTCCGGGACGCGGGCGGGACGCTCGTCTACATCCTCGGCATGACGAGCGACGCGGCCTCGCGGCGCGAAGAGGAGTTGCGCTCGCAGTTCCCCGAGGTCACCTACCTGTCGATGGCCGAGCTGTTCGGCGGCCCGCTGGTGACCGAGATCAGCCGCTCGCTGACCCGCGCCCGGGTGCAGCAGTACCAGCGGTACTTCAGCGACGCCGACCGGGTGCTCATCCTGCTGCACAACGACCCCGACCCGGACGCACTGGCGAGCGGCCTGGCGCTGCGCAACATCCTGCGGCGCACCAAGACGACGGCGATCCTGGCGGCGTTCCAGGGCGTGACCCGCCCCGAGAACCTGCGGATGGCCAACCTGCTCGACATCCACGTGGAGACGATCGACGCCTCCACGGTCGGCGAGTTCGAGCGGGTCGCGATGGTGGACGTGCAGCCGAACTACTTCGGCGGTCTGGTCGCCCGGGTCGACCTCGTGATCGACCATCACCCGCAGCAGCCGGGGTACAGCGCCGTCTTCAAAGACATCCGCGCCGACTACGGATCGACCTCCACGGTCCTGACCGAGCACCTCCGCGCGGTGGACGTCAACATCTCCGAGCGGACCGCCACGGCCCTCCTCTACGCGATCAAGTCGGACACGCTCTTCTTCAACCGGCAGGCGAACCGCGTCGACCTCGAGGCGTTCTCGTTCCTCTATCCGCTCGCCGACGCGACGATGATCCGGAAGATGGAAGGCGCCGAGATCACCCTCGAGCGCCTCGACTACGTGATGAAGGCCCTGCAGGACGGCCGGACGACCGAGCAGATCTACTCGGCGTTCATCGGCGAGGCCCCGCGCGAGGACCTGATCCCCTACGTCGCCGACTTCTTCCTCCAGCTCCAGGACGTGAAGTGGACGATCATCTCCGGCATCGTCAATGACGCGCTGGTGATCTCGGTGCGGAACCTCGGCTACTCCCGCAACGCCGGCGAGTTCGTGCGCAGGTGGTTTGCCGAGATCGGCAGCGCGGGAGGGCACCGCGCGATGGCCAAGGCCGTCATCCCGCTCGCCGCCTTCCGCAGCAGGTTCGGCCCGCTGAGCACCAGCCAGATCAACGCCACGATCCAGGATCTGGCGCTGCAGTTCCTCCACGAGCACCAGGCGCCCGAGCGGAAGAAAGAAACCGTCCGCGCGTGAGGCGCACACCCCGAGCCCTCACCCTCGCCCTGTGACCGCGAGGCGCTCGCCGCCTGCGCCGACGACCGGATCGATGAACTGGCGGTACGCATCTTCGTACCCGCGGTCGACGAGTTCCGCCACCGTATAGCGACGATCGGATCGCTCGTCGTAACAGCCATCGAAGTCGAGCGGGCCGACGGGGTTGTGGGCGGGCCGGATGAGGAAGAGCCCCTTGAAGGATGCCGCGCGGGCGGCCGCCGCGTCGCGCAATGCGCCGGCCTCGCTGGCGGCGAGCTGCTCGCTCAGCCGTCCGTGCAGCGTGCCCCGCCGCGTGCTGAGCATGTGTGGGCCGGCGAGCTCGGCAACGGCCGACACCACGACTACCTGTTCGACGCCTGCCGCGACGAGCTCGGTCAGCACGCGTCCGACGGCGTCGGGGCGGTCGGCCAGACGGTGCGTCTCACCGCGCCAGTAGTGTTCCGGCGTGAATCGCACGGGGTGCGGCTCGGTGGCCACCGGCAGGCAGAGCGACGCGTCGAGCGCATCGAGCAGATGATCGCGCGCGACGCCCGACAGATCGAACGCTTCGGCCGCGCGCCGCTCACCCCCGGCGCCGGGCGGGTGCAGGAAGAAGCGGCGCCGGTGCCGATCGGCAACGAGCGCGAACACGAGGTCGAGGCGGGTGTCGAGGTCGTGCGTGACGAGGAGCAGTTCGCGGAAGCCGCGCTGCCCGAGGTTCTCGCCGAGCAGCTCCGTGTAGCGCCGGCTGAACTCGGTCGCCGAGGGAGCCTTGCGCACATCGAGGCCCGCGGCCACCCGCCAGAGCGCCCGCCGGAACAGGCGGCACGCCGGGCCGGACGACAGCGGCGCACCGAAGGCCAGCCACCAGAAGGGCGCCCGTTCCCGCTGCAGCACGCTTCCACGCTGCCGCGCACGTACCGCGCCGACGACCAGAGCGGCCAGGACGCCGACGAGCGCGAGCACGACCAGCCGAGGCAGGATCGTCGGGAGGCCGGAGGGTTCGAACGCGGCGCCCAGCCAGGAGGCGTAGGCTGCGACCAGCGCGCGGCCGGCGTCGAGGCCGGCGACACGCAGCAGGAAGCCGATCGGGTACACGAGCAGGCCGACGCCGAGGACGAGCAGCGGCAGGACCAGCACGAGCAGCGAAGCCCCCAGGGCCCACGCCGCGAGCCGGACGATCGGACGCCACGGGTAGAGCGACGGCAGCCGACGCCGCCAGATCCCGTCCGGCTCCCACAACCGGGGCGCACCCTCGACGGCCGCGAACAGCGCACTCACCGCGCCGATCCCGCGGCCCGCGACCAGGTCGATCTTGACGCCCGCCTCGTCGAACGCGCGCAGCACGCCGGCGTGATAGGCGCCGGCGGTGCCGACACCGGTCAGGACGAGAGCGGTTCTGTAATGGGGGGAATACGGTTCGCGGGGCTCGGCAGGCGGCTCGATCACGGGTTCAGGAACTCAGCCCTCGATGCCTCGGACCCGGGTGGCCGCCCCCACCTCCGCGGAGGTCAGCCCCGGTCATGGATGGTGATCAGCTTCACGATCTCGAACTGCCGCGTGCCGCCCGGCGTCCGGACCGTCACCTCGTCGCCTTCTTCCTTGTTCACCAGCGCGCGGCCGATCGGCGAGCTGGCCGAGATGTACCCCTTCTCGGGATTCGCGTCCTCGGGCATCACGAGCTGGTAGACGATGGCGATCTCGCCGCCGTTCTCGCGCACGTGGACGATCGAGCCCAGCCCGACCTTGTCCTTCGGCACCTTGTCGAAGTTCATCAGCGACAGGTCGCCGACGCGCTTCTTCAGCATGCCGATGCGCGCTTCGAGGTACCGCTGCCGCTCCTTGGCAGCCTGGTACTCCGCGTTCTCGCTCAGGTCGCCGTGCTCGCGCGCGCGCTTGATTTCCTTGGGCAGCTCGGTCTTGAGCTCGCGTTCCAGCTCCTGGATCTCGTCCTCGAGCTTCTTGACCAGTTGGGCCTTCATCGTTGCTTCCGCACGACCGGGACCACGCGGCGTGCGCAGCCGCACGTCGCCGCCGCGACTGGCTACTGCATTCGTTAGACTTTTCATTCTATCATAT
>Ga0315282_10004798_pt1 | contig 23380 bp, 20 predicted proteins | sample YL17G07_20_MG_FD_203693 | JGI IMG/M metagenome (GOLD analysis project Ga0315282, IMG submission 203693) | Sediment microbial communities from Yellowstone Lake, YNP, Wyoming, USA - YL17G07_20 | ecosystem: Environmental > Aquatic > Freshwater > Lake > Sediment | place: USA: Wyoming | collected... | reverse complement strand
GCTCTCCCAAAATCATTCTGGGCATGATCCCGCCGGTTCCGCAATAGACCAGAGGCTTGCCCGCGTAGCGCTCATCGAAGACGATGGACCCATTCACCGTGGGAATTCCGCTCTTGTTCCCGCCGTGCTCCACGCCCTCCCGCACCCCCTCGTAAATGCGTTTGGGATGGAGGAGTCTGGGAGGCAAGGGCTTGGAATAATCCGGCGGAGCAAAACAGAAGGTATCCACGTTGAAGAGGAGCCTGGCGCCCTTGCCCGTACCGAAAGGGTCGCGGTTAACGCCTACGATGCCCGTCAGGGCGCCGCCATACGGGTCGAGAGCCGAGGGGCTGTTGTGTGTCTCCACCTTAAAAACCAGGTTCCAGTCTTGATTGAAGCGCATGACCCCGGCATTGTCCTGGAAAACCGAGACGCACCAATCCCGCCCGCCCATGGCCTTGCGGATTTCTTCCGTGGAACGTTTGATGTAGGTTTCAAAGAGACTGTCAATGCCCTGGACCTTTCCTTCTTCGTCTGCGTAATCAATCAAACCGTCAAAGATTTTGTGTTTGCAGTGCTCCGACCAGGTTTGAGCCAGGGCTTCCACCTCACAGTCGGTGAGGTTTTCTCCCAGGCCCACTCTATTCCGTTCCCGGCGCACCCGGGGGTCGTCGGCGTAGGCCCGCAAGGCCTTCATCTCCTTCAGGCTCAGGGCCAGGACCCGCTCCGAACTGATGCGCATCAGTTCTTCATCGCTACCGCAGAGGTCAATTTCTGCTACCCGAACCCCGGCCCTGCCGGCCATGTGAGGCACTGTAATGCCCATCCCCACTGCGGGGTCCCAGGACGGACGGTCTTTCACCTCAAACCGCTGGATCAGGGTGTTGGCTAAGAGACCCGTGGCGATGCACTCCACCCGATCCCGGGTCAATCTTCCCTTGATCAAATAAAGGACCGAGGTGTATACCCCTTCGCCGGGATGAAACTTCCGCTCCACGAGGAGCTCCACGGCTTCACGGGCTGTCCGGCCCACGTTATCCGTGACCCCGGGTTTATACCCGACCTCGATCACCCAGTCGAAATCCTGCCCCAGGGGCTTTCCGACGGAAGATTCCTGGATCACCGGGTCGAGGAAAGGTCCAGCGGCCACGTTTTCGATTTCCTCCCTGGAGAGGCCGGCATCCACCGTGTATACATCGATCGTGCGCACGGAGTCCACGGAGATCTTCAGGTCATCGATGATCCGCCGCCTGATCTTTTCTCCCCGGGCATCCCGGATATGTGATTTCAGTCCGATCTCCACTCGATAAGCCATGTGTGTCCCCTCTTTCGAATCAAACCACCTTCCCTCTGTCCTGCCCTCCACCCCGCCGGATTGGCAGGGGCTCCAATCCTTTGGCAAATCCCTCAGATAAAGAGAAAGAAGCCCAGATTGCCAGGGCCAAGCCTGCGGCCCCCACCAGGAAAGGAACTCCCTGCCCAAAGCGATCGGCCATAATTCCGCCGATATTAGGGCCCAGGAAAAAGCCCATCATCCGGGTTGTGAAGAAGATTCCCATGCTGGCCCCCCGCACCTCTTGCGAGGAAATATCGGCAATGGCCACACGCACGGACGGGGAATAGATTCCCAGTCCGGCGCCGGCAATGGCCAGGACCACGATTAAAAAAAGAAGGGTCTCTCCCTGGGAAATGAATAGAACAGCCAGGGTATAGATACTCAGGCCCAGGAGGATGGGCTTTTTCCTCCCCTGGCGGTCGGACCATCGCCCCACGGGCCTCTGCAGAAAAATGTACACGATAAAATATGCGCTGAACAGCCAGCCGATCCTTCCCGGGGGAATCCCCGCACCCGCGGCCATCACTGGAACCAGGGTCATTATCATGCCCCAGACAAAGGCCTCGGCAAAACCGATCAGGCAGAGCATGCGAATGTCGGGAAGGCGGACTGATGAAAAACCGTATCGTTCTAACCAGCTTCTCTCCGTTACGGGTCGTCTCGAGGTCTCTTCCCGGATGAAGACCCAGATTATACCCATGGCCATCAGAGATAGCAGGGAACAAATCAGGAATGGCAGGTTGATGCCCCCCAGGCTGTAAAAGATTCCCCCTAAAAAGGGCCCGATGGCGAACCCGGCCATTTCCACGCCGGAGAGGAGACCCATGGATTCGCCCCTTCTTTCCACCGGCGACAGGTCAATCACATAAGCCGACAAGGCTGGCCAGATCATCCCTGCCCCGACCCCGTGGAGCAAGCGGATTAAAAAGACCCGGGGCAGATCATTGGCGAAGATGTAGAGGAAGGTCACCAGCCCGTAGCAGGCGAGACCTCCAGCCATGAAAGGCTTGCGCCCGTAACGGTCCGAAAGGCCCCCAAAAAAAGGTTGGACCAGGAACTGCGAGATAGCAAACCCAGATACGACCAGGCCCAGCTCAAAATTGCTGGCTCCCTTTTGAGAGACGTAGATGGGAAAGAGGGGAATAATGATTCCCAACCCCATGATCGCGATCGTCCCGGCCAGGGAGACGAGGATCAATTCCTTCCTGAATATTATGTTCATGAGGAAAAGGCTTGATTTTTTTACCCCAAAAAGTAAAAATAATCCCGGCAGTGGCGTTCTTCGTCAAATGTAAAGACAAGACGCTCACGACGGAGATGGGTTCAATCTACCAAATGTGTTCATAAAGGTCAACTGAGCGATGGTCTATGGGACGGACACCTCTTTTCTGCTCATGCTGGGGACCGTTCACCGTGACCCCAAAGGGTATGGGAAACTCCTCAGGTTCCTGGCACGGGAACAGCCGGCTTTCATAACGGTCGAGGTCAGCCCCTATGCCAGAGCGTTCCGGGCAAAACACTCCAAGACGTTTCGGGCCTTGCTGCGAAATAACCTACGCAGAATCACCCGTGAGGAAGGCCAATCGCTGGGGGAAATGATGAATTGCAGTGCTATTCAGGGGATTTTCTTTCTCCTGAAAGAGCCTTATGAATGGCGGGCTGCAGGGGATTACGCTGGCCGACATAACGTTTTCCTCGGTGACATCGACCTCTCTGCCGCTTCCCGGATCAAACTCGCCCGCCTTCCAGAAATTGTGGCCCTGGAGAATTTGCGCACTCTGCTCCATGTACCTTTTCCTGATCTTTCCCAGCAGGTGGACTCCCAGTACCGCCGGGCTCGTTTCCTCTTTTCTCATCCCCCCTCCGTCTGGCCGAAAAGTCCGGAGGAGAAAGAACGCGAGGCTTACATGGCCCAAAAAATTCGCACCCTCATCCGGCGAGCAGGGGGCAAGAAAGTAATTCATATCGGTGGTTGGGAACATCTGGTTGATTTCCCCAGGGAAGAATCGTTCATCGGTCTTCTCAAGGAACTTAGGCCGCAAAGGGTCCTATTGGAAGATGAGCTCAGCCTGCAGAGGCCTTCCGTTCTGAGCTCTTCGCGGGAGATATCCAAAATCCGATCCCCGGGGAATGCTCTCTTCATCCCCGATTTTTCGGGGAAGGGTACCCGGACTTAGGAAGATTGATTGGGGGAAGAAGGGAGTAAGTGTGGTTATTGGAGTCCCCAAAGAGATAAAAGAAGAAGAGTACCGGGTGAGCCTGGTTCCGGCTGGCGCGGAAATGCTCACTTCTTCCGGGCACCGGGTAATCGTACAGGCTTCAGCCGGTGAGGGATGTGGGATCTCTGACGTTGAATACCGGAGAGCGGGGGCTAAGATCCTTCACAGCGCCATGGAAGTTTTTCAGCGGGCCGACATGATTGTCAAGGTCAAAGAGCCTCTGCCCAGAGAGTTCCCCTTTCTGAAGCCCGGGCAGATTCTTTTTACCTTCCTGCACCTGGCTCCCAACCCCCGCCTGACCCGCCTGCTCATCAAACAAAAAATTACGGCTATTGCCTATGAGACCATCCAGGTGGCCGACGGCTCGTTACCATTACTTGCCCCCATGAGCGAAGTAGCCGGCCGTATGGCCATCCAGGCCGGTGCCTTTTACCTCCATAAGGATCAGGGAGGAAGGGGAATTCTCCTGGGGGGAATCTCCGGTGTGGGGCATGGCCGGGTCATTATCATCGGGGGTGGGACGGCGGGAACCTGTGCGGCCAAGGTGGCCACGGGACTGGGAGCAGAAGTGACCGTGTTGGATGTGAATATAAACCGTCTGGCCTATCTCGAAGATATCTTCATGGGAAAGGTCGAAACGATTATGTCCAACATCCATAACATCCGGGAAGCGGTTCTGTCTGCCGACCTCCTGGTGGGAGCCGTTTTGATTCCCGGTGAGAGGGCCCCCCGGCTGGTCAGTGAGGAACTGGTTTCGAAAATGAAAAAGGGCTCGGTGATCGTCGATGTATCAGTCGACCAGGGGGGGTGCGTGGAAACGATCCGCCCCACGACTCACCGCAAGCCTGTCTACCCCCTGCACGGTGTGATCCATTATGGGGTGGCCAATATGCCCGGAGCAGTCTCCCGGACTTCCACCTTTGGCCTGACCAATGTAACCTTCCCCTACACCTTGGCCCTTGCAAACAGGGGAGTTCCCGGGGCGCTGAAAGAAGATTCGGCGCTGGCCAGGGGAGTAAATATTTTTAAAGGATTTGTCACCCACCCCGGCGTGGCCCAGGCTATGGGATTCCCCCATGAGCCGTTGGAAAATTTGATATAATGTTTTATCCCCATTTCTTGTGGAATTGATGTGGATAAGCTTGCGTATAAGACCTAAAATTAGTTATAATTGCATAGTTTTTTAACGACTGCCTATTTTTTTGGCAAAAAAATATTAATATTTTTAGGTAGTTAATAAAATAAGGTTTTTGTGGCTCGCGTGCTGAGGCTAAAAGGCTGAACCATCCACAATCTTCGGGCGTACCTTTCCTGAAACTCGGGAAGGATGGCCATTTCCGGATGGGGCGGGCTGAAAACTAAGGTTCTATCTTGGTCTTGAGACGAATGGTCCGGGCGGATTTTATGTGGTAATCATTTCGGGGGGTGCACCCGATCCTGCCTGAAGGCGACTGCGGGTGCACATTCTCCATTGCGGGTGGATTCTGAATGAATAGATATTTATGGACTGCTGATATGAGAAAGGAGGCTTAACCATGCCGGACTACGAGTTCCAATGTCAAAAATGCAAGAAAAAATTCTCCTTAGCCCTGAGTGTGAAGGAGAGAGAGGAAGAAAAAATTAAATGTCCCAAATGCGGCGGTCGGAAAACCCAGCCCGTCTTCGGCAATTTTTACGCCAAGACTTCGAAAAAGAGTTAATCCCTCCTCTTCAGCGCAAAAAATTCAATAGATCCTCAGAATGTCTCCGGCCCCCGGCCAAGGGGGGCCGGTACAAGGTGTGGAGGTTTCTTGCCTTTGCTTTCCCCTTCCTCCTCCTCTACCTCTCCTCAGCCGGGTGCACCCATTTCTCCGATGTCTTGCCCGAACCGGAGAAGGCGACCCAGGTCTTCGATGCCAATGAGAAGGTTATTCTGAAAGCCATCACCCGCGTCCTCAAGGATCGAGGTTTCGGCGAGGCCCGGGTGGAGGCGGATCAAGGCAGACTGGAAACAGATTACGTGGTTCAGGGAAACTGGAGAACCAAGGTCGTGGCCACAGTAAAAAAGACCAGCCGGAGGGAAAGTGAGGTAACCCTCTCCCTGATTACCGAACAAAAATCTTCCGCTTCTTCCCCATGGCAGTCAAAGAACCTCGCAGGGAGGGAACAATATGAAAGGCTTTTCCAGGAGATCGAGATGCAGATTTACCGGGAGTGGGCCAGGCCAGAATAGGATTTGATCGCCGCAAAGAAAAAGGACCCAAAGAAAATGTATGAGTAAAATAAGCGGGAGGATGCCCATTCATTTCTCTGCTTTCCTTGCACCTCTGCGTCGAATCATAATCTTCTCTCTTTTCGCTTCCCTCGCCTTCCCCTCACCGACCGCATCCAGGACTCTCAGCGGCAGAGTCCTGAAAGTCTTTGATGGGGATACATTTTTGATTCGTGTCCAGGGCAGGGAGGAACATGTGCGCCTGCGCGAAATCGACGCCCCGGAGATATCTCACCGCAAGCAGGCTGGCCAGGACCCCTGGGGAAGGAAGGCCAGAGAGTTCGCTCAATCCATGGCCGGGGGAAAGACCGTACGGCTGGAGGTTGAAGAGAAGGACGAGCGCGATAAATACCATCGTCTCCTGGCCTATGTTTTCCTGGACGGGATTCTGGTCAACCGGGAGATGGTGCTCTCCGGGAATGCCTTCTTTTTTCCGGGCTCCTTTAAGGGAAGGCATGCGGCTGAGATGGAGCAGGCTGAGGATGCAGCCAGGGAAAAAGGGGTGGGAGTCTGGGATAAGAAAAATGGCCTCAAGGAACGCCCGCAGGAGTTTCGAAACCGCACCCGGCGGGATGAAAGCCTTTTCTCTGCATTCAGGCGTCTGATCCGGGGAGAGCAGAAAAAGGCTTCTGTCAAGGGTTATCCTGTTCCGGAGGACAAAATTGTAGCCAATAAACGCACGCTGGTTTACCACCTGCCCGGAGCCCCGGGCGCGGCCCGCGTCAATCCCCTGAACCGCATCCTCTTCGATACTCCGGAGGAAGCAGAAAAAGCTGGATTCCGCAGGGCCAAAATCTGAGCGGGGGCATTTCTTAAATTGACCTGCAGGTTTGATCCGATGGCCGATGACTCTCTCCAGAAAATCGCCATAGTCTTGGTTAAGCCTCAATACGCTGGCAATATCGGAGCAGTCAGCCGGGCCATGAAAAACATGGGCCTTTCCAGGCTGATCCTGGTTTCGCCAGCGCAGGACCCCTTGTCCTCCGAGGCCAGGATGATGGCCACATCCGCCAAAGACCTTCTTGAGGGGGCAGAGATCTTCCCCTCCCTCCATGAGGCCCTTTCCGGTTTTCGCTGGGTGGCCGGAACCTCTGCCCGCAGGGGAAGGTTACGCGGCCCCTTTGTCACCCCGCGGGAGATCTGCCCCGAGATCATTGCCCTTGCCCGCTCAATTCCCGCAGCGATTCTCTTCGGCCCGGAGGACAAAGGGTTAACCAACCAAGAACTTGCTCCCTGTAAGGCTCTGATCTCCCTGCCTACCCATCCCCAACTCCCTTCCTTAAATTTGGCCCAAGCTGTGATGGTTTTCTGCTACGAATTATTCCTGGCCGGCCTGGTCTTACAGGAAGGGGTGCCCTCTGTCCCTGGAATGGTGTCCAAACCGGCAGAATTTCAGAGGGTCGAGGGAATGTACTCCCACCTGGAAGACCTCCTCCTGCGCATCGGTTTCCTCGACCCCCAAAATCCCAAGCGCATCATGCATGCCTTCAGGCGAATTTTCGGGCGGGCCGGCCTTTCCGACCGGGATGTGGCCATCCTCCGGGGGGTTTTCCGCCAACTCGAATGGTACGCTACCCATCGAAGCCCCCGGCCTCCGCTCTAAATGTCCATCTTTAATGCCGGCAGCCAAGGAGGGGAGACCCCATCATACTTCGGAAAAAACCCTGCCTTTGTACACGCTCCCTTAAGAGATGGAAGAGATTGCTCTGCAAGGCCAACTGCCTAAAACAGGTGGGCAAAGATCGCTACTACGTCACAGGAGACGATTACCGAGCGTTCTTAAGAAGACCTTTCTCCAGGAGGCAGAAGAGGCTGGGTATCCACGGCGGCAAGTCTGTCGCTGAACCTCTCGAGTTGGCGTTCGGCGGAATCAAAACTTCCTTTGGATTGCTCCAGGTGCCTTCCTAATTTTCTGAATTCTTCCTGGAACCGGCCCAGTTGCCCGCGCAACCCGCCCAGGTGGTTGATGATTTCCCGGGCGCTCTCTTCCACTTTCAAACCCCTGAGTCCCAGAAGGATGGTGTGCAGGTAGGCATAAAAACTGTTGGGGGAAACCGGGATGACATGCTTCTCAAAAGCATATTCCCGCAGGGCTTTCCCTTCGCCAAGGATTTCATCCTTGATGAAGGCCTCGTAATAGACATTCTCCGCCGGGATGTACATGAGGGCAAAATCGCAGGTCCCTTCACCCGGCAGGATATATTTGCGGGAAATGGCTTCGATATGTTTCTTCACGTCGCCGGCGAAAAGCTTTAGATGATTTTTCCTGGCCCCTTCATCCTGGGCCATGAGAAACTTCTGGAAGTTTTCCAGGGGAAACTTGGCATCGACCGGCACGAGCCCTTGACTTAAACGGATTACCGCATCCACCCTCTCCCCGCTCTTGAAGGTGTGTTGCAGGATAAAGTATTCGGCGGGCATGATCTGGGCCAGGAGGTCTCCCAGAAGAAATTCGCCCAGGCCTCCCCTGACCTTGGGGGCCCGCAGGATTTCCTGCAAGCTGGCAATAGACCGCCCCACTTCTAAGATCCGCTTGTTGGCTTCGTCCAACTGGGCCAGCCGGGCCTGAACCTCCTGGACCCGGTCGCTGAAATGTTGGCCGGCTTTCTGCAAAAGGCCCATCCCGTCACCTACTTGCTGGCTCACTTGCGAAGCCACAGAATTCAGATGATTGGTGACCAGGCCGGAAAGCGAAGTCAACTGCTGGTGGACGAACTGGGCGTTCCCCTCCAGGCTCCTGCCCACCTGGTCTCGCAGGCTGTCGATCTGCTGCTGCAGGAGCAAAAAGGCAGGGTTTTTCTCCTGGCCGGAACGAATCTCCCGCCATTGCCTGGCACTATGCCAGAGGAGAAAGAGAATCAGGACGAAAAGGGCGATTAAAAGGAAGACAATCCAAAGGTCCATTGTACCCAAGGAGTAATGATTCAGAATTCAGGAGTCAGTATCCAGAATAGAGGGCGAATAGGCCCTCAGGAATAGGCAATCCAAATCTAACAGAATGTCTCTCTTGACTCAACGGGAAATTGTTCTGCCTATTACAATTTTTCCCTAATCATTTTGAAGACCCGATGGAACATTGGCTGGGTCAATTTACCGGTTTGGGTATTCTGTTGGCTGGGATGGTATGTCGGGATGATGGTTTGTCCGTTTGCCAGAGGGTAACCCTTCCCATGACCGAAGATCAAAGGAGGAATGTCCCTCCCTTTTTGCCTCAAGGATTTCAGGGTCTGGGCAAAAGCGATTTGACCCAGTGGAACGATGATCCTGACGCTTTTTAAAAGGTCGAGTTCCTGCAAAAAGTAGGGACGGCAGTTTTCTATTTCATCGGGCAAAGGCATGTTTCTTGGCGGAGCGCAGCGGACCGTCGCCGTAATATAACAATCCCTCAGCGCGAAACCGTCATCCCGGCTGGATGAATTCGGCTGATTGGCAAAACCAAATTTATGAAGAGTGCCAAACAACCACTCCCCGCTTCGATCCCCCGTAAACATCCGGCCCGTTCGATTCCCTCCGTTGGCAGCCGGAGCCAGTCCGATGATGAGAAGCCGGGCATCCGGGTCGCCAAAACTCGGAAGGGGCTTCGTCCAGTACTCCCAATCCCGGTATCTCCTCGGTTTGAGGCTGACCACTTCCTCAAGGTAGGAAACGAGTCTGGGACACCTTCGGCACTGGATTACAATGCCCTGGAGTTTCTTTAACTCCATTTGCGGGTTCATCCGCTGCGCCCTCAAAGAAGACAAGAACCTTCATGGCCCTCGGACTCGATCCTTGGCCGATTCAGCCCTGGAAAGAATGGGGGATAGAAAGAGGAATGGCTAACGGGGAGAAGAGGAAGCTGCTGACCCTTTGAAAACCTTGATCCTCGGAATACTGGTGGTTTGAAACCCGCCATTACATCGCTTTTCTGGACCAATAAACGAAACGGGGGTTATTGAGGGGAAGCCCTTCCCTCCCCTCAATAATCGAAAAAAAAGCAGGCCCTTGCAAAATAGGAATGAATCCAGAATTCTGAGCTAAAATCTCCTGTCTCTACGAAATCCTGAGAGAATCTGTATTCCTTATTCTTTGGTAATGGGGCCCTTTTCTTCCGTGGCGAAACGATAGTTTTGCACCACGCCGTTCTGGAGGACGATTTCTAATCGCTGTCTTTCCATCTCGGTGATCGTCCACCAGTGGGGGATCTCTTTATAATAGTTGTAAATGTACTTCTCTCCCCCCATCGGTGCGGGTTCTACTTTATCCGGCGTGCCGAAATTCGCCCGCACAACCTCCGCATTGGCCTGGCCCGGTGCCAGGGCATTCGTCTTAGCCGCATCTATCTTCCTTCCATCCGTAAAAACTTGCCCGCAGCCGATTGTGGAAAGTACCAAAAGGACCAAAATAACACTACTTACGTATCTCATTGTCTTTTTCCTCCCTTTTTTTGATATGTTTTCCGTTCAGGATCCCTTCAAACGGCTTTTGTCTGTCCTGCCGAGGGCGATTCCTTCACCCTGCACAAGAAACTTGCTCTCCCTCATTTCATTCTCAGCCCAAAGCCCCTTCCTCTTCCTTAATGCGTATCTTTTCTTATATGGACTCTTCCCTTCCCCTATCACCTCCCTTATTGGATGTAAAAAAATTAAAACATATTTTTTTAAAAAAAACAATGGGTAAGGCTATAAAAAAATTTCCCCTTTCCTTATAAGAAGGCCTTAATAATTTACCACACTGCTGAAAAAATCCTTTTCGGTCTCAGGACGTCCTGCGGAAGCAGTCCCGCCTTTGGCGAGATGGACTCCCGCTGTCAAGGGAGTGACATCGAATTGATTTTCTCCGCAGCCTAAAGCGTTAGTTTAGCATTATTCCTGAGCAGCCCAAATAGGGTGAATCGTGTATATTCAGTTTTATAATCCTGTATCTCTCAAAATCCCCGGAGGGACGGCACCTTGGGCAAAAGTCAGAAGTTCAAAGATTGCCGGAAACGCCGATCTCGGGCCTGATGGTCCAGCCGAGGCCATTTTTCCCCGGCGATGACCGACTTGGCCTCGGTCAGGCGTTCGGCCATCCCGGGATGGGTGGCGAAGATTCCTTGACCCGTCCTTCCGGCTTGCTCCCTTGCCAGCTTTTCCAGAAAATCAGTCAAGCCGCGGGGGTCGTAACCGAAGCGGTGCATGCAGGTGAGGGCGCTGAGGTCAGCGGCCGCTTCCTGCTCCCGGCTATAACCATTGACGAGTAGGGCCTTGACCACGTCATTCACAGACCCCTCAAACAACAAAACCAGTTTGGCCAATTCCGCACCGCTCAACTTCTTGACACTCTCCGAACCCAGGAACGTTACGACCTCCAGCCAGCGGGATCTCTGGATGGCCTCCAATCCATCCCTGTGGCTCACGTGCCCCACTTCGTGGCCCAGAATGGCGGCCAGTTCTTCTTCATTCTGCGCCTTTTTCAGCATACCCCGGGTGACGAAGATAATTCCGCCGGGACATGCCAGGGCGTTGACCTCATCGGTATCCAGAATGGCAAAATGGTACCCCGCGTAGGTAAAAGGACGGTCGGAAGCCAGGGCCACCGCCTGCCCAACTTCATTGATATAACGGGTCGGGCGCTCATTCCGGTACAGGCGGTATTGGCCGAGGATGGTGGCGGCCACCGCCCGGCCCAGGAAGTATTCCTCCTGTTCCGTCATGGGCCGTGCGGCTTTTTCGCCTTTCAGGGCCATCCGGTCGAGTCTTTCTTTGTCCTCTTTGGATATTCTCCCCATTCCCTCCCCGACAGAGGTCCCCACCTGGACAACCTCGGCACAGCCAGCCAGGAGGAGCAACATTCCCAAAACTAAAAACATCCAGAAAAAAAATCTCTTGTTCATCATGGCTCTCATGGTTCCTTCAGGCTTCCTGCCCGGATGAAAGCCTGGAGCTGCTGCTCTGCAATTTTATAATCCTGGATTTGATCCACAAGATCATACCTCATCTTTGGGTTCTTGTTCCGCAAGGCCTTCTCAACCTCTGGAGTGAAGCCTTTACCAGCCAGGGCCACCTCTTCCTGCGAGGTTTCCTGGGCCTTTTCAGCCGTCAGCGACGGAACACGGAATGCTTGCTCCTGGACCGCGCTGATGTGGACCCAGCCTTCCTTCTCCCGGTAAATGACTCTGAACCAGTCTCCCTGGCGCTCCAGTTCCTGGATGACCTCCCCATAAGGGGCCCGGATGACCACTGGAGCAAAGAACCGTTTGTCCTTGCGGATCACGGCTTCCTGGGTAATTATTTTAAATGTTGCAGCCAGGGCCGCGGAAGTCATCATCAACAACCCGAAAAAAATTATCCAGCTCTTCCTTACCATTCTGTCCCCCTGACCGCAGAGTCCCCTGCTCGGGAGGCCCCCTGAGATCCCTTTCCTATTTGCTGGTTAACTGATACACTCCGTCCCACTCTGCCGGTGGTGGTGTTTGCATGAATTGTTGGCATCTTCTGATAAAGGTCCTGGCCGGGCCGTCCTCGGGGGCTAGAATTAAAACCCTTTGCAGGCAAGAGACCGCCTCTGCCCACCGCATCTGCCGGTAGTAGCCCAGGCCCTCTGCAAAGAAGTCGCGTACTTTTTGTCCCCTTTCATCAAGCTTCCCTTTCCTGGAAAGCAGCTCATAGACCCGGACCGGCGCTTCTTTCCCTTTAACCCGCAAGAGGTCGAGTTCCCGCACTTCCACCCAGTTTGCCGACTGGCGATAAGTCTCCTCACTGAGGATAATGTTCGTTCCATACTCTTTACCGGCCCCTTCCAACCGGGAGGCCAAGTTTACGCTATCGCCGATCACTGTAAAGTCAAAACGCTGAGTGGATCCCATATTGCCGATAATCATTTCCCCGGTATTGATGCCGATGCGGGCGTGAACGGGAGGCAAGCCCATTTGGATAAACTCTTTCCGCAATCCATCCAGGCGGGTTTGATTATCCAGGGCTGCGAGGCAGGCTCGGGTTGCATGACCTTCCTGGGGAACCGGGGCGCCCCAGAAAGCCATAATAGCATCTCCTTCGTACTTGTCAATCAGACCGCCACTGGCCAGGATAATGTCGGTCATGGCTGTCAGGTAGCGGTTCAGCAGGGTCACCACCTCTTCGGGCGTGAGCTTTTCCGAGAGAGTGGTGAACCCGGCAAGGTCCGAAAAGAAAACGGTAAGGACCCGCTTTTCTCCGCCGAGGCGGAGCTTGTCGGGATGCTTCAGCAGGTCCTGGATCAGCAGGTCCGACATGTAATGAGAGAACACCTGTTTGATTTGGCGCCGTTGCCGTCCCTCGGTAGCGTAACTGAAGGCGGTAGACATGGCAAAGCTGAGCCCTAAGCTGGCTAACATCAAGACCCCATCTACCCAGATGTTCTGTCGGAAAGCGAGCCCGATGAAAAGGAGCAGGCCACCCACACAGGCGAAGGTAATCAGGGAAAGCCGCCAGAGACTGGAGACGAACATTACCATAAGACCCATGGCCACTGCCACCCCTGCAGCCAAGGCCAGGGCAACTGCCGGCGAAATTCGGACCCGATATTCTTTATGCAACAGGTTGGCCACAAGTGTGGCGTGGATGGCCATGCCCGGATTCACGGAGCTGATGGGTGTGGGTTTCAAGTCAAAAAGACCGGGGGCAGTGAAACCCACGAAAACAATTTTATCCCGGAAGACCTGCAGCGGATAGACCGGCTTGCCTCCTTCCTGAAGGGCCTGGAAAGATTGAATGACATTAAATGCTGAGAACCGGCGGTAATCCTGGACGATGCTGTGGTAACTGAGCAAAAAAGTCGCTTGATCATCCAGGGGAATGTGCATCCCTTTCCCCTGTAAACCTCTTCTACCCAGAACCATCGGCTCCTTACCCGAGAGATGCCTGAATACAGCAAGGCCCAGGGAAGGAATCCAATGACTACGGTAGGAAAAAACGAGTGGCAGACGACGATAAATCCCGTCCGAATCCGGGGAAATGGCCACGTTGCCAAAGCCGGAGGCATGATCCGCAAGGATCTGAATTGGGGACACGGTAGAATGCGAAAGGGAGGGCGATCGTCCAGATTGATCCACGAGGGGCAGGGCAATGCGATCCATCAGTCTCTTTTCCCAGACAGGTTGGGGGCGTTCTTCCCGGCTGAGAAAAATGGGTAGAAAAACATGGCCATTTTGCTTCAGGGCTTCGGCCAGGATTTGGTCATCCTCCATTCCGTAGGCCGAAGGTTCTGTGAAGAGGATATCAAAGGCCACTGCCCGGGCCCCGGAAGATGCACAGAACTGCACAATCGGGGCGTACATCTGCCGCGGCCAGGGCCAGTTGATTCCCTGACGCTGGGCAGCCTCCAGACTGCCCCGGTCTACAACCACTAAAACAATCTCATCGGGAGCGACGGACCTTTCAGCATACAGGCGGCAGAGTTGGTCATAAGTCTTGAGTTCATAGGATTCAAGAAGTTTTCCATAATAAAGGAACAGCCCCAAGCCCCAGGCCAGTCCCCCGATGATCACCCCGACAAAGACCTTCCCTTTGGGACTGGAAAGAACGATGAATCGCAAAGTGGGTTCCTTTCCCCTGCCGATCGCCATGCCCTGAGCTCGAGATTATTTTACCGCCTTTTGCTGGGACAAGGAAGTTCTCGGGTTGAGATCGGAGGGGGCGCAAGAAAATCTGCTTATCTAAAGATATTGTCGGCCCAAAAATGTATTGTCAAGAAAAAAATGGCAAGGTGGAAAGAGGGAGTCCTTAGGGTAAGAGGATGTCATTCCCCAGCGCAAGAATGGTTCTGCCGGCCTTTTTTAGGCGTGATGCTTGGAAGGAAAACCCTTCAAGAACAAAACGGGCACCACAGTGAGAGCAATCAGGGCGCTGAAGCCCACCCCCATCAGGGCCACAGCCCCCATGGATTGCAGCCCGGGATATTCCGAAAAAACCAGGGAACCAAAACCCGCTAAAGTAGTGAGGGCCGCCAGGACTACACCCTTGCTGACCTGAGTCAGACTGGCTTGCCGATAAGTCGCCTCGCTTTCCAGCAGTCGGTGCAAAATGTGTATCCCATAATCTACCCCCACTCCCAGGACCATGGTAAAGACTATCAAGTTCATGAAGTTCAAATCCATTTTCAGCATACCCATCAGCCCCAAAGTCCAGAACGTGGCAAGGGTGACCGGTAAAAGGCTTAAAGCCGCGAGTCTCCAGGAGCGAAAATTGAAGTAAATCAGAACAAATACCGCAGCAAAGGCGATCAAAAAAAGCTTCGAGGCCTCGCCGGTCACCAGATCCTCAACCTCTTTTATAACGAATTTCGAGGCGGTTGCCTGGACATGGAGGCCAGCATGCTTTTGGTCCTCGAGGAAAGCCTTGGACTCAGGATTGGCCCAAAAACCGGGCTTTACGTGGAGGTAAGCCGCGGAAAGAAAACCATTTCCGCTCCTCTTCAAGAATTTCTCCGCCAGGTCCTTAAAAACTGATCCTTCCAGCCATGCCCAAGTCAACATATCCCGATTGCCCAGCATCTCTCTCAGAGCCTTCAAGCCGGGCTCAAAGGTCTCAACGCGCAGCCATGGCTTTCTCCAATTTATCCCTCAACCTGGCCTGGACTTCCATGGCTTCTCTCGGGTTCCCGCTTTCTGCCAGAACAACCACCGCCTCTTCTCCCCTCCCAAATTTTCCCTGGATCCGTTCTTCCAGGAGAAGGGACGAATGGCCGGAGGCTTCTTGGGTCATCTCTGCAATAATCTATATCTCGAAGCCTCCGATAGCCAATCAAAAGATGCACAATCAGCAACATCATAACGATATGATGCTTAAATATCCGGGATACCCTTAGATGTCGAAAACAAGAACGAAGCCGACTTCTAATCTTCAACCCCATTATCAGCGGTTGATAAATAACTAGTCCAGCGAATGAAGTCAGATTCTGATCCTCAAATTTGATCTCTGGAATTTTATAGGCTCAACTCACGATTCCTCTTTTGCTATACTTTATCTTGGCTGGCCTCCCTGGATGGGTGAAGTTAACAGGAAAGTCCGGTACGCGAAAACCGTACGCCGGGTTTGACAAGGCGGGGGCTGGAAACGGGCTCATAACGAGCATCGCGCCAGCCCTCGACGCTACCCGTCGATAACTGATCTTGCGAAACGCGTTTCGATCTATGTCAGTCGCCTTTCAATCCACAAGTTTCTTCTTTTTTTACAGTAGGATATAGATACTTGTCAAAGAAATTCATGACATAAAAAATTTGACAACCCATCCTCTTTTAAGTAAATTAATTAGTATGCGCCTAGTTACCGACATATACCCAGATCATGGAATATAAGGTTGAGCTATGTCGCTTCTAAGGAAAATCCTGTATACGATCATCCTCCTGGCTGCCGCCGCGGAAACCTACTCGGCTACCGCGATGTTGAGCCAATGGGTCACGCTCTCCTCCGATGCCCGGGAGACGGTCAGGGGGATTATCCGCCAGGAAGTGGATCGGAGGGAGGGATACTCCACATCGCAGGAAGAAAAGGCCAACCTTAATGCGGCGGAGGAAGAAAAGGCCCGGGATGATTCCGTTTACAAAAACGGCGTCATCAACGCCAACAAAGAATTTATCCGCGCCAAGAAAAGACGGGATGATCTGACCACCCAGTTTCAGACTGCGTCCTCCGAGCTGGAGGAATCCAACAAGAACATCAAGACGATCAGGACCAGCATCGAAAACCTTGACAACCAGATCGTCCGATATGAACAGGACATCAGAACCCAGCAGGCCTCCCTGAAAAAATGGCTGCAGACGGAGAAACAGGGTGAGGCCTTGGTAGCCGTTATCTATACCCGGGGGTTCAAGGATACGGCCCATATCCTGGAAGGCCTCGCCGACCAGGCATCGGCGCCGCTCATGGCCCAGCACATGGGGACGTATATCCAGTCCTTTACCAAGGTGATCAACAACGTTATTGCCGTTGATTTCATCCGGGCCATCGAGGAGGGAACTGCCAAATGGAACAACGAGGAACCCATTCGCGTCGAACTGGATAAAGGCGTCAGCGGTACCACCTACCTCCGATTGAAACGTTATGAACTCTACCCCTTTCAGGAACCCAAGGGAGGGAAGGTCAAGCCCGCCGCTGCCGCCAGCCTCCTGAAGGTCGCCATCATCACATCCAAGAAGGATCTGGAATCCTTCCTGGCACAGAACCAGCAATCGGCGAGGGATCTGGATGTCGGCCGGGTGGAGGCTATGATCCGGGAAACGGCGCAGAACAACGGCATCGCCGAAGAGAACCTGAATGAACAGATCAAATCGTTCAAAGAGCGGATCCCCGCCCTTCAGGGTAAGATCGGCAGCGCCCGGGGGGAAAAGGAATCCCAGGTCGGTCTCCTGAAGAAACGGGAGGAACAGTACCGGAAAATGGCCCAGGACGTGGATGCCCTCCGAGCCAAACGGGACAGCGCAGAAAAGGCCTTTCATGAGGCCCAGACCATCCTGCAGGAAAAGAAGCGCATTCATGAGTCCATTATCATCAAGACGGCCCTGGCCACCCCCAGGGGATCCCAGAGCCCGGCCGAGGCCTCTGCCGAGGCCATCATCGACAAGCTGGCGGAGGTAAAAAACGATGCCAAGACCCAGCATTCAAGCTCCACCACAGAGGTCACCAATTTTCAATTGACGGGCGAATCGTCCGTTCAGGCTATTACCGATGCGCGGATCATCTCCATCCGCCTGATCTCCTTCATCAATGAGGGGGACAGCGTCCGGGTCAGGATGGCCTTCCGGGTGAGAACGGTCCTGGAGGATCAGGCCGACGGGACACCGGCAAAGGTGGCGACCCCCCCCGCCAAGACCCCGGACAGGGGCGGCAAAAGTCTCCTGTCGCGGGACGGAGCAGACGATCGGCCTGACCGACCGCAACTCAGTCGCACAACGCCAGCGGCGCCGGAACCCGCCCCCATCAGAAAGGCCTACCCTGTTTTGGCCTCCGCCGAAATGAAGGATTGTCTCTTCGAGCTCACCAACGCCAACCTTAACCGCGATGAGGTCCATATCACCCTGCAGGTAACCAACCGGGACACGAAACAGAAGAGATCCGTGGCGCTTTATGACGCCAATTATCGCTGGAACAAGTCGACGCTCCTGGACGAGACGGGAAAGTCCTACGATGTCTCCGAGGTGCTGATCTGGCAAGGAGACAAGAAGACAACCATGTACGAAGCGGGCAGGTATGGGATTGAGATCGATCCCCAAGCAACCGTGACGGTGAAACTCATCTTTAAAAAAGTCCCCGCTACCCTGCGGACGATCAAGACCCTCAATCTACACCCCTTCGTCTATTTCCCCAGGGCTATCGGATCATCCTGGCAGGAGGGGACCCTGCCCCTGTCCGGCATTCGCCTGACCCGCTGATGAAGAGGCAACAGGCCTCGAGACTGGTAAAAAAGATCGTTCAGCGCCTCGCGAAGACCCAATTCGTCCAGATGGCGTTTCAAAACAAAACGGAGGTGGATTCCCTCATTTTTCATAAATGGAGTCTTGGGGGACGGTATGGACAATAAATCAATCCTTGCATTTTTAATGTATGATTACAAAGATGTTAAAACAGTGTTACGTTATAGCGGTGCATCCTTATTCTTGATTTGGAAGGCGAAATCTACGTTGGCCACCGGAACGCGAGGAGACCTGTGATTCGAATTAGAAAGGAGCGGGACTCTGATCGCGAAGGTGTCCGACTGGCAAATGAAGCCGCCTTCGGTCGAGGTGCGGAGGCGGACATAGCCCATCTTCCGCCATTAAAAAATTGGGATGTGAGTAAATCAATAAATTAATCTTCTCTAGTGCCAAAATTAGGCACTACAGCGGCCGCTTCAGATAATGAAGCAACACTCTGGACCCTTGTGGCACAGTAGGTACAGCGCGTAAAGGAGTTTCTTCTCGCTTCTCAAAAAGGCTTCCTTCCACCCTGGACTTCCCATCCAGTTTCCGGACATTCTCTTCCCATCCAATCTGTTCCTCTTTTTCCAGTCCAGGCAGTTTGCCCAAATCGCCGCTGTCCTTTAGCGGGGACCCTTAGCCGTACGCACCGATTCCACTAAGGACCATGATTCATATTCGGTACCCCCCTTCTCAGCCCATCCTGCCTCCCTTCTGGCGCAGAGGACCACAACCGATTGACAGTAATAATGACGAAAGATATACTGAAAACCTAAAAATTGGCCAAGGTGGATTGTCAAGCTGCACCTCGACGTTTAAAGATGCCGACCATAAATCTATGAGCCGCTTTCACACCACAACTATCCTGTTGGTCCTTACCGCTTTGGGTTTAGGTTTAAGCCTTGAAGGATCCATGCGCTTTTTCGTTCTCGGACTATTCTTGACTGCCTATCTCGTTATCTTTGCTCTCGGCGTGTCCATCCTAAAGCTTGATTTTTTCGTCAAGGCCACTTGCCGGGGGGATGCAACCGTCAAGCGTGTAGCCTTGACTTTTGATGATGGCCCGGACCCGGCCGCCACGCCAAATCTCCTGGAAGTTCTGAAACGCCACGAGATCAGAGCCGCGTTCTTTCCCATAGGGACAAAAACCAGGGATTATCCCGGGATTATCAAACAAATCGACCAGGAAGGCCATATTTTAGGGAACCATTCGTTTCGACACGCCTGGTGGGCCAATTTCCTGATTTCCGGAGCATTGGATCGAGAAATTAGAATGGCTCAGGAAGCGATTGAGGCTGCGATCGGCAAGGTGCCAGCCTATTTTCGCCCTCCCATGGGTCTGACCAATCCCCATCTTGGGAGGGCGCTGAAGAAACACGGACTGTCGGTGGTCGGCTGGGACATCCGGCCTTTCGACATCAAGAAAAGTACCGACACGGTGATAAAACGGGTACTCAAAAAAATACGGAATGGAAGCATTATCCTTCTCCACGACACGGGGCGGGCCCCCGCCGAGTTGGCGCGCCTAACAGATGAACTTGTGACCGAGATCAAGGCACGGAAATACGTCTTCAGTGAACTGGCAGAACTCACCGGGGTCAGGGCTTATCAGAGGGCTGAAGAAGGGAACCTGACAGAATCCATTATATTCGTTCAATCCGGGAATGAGTCCGGGATAAGTGGGCCACGGGGTAGGTTCTGGCGGTTCTTGGCTCAAAGGATTGCCTCCACCGGTTATGTAAGGAGAGCCATCAAAGAACAGGTAAGCTTAGATGCTTTCAAGACCTCCCCTTCTCCCCGATTCTTATGGGGCGTGGGTTTAATCCTGTTCAGTTACGTTTTAGGATGGCCTATGGTGGGGCTGTTTAGTGTTCTGTCCGTCTATTTCCAGACCCCCGCCTTACTCATGGTCGGTCCGGCTTTTTATGGGTTCTCCCATTTGGTATGGCTGTTCGGGATGTATTTGGCCGGGCGGGATAGCCTGAAATATGCCCACATTCTGCTTCGCTGGAGCCTGCGCCAGGCCGTGGAGAGGACTTTGAACCGAGATAGCGGAAGGCCCTTACGAGGAAAAAGCGATCCCTCTGAATACACCGGCAAGCTATGAATTAAGCATCTGCAACTTAAAAATATAAATGATTTCATCTGGATCGGAGAAATAATTGAGGAACTTGATATTACTGGGCCTGGGGACATATCTGGCCGCCTCAATCAACTTTTCCATCATTCTCTTTAAAGTATTTGGCAAGGGCGATCCGAGAGACTATTTCAGCGGCAATGCCGGTACCGTGAACGTCACCAGGCAGCTTGGCCTACCATGGGGTCTATTAATCCTGCTTCTTGACCTGGGCCGTGCCGGAGCCATCGCCCAAGTCGGGGTTTGGCTTCTGCCTGCGACGTTTGTGCCCCTATTAGGGTTTATCCTCGTGCTTGGAAACCAAAAGCCGTTGTTTCACGGGTTCCGGGGCGGTAAGGGGGTAGCCAGCTATCTCGGTTTTACTGCTTTTATCTCCCCCTTTTTGGCCGGGAGTTCTTGCCTGGCTTGGGTTTGTGCCTATGGGCTGTTCCGCCAGCCCTTTATCGGATCTTTCTTTATGATCACGGTCTTGGGATTGGGTACCCTGATCCATTACTCTTGGGTCTGGCCAGTGGTTACCGGCACGGGTCTGACAATGGCCCTGATCTTTCAAGCCCATAAAACCAACATCCTTGCGTATGGAAAAAAATTTGGCAAAAAAAGGATGTCGGTTTTTCAATAAGATGAAAAGAGCCCTGGTCATCTTCTACTCGCAAACCGGTCAGATGAAAGAGATCGTGGATTCTGTCACGGCTCCGCTCGGCGAAGATTTTAAGCTGGTGTTTGAAGAGCTCAAACCCGTTCCTCCCTACCCGTTTCCGTGGCGGGGGATGCCGTTCTTTTAGTCCTTTCCTTTTGGCAGCAAGGAGCGAAAAGCGAATAGCCAACAGCCTCTTAAAAGAATCCCGCGGACCCAGGATAACCGGATATCTATTTTTTATGGCGAATGTTTTTGTCGGAGCGAGTAATATTATCACTTCCCTTGCCTTTTCCACGGCCGGGCACGTCGAGCAAATAAAGGCAAAGCAAATCGGTATCAGCATATATCCGGGCGGGAATCTCTACCCGACCCCTGTTCCGTTGTCTCTCGTTGATAATCGACAACTACAGGATCTTTTCAGACAATATCTTGGCGAGACGCAGCCGGGTCTTCAACCGAGTTCGTTCACCCGTCTGGAAATGCTGCACATTCTATCGATTTCGGATGTATTGAAGAGCTCCGGGGTGAACATCAAGGATCCTCGAACCCTCATCATCCTGTCGACTACCAAGGGCAATATTGACCTGCTGGAAAAAGACCGCTATCCGGTAATTGAGCCAGACCGAATTTATTTATGGAAATTAGCTGAGTTTCTGCAGCATTTCTTTGGCAACCCGAACAAACCCCTGGTGGTGTCGAATGCCTGCATCTCCGGTGTGCTGGCAATTCTCATTGGTTCCCGGCTTATCCAGGCCGGCCTGTATGACCACGTCATGGCAACGGGAGGCGACCTTGTGACGGAATTCGTGGTTTCAGGATTCCAATCGTTTCAGTCCCTCAGCCCCGGACCTTGTAAACCTTTTGATGCGGCCAGAGACGGGCTGTCGCTCGGGGAAGGCTGCGGTACAATCGTGCTGAGCCGTGATCACTCATTGTGCGCTCTACTGGAGAAGATCATTGTTGCCGGCGGGTCCTGCAGCAACGATGCCCATCACATCGCCGGGCCTTCCCGCACCGGCGAAGGGCTTTATCTGGCGATCCGCAGAGCCTTAAAAGAAGCGGCCCTGGGCCCATTGGACATTGATTACATTTCCGCCCATGGGACGGCCACCGATTACAATGACGAGATGGAAGCGAAAGCCTTGTCGCGGGCAGCTTTAGAACCGGTACCCGTCAACAGTTTCAAGGGTTATTTCGGACATACCCTCGGTGCCGCGGGGATCATTGAATCCGCGCTGGCCATTGATTCAATGAGGAATAACGAATTATTCAGATCGGCAGGATTCGAAAACCCTGGGATATCCAAAAATATCAACGTCCTAACCGATCATCTCGCCAAAGAAGTGAATCATTGTTTGAAAACAGCCTCAGGTTTTGGGGGTTGCAATGCCGCTATCGTTTTTAAGAAAATATGATGGCTTGCTGATTCCGCAGACTCCAGACACCCTTTCCGCGGATACAGGCTCTGCGAAAATCTGAATCGCTCTGCGCCTATTCTGCGAGACTTTCAATCTGTTGGCTTCGCGAATGGATTTATTGATCACAAGATACATCCAGCTTAAAAACCATCAGGTTATTATCAACGGAAGCGTTGAATATTTATCGGAAGAGCCATCGGTCAGTACATTACTTCATTCCGTCTACCGTCGCTACAACATCGACTGCCCGAAATTTTTCAAAATGGACAACCTCAGCAAACTGGGTTTTCTAAGCGCGGAGATCTTGCTCCAGGGTATAGATATTCTCCAGAAATATCCCGGCGAAGAGATCGGGATCATCCTGGGTAATGCCAGTTCCTCACTGGAGTCCGATGAGAAACACCAGGAATCCATCCGCGACCGGAACAATTATTTCCCGAGCCCATCCGTTTTCGTTTACACCCTGCCCAACATCATGGCCGGCGAGATCGCTATCCGGCATAAAATAAAAGGGGAAAATACAGTCTTTATCTTTGAACGATTTGACCCCGGTTTCACTTTTCGCTATATTTCCGAATTATTCCGGAACCAACGGGTCAACTGTTGTATTTCCGGCTGGATTGACTGCTATGGGGATCATTATGAATCCTTTCTTTTCCTCGCCGAGCGGGAAGATCGGATCGATAGATGTCCAGAACTTCAGGAAGGTATTATCTTTGACCCCTGGAGCATTGAAAAACTATTTAAAGGAGAATCTATATCATGGATGATCTGATTCTCAAACTAAAGAAAGAGATCCTCAACGTACTGAACCGGGAGGACATTACACCCGAAGATATTGAGACAGAAGCTCCCCTTTTCGGGGATGGGCTTGGGCTCGATTCCATTGATGCGCTGGAGCTCATTGTGTTGCTAGAGGAAAATTATGGGGTCAAGATCGAGGACCCCAAAGAAGGGCGTAAGATATTCACCTCCGTAAAAACCATAGCTGAATACATTCAGAAGCATCACA
>Ga0315282_10004797_pt1 | contig 23380 bp, 26 predicted proteins | sample YL17G07_20_MG_FD_203693 | JGI IMG/M metagenome (GOLD analysis project Ga0315282, IMG submission 203693) | Sediment microbial communities from Yellowstone Lake, YNP, Wyoming, USA - YL17G07_20 | ecosystem: Environmental > Aquatic > Freshwater > Lake > Sediment | place: USA: Wyoming | collected... | reverse complement strand
TGCCACATGTTTACAGGAACATGATATTCATCCCCTCGGAAGACCAGAGCGTTTATGCGGTTGATTTGAAAACGCATAAGGAAGTCTGGAGATTCACGGGCGGAGGCTATTTCTTTTTTTCAGACATGTGGAATGACAAACTTTTACTGCCCTCCTGGGACTGCCATCTCTATTGCGTTAATCCTGAAAACGGAAAACAAATCTGGAGTTTCCCCACGAGCCTTTCATACCAGCCGCCGCTGCCTCCGGTTGAAGAGGAGTTCGAGGTACAGATAAGAAAAACCATGGCATCCGATGAAGACACTGAAAAAGAAAGGGATGATGAAATCTCACCAGAACTCTCCTTCGATAGCGTCTACACCACGAAGAGCGAATACCAGGTGGACGTGAGCTACAGGCAGAAGACGAAGTACTGATTATTCCTTCGTGTCCAGCGTTTATGGATGAAAAATTGGGTCGATATATATCGATTTTTGACGTTTTCCTCTCCTGCCGCCTCTCGCACGTTCAGTTCTCACTTTCACTTTTAACTCTCACTTTTTGTGGTTTTTTGTAAAGTGCTGAAAAGTATATTCTAAAGTATATATTTTATAAAAAATACTTTATAAAATATCTATTTTAATAAATTTAATAAAAAATATATATTATAAAATATTTTAGAAAAAATACCCATTTTAATAGATAGATAACATTTATATAACTAAGTGTTATAATTTATATAATGGCAGAAACAGCGAAAGAAAAACCGGTATTGGAAGACTTGTTTTTAAGGGAGAAGCCGGCAAGTATACTGCTTGCATTGAAGACGGCAAAGACGCCGGTTTATGCTACGATTCTTTCGAAGGAAGCCGACTGCACGTACTCGCACACGATAAAGATCCTGAACGTCCTGCATGGCATGGGTCTGGTGATTTTCGACAAGAAGGGCCGCATAAAGGGCGTGAAGCTGACCGATGACGGCTGGGACATAGCGCACAACATGGAGGCCGTCAAGAAGAAGCTGATCCAGGTCGAGGACAAGTGCAGGAAGCAGGCCAAGCAGCCTGTCAAAAAGGAAAAGAAAGCCGAGAAAAAGCCTGCCTGATTCCAGACACTTATCTTTCTGACCATGTTTTACCTAGTGGGACGGCCTATCTGACCGAAAAACCTATGGGAAAACACGTTTAGCTTCAGAGCCCTTACTTCCGAAAATACTTATTTTCGGAAATTCGACATGCTGAGCTATAAATATGCGGTCAAACCAATAGTTAATTGATAAAATGGCCCGGAAACTGCCCAGATTCCTGACTTTGGAGGAGTTCAAGGCTATGCTCGAGGCAGCGAAGAATCCCAGGGATTCCATGCTTCTTAAGTGCCTTTTCTATCTGGGTCTTAGAAATTCAGAGGCCATGAACCTTAAAAAAGATAATGTGGATGTCATAAACAAAATGATAAAGGTGGTTCAGGGGAAGGGTTCGAAAGATAGACTCATTTTCATACCAACTGACAGATTCGCAGATGAATTGCGTGAATATATCAAAAACATGACAACATCGACATTATTCCCGGTTTCAGACCGCCAAATAAGGAACATTATTAAGAAGTATGCCAGGATCTCGGGCATCCGGGCACCCGAAGAGGTGCACCCCCATACGCTTAGACATAGCTATGCGACCCACTTGGTTAACATGGGGGTTGGAATAGACGTCGTTCAGGATATGCTAGGTCATGAACGGCTGGAGACAACGAAAATATATACACAGATGGGAAAGGAACAGAAAAGAAAGCTAATTGAAAAGGCTTTTAAAGATGTATAAAACGCATAGCATCGCCTCTGTTTTTATCCATGTTTAAACGTATGTTTAAACGCCTGCAACATGGAATTTTATTTATATATACTTGATTATATAACAAGTAAAATATTTTTTATAATATATTTTTAATAATTTATATTTTATAAAATATATACTAAAAAATATATTTTATGAAAAATTAATTTTAAACAAAAAGTGAGACTTCCTTGAAATTTGACCGGTTGGTGAGGATTGGAAAACGGAGAAAGAGAGGGAATAAAATGAGGCGATATATAGCGGTTTTAAGAAAAGTAGATAAATTAAGAAAGGCTACTTCTCCGCGGACTTCCCGCCCATGCCCATGGCGATTCCAACCAGGGCGACTATTATCCCTATGAAAGCCAGGAACATCCACACTATGAAGAACTCCGGGGAAGAAAGTGAGGATATGTAGCCCCCTGCGACCCCTATCGCGAGAAGGACGGCCCCAATCAGTATCAGAAGCGCCACCAGGCCTCTGTCAGTTACGGATACCATGTTTATAATTGCCTTTCTTCGCTTAAATCCGTTCGGAAGTAACAAAGGTTTAAAAGAACGGCGAACAAATTATTTGAAATATATGTTTGAAATCGAAATCGCCCTGGTTGCTTTGGGAAGCTTTCTGGCAGTCACACTTATAGGCTATCAGTTCCTCAGGAAGCACAGGAAGGAGAACGAGTCATTCGCCCGCAACCACGTCGAGGACGCCATGCGGATAAAGGCTAAGCAGTACGAAAACGGCAATTAAAGGATTAAAAAACTTGTTTCTAAGAATTAACTGTGGCGTATATGGTAAAAATCACGCTTGATCATTCGGCAATGATAATGAACCACAGGCATCCAATTATACGGGAACTCCAGAAGCTCGAGGAAGAAGGGAAAGTCAGGCTTTACCATGCCGATAACCTCGGCAGGGAACTCGCCAGCCTCAGCGAAGGCGAGACCAGGATTTACGACAGGTTGCGCGAGATGGTGTATGGAAGGCCGCAGGGGGAACTTAACCTAGCCGAACACGGTGATCTAGTTCTCCTCGTAAACCACATGAAATCCGGAAGGGACTATTTCCTGACGCTTCAGGCAGGCAAATACGATAGCCTGGCAGGTCACAGGAACCTGAAGGTGAGAACGCCCGACAAGAAATTTCTCAAGGAAATCCATGAAAGGGTAAATATCCCTGAGCAGACGAAGAAAAAGAAAACGAGGAAAAAATAGCTTATTTCATTATTTTGGACACAGCGATGCCGCATAGCAGGTAAACTATGAGGCCGTCCACTATCATCCAATCTACCAGCAATCCCAACGGCAGGTTTATCAGAAGATACATGCTGAGGAACATCGGTATCCCCGCGATGAGGAACACGCCGAAGCCGTATTTCAGCCCTTTCTGCATCCAGCCTTTGCCCTTGATGACGCTGCTCACCTTGGTATATATGTAGCTGAATATCAGACCGCTTATGAAAGCGAAGGCTATGCCGTAGTACGTGAACTCCGCAGGCGGAGGGCCAGGGCCAGGCATCATTATCTTGCTCCATACCGCGAAATAGTTCGGGTCCATGTAGTAGCTCATTGTCAGCATCGCTGAAAGTGTGTTTACTATCTTGCCTATCACTACGTATGCTATTGCCGCCAGAATTATTTTCATGGGCATGCTCAGTTTCATAATAAATAGTTGCCCTGCCTCAATAATTAATATTGATAGTATGAAGGAATGCGCCAACAGGAACGAGAATCTGAAGCATTGCACCTGCAGCTACCCGTCCTGCCCGCGCAAAGGCATGTGCTGCGAATGTGTCGCGTATCACAGGCGCAACGGCGAGATCCCCGGCTGCCTTTTCCCGAAAAACGCTGAAAAAACGTATGACAGGTCAGCGGCGAACTTCATCAAATCTGCATGCTGATTATCTGCTCAAGGCACGAGGAAAAGGCTTTAGCCAGGAAGTCCGCGTGGCCTGATTTTTTAATATCCGGTATTTTTATCAGGACATTTATTTCGGCTTCGAAACCCTGCGCCAGGCCGTCGAAGAACGCGAAGAAATGCTCTGCGTCGAAGTCCGGTTTCCCGATTATCTGGAGATTCGCCTCGCCTGCCTGCTTTTTCGCGTTTATGGCGCACATGCACATCGCCTTGTCCTTCGCGTATATTGCCATGCCGCTTTCCTTCGCCTTTTTCTTCTCATACGCCTTTCTCAGCGCCTCGCCGAAAGCGTAGCCTGAATTATGAATTATTTTTTTGGTCTCAGCCACATCCCTTGCTACAATTATTTCAGCGCCGAATTTGCCCATGCCGTTAAGAAGACTATCGATGAAAGCCCTGCCGCTTTTTGTCCGCAGCGGCTTCCCTGATAAATCTACCGCTGCCCTGACGCTGAAATCATCTGAAAATCTCTCTATTTCGATCCTTTCCTTCGAATTTGCAATGATTTTTGACTTTACGCGGTTTGGCATATTAATTTAATTTTCCCCGCCGGCCTTAAGAATTTGTTTAACGCAGGCAGCCCTTAAATATCCGCTCGCTTGGAGGGATAAGCATGGAAGATAAGATCGCAAAATATATCGGAGAAATAGGAAAAATAGAAGGCGTATCAAAAAAACTGTGGATTCAATCAAGGCATTAAAAGGCTATGTTTAAACATCATTTCGGCTACTTCCTGACTTCCTGCCTGAAATCCTTGAGCGTCATACCTTCCCGCCCTTATGCTGCATCGGATACTTATTCCGCCTTGACAGACGCTTCGCATCAAGTTTCTTGTTTGTTTTGCTCATACATTCACTTCCTTACTTCTTGGAGAACCAGATCGCCTATTCGCTCGCTTTAACCGGGACCAGGACAAGATTTCCCATACTGTCCTCTTCCCAGTCAAATAGTTGCCCGAGCTTCCAGCGTTTCTTTTCCACCTTCAAACCATATTTTACCTTTTCTACATCTCGGGCATATGTCTCCTTGTTCGTATGTACCGTTTTCTTTCATATTATCATTCCTTAACCTGTCCTACTCCATTACATTTCCTGCATGTTGTCTTTTGCCCTCTAAATTCGTAAATGCCTCTTCCTTTACAAGAGTCACATTTTATATAGCCTTTTTTTAATTCGATTTCAATTTCCTTTTTTTTGAATATTATTTTATCACCTTTTTTCTTCTTTTCTTCCTTTGAGTCTTAAAATTCTTACATTTAAACCTCTCTCAAAACCAGATTCCCGTCCTTGTTTTAGAATTCGAACTTCGATTTAAAAGGCTGTGTTTAAACTTGGGACGCATTTCTCTGCCCGTCTTTCGCCCTGGGAAGCTCTTGCTGGCATGATTTAACCGCAGGGCCACACTTTAGATCCTGTAGAAGCACAGACATCTCCTTACTAACTACTATACCACTGCTTCTGAACTAGTCCGTGAACTACTCCACCAACCAGTTCATTTTGGTCAAATTTATTTTTTGTAATGCCCCAAATAGCTATACAGCGTTCTTTCCATAACATAAAAAAATGTTATGTTAGAGGTTCTGTCAATTTTTTTTATAGTCGCCATACTTCGATTTTTCAAAATTTTTAAAATCCCGTTGTATTCCATCAAACCGCTATATATCTCCATATCCATAACATAATAGCCCCTTTATGTTAAAGGAATTGCTGTAATTACAGTAACTGGAAAAGTAACCTGTTTGAAAAGAAAAAACCGATAGACAGAGGGGGCGACCGAAATCTTTTATAAAGCTATTCGGCCAATAATTAAGTGAGCGGACAGGGTTAATATTAAACAATTTCTTAAAGTTCCCCGCTAATGTTAAATAGATTATGAAAGAGATTTTCGTGAACAAGACAGAAGAATATTACGAACAGGTCAGGGACGTGAACGAGGGGATGGACAACGAGCTTACGGTCTCGCACATCCTGCGATCCGCCAACCAGTTCACGAAAAACGGCCTGGCGTACGGCGCGATAATCTCCAGAAACCTCCAGATCCCGGAGGGCGCGCGCATGCTCGAGATTGGCCCCGGCCTCGGGGACTTGGCGGAAAATATCTGCAGGGAGCTGAAAGATTTTCATTACACATTCTGCGACATTTCCTACGATTATATCAGGCATCTTAAGGCGAGGTTCAGGGACAGGAGATTCTCTTTTGAGACCGGCGATTTCCTGCAGGCGAAGCTGAAGGACAAGTTTGACATTATCATCTGCAACGAGGTCCTTGCCGACTTTCCGACGCTTGTGAACATGACCCTGTACAATCCCAAAATCCGCCAGGGAGACGAGAACGCTTACTACGACGCGGTTTCGCTTATAAAATTCTACGGCCTCCCGCTGGCAAAAACTTCGAATTTCAACTACGGCGCGGTAAAATTCCTGGACACCGCGAAGCAGCTCCTCGAGCGCGGAGGGAAGATTTTCCTGTGCGAGCATGCCTCTGAAAAGCCGACGAGAATCGGCGTGTTCGGCCACAGCGAATACACCATCGACTTCGCCGCGCTGGAGAAAGTCGCGTCGAAGCTGGGTTTCGCCGTAAGACGCGGCACCATGACGGAGATGCTCGGCATAAACCAGAGGAGAGCGATTATTTTCTACACGCAGCCTGAACTCAAGATGCTCTACAATTTCTTTAAGAAGCGCGGCATCCTGCTGGAGCAGCGCGCCTACGAAGTGAGCGAGGTGCTCGACGTGCTGGAAAGCCATGGGGTAAGGCTTTGCGACAGGGACGAATACGCCAAAATCCTTGAGGCGCAGGCGAAGCCGCTGCGCTCAGTAACCGACCAGTTCAGTTATTTAATGCTTGAATCGAAGAAAGAGCCGTGGAGCTCTGATAGCTGATGTTTTTCAAAAAGAAGCCGAAGTATTTCCTGAGGCTCGGCAGCGCGGCGCTTCTCGCAGTCGTCGCGCTGGTTTTCGCGGCCGTCATATTCTTCCTCATGCTCCCGCACATAATGGCAGTGACGATGGTCTTCGTCGTGATCGTGCTGCTGTTCATCATAATCTGGATAGTCATCTACATAGCGATGGTCGTTGGAGCGGCTGTCTACCGCTACACAGTGCCGTTTATGATGAAAGAGAGCGAGAAATCACACAGGAAGAGATAAGAGCGCCTTCTGTTGCGTGATGCCTTCCACCTCGACGTATATGTCCATGCTTTTCTCCGCCTCCGGCGAGACGATTTCATAATCGACTTCCCTGAAGCCGAAGCACTGGACGCAGAAGCCCTGATGGCTGGTTTTTATTTTGACCTCGAGCCTGTCGCCCTGCTGATACGCTTCGATGGAGCTGACCCAGTGGCAGGGATCGGGCGTCTCGAAGGCGGAAGTCATAACTATGTTGCCGTTATGCCACGCTCCTCCTGTCGCGGAGGGCTGGCCAGCGTAGCAGGATGATGTCTGGTCCAGTATGCGGGCCTCCAGCTCGGTTTTGATGAAGTATCTGGAATACGAGAGGAAGCTGATCACGAATACGACCAAGCAAACCAGCATGAACATTAACAAATCAGGTTTTTGCCTGTTCATTCCCTTCGGCCTCCTTTTTTGTCGGAAGCAATAACTTGATACAAGAGAAAATGGCCAGCGCCAGTATTATCGCCAGGGCGACGACCATTACCAGCATGCCGGTATCGAAGATCCAATGAGGCGCCGTTTGTTCCCCCGTTTCCTGAGTTTTCGCTGTCGATTTTTCTCCTGGCGCCGCTGAGGCCCTGCAAAGCCCATTTTCGCACAGAGCGCCCTGACAGTCCGGATTGGCGCGGCAAGCCTTCCCGCTGCCGCAGGGAGAGCAATGTCCGCCGCAGTCAATGTCGGTTTCGTCCTGGTTCAGGATATTGTCGTAGCATGACGACGGGACGGCGTAGCTGCAGTTCCTAGTTTCGGTCCTGTTTCCGGTCTTGCAGGGGCCGGTATCCCTGCATATCCTTATCTGTGTCCCGGTCGGACGGCACGGTTCCCATCCGCTGCAACTCCAGTTGATAACGCAGTTCCAACCAGTGACACCCGGAGAACCCGACGGGGGAGAAGGGGCAGTGTATTGAAATAGGCCAAACCCTGAAAACGAGCTCACATTGATGATGAAATAATGCTCTGTCGTATTCTGGATCGCGTTGCCTGTGACGTCTTCCCATGAACCTAGGCAGTTTCTGGAAGAGAAGGAATAATTCGCGCATTTGTACAGCCTAAGGTTGGGTTCGTCGGAATAAGACAGGTCGTCATAGTATATCCTGAGCGCGGCTCCGCTTGTGTTGTAAGTCGTATTGATGCCGTACGTGACCAAGTAGCCGCTTGTCGAGGTGTGCTTATCAATACCCAGACTCTCATTGTTCTCGCTGGACAAGTTGATGCCGTTCAGCCTGAGCTGCAGCCTGTCAGAATACGTATGTATTTCTATGTCGAAGCGCGTGTCAGCAAGGATGCTATGGTAGCTGCCGTTGACCGATGAGTTGTATGTTATTGTATCGTTACCGCAGTAGAAAATCACGCTTGAGTTCATGCCTTCGGAGCTCTGGTTTATGACCGACATGTTGAAAGCGACCGGCAGAAAGGCATCGAAATACAGGTCTGTCGCATTCACTATCTCACCAAGAGAATCGTTGGCGTAGAAGGTGACGTTATATCTGCCAACAAGAGAGGTGCTGCTGAAACTCTTATTGGCGTTATTTGTCAGTGTAGTCTTTGCAACGTTTGAGTTTGGAAGCGTGACGTTTGCCCATATGGCTTGGAAGCTTGAGGCGGAGATGAAAAGGTTGACCTCGGAACCGTTTACTATGACTCGCGGATGGATGCCCGTCGAAGCTATGGGGCTTGTTACGTTAAGTGCCTGTGATGTCGAATTAAGATATTCATAGCAGCTGTCGTTGGTGCCACCTTTCCAGTATTGTAGGCCAGTCGTTGAGCTTGACGCATTCGGGTTGTAGCTTACCTGGCAGTGGCCTCCGCTGGTCGTGGTGCAGTTAATGACCCTGGTGTAATTCGCCCCGTTTTCCGTTATCCATACTATCCCTTTTGCATTAGTCGGGTAATAGCTGCCATTCGGGTTCATGTAGCTCATGTCGTCATCCCTCATGACAAAAGCGAGAGTTGCGGTGTAGTTGAGAAATGAAACATTTAGGCTGCTAACTGAAGAATTTATGGTGAGCGTGACGTTGTCTGCGGTTATGTTGAACGACTCAGGAGACGTTTCGTCGGTGAAATTATACGGGTCGGTCGTATTGAATTTGTAATAAACCTCACCGATATCTGAACAGTCGAATCTCTCATAGAAGGACAACGTAGTGCCAGAGGAGCTTCTCTCCTGGGAATCGACATAGTTCCATGCAAAGTTATCGAAACTCTTCCAAAGCGAGATGTTGTCGTTTTCCGAGTCGGCATCAGCGAAGTATACGGTGAACGTGTACCTGTAGCCCCATCCCTCAGACAGCGAGCTAACTGTAGGACTTGAAAGCGACGGTGCAGTCCCGACGTGGAAGACATAACCTTCCGTCGTCGAATTCGAAGAATAATAGCTCTTGTCGACGCTCATTGTTACGTTCCATCTCACTCTCAGTTGGCCAGTCGAGTCCCAAGAGCAGTTATACCAGCCTCCTCCTTCGGTCCAATTCCCCGTACAGTAGCGCGTGGGCGTTCCGCTTTCACCGACCAGCACATACCTCGGCGCCGGCGAGCCAACCGAAATCCCTTCGACTTTCTGGCCGGTCCTTCCCGTACAGTCGTCATCGACATAGCCGCTTATGTTTATCAGCTCGCTCTGCAGGAAGCCTTCAGTCGCTACAGGGCTGGCTATGTGCGGTCTTAGGTCGCTCCATATGCTCAGGTTGTAGGTCGACGAATTGGTGGTTTCGTAGCATGAGTCTTCGTAGATGTCGCCGATTCCCGCAGTCCAGTTGTGCAGGCCGACGGTGTAATTGCATTCGTGCATGGGCATTTCGCTGTCATTTGAGAATTGATAAGTTATGTAACCGCTGCTGTTCACAGAAAGGGCCTTCCCGATGTCCCACGAATTCGGGTTCGAGGCGTTTTTGGTCACCCACACAGTTGCGTTGCCCCCGGTCAGATACTGACCTTTGTCAGTGTCGTAGAGCCTGACTCTTATAAACAGATCATAGTTAGCAGAATTGTTTCTCCACATGGCCGAATTGTTGTAACCGGAGGCTGGCTGGAAAGAAACGTCATCCTTGGTTATGGTGAAGTTCTGCGGGTCCGTCTGGTTGGTAAGGCTTGAAGCGTCCGTAGCGTTGAATTTGTAGGAAGAGTTCTGACCTGCAGGAGTCACATCAGAGCAAGTCAAGCTGTTAATGATGAACAAATAGCTGCTCAAAGTCTGGCTTGTGCAATTCTGTTGGTCAAGCAGCGACCACGCATCTGACGGCGTTCTCCTGAACCACAAAAATATTGTAGCATTGCCGCCGTCAGAGTCGGAACAGTTGACACGGAAATAGTGCGTTTCTCCCCATCCGTCATCATCGTTAGTGAAGTGAACCGGCGATTCGAGCCTTGGCGCGGTGTAATTCACGAAGAAGGTCACCTGGGACGCATTGATGTTGTTGGCGCTGTCGTTTACGTAGACTACCAAAACGTTCGAGCCGTACTGGGCTGTTATGGTCGTATTAGGCGAAAAGGTCTGGTTGTTGCCGCTGTTCAGGCTGTATTTCCATGCATGCTCGCTGCCGTCTGAAGAGACGTTTAGCGGTATGCTGGTTGTATTATATGTTATGTTCTGCGGCAACAAAATAGTGACAGGAGAGGGTATCGTATCCCTCAGCCAGTATCTTGTTGTCGAATTAACATTGCCTGCGGAGTCATTGGCCCAAACACTTATGTTATGCTGGCCATCGGAAAGCGATGAAAGCGTGCCTGCCCACTGGTTCCCGCTTATGGAGCAGTTCGTCGCGTTCGCTCCGTCTCCAACAAGATACCATGAGCAGTTCACAGAATCGTAAGCGAAGCTGAAGGCATCCGAATTGACAGTCGAATTCATAGGATTGTTTACGGTTATTACTGGCGGGATGGTGTCAACTGTTAAATAAAGGTAGCTAGTCGAGTTCCAGTTGCCTGCAGTGTCGTTGCAGTAATACTTGACCCGATGCTGCCCTTCAACCATGGTGGTGTTTTGACGATTCCAACTGCCGGAGGAGTTTGTCATCGTCCTGTTTGTCCAAGGTCCTGTTCCCACTTTCGTATGTTCAACCAGACACATGTCTACATCCGCGCTCGCCGTCACGTTGAACCAAATTGCAGATGTGTTATACGTTTGATTAAGCGGGGACTGAATGATGATTGACGGCGGGGTCAAATCGACCGTGAAAACGATGCTGGTAGTGTTACCGGTGCCGGCGGTGTCGTTGCAGTAGAATACCGCCTGGTGCACCCCTTCTGGTAACGTTGTGTTGGTATGATTCCACCAGAGGTTTGAGCCGACGGCATTCATGGTCTTGTTGCCTGAACCGTAATCGACAAGGCAGGTGTCGCCTATTTTGTTTAAACTAACGTTGAAATTTATGTTTTGCATTTTGTAGCTCGTGTTCGCCGGCTCATGGATGGTTATCGACGGAGGATTGATGTCTTTTGTATAGTTTACAAAATAGCATCCCACGCGGCCAGAGGTATCGTTCATGCACAGCGTCACGTTATTCGCTCCCTGACTTGAGACCAGCACCGTGCCGTTTGTATTGCACGAAGCCAGCGTCACGTTCGCCGTGCCATTGAGCGAATACCAGCAGGCATCAGGTCTGGCTTCAAAATAGGAAAAGTTCAACTGGGGGTTGTCGGAGTAGGTCGTTTTCATCGGAGAGAAGATGACGGGCATGGGATTGGTTAGGTCGATGGTGAAGTAAACGGTCGTCGAGTTTTCGTTGCCTGCTGTGTCGTTGACCCATACGGTAACATTGTTACTCCCTTCATTTGCCTCTATTGTCACGTTGGGAGTGAAGCTCCAGTTCGAGGCTCCGTTAAGCCTGCTCTTCCAGCCATGTTCCGTCCCATCAGACGAAACGTTCAAAGCGACGATAGCATTGCTGTACGAAATGTTTCCAGGCGAGATTACATAAATGGGAGGGGCAATTGTGTCCCTTATCCAATATCTTGTTGTTGAATTCTCGTTTCCCGCGGTGTCGTTGGCCCAGACGGTTATGTTGTGCTGGCCGTCGGAAAGGCCTGAAAGCGTCCCGGTCCATTCTTCTTCGATTATCAGGCAGCTGGTGGTGTTCTGACCTCCGTCTACCGAATACCAGGAGCAGTTCAGCGTGTTTTCATTGTAGGTGAAGTTGAAGGCATCCGAGTTTGTGGTCGAATTGGCAGGTTGGTGTATTACCGCAATGGGCTTTGTCCTGTCGACGCGAAGAGTGAAATGGGTGGATGAGAGCGTCGTATCGTTCGTGCAGTTCACGTACCATTTTATAGTGCCTTCCTGTATCGTAAGATTTGAATAGAGTGTGGTGTTGGTGGCGTTGTAAACCGAGGCGTTTTGGTTGACCGCGAAGAAATAATAAGTGGAATTCGAGACATAAAGCTTGCACATGGCTGTTGCGTTGTCGCCAGTGTAGTTTAATTCAAAAGCTATGGTGTCATTGTTCTGATTAGTCCACGTGGCGTTGCCTGGTGAAAGCAGATTCACGGTGTCGATGCCGGTTGCCATAACTGCGCCAAAACGTATGGCGAAAAGCATGAGAAAGATAAAGACGACAATATAGGAATGCCCACCCCCAAATCCCGACTTCATAGAAAATAGTTAATTAATTATAATAAATTTTAGATATTCGCATTCAGCAAGCTTTTCTCACGGATTGAGTATCCAGACCGCGTAGTTCACCGCCGCAGCGAAGCTCACCCAGGCAATGTACGGCAGCAGCAGGAAGGCTGCGTTTCTGTCGATTTTCCAGAACTTCCAGATGGTCAGCACTATTGCAATCCACAGGGCAGCGATGCCGACGAAGCCGTAGAACGGCGATTCGAGGCCGAAGAACAGCAGCGACCACAGCGCATTCAGCACCAGCTGCGCTGCAAAAAACATCACCGCCTGCTTGTTCTTCTTGTCAGTTAAGCCTTTGTTCCATATCACGTACAGCGCAATGCCCATCAGAGCAAAAAGCGTGATCCAGACCGGCCCGAAAATCCAGTTTGGCGGCGCAAATTCCGGCTTCGCGAGCGTCGCGTACCAAGTCGGGATTTTGGAGTAGGTAAACAAAGAACCGAAAATGCCTGCGAACTCGCATATCACTATTGCCGCGACAAGTTTAGCAATGTTCAGTTTCATCTTTAATGATGGTCAAGCTGTCTTAAAGGTTTTTCGGCCAGCGCCGAAAGAAATGGAAGGAATATTAAAAAGCGGCAAAGAAAGAATATTCATGCAGGAAGAGAAAATCACGCTTGACAAGGACGTTTTCAGGACGCTCGCCAGCGGAACGCGCGTGGATATTCTGAAATCGCTCGATAAGCGAAGGAAGACGCTCAGCGAGCTTTCAAGCCAGTTCGGCATGTCTGTCTCGACCGTAAAGGAGCATCTTGACAACCTCGTTGCAGTCGGTCTTATAGTTCAGATGGACGAGGGCCACAAATGGAAGTATTATGAGCTCACGAAGAAAGGCAAAAGCATCCTCCACCCGGAAGACAAGAAGATATGGATACTGCTCGGCATGGCGGCGCTTGGCATGCTTGGCCTGGTCTTCGACCTCGCCAGCAAAACCTTTTACGCGGCCAGCTTCAGCGCGATGGATAACCGAGCGGGTGGCGCGCTGATGGAAACGCAAAAAGCCGTTCCTTCGGTGGCCGCAGAATATTCCAGCGCATTGCAACAGCTCCCTTATCTTCACATAGCAGGCTTCGTGCTTTTCGGGATAGTGATAGCGGTTTCAATCGCCTACATCGTTAATGCAAGAAGAAAAATCAAGCTTTAACGCTTATTTCTTGTTTTTTTCGCTGCTTTTACCATGCTCAAAAAATAGCTGTGTATTCTTGCGTCTTCCGTCAGTTCTGGGTGGAAGGAGCATACGAGGATTTTGTCTTGTCTCGCCAACACGTGCTCTTTCTTGTGCTTCGCAAGCGCCTGGACGTTTTTGCCCATCTTTAGTATCATCGGCGCGCGGATGAAGATCGCCCTGAACGGCTTCTTCCCCAGAACCGGGATGGCGACGTCCTCTTCAAAGCTGTCTATCTGCCTGCCGTAGGCGTTGCGAGCGACGGAGATGTCTATGAAGCCGAAGCGGAATTGTTTCGGATGGTTTTCTATTTTGTTGGCAAGGATTATCATGCCCGCGCAGGTGCCGAATATCGGCTTGCCGTTCATGTGGAATCTGGAGATCGGCTCCACCAGATTATGGCGGAAAAGGAGCTTCGTTATCGTCGTGCTCTCGCCGCCGGGAATTATCAAGCCATCGAGACTTTCGAAATCTTCCGGGTGGCGCACGACCCTGCATTTCGCCCCGAGTTTTTCTATCGCTTTTTTATGCGCATCGAAATCGCCCTGCAGGCCGAGAACACCTATTATCATAAGAACACTTCGTTATTGCTTACTGTCTACGAGCTTCTGGTCTGCATGAAATCGCTCTTTTCCAGCGCGCCCATGTCTATGCCTTTCATCGCCTCGCCCAGGCCCATTGAAACTTTCGCGAGTATCTTGGGCTTGTCGAAATACGTGACGGCGTCGACTATTGCCTTCGCTCGCCTGAAAGGATCGGAAGACTTGAATATGCCTGAGCCGACGAAGACAGATTCCGCTCCCAGTTGCATCATAAGCGATGCGTCGGCGGGAGTCGCGATGCCGCCTGCAGCGAAGTTAGGGACGGGTATCCTGCCCTTGTTCGCGACCAGCCTGGCCAGTTCGAAAGGAACGCGCATGGCTTCTGCTTCCTTTCTGATCTGGGCGGCGTTCATGCCCCTGAGCATGCTGATTCCAGCATTGACGAGTTTCATGTGGCGGACCGCTTCAATAATGTTGCCTGTGCCGGGCTCGCCTTTCGTGCGAATCAGGGCAGCGCCTTCGTTTATCCTGCGCAGCGCCTCGCCGAGGTTGCGGCAGCCGCAGACGAAGGGTGTCTTGAACTTGAACTTGTCAATATGCGCTTCCGCGTCCGCAGGCGTCAGCACCTCGCTCTCGTCTATGTAGTCGACTCCGAGCGTTTCAAGAATCTGCGCCTCAGCGAAATGACCGATGCGGCATTTCGCCATTACAGGGATTGAAACGGTCTTCATGACTTCCATTATTTTCTTCGGGTCCGCCATGCGCGCGACGCCGCCGGCTTTGCGTATGTCGGCGGGAACGCGCTCGAGAACCATGACAGAAACGGCGCCTGCCTTTTCGGCGATTTTTGCCTGCTCGGCGCTAACGACGTCCATTATGACGCCGCCCTTCAGCATCTCGGCAAGGCCAACCTTCAGGCGAAGTGTTCCTTTTTCCATAAACATCACGGTAGATACACATTTTTTGTTAAGATAATTTAATAAACTTTTCAACCGGCCTCAAAGCCGCTCAGTTCATCTGAACATTTTGGCCCGGCCGGCATAAAAGCCTGCTGCCTGTTTCAGCAGCGAGCGGCCCCTTTTGGTGATGGTGTAGACCTGTTTCATGCCCTCTTTTCTCTTCTCGACATAGCCGCGCTTTTTGAGCGAATAGAGGACGCGATACGCTGTGACATTGCCCGGCCTGAAGCCGAACCTGCGCTCTATTTCTGCGCGAAGGACGTAGGCATGCGTCGGCCTTTCCCTGAGTATTCTCAGTATGTATGGCCAGAGGCAATCGTACGTGTTGTTTCTTTCCAGTTTGCTGAAAGGCATGCTACCATCCGGATATAGTTATTTTATGAACATAAAAGTTTTTAAACTTCAGCAGCCAATATTTTATAAGTGTAAAATATTATAAAAACCAATGCTGTGGTGATTATATGACTAAGGAAATCCGTCTCGCTATCGCTGGCGTAGGGAACTGCGCCTCGTCGCTTATACAGGGGCTTTTCTACTACAAGAACGTGAATTCCAACAATGAGCTGGTGCCGGGTCTGATGCATAACGTGCTGGGAGGCTACAGGATACCCGACATAAGACCCGTAGCCGCCTTTGACGTCGACAAACGAAAGGTCGGCAGGGATCTCAGCGAGGCTATATTCGCGAAACCCAACTGCACGAAAGTCTTCTGCAGGGATGTCCCGAAGCTCAATGTTAGAGTCATGCGCGGGCCCACGCTGGATGGCATAGCGAATCACATGAAAGACTATCCTGAAAACAGGACTTTCGTCGTTTCTGACGAAAAACCGATAGACGTCGAAAAAGTCCTGAAGGAGACGAAGGCAGACGTCCTGGTCAACTACATGCCCGTCGGCTCCGAGGAAGCGACCAGGTATTACGCAGAAGCCGCGCTTAAAGCGGATTGCGCCTTCATAAACTGCATGCCCGTATTCATCGCGTCCAATAACGAATGGGCCAAAAAGTTTGAAAGCGCCAGAATACCGGTAATCGGCGACGACATCAAGTCGCAGGTCGGCGCGACGATAACGCATCGCGTTCTTACCAAGCTTTTCTCTGACCGCGGCGTCAAGATCGACCGCACGTACCAGCTCAACACGGGCGGCAACACCGATTTTCTCAACATGCTCGAACGCTCGCGCCTGAAATCGAAGAAGATTTCAAAGACCGAGGCCGTCCAGTCGCAGCTGCCTGTGAGAATGAAGGATGAGAACATCCACATAGGGCCGAGCGACTACGTCCCCTGGCAGAACGACAACAAAGTCTGCTTCATCCGCATCGAAGGCAGGAAGTTCGGCGATGTGCCGATAGAGCTCGAGCTGCGCCTGTCCGTCGAGGATTCGCCTAATTCCGCTGGCATCGTGATAGACGCGGTCCGCTGCGCTAAGCTGGCGAAGGACAGGGAAATCGGAGGCCCGTTAGTCTCATCATCGGCGTATTTCATGAAGCACCCGCCGCAGCAGTTCCCCGATTCCGTAGCGAAGCAGATGGTGGAAGAATTTATTAAGGGCGAGAGAGAAAGATAGATTATAACGGGAGCTTGGGATTGGATGGTCCTTTACAAGAACAGGAACTGGTTCAAAAACCTGTCAATAAAGATAGGCATAATATTCTCCAAAACCGGCCTTTCTCCGAACCAGTGGACGCTGCTTGTGATAATTCCGACCATAATATCCCTTTACTACCTGCTGCAGCAGAGGTTCCTGCCGGCAGCGGCTTTTCTGCTGGTTTCAGCGTTCCTCGATTTCGTCGACGGCTCCGTAGCGAGGGTCATGGGCAAGGTAACCAAGTTCGGCGCTTATCTCGACACCATCATGGACAGATACGTCGAAGCCGTGATAATCCTGGGCCTGCTTTTCTGCGGCCTTCCAGCGTTTTTCCTGCCTGCTGCGGCCTGGCTTTTCATATTTTTCTTCGGCTCGATGATGACTACTTACGCGAAAGCTGCTGCAAAAGAGAAAGAGCTGACTGACAAAGAGTTGACAGGCGGCCTGCTGGAACGCGGCGAGCGCCTTATAATCCTTTTCGCAGGCATCCTTCTGGGCGCCTACAACGTTAATTACCTAGTCTACATAATCGTTATGCTCGCGATCCTGACGAACGTCACAGCGCTCCAGAGAATTGTTCTGGCATCAAGAGAAGCCGCTGTTAAAACGCAGTAAAACATTTAAAGTTTTTTGGCATTTTAGTATAATGGAAATGAAAAGATTGCCTGTCTCGGTGAATATCGCACATAACGAAGGGGACCTGATGACTGTATTTTTCATGTTTGGCGATCCCTACCGCCCGTTAGAAGTAACATACGATTTGAGCGTGTTCCCACAGGCAAGGAAGCTGTTGTATGATGGCAAGGAAACGATGATAACAGTACATTCGAACATTCTGGGAAGTCTGCGAATACCGCAAATTTAAATTTCAGATTTTTCTTATCCTGCCCGGGCTCGGTTCATAACAGATGCCGTCATTAAGCAGTTCGTCGACCGCAGCCTCGATTTCCGCGCCTTTCGCCTTAACCCTTTTCACGAGGTCTGAATAAACCACGCCATCCTTCTGCGAGCCTATTATATCCAGAAGCTGCTTCTTGAGAGCGTTCTTTTCCTTGCCCTTCTTCTCCGCGATGAACATGTCTATCCACTGCGATTCGAGGCCATGCTTCTCGACGAGTTCTTTGCGCAGCTCTTCGGGATCGCTGTCCTTGTGTTTTTCAATCAGTTCCTTTGTCTTCTTTATTCCCATCTCTTTGTACGCAAGCTCGAGCCTTCGCATGATTTCGAAGTTGGGGTCGCTGACTTTGCCCACGACCTCGGGCATCACGTACACCTCGCCCTGGTATTCACGGACCTTGCCTATCACGTCGACTATGTCGCCAACGTTAACCGTGTCGAGCGGCTTGACGGTCTTGAAAGTCTTGACACGTATGGTGTCGCTGCCGTCATCCAGCGTTACTGCAGCGTAATTGCCGTCTTCGGCAACGAATTTCGCGACCACGGTGCCCATTATCCTCGCGCGGGAAATCTCCTCGCCAAGCTGCGTTTTTATCACGCTGGGCTCGAAGCCCTCTTTCTTGACGTATGTGCCGTTAACCAGATCCCACACGCGGACTTTCTTGGCCGTTTGTCTTGCTATCATGCGAAACCCCCATTCTCAATTGAATGTGTTTATTTTTTGTAGCTAAGATATAAAAATAACGTTTAAACGAGATACCCAGCTCTATATGATTTTCTGGCTGAACAGGAGCGAGACGACGAAGAGTATCACGGCAACAGCTATCACGACATAAAGCAGCGGTTTGTCGTTGGCGAAGCCGAAGGGGATCGGCCCTATGAAGCCGCCGACTGCGACTTTCGCGCCCGTCTTGCCGTCGCCGGCGCCCAGAAGGGAACCTATGATTATGATGAAAATGCCTATGAAGACAACCGCGACGCCGATTAGTATAAGCTGTTCCATACGCATTCCCTACTTCCCGTATCTCCTTTCCCTGTTCCTGAATTCTTCCATTATACTGTCGAATTCCCTCGTGGTGAAATCGGGCCAGAGTGTGTCGCTGAAGAATAGCTCGGCGTATTCGGCCTGGTAAAGCATGAAGCCTGAAAGGCGTTTCTCGCCGCCGGTTCTTATTATCAGGTCCAGCGGCCTCGGCACCATGAGGAACCTTTCGAAGACCTTTTCCGAGATGCCCTTCAGGTTTTTTATCAGCGACCTTTCGTTTATCTTCTTGGCCAGGTTGACCGCTGCCGCGACTATCTCGTATTTGCCGCCGTAGCCAAGACCGATGTTGAGCTTGAGCTTCTCGTTATCCTTCGTCAGCTCCACCGAGTGCTTTATCGCCCCGGCAAGCGACTGCGGGATTTCATCGAACTTGCTGCCGAAGAAGCTGACCCTTATTTTTTTCATGTGCACGGTTTTTTCCTTCATCAGCTTGTCTAACAGGTTCTCGATAAGGCTCAGCACCCTTTTCTTGTCCGTTCCGCTCCTCTGGAAATTCTCGGTTGACATCGCCCATATGGTAACCTCGGTTATTTCGGGATAATTCTTCAGAATATGCATGAGCATGTCCTTGACCCTTTCGCCGGATTCCATGCCGTTCCATGTCGGCGGCTTGAGGTTTTTCCTGCCCCAGCGCCTGCTGCCGTCGGGTATAATGCCTATGTGGAGGCCCTTCCTTGCCATAGTTTTGTTTTGTATCACATATTAAAAAAGAAATTGCGGGGTTCGATTCCTGGCGGTTATTTGCCGAATCTGCGCTGGCGCTGGCCATATTCTTCTATCGCCGCGACAAGATCTTCCTTTTCGAATTCCGGCCAGAACTTTTCGATGAAAACGAGCTCTGAATAAGTTGCCTGGAACGGGAGGAAATTCGACATCCGCTTTTCTCCACCCGTCCTTATTATCATGTCGGGGTCCGGGAAGCCGTTAGTCCAGAAATTCGCCCGCAGCACGGCCTCGCTTATCTCCTCGGGTTTTAGCCTTCCCTCGCTTGCGTCAGCCGCGATTTTCTTGGCTGCCGCCACGATTTCCTGTCTGCCGCCGTACGCCATGGCCAGGTTGAGAAAGTTATCCGAATAATTCTTGGTCTTTTCCATCGTCATCCTTATCAGTTCCTGTATGTCTTCGGGAAGCAGGTCGAGCCTGCCGAAAAACCTCACCCTGGTCCTGTTCTTGTGCGCAGGGTGATCCCTGTTTTTTATCAAATCGCTTAATTCTCTCCTGGTCAAATCGTAAATGTATTTCAGCTCCCTTTTCGGCCGTTTTTCGATGTTTTCAAGGGAAAGGAGATAGACGGTAACTACCCTGACTCCCAGCTCCTTTGCCCAGTCCATTACTGTTCTTATCTTGTCAAGGCCCCATTCATGGCCTTTCCACGGCTGCTTCATGAGCCTCCTGGCGAGCCGCCTGTTGCCGTCAGGAATTATGCCAACGTGCTGAGGGATTTGCAACATAAAAACTTGCCTGTCTGAACCATATTTTCGGGTTTATAAGAATAATGGTTAGATATAAATAAATATTTGCAAAAGAAGCCTTTATCTGAGTTTTAACGGTGAGCAATGATGCAATTCGAGCTGCACTGCCATTCGTGTTATTCGGTGGGCACGAAAGTCCCTACGGAAGGGATTCCAAGGCCCGAGGAAATCATAAAGAGAGCGAAGGCAATAGACCTCGCCGGCATAGCGATAACGGACCACCGCACGACGAAGGCGTGGCCTGCCGCAGCCAAAGAAGCGAAGAGGCAGGGCGTGATATTCATCCCCGGCGTCGAGCTGCAGACGGATGCAGGGCATCTGATAGCGCTGGGCATAAACGAGCTTGTCCCTAACCTTCTGCCGGTCGAGGAATCAGTCGAAAGAATCCACCAGCAGGGCGGCATCGCAGTCGCCCCGCATCCCTTCGACATAAAGGGCGATGGCATCGGAGGCCTTGGGATATACGCCGACGCCATCGAAGTCTTCAATTCGCTCAGCATTGAAAAGGTGAACAACCGCTTCGCCCTGTCGAGATTTGGCCACAAACACATTGCGAAGGTCGTGGGCTCGGATGCGCATACGCTCGGTATGATAGGCCTTTCCGTGAATATCATGGAAGCGCACGATGTCGATTCAGTTCTGAAATGCATACTGAAAGGCAAGGTGAGCTACGCAGCGAGATACGTGCCCATGGACGAGCTCATGTCATGGGTAAGGCTGCGCCTGTCCGGCTCGCAAGCAGAAATCCTGCGATACACCAGTCTCAACTATTCGCCGCCCAAGCGCTGGCTTTACAAGAAAATGCTCAAGAAGTTTCTCTCCACCAGCGACACGCCCTGGCGCGTGCTGGCGGAAATGAGCCTCATGGCAGTCAAGGCCTATGGCGTCGCAAGGATTCTGACTTATTAATTACTTCTTGGCAAAACAACTCAGCTTTATCTCACGAGCAGCACGAACTTCACGACCAGGATTATCAGGATGACGAGCACTATCAGGGCGAGCAGGATGACCCTGCCGCTGCCGCTGGCGAAGCTCACTATCATGCCTGTCGGCACCTTGGGTTTGCCGGCTGCCGCGCCTTCTTCCTTGACCGGTTCGGGCATGACTCCGACGCCGACCCTGAAGATCATTTGCTTTTCTACGTTGGCTGACGCCGCCTTCAGTGAAGCGCGGTAAACGCTCTTGTTGACGTCGAAACCCGGTGAAGCGTAGAGATAAACTGTCGCTTCTTCCCCTGCCTTGAGGGCAAGCGAATCCTCGCTGATGTGGAACCACGCGGGGGCTTCGAGCGACAAGACATAGTTTTCCGGCTTCTCGCCGCTGTTCTTTATCTTGGCTGCGATGGCCAGGCCTTTGCCGGCCTCTACCATGCTGACCGCGCCCTCGCTGGAGATCTCGACGTTGTAGCACTTTTCCTTGGGCTTTACTGTAATCATGGAAACCGCTTCCTTGGAAACGTAGTCTGACTGGAGCCTGAAGGTGATGTTGTGCTGACCTTCAGGGAAGTCCATTTTAAACGTTGTCGAGAACGTTTTCAGCTCGCCCGGGGACAGGGAGATCATGCCGATGTCCTTGCCCTCAACGCCTAAAGTGTAATTCTCCGCGAACTGGCCGGTGTTCTTGAAGACTATCGTATACTGCAGTTCGTCACCCGCGCATATTTCCGCCTTTTCCGGGCTCACGCCGAACTCCGCCGAGTAGCAGTTCTTGACCGTCAGCTTCGCTGAATTCTGGTCGGAAATGTCACCGCTCTTGGCAGCAACTGTAACGAGGGTTTCGCCCGGCTGCAATGTTTTCGTATCGATGGAAAGTTTGATTTCCTTTATGTCGCCTGAATCTACGCTGATCTTTTCGTTTTCAAGCGTCCCTAGGCTAGTGCGGACGTCGTAGGCATCAGCGCCCATTCCCGTGTTTTTGACCGTCACCGTGAAATCAGCGGTCAGGCCGCCGCAGATTTCCTGCGCAGACGGCGCAACAATGACAGCGACGCCTTTGCATTCGTTCGTCTCCACGGTCGCGCTGGAGTTTTTCGCCAGCTTGGGATAGCCTTTCGAGCTTACAACAATAGTGAAGGCTGACTTGCCCTTAGCTTCAGGATAGGCGAAAAGGCCTACGCTCCTCTCCTCGCTCTGAAGTATCGTGATGTTGTCCTGGCTGGGCGTTACCCAGTCCGGAGCGCTTATAAGATAAACATCCCCCGACGTCCCGAGGTTCTTTATGGTGAGCACGAATTTCGAGGAACCTCCCATGCAAGCAATCGCCTCCGCTGGTTCGAGGCTCATGCTAAAATCATAGCATTTGTTTACGTTGACCTGCGTGGATGCCTCGCTTTTGGCATACGAGGATTTTGACGCAGCCTTTAGTGTTATCTTGCCGCTCTGTAGTGGGGTGCTGACATCAATAGCGAAGTTCTTCGTCTTTCCGGCGTCTATCGAGACCGTTTCCTTGTGAAGCTCGGCGCCCCACGACCCGGAAACAATGATTTCGAATTCCTCTGCCGTCTTCCCGTTGTTGGTCACGCCGAAAGTGTACTGGAACTGGGAATCAGCGCAAACGTCTACCGCCTCTTCTGCCGTTATCGCTACGTTGTGGCACGTCAAAACCTCGATTCCCACGGCTTTCGTAGCTTCATCGATGCCTGCCTTCGCTTTGACGCTCGTCTGGTAAATCCCCGGCTCGACTGCCGGTGGGTTGATCCAGAACATTATTGTCTTGGTCTCCCCTGAAGCAAGGGTGGCGTCAGGCTGGATGAAGCCGTTCGAAGGCGATGTCCAGCCCTGGGGAAGCTCAAGAGACAGCGAATACGCGTGCGTCTTGTCGTCGTTATTCGTAAGCGTGAGGTAAAGCGTTTTCGTGTCTGCAGGGCATGTGGAAAACTTTTCCTCGGAAAGCGCCATTCCTATGTTGGAATACGCGCTAGCCAGCGGAACCATAAGACTGAACAAAACCACAACGGCCAGGATACTGCCGATAGAATTTCGCATGACATCACCACCAAAAGGATCTGGATTAATTAATATACTTTATAAACTCTATGGTAGTCAAATTTTAAAAATGGATATTGTTAACTGTTTCCGTTTCGTTGTCTCAGTTTGTTATCTAGAAATAAATATATTAAAGACACAATAATAATTAAAATAAATATTACAAATTTTGTTGTGCGAGGTTTTCGAATGGGTAGCAGAATGATAAGTAGCCT
>Ga0315282_10004796_pt1 | contig 23384 bp, 26 predicted proteins | sample YL17G07_20_MG_FD_203693 | JGI IMG/M metagenome (GOLD analysis project Ga0315282, IMG submission 203693) | Sediment microbial communities from Yellowstone Lake, YNP, Wyoming, USA - YL17G07_20 | ecosystem: Environmental > Aquatic > Freshwater > Lake > Sediment | place: USA: Wyoming | collected... | reverse complement strand
ACGGAAAGATAATGGCCGAAAGCGGAAATTTAGGCTGCTACGACTACTGGTTGCGCAAGTTTTTGTTGACAAAAGAGCGGGTAAAATAAAAGATGATAGAACCTAAGTTTCGCTTCTTCGGACTCTGTAATAGAAAGGGATGTTGATATGCGTGATATAGGGGCGGACAGAATTGTGTCCGAGGTTGCACGCCTCTGTATTGAAGCGTGCACCGAGCCTGAGCCTGATTTGACAGCCGCTCTTGAGGCAGCGCTCGGGAGAGAGGAATCTGAAGCGGGCAAGGAAGTTTTGCGGGAAATTATTGAGAACAACAGAATCGCCGCTCGCGAAAAGATGCCGATGTGTCAGGACACCGGATTTACTGTCGCCTTCGTTGAACTGGGACAGGAAGTCCACATAACAGGCAAAAGCCTTACAGACGCGGTCAATGAGGGCGTCAGGAGAGGCTACACTGAGGGGTATCTGCGCAAGTCAATAGTCGCGCATCCGTTCAGACGGGAGAACACGAAGGACAACACACCTGCTATCGTTCACATTGAGATTGTTCCCGGCGACAGTCTGCGGATTCTGGTTGCTCCGAAAGGCGGCGGCAGCGAAAATATGAGCACTGTCAGAATGATGACGCCTGCAGACGGCTACGAAGGCGTAAAGAAATTTGTCGTGGACTGGGTTCGCACTGCAGGAGCGAATCCGTGTCCGCCTGTGACTGTCGGCGTTGGGATTGGCGGCACATTTGAGTTCGCGGCTCTAATTGCGAAAAAGGCTGCTCTGCGCAGAATCGGTCTTCACAGCAGTGACTCTCAGAACGCGAAGATGGAAGAGGAACTTCTCACCGAGATAAACAAACTCGGAATCGGACCGCAGGGCTACGGCGGCAGAGTAACCGCGCTGGCGGTGAATGTTGAGACCTATCCCTGCCACATAGCGAGTCTGCCTGTCGCGGTCAATATCCAGTGTCACTCTGCACGGCACAAAGAGGTAACTCTCTGAAAACGCAAAGGAGGCGCTCCGATGATAGTGAAGATAACGACGCCCGCGAGCGAAAAAGATGTCTCAAAACTGAGAATCGGCGATAAGGTTTTGATTTCGGGAGAGATTTACACAGCGCGTGATGCGGCGCACAAGAGACTTCTGGAAGATATTGACTCCGGCAAGCCTGTCCCGTTTGACCTGAAAGGGTGCGCCATTTACTACGTGGGTCCTTCGCCCGCAAAGCCGGGACAGGCGATTGGCTCCTGCGGACCTACAACTTCAGGTCGGATGGATCCGTACACCGGGCGCATTCTCCAACTCGGCGCAAAAATCCTGATAGGAAAAGGGAATCGCTCCCCTGCTGTTATTGACGCTCTCAAAAAATATAAGGCGGTCTATCTCGGCGCGACAGGCGGAGCGGCTGCGCTTCTTGCAAAATGCGTCAGAAAGGCTGAAGTTGTCGCTTACCCTGATTTGGGGGCGGAATCAATTCAGCGCCTTACTGTAGTAGATTTTCCCGCCACTGTGATAAACGATGTAACAGGCGCCGACCTGTACATTGAGGGAATAATCAGATACGCTGCGCCTGAGTACAGACCTGCGCGTCGCGAAAAAGCCGGCCTGCGCAAAATCAGGAAGGCCACGCCAGCAAAGGAAAAAGTGCGCAAAGCGAAAGCAAAAAAGAGAGAGATGCCTGCGAGGCGAAGAGCCGCAAAGGGTCGCAGATGAGAAAAAGCGGTTGACAGCGGTCAAGCCAATACTATGATGTAAGACGTAAAGAACATCGCATTCTTCCGGGATACTGCACGATGAAAAGAGAAAGACAGCGACTGACTGAAACTGTCCGTGGTGCGGGGTGAGCGTCAAAAGTGGGTCCGGGTGACCTCTCTGACATTCTTGAAGCGCTCCCTCTCGCAAAAGACCCGAATCTTCTTGTCGGAGTTGAAGCCGCCGACGATGCGGGTGTCTATAAACTGAGCGAGAAACTAGCGATTATTCAGACTGTTGATTTTTTTACTCCTGTGGTTGACGACCCGCATCTTTTTGGTCAGATTGCCGCAGCAAACGCGCTCAGTGATATATACGCTATGGGCGGAAAACCCCTGACCGCGATGAACATAGTCTGCTTCCCCACTGAGAAGTTTGATAAATCAGTTTTGAAAGAGATTCTCGCAGGCGGGGTGGTAAAACTTCGCGAGGCTGACTGCCTTCTTATTGGCGGTCACACAGTAGATGACCTGGAACTGAAATACGGTCTCGCCGTGACAGGCACAGTGCATCCGAAGAAGATTACGACCAGGTCGGGCGCGCGCGCGGGCGACAGGCTAATTCTGACAAAGCCAATCGGGACTGGAGTGATAAGCACTGCTGTGAAGGCGGGTCTTGCGCGCAGTGAGGACAGTGAGGGTGCTTCAAACTCTATGGCGCAGTTGAATCGCACCGCCTGCGAAGCGCTTGAGGGATTTGGCGTCAAGTGCGTCACAGACATTACAGGTTTCGGCTTGATTGGACACGCAAGTGAAATCGCAGTGTCTTCAAATGTTGCGATAGTGCTCAACACCTCCTCTATTCCGCTTCTTTCAGGCGCTTTTGAGAACGCTAAGATGGGGCTTCTTCCCGCAGGAGCGGACAGAAATCGCCAGTTTTATTCCTGCCGCGTAATAGAGGAGAAACGTATAAGCGCTGAGATGCTTGACCTCCTTTACGACCCGCAGACCTCAGGGGGCTTGCTAATCTGCGTCAGCGCAAAAAAAGCGGATGACCTGCTCGACAGACTTCAGGACAGGCGCGTCTCGGCAGCGTCAATAATTGGCGAGGTTCGCCAGTCGCCTCAACGCAAGGTAATAATAACTGAATAGGAACAATTGGCTGGGAATGTGAAGGAGAGCACGGCTATGAGATGGATTGTTCTTTTTTCTTTGTTATCCGCACCGTTTCTTGTTGGCTGCCCTTTTACCCGGGAAAAGCCGCAGGTGCCTGTAAAAGCGCAAGCAGCGAAGGGGAGGGTTTACGGCTTCATAGGGATGTACACCACGGATGTGCCTGGAGAAAGCGGCGCAATATTCAACCAGACTGTTGACCGGCTTCTTCGCCAACACCTCGCCCCCTACTTGAGGGAGGCGCCCCGGTATATGCTTCGTGTCATCTCCATAGATTACGCTACTCCCCAGATGACGGGGAGACCTTCCACATACTCGCTCACGCTTGAGGCTCACCTCTTTGACAGGGATGGCAAGTGCAGTTGGACCGGCAGTGCGAAAGCGGAGTTTGTCAGGTCAGATGCCCGGTCAGAGAAAGAGGTCCAGCAAGTTCTTGCTGAGCGAGTCTGCCAGGACCTGGCAAACTCGGTTCCCGCGGGCGAATCGGTGTTGCAGGAAAAGCCGTAGAAGCGTATCTGTTTATTCCTTCCCTTTCCGCGTCGTAACTTTGCGGCCTGGCGATAGAGTATGAGAATAGTTTTTATCGGCTGTCGCGGCGCAGGAAAGACCGCAGTTGGAAAGATAGTTGCACACAGACTCCGCCTCAACTTTCTTGACACAGACGAGATTGTGGAGAAAGAGGCCGGGAAGACCATATCAGAGATATTTCGCCTGCGAGGAGAGCGGTATTTCCGCGCTGCTGAAAGCAAGGTCATCCGCGGAATAAGGGACCGGGATGGCGTAGTTATCGCGGCAGGCGGAGGCGCTCCGATGCGCAAATCAAATGTCGCCAACCTGAAAAGCGCCGGGACTCTGGTCTTCTATCTGCGCGCTCCCGCTGAAACGCTCTATCAGCGTTGTAGAACGGATTTCCGCACACTGAATCAGCGCCCGCCCCTGATTCGCCACGCGGTGAGCGGTATCGCTGAAATGAGAAAAATCCTGAAAGCGAGGGAGCGGACTTACCAGTCCATCGCAGACGTTACTATTGACACCTCTTCTTGCACACCATCTCAGGCGGCAAGCGCGGTAATAGAACTCGTGAGAAAGTTTACACGGAAGAGCGAAAGAACTTCTTGTAGTGGACAGAAAGAAGGAGAGGGAAGACGGCGGCGAACGCAAGAACCGCGCCTGTAGTGAACGCGACTTTCGCACCCAGGAACTGGTATAAGAAGCCGAAGATTACGCTTGCGAAGAACGCGCACAGACCAACCGCTGTATGGTATATTCCGTATGCGGTAGCCTTCACTTCCCGCGCACTCAGGTCAGACACATACGCTCTCAAAACCCCATCGGTCGCGCCGTAGTAGAAGCCGTAGATTGCAAAAAGTATCCAGATATGGAGCGCTGACGTCGCCACCGCAAATGCGAGGTAAACTGCGCTGTAGAAGGGAAAGCCGCAAACTATAATCCGCAGCCGTCCTATCCTGTCTGAAAGTCTTCCAAACGGGTATGATGTGAAGGCATAGACAGCGTTAAAGAGACCCCACAGCAGAAGATGGTATTCACGCACGATGCCCAGTTCTTGCGCACGCAAGATAAGAAACATATTACTCGCATTTCCGAGTGTGAAGAGGATGATGCTGACGAGCAGCAACTTGAACTGGCGCGTCAGTATTCTTGGCGAAGAGTGCGCTGGCGCTCTTTTCTCTTTCCTTGCCCCTGTTTCGCGCAGAGCAAATATCGCCACCAGAACCGCCACTGCGCCGGGAACTGCGGCGGCGAGAAAAAGTTGTCTGTAGTTCAGTCCGACAGTGATGAGTATAAATCCCGCAGCGGGTCCGATTATCGCACCGCACTGGTCAAGCGCTCTGTGAAGTCCGAACGCTCTGCCTGCTTTCTCCGGTGGTGCGCTTTCACTCACAAGCGCGTCCCTCGCTGCTGTCCTCACCCCTTTGCCGAGTCTGTCAGAGAATCTCAAAAGAAGAACGTGCAGCCCGGAAGTGGCGAAATAGAGAAAAGGCTTGGAAAGATTTGATATTCCGTAACCGCTGACTATGAGCGGCTTGCGTTTGCCCAGTCTGTCTGAAAACCACCCTGAAACACCTTTCAGAAGACTTGCTGTACTTTCAGCGATTCCTTCTATAAGTCCGACAAACTCCTTCCCCACGCCGAGGGTGACTGTTAGAAAACTTGGTAGAATAGCGTAAGTCATCTCTGAGGCACAGTCTGTAAGGAGGCTGACAAACCCGGCGATGATGATATTTTTCTTTCCCGTGCGCCGACTCTCGCGCTGTATCATATTAGCCCCGGCGTTCTCGGTCATCCTTTTCCTATCCCTTGCCACTCCCGTGAAGCGCTGCCATCGTAGTAAGAATCAATTCTATGTCAATACGCTGGAGCCAGAGCGATTCGGAAAAGAACTTTCTTGAAGAAAAGTCTGGCGACGTTATCATATCTGTCGGCGGGTGAAACTGTATGCACAGGAGAGTTCTGTGAAAAAGAGAGATGAGAAGATGCCACAGCCACCAGAGCGGCGCGGAAGTATGGGATTGAAAGAAAAACTTGCGGCACGGAGAAGACAGGAAAAGGCGCGAAGACGCAAACGGCTCATCCGAGTCGCAGTCATCGCCGCGGCTGCGATAATTATCTTCCTCATTCTGTTCCCGTTCCTGCGCGTTATGTGGTATATCAACCGCGCCCAGAGCAGCGATTCTAATACTCGCAAATACGCGCTCCAGTGGCTCGCGGAAAGGCGCGTGAAAAAGGCAGTGCCCGTCTTTATCAAAGCGCTTGAAGGAACAGCGGGTGACAGCGAGTTCGCTATGGTGACCTTGCGCACTCTCACGGGAAAGGAGATTATCCCCCAACTCGTAAATATATGGGAATCGCAAAATGCCCCGGCATACGCGAAATACAACGCACTCCAGTTGATAGCGGAAAAGGGCGACAAAACTTTTGCGCCGCTGTTCGTCAATACCCACGTCCTTACGGAAAAAGGCTGGGATTCTGCCTGGGACTTCCTCAGAAGAAACGCTGATGAGTCCATCGTCCAAATGATTGTCGCGATGCTCTCTGATACAGATGTTCTCAAGCGCCGTGCCGCCGCTAAGGCGCTCAGACCGATAAAGGAAATGAGTATTGTGAAGGAGAACGAAGCTGCCCTCAATGCGCTCGTAAAAGCGGTAGCAGATTCCGACCCGACTGTTCGGCTGGAGGCGCTCATAACCATCCTCGGAATAGCGCGACCAAAAGATTTTGAACCAGTTGAGAACGCGCTTCTGAAGGACCAAGACCCTTGGGTGCGCTTTTACGCCGCAAATGTCCTGGGCGAACTGCGCGACCCCTGCGCTATCTCCGCCCTCGTTCGCTCCCTGAGAGACCCTGAGGGAAATGTCTGCCGTGCCAGTGCGGATGCGCTTATCAAGATTGCCAACTTTGACTGCGTCAGCCCGCTTGGTGTTATTATCTTGGATGATAAAGAGGACGCGCTCGCGCGCGTCCAGGCGATAGGTGTTCTGCGCCGTATAAGTGCGCCCGGTGCAGCGCAGATTCTCGCCTGTGCGCTAACTTCAACTGAGAGCCTTGTCGCCATAGAGGCTGCCAGGTCGCTTGCCAGTGTCGGAACACCTGAGAGCGTTGACGCACTTGCCCGGGCGACGAAATCTCCTGTTTCTGACCTGCGTACGTGGTCCGCATACGCACTCGGACTGATTGCTCAACATAGCGCGAGCGCTGAAAGTGCGCTACTTGCCCTGCTCAGAGATGGCGACCTGTCAGTAGTGAAGGCGGCTGTCCAGTCTCTGCTCATTATCGGGGACGCATCCACTGCGCAGAAGGTTGCACAGATATTTGGCGAACTTGACCCGCAGTCGGAAAACCTGAGGCAGACAGTCTCTCTTCTTGCAAGTTACAGAACCCCGGAAGCGATTTCCATTCTCGTGAACACTGCGCTGAGCGCATACCCTGCACTGCGTGAGGAAGCGCGGCTGGAACTGAACACTATGGGTCTGGATATCCTCTCAAACGTGGAGAAAAAAAGGTCATACACCAGAGAGACCCTTCTCTCCTGCGCTCAGAGAACGTTGAACAAAGAAGCAGGTTCAAAACTTGCGACCGCGATAGAGAGCCTTCCCGCGCAGACAGGCGATGAGATTGGTCCACTAACCAGCGCTGTTCTTAAAACTGTCAGAGAACTGCCGGAGAACATACCGGACAGAGATGCGCTCAAAGAGGCTCTTCTGAATGCGAGAACTTTCTACTGGACAGCGGCTCTGATTGAGTCGCTAAAGGCGGCCGGCATTGCCCGGGAAAAGATAATTTCCCTGTCAGAGGAACTCGTAGCACTTACCAGCGAGGCCGAGTTGTTTGAAAAGTTTCCCACAGAGGAAACAGCCTCCAAACTGCGAAAGATTGCGAAAGAGTTGAGCCTCCCGCCCTCACAGGATAAATAGTAATGAAGCCGCGGGCTTCAGCCCGCGGGTGATAAGCCCCGCCGTTTACCGGCAGGGGTTTAGAACTTGATTTGACATTTGAACCTTCTCATTTGAACTTTTCTTTTTGACTTCCAAGTTCTTTTGCCGTATGTTGTATTAGCACAATCGGTTGTGGAGGTGAACAAAGATGCGGAGTTTACGGGTTATTTTGTTAGCGGTTTTTATCTCTCTCTTATTTATCGGCTGCTATCACGGCAAACACAGACCGATAGATGTCTATCTTACTGTAGAATCTGAACACGGTTCGCCGACTCCGCCTGTCGGAGAGAACTATCTCAATTATGGGATGACCATAACCGCTTCAGTGGATTCGCTTGTCGCAGGCGCGACCGAGGGCACTCGTTATGTCTGCACAGGCTGGACAGGCACAGGCTCCGCGCCGCCAAGCGGCTCTACAAACTCAGTTACATTCACAATCACGACCAACGCAAAAATAATATGGAACTGGCAAACGAATTATTATTTGGCTGTAGTTTCGCCTTATGGCGCCCCTGTGGGCGCTGGTTGGTATAACGAAGGGGCTACAGCACACTGGAGCGTGACGAGCCCATATGCAGGTGGAACAGGAATCGAGTATGTAACGTCACCGACTTCGGGTGATGTGGTGATGAGTTCGCCTGAAACTGTGACTGTTACTTGGACAACACAGTATTACTTGACTACGACCGTCTCTCCTGAAAGTGGCGGAACCATAACGCGATTGCCCAGCGCGGCTTGGTATGACTCTGACGCAGGTGTCCAGTTGACCGCAGCGCCAAACGCGGGATACGAGTTCACAGAGTGGAGCGGTAATTTGGGCGGGACGAGTAATCCTGAAACGCTGACTATGAACGCACCAAAAAGCGTGACCGCAAACTTCTCTCAGATACCACCGCCTGTAGCGAATTTCACAGCGAGTCCAACGACTGCTTTTGAGTCTCCGCTTACTGTTCAGTTCACAGATACGTCAACAGGTATTATTACTTCTTGGCAGTGGGATTTTGACAATAATGGAACTGTTGATTCTACGCAACAGAATCCCTCTTACGTATATACTAACCCGGGCGCGTATACAGTCAAGTTGACTGTGACGGGTCCGGGCGGCTCAGATGAGGAAGTAAAAGTAAACTACATAGCTGTCGGCGTATGGGCGAAATCATACGGCGGCACAGGCCAAGACCACGCATACTCAATCCAGCAGACGATTGATGGCGGCTATATTGTGGCAGGATGGACTATGTCTTTTGGCGCTGGTTTTTATGATCTCTGGGTTCTCAAACTGAACAGCAATGGCTCAGTTGCGTGGCAGAAGAGATATGGCGGCGCAGACTACGACGACGCGTATTCAATCCAACAGACAAGTGATGGCGGGTATATCGTGGCGGGAAGGACATGGTCTTTTAGCGCCAGCAGTGGGGACTTCTGGATTCTCAAACTGAACGCTGACGGGTCTGTTGCCTGGCAGAAGAGATATGGCGGCGCAGACTACGACGGGGCCTCTTCAATCCAGCAGATAAGTGATGGCGGGTATATCGTGGCGGGAGGCACAGAGTCTTTTGGTGCTGGCGAGATGACTTCCGATTTCTTGGTTCTCAAACTGAACAGCAATGGCTCAGTTGCGTGGCAGAAGAGATATGGCGGCACAAGCTATGACTGGGCAAATTCAATCCAGCAGACGATTGATGGCAGATACATTATGGCCGGAGAGACAGCGTCTTTTGGCCTTGCCGATTTATGGGTACTGAAACTGGCAAGTGATGGGACAATCCCATTCAATCCAGCAAGTGGCGCGCAGATGACGGACACCAACGCGGTTCCTGTTGACACAAACTGTACTGTCCTGGACACGACAGCGACGGCAACTAATACCTCAGCGACCGTGACTGACACAAACTGCACAGTGACGGACACGGACGCGACTATTGAGCAGCAAGCGCCATAGAAGAAAGTAAAAAGTAAAAAGTGAGAAGTAAGAAGTGAGAAACCAAAAGATTCGGTTTTTTACTCCTACCTTTTGACTTCTGCCTTTTCACTTTATACTTCTGACTTCTTACTTTTTACTTTCTGCACGTTTGTTATTGACAGCGGTCGCGAATTTTGTAAAATAATGTAAAGATACTGTGTAGAAAGAGAAGATTGTGGCGAATAAACTCGTTATTCTGCTTCTTCTAGTCATCACAGGACTTTTGCTTGCGCTTATTCTGCTTGTGAGCGGTGGAACTCCGCTTCTTCTTGCCAACACTGGCGGAAGCGATACAGGATTTGTGGCTGTGACAGGAAACACAGAGAATCAGACCCGCGACCTGCTCTATGTTATTGATACGAAGGCGAAGTCTCTCTGCGTCTATGATGTTGTTGGCGGAAGACTCCACCTGGTTGCTGCAAGAAACATAAAATATGACCTTCTTCTGGATGAGTGGCGTCCGGCAAGCCAGACGCCTTCAGTAAAAGATGTCTATAACGAGACGAAAAAGAAGATTGCGGGAGAAGAACCGCCTGAGAAGAAATAGGCGCTTTTTGAGCGCACTCTGATAATAAAGCCGCGGGGTTTTCCGCCTCAGGCGGACCGCGGGCAACCAATACAGGAGGAATCAAGATGCCGGGCGAATTCTTTACGTTTAAGGAAGTTCTTCAGGAACTTCAGATAGACCAGAATGAGTTGCAGAGGCTGATTACGCAGGGTGAAATACGCGCCTACCGCGATGCTTCTGGTCTGAAGTTCAAGGATGAGGATGTTGCGCGCCTCAAAAAAGCGCGCGAAACAGAGCCTACAGTTATCCTGACAGACTCTGATGCCGCGATAAGTCTTCCTTCAGAAGAAGAACTGATTGTTGAGGAAGGCGCGAAGGGGAAGGGGACTGTTCTGGACGTAGGGGGGCTTGAAACTGAGGAGATACCGACCATTATCAAACCGCCAGCGGGTGAAGAGGCGCCAAAGCCTGCTGAAGAGATTGAGCCAGTGGTTGAGGTCGCGCCCACAGTAGTTGCAAAGGTCGCAGCCGCAAAAGAGGTGGATGAGTTTGAGACAATTGGTCCGACCCGCGTGGGTTCAGGAAGAATCAGCCGCTCAGCAAGACTGCGATTGCTTCAGATGAAGAGGAAAAAGAGCCACATAATCTGGACAGTTCTCATATTCATAACAACTATTTTCATTCTTATGTCTGCACCCTTTATCCTCAACGAGATGCGCAGTACGACTCCGAAATACGCTGTTGACCTGAGCGATAACGTTCGCGGGCTTGCAGACTGGATTTTCAGCCTGACAAAGTGATTAGAGGTTATGCTTGTCTGGGGCTACTTTCAGCGGTTCTATCAGGAACGTCTCTTTTAGTATGAGGAGGTGATTGTGAGGGCTTATATGATACTTGCCTGTATTGTGGCGGGCACTTCGTTTCTCGCCGTCGGTTGCGCTGTCCCGCAGCAGACATACAATGAACTGAAGGAAAAACACAGCCAGTTAGCAATAGAGAACGATAAACTGAAGTCGGAAAACGCCGAATTGCGAACCAATAACTTCGTCCTGAGCGAGCAACTGAAAGGTGAGGCGGCGAGACTGGCATCAGCCCAGGACATCACCCACTCACTCGAGAAGGGCGAGGAAGGAACAGCGCCGACAGGTGAGAAACCGGTCGGCTGGCAGACAAATTCCAAGACAGGCGGAATAGTTCTTGAAGACTCAATAATGTTCGCTCTCGGCAAAGCCACAGTTTCAGACAAGGGCAAGGCGGTGCTCAAGAAACTGGCAGACCTCCTCAATTCAGACAAATACAAAGATTACCTCGTCCGCGTGGACGGACATACAGACAACATTCCTGTTACAACAAAAGAGAACGTTGACAACTGGTTTCTCTCTGCGAAGAGGGCGCACGCTGTTCTGACAGAACTGGCAGAGTGCGGCGTCAAGAAAGAGCGCCTCTTCTTAGCAGCGCACGGCGAATACGACCCTATCGTTCCAAATGTGAAGGGACATGGGGGAACCCCAAAGAATCGCAGAGTGGAAATATCTCTGATAAAAGAAAGATAGTTATCAGGAAACCTCTGGAGGAGAATCTGAGATGGTAAGAACAGTTATTGTGATGTTTGTGGCGCTTTCGCTTGTTCTCACGTCCGGCTGCATCCCCTACTGGATACATATGGATGTGGCAAACAGATGTGAAGAGTACCGGAAAGTTATTGATGGATATGAGAAAAGACATCAGGCAGATGTGGACGAAGTGACTAAGGCGGACGCTGAACGCGATAGATATAAGTCAGAGAATCAGAGACTCAATGAGATCGCGCAGGCAAATGAAAAGACCATCAAAGGTTTCGAGGATATGGTGAACGAGTTCAAAGCAGGTCTCGCAGAAAATTTGAAACAGGCTGGAGTGATAGAAGAGGAAGGGGTCAAAATTACACAGGAAGGAACAATCTCAATAGAGGCTGAGGTTCTGTTTGACTCTGGCAGCGCGGATTTGAAGAAGAAAGCAAAGGAGATTCTCGCCAAACTCGCACCCGCTCTCAAAAAGTATGAGGACTACAACCTCAGAATTGACGGACACACAGATGACCAGCCGATAAGAGTAACAGCGGACAAATTCAAGTCCAACTTTCATCTCGGTGCGATGAGAGCGCTCTCTGTCCTGGATGAACTTGCCAGGCACGGCATACCTGAGAAGAAGATGTATATCGCAAGTTATGGTGAATACAGACCAGCACCAGGCGTGCCAAATGCGCCAGGGAAAAAGGGCGCAAAGGGAAACAGGCGCGTGGAAATCGCTGTCGTGAAAACCGCGAGATAAACACTTTTTTCGGAGGAAACATTATGGCTGAACCAACAGAATCTGAAGTGATGCGAGTCGCAGGCGAGGGCGAAGAGGAGATAATTGAGAAAAAACCCAGCGCACCGGAAGCGACTGTCCTTATGATTCTCACTACAATCTTTCTGGGGCTGGCTATCTACATCGCCGCCGACGAAATGAAGTCCTACTTCAATAAAAAAGATTACGAAGCCCAGCCAGAAAAAACGGCTGCGAAGTATTACGGAGAGTTCAAAAACAAATTTCCTGAGCCGGTTGAAGAGCCAATAAAGGCAAGAGAATAGTTTCTCCTCGCGCGGAGAACAAGATGGTCGTCGGCAGAATCCTCGGACTCTTCTCTAAAGACCTTGGAATAGACCTGGGCACCGCCAATACCTTGGTCGTTGTCCGCGGAGAAGAGGGAATAGCAGTCAACGAACCCTCCGTCGTCGCTGTGAAAAAGGGCACAAGCATTGTGCTCAACGATGGCAAGGCGGTCGGTCTGGAAGCCAAGCGGATGCTTGGCAAAGCCCCCATCAACATAGATGTGATTCGCCCTATGAAAGAGGGCGTGATTGCAGACTTCAAAATTGCCGAGGCGATGATTTCATATTTCATAGCGAAGGCTCACAACAGGTCCTGGCTTCTGCGTCCCCGGGTTCTCATCGCGGTCCCTCTCGGAAGCACTACGGTGGAAAAGCGAGCTGTGTACAACAGCGCCGAGAGGGCCGGAGCCAGAAAGGTCTATCTTGTGGAGCAATCGCGTGCATCAGGAATCGGCGCAGGACTCCCTATCGGCGAGCCGAGAGCGAGTATGATAGTTGATATAGGCGGCGGCACCACGCAGGTCGCGGTCCTTTCTCTGGCGGATGTCGCGGCATCTCATACTGTCAGAATCGCAGGCGATAAGTTCGATGAGGCAATCATCTCGTATATCAAGCGAGCATATAATCTCCTCATCGGCGAACAGACAGCGGAAAGAATAAAGATTGAAATCGGCTCCGCATTCCCGCTGGAAAAGGAACTCACTCTTGAAGTGAAAGGGATGGACGCGGTTGACAGACTTCCTTCCAAAGAGACCATCACTTCAGAAGAGATTAGAGAGGCTCTGAGAGAGCCGCTTGCAGGAATAGTTGAGGCTGTCAAAAAGACTCTGGAAAAGACGCCGCCTGAACTCGCAGCAGACCTGGTTGACAGCGGTATGGTCCTCACCGGAGGCGGGGCGCTTCTGCGCGGAGTTGACAAACTTCTCTCCAATGAGTGCGGCCTGCCCGTCAAAATCGCCGAAGACCCGCTCACCTGCGTTGCGCGAGGGACAAGAATATTCCTTGAAAACCTTGAACTCTACACGTCAATCCTTGAAAGCGGCGACTCCGAATAAATAAAATATGCCACACCAGTTACCCATAACACCACATCAAATAAGGCGCGCAAGTGAATAAGCAAACTGACCACAGAAGCGTGGTAATAGCGTTCTTCGCGGTCGCGATTCTTTTTACCGCTGCCCAGACACTTTCTGCGCCGCTCGGCAGCGCCTCCTCATTCATCGCCTCCGCATTCGCCAGATATATAATGTTCGCTGGCGGAAACGCAGACGCGGCGGGAGAACCGGAAGCAGCGAGCGCTGAAAGCGAACTGGAGCGCCTCCGCGCCGCACTCGCAAAAAGCGATTCCGAAATCCGCCACCTCAGTGAAACGCTGAGAAGTGTGACTGACTTCAAAGCAGGATACGATGTGCCGGTGTCAGCCGTAGTCGTTGCGGAAGTCCTGATGAGAAATGACGCGTCAAACTTTCGCCGCTCACTCATTATCAGCAGAGGCAGAAAAGACGGTATCCTGCCCGGAATGGTCGCTGTCAGCGGTGTCGCCCAGTCCCCTGAAAGAGGTCTCTCAGGCGCACTTATCGGACGCGTAATCTCCGTCTCCGATACCTCAAGCAGAGTTCTTCTTATCAGCGACCCCGCGATGCGAACCCCGGTTCTAATTCTGGAGACGAACGAAGAAGGCGTCGTAGAGGGAACTCCTACCTCTGAGTTCCCGCTCACTGTCAAATACATTGACGCTGCTTCTACTGTGAAGGTCGGCGATAGAATAGTAACTTCTACCACTGTAGGCGATTTTCCACGCGGACTTCTTCTGGGCACAGTCGCCGCCATCCCGAACAGAGGATACGGTCCGTTTCTCACAGTCAGGGTGAAACCCGCTCTGAATCTGGAGCGCATCTCGCACGTTCTGATACTGAAAACATCTACCCAGTCCCTGAACGAAGGAGAGAAATAAACTGCTGGCTTCCAAAGCCGCGGGTTTTATACCCGCGGGAGATTCTTACCGCACCGATAAACGGTGCGGCTTTGGAACTATGTTTGGATTATTCGTATGAATTCGTGTTCATTCGTGGCTGAATGGTTAGCGGAGGAATAGATGCGTTGGTTCGTGGTTGTTGTGGTCGTTTTCGCCGCGCTTCTCGTGGAGTTAGCGTTTCCGCAGTTCCTGAGATACCGCAGCGCAGCGCCGGAGATTCTGCTTCTTGTTTGCGCCTTCTTTGCGCTTTACGGGACGCCCAAAGAGAGTCTTCTTGCCTGTCTCGGCTGCGGTGTGCTGAAGGATTTCTTCTCCGCCGGTCGGGTCGGCACATACGCGATAATCTTCTTTATTGTGGGACTTTGCCTCTCTGGGCTTCGGCGTTATATTTACAGAGAACGCGTTCTGACGCAGTTGACAGCCGGATTTGCGGTCTCGCTTATTGCGAATCTTCTCTACTTGGTTTTCCTGAACGCTTTTGTATCTGCTTTTTCGCTGAGTGATTCCTGGCGATTTATTTTTCTGATTTCGGTTTATGCAGGTCTTATTTCGCCGCCGCTCTTTTTCCTCCTCGGCAGACTGAAACGTTATCTTGGTCTTGCCGAGGCGCGCAAGGTGTTTTACTAACCCGCACTGATATTTCACCGCAAAGAACGCAGAGACCACAGAGAAGAAAACGAAACCACAGGTGAACACAGATAAACACAGTTTAGCTGACCTATTTCAAATTCGTCCGAGTTATCCTGACAAAGGTATTGTTTCCCCCGGCAGTTCTGCTAAAATGGATTTTGCGGAGATTGAGGTTCAATGAGGAGCGTCTGGAAGGGAGCAAGAGATGAAGGAGTACAATTACACAATTATCCTTGAAAGAGAGGAAGACGGAGGCTATCACGCTTTCTGCCCTGCTCTGCCTGGCTGTCACACTCAGGGCAACACCTACGATGAGACTATGGAAAATATAAAAGATGCGATCAAACTTTATATTGAGAGTCTGAAATCTCACCATGAACCGGTGCCCAAAGAAGATATTACTATCAAACCGTTGAAGGTTGTAGTATGAGTTCCAGACTTCCGCAGGTGAAAGCAAGACAGTTGGTCAGAGTTGCCCGAAAGTTGGGATTTGAATTTGACCGTCAATCAGGAAGTCACGCCATTTACTATCGGAAGTCTGACAAACGACGAGTTGTTGTGCCAATCCATCCCGGCAAGAACCTGAAGCCGAAGACCTTATCTGGAATAATCAAAGATATGGGACTGGAAGCGGACGAATTCAGAGACCTGTTGTGAACGACCGCCCGCCGCATTGATATTTCGCCATAGAGGCACGGAGAAGAAAGCGAAACCACAGGTGAACACGGGTAGACACAGTAATTTCCAAAGCCGCCCCGTTCATCGGGGCGGTTGAAAGCCGTGAACTTCAGTCCACAGGCCACCCCGTTGTAATGCGGATAAACACTTCCCGTGGGATGAATCCCACGGCTTTAGGAAATTGTATGTTTCTCAATGATTATTGAGATATTTTTCAACCTGCGTGACCGCGGCGTCCGGCACTGGTCTTATATGATATCCGCGTGCCCATACTCTGCCTGTCAGACTGAGTTCAGACAATCCGCGGGATGAAGAACCTTTCAATAGATGCACTAACTGCGGAATCCTGATACTGCCAATCTCTATCAAAACGTGGACGTGCCTGTCGCCGACGTGCAGCGCTTTTACAGAACAACATTTTTCATCCGCTATCCCGGATATTTTCTTTCGCACGTAGTCGCGCTGAACCACGTTCAAACACACTTCACCTTTTGACATTTGCTTGCTGTAATCCAGAAGCCATCGCCATTTATCAGGTTTGTAAACGGATTCGTCTTTCGCGTATCTTTCAGGCGGAGGGACTTCCAGTTTTCTGTTATATGTGCGAAATCCTCTTTCGTCACCCGGAAGCCACGAACCGTAAGTCGTCCAGGTCAACAGATACCACCGCATACTATCTCTTCCCAAAGCCGTGGGATTTATCCCACGGGGTCTTTATCTCATCTGTTCTGAATCCTAACCCGTCCGCGTCCAATAATCAACCCGTATTCCAACCCGCGCTGATATTTCGCCACAGATAGCAAGCCCCGCGTTTCAACGCGGGGGTAACGAAGCCGCGGAGTTCAGTCCGCTCTGTATCTTACAGACTGCCCTCCGCATTTTCCTGATAAGAAAAACTTACGCATCCTTTTCTGGAACCCTGGCCCAAAAATAACATCCCATCAAGAAAAAAACTCCGAGAAGAACCATCAAAACACCTGTCTCTTCAGCTCCTGGGTGAGAGAAAAAGAGAGGTGAAACCGCGATAAGAAAAATCCCGAGGCAAATTCCCATCCAGCCTATGGGAGTTATTTTTCCTTTCTTTTTTCCAGCGATAGGTGTATGGAATTCAGCAAAAGGGTCCACTTGGGTTATGGAAGCCTTTTGCTCTCGAAACGGTCTTCCGCAGTGCGGGCAAGTTGCCGCTTCCTTTGAAACGATTCCGCCGCAGTCGGGACAGTTTCTTGTGCGGGAAGTGAGTAGCGGCTTTTCACTCTCAATGTCTGATTCATTTTCGTCTTCAGCGGGAGATTTCTGTTCTCTATTCGCCATCTCCTCTTCTCCAGCTTTCCCGCGTTCTTCTTCCTCTTCGCGTTTTTCTTCCCGCAATCTTGCCATTTTCTCTTGTAATAGCTTACGTTTTTCTGTTTCAAGCCGCAAATGTTCCTTTTCTCTCTGTCTGTCTTCTTCCGTCAGCGCTACGCACGAGGATTTGCATTTCGGGCAGGTTATATTCTTTCCGTGATATGAATTCGGCGCGGAGAGTGACGCGCCGCAAGAAGGGCAGCGAATCTTTATCGCCATTACTTCTCCTTTCCTACCGGGTTACAAACTTCCACGATAAACTTACTATTGCGAAATTGCACTGTCAAGCGTTTAGTGGCAGCATTTTTTTGTTATTTTTTTCCTTTTTGGAAAAATATTCTGCGAAAAGTGTGTATATCCACCGCTATAGATGGGGGAACGGGAAAGGCGGAAGGATGAAGGATGAAGGATGAAGCCCCACGCGTAAGCGTGGGGAAGATAGAAGGCAGAAGGCGGAAAGAGAAAAATGCAAAATGAAAAATGCAAAATTAGAAAGAAACTGACGCGGAAAGAGATGGTGGAAGCGGTAAAGAGATTTGCGCGCAGGAACAGAGGCGCTATCTCCAGAAACGAATTTGTTAGTCAAAGCGGACTGACCAAAAAGATGATTTACCAACTTTTTCCTGAAGGCGGATGGTTGCAACTGCAGAAACTTGCGGGTGTTCCGCGCAATCCGAACTATCACCGGCGAGTTTCCAGAGAAGAACTTATGGCTGAACTTCACAAGGTCGCGCTCTCTTATGGGGATGTTCCGACGTGGATTGTGCTCACTTCGCGTTCAAAACATTCTGAGTTTGCGTTCAGGAAGTATTTTGGTTGTATGGCGGATATGCTGACTCAGTATGTTGAGTGGCTGCAGAAGAATCATCCCGGGTCGGCGCTGATTGAGAAGGTTCGGGCTAAGTTGAGAACGGAGACGCGGTATTACAGTCTGAGAAGGGAGAACCAGCGGACTGAAGTCCGCGGCTTCAGGCACAAGCGGCTGGATGGGGCAGAGTATGGGAGAGCGATTGATTTCAGAGGGTTGAGGTATGCTCCGACAAATGAGCGAGGAGTGGTGCTTCTTTTTGGTATGGTATGCCGTGAAATGGGTTTTCTTGTGGAGGCGGTTCAGCAAGGTTTTCCTGATTGCGAGGCGAAGCGGTATTTCAGTTACAGTAAGGGGGAGGAACGCTGGAAGAGTGTCAGGATAGAGTTTGAATACAGGAGCAGCGGTTTTCGCGAGCACAATCACGACCCGAATGGGTGCGACATAATAGTATGCTGGGAGCACGACTGGAGAGATTGTCCGCTTGAGGTGGTAGAACTGAGAAGGGTAATAGAGGGTTTGCCGCACTCATAACGCCGCGCCGTTTATGAGCGTGGAATTTCCTGCGTCGCAGGCGAGGCGGCTGAACAAGCGTATTTCGCAATTTTTCTTGACCCGAATGCGCTCGGAGCGATAATAGTCAGCGTTTTTGCGGGAAAAGGGGAACAGGATGCCCAGAACCACACTTCTTGCCATAGTAGCACCTGTTCTCTGTTTTATTTCCGGCTGCGCTGCTCTCGGGCGCGAGCACGCGGACGAAAAGATGGGCTACTCAATTCAACTGCCTGACAAGTGGGTTGCTATCGCACCAGATAAGGAGCAGCCGAACATTACGGTCTTTGAATCGCCTCATATATCGGGGGAGCGTTTCCGTCCAACGCTCAAGATTCTGGTTGAGAGCACAGACCTCGGGGTTGAGGAGTATGTTGAAAAGCAGAAGAGTGAGGTTCTGCCACATCTGAACGCGTTCCAACTAATCTCTGAAGAGGTGCTTGAAATCGGAAAGCACCGGCGTCTCGCGTATAGGGCTGAAGAGGCAACGACCGGGCATAGAATAGTCTGCTCCCGGGACATTATTGTCCAGGAGGGCAAGGCGTATCTGCTCACATTCACGGCGAGCCAGTCACAGTGGAAAAACCTGAAAGATGTTTTTGTTAGTTCTGCCGCGACGTTCAAGGTGAAGCAAAAGGGAGATGCTCCTTCCCCGAGCGTGTCGCCTTTGCCAACAGGAAAAAAGTAGATAGCGCAAAGAAAAGGGTAGAGGCTCTTATGGAAGAGAGAATAATACTGGCGGGGTTTGGCGGACAGGGCATAATGTTTATGGGAAAACTTATGTGCTTTGCCCATATGAATAAGGGCAGATATGTTACCTATATCCCTTCATACGGCGCTGAAATGCGCGGAGGGACCGCAAACTGTAATGTAATTATCTCGGAAAATCCGATAGCGTCTCCGCTGGTCACCAGGGCGACGACAGCCATAGTTATGAATCAGCCATCTTACGAGAAGTTCAAAGACTCTGTGGTGAAGGGCGGGCAACTTTACGTCAACACCTCCCTGATTGAAGTCACAGACGCGCCTGAAGGGGTTGAGGTTATCAGTGTGCCTGCGAGCAAGTTCGCAAACGAGATGGGCGCTGTCCGCAACGCCAATATGATAATGTTCGGCGCCTTCAATTATCTGAAGAATTTTCTTGAATTAGATTTTCTCTGGTCGCAGTTTCCTGACTTCCTCAGTAAGGAGAAGTATTCAAAGATATTCGGGCACGTGAAAGATGCGATTTTGAAAGGCGAGGAATTCGCACGCCAGAACTATTCTCTGAGGAAGACTCCGAATGTCCAGGTTGAGAAAAAGTAACCTGAGAGATAGGTTAGCCTGTTCAGGCACAAAAGCCTCAAAATTATCTCTTCCAGAGATAGACTGTGAAGATATAACTAATCAGTGCGCGCAGTTTATCAGAGACGAGGTGGCGCGAGCAAGGGTTTCTGGCGCAGTCTTAGGGCTTTCAGGCGGAGTTGATTCCGCTGTGGTCGCGACTCTCTGCGTAAAAGCGCTTTCCCCCAGACACGTAACCGCGCTTATTATGCCTTACAAAACCTCTTCGCCCAATTCTATTTCAGACGCTGAAGACCTATCTTCTAAGTTGGGAATAGAGACCAGAAAAGTAGAAATAACGCCGATGATTGACGCATATTTTGCCGCGTCCGCCGAACGGCGGAATGCGGATATTATCCGCCGCGGCAATAAGATGGCTCGCGAAAGGATGGCGATTCTCTACGACCATTCAAGAGTTCTAAACGCTCTCGTCGTCGGCACAGGAAATAAGACGGAATATCTCTTAGGATACTTTACGCTCTTCGGCGACGGCGCATACGCGATAAATCCTATCGGCGACCTCTACAAAACAGAGACCTGGCAGTTAGCCAAATACCTGGGCGTGCCTCAGAAAATCATTCAGAAAGAGCCGTCAGCAGACCTCTGGAAAGGACAGACCGATGAAGGCGAACTCGGACTTACATACAAAGAGGCTGATAAGATTCTCTATCTCATATATGACCACGGCAAGAACGAGGAAGAACTAATTGCCGCCGGCTTTTCTGCCGAGATGATTGGTCGCGTTATCGCGAAAATTGCATCCACTGAATTCAAACGCCGCCCACCAAAAATACTCGCACTCCACAAGTACCGCTGATTCAGCGCCGCGGCACATCAGTAAGTTTTGAGGCAGCCGATGCGGCGGCGGAGAGGACAGTTTTGAGCGGGACTCGCAATTTCCGGGCGAGTTTTGCGCAGTCAGAATATTCGGGAGAGACAGTTATTATCTCTCCGCGCAGTCTGCCAATTTTCACTCTAACTTTGCCGTAAGGAGTGATGACCTGCCTCATTTCGCGCGCGAGAACTGCACGCTGCGTCTTGTGTTTGCGCAGACCGAATGTGGTGGATTCGGTGAACAAGACCCTCTCAATCGCCGGCAACTGCTGGACTGGAACGATTACGCTGACCAGAATTCCCGGTCTCTGTTTCTTCATCTGGACAGGGGTGAAAAAGACATCAAGCGCGCCAGAACGGAAAAGTTTGTCAGAAATGTTCTGGTAAAGTTGCGGACTCATATCATCTATGTTCGTCTGGACTACCCAGACTTCTTCGTCTTCTTGCGCTTCTGAAACTGACTCCCCGATAAATACCCGCAAAACGTTTGGACGCTCACGTATCTCTCTTTTTCCTGCGCCGACTCCGACAGATTCAAGTTGCATAGAAGTCATCTGGTCAGCGAACCTGCAGAGGGTTGTAATAAGCGCCGCGCCAGTGGGTGTGGTCAACTCCGCATCAATGCTGAAATCTTTCACTCTCCACCCGCGCAGGATGAGGGAGGTGGCGGGCGCAGGAACAGGGATAGTCCCGTGAGAGCAGCGAACCTCGCCTCTCCCGACAGGTATCACTCCAGCAAAAAGTCTTTCCACGCCGAGAATCTCTAGCGCAATGCAGGTGCCCACAATATCAACTATGGAATCCAGGTCGCCGATTTCGTGGAAGTGAACGTCATCTTTCCTGCGTCTGTGAACAGCAGTCTCCGCGCTTGCGAGACGCCTGAAAACTGCGCTGGCACGCTCAATAACCCTACGGGGCAAGCCGCTCTCCTCCAGCATCTTCAGAATCCCGGCGGGGTCGCGTGTCCTGGTCTGGCGAGCGCTGGTGACAACATCAAGTTTGAGCGCTGAAAGCCCGCTTCTTTCTGTCCTCCTCGCCTTGATTTGAAATTCTCCAACTCGTAACTTGACGAGTTGGCTGCGAATCTCACTTACAGGCGCCCCGGCATCGATGAGCGCAGCGAGAATCATATCACCGCTTGCTCCGCAGAATGGGTCAATATAGGCAATCTTCATCGGGGTCTCAACAGGGTCTGTGCAAAATAAAAGTGGAGGTGATCGGATTCGAACCGACGACCTACTGCGTGCAAGGCAGTCGCTCTCCCACTGAGCTACACCCCCTCAACTTGAAGTATAGATGCGTCCCGCTCAGTTGTCAAACAGTTTCCCAGCGCTTCAGTCAGCTATCCCTGCGCGCAGAATTTGGATATATTTTTGAGAGAAATGATAAATAAGTTCTTGACAAATTGCTGCTATGCAATTATAGAAAATGGGCAAATGCTATCTTTGAGGGGGCATATTTTGCCGGAGAGTGTTGGCGGTCAGACAGATTCAGATACGACATTTGATTCCTTTGCAGCGCTGACTGTAGTAGCAAAGATGGTCTGCTCCACTCTCGCCCTCGAGCCGCTTCTGCAACTGATTGCGGACATTGTAGCGGATATTCTGGAGGTTTCCGCCGCCAAGGCGCTCTTTTTGCGAGACACTGATGAACTGGTTCTGAAGTTCACGAGGGAACTGCCTGAGGATTTTGCTGCCCGGTTGGGGCTGCGAAAGGAGGCTCTCGGCAGGATTGCGGCACATCAGAAGAAGGCGATATTTGTGGAAAGAGTCGCGGATGACCCGCGCGCTTCCTACGCGAAAGAACTGGAAGGAGTGGTTTCCTGCATCGCCGTGCCTCTTTGCGCAAAAGAGAAATCTGTCGGCGCGATGGAACTCTACATCAGAAGAAGTTTTGTTCCAAGCGCGGAGCAGGTTGAGGTTCTTGAGACTGTTGCGAGTCTGTGCGCAATGGCGGTTGAGAATGCGCGCCTTTATGAGAGTTTGAAGGAAAGTTACGAGACTCTCAAGAACACACAGGCGCAACTAATCCAGAAAGAGAAACTCGCTTCTATCGGGCAACTTATCGCTGGTATCGCGCACGAGTTGAAGAACCCGCTGACAAGTGTGATAAGTTACGCGCAACTTCTTGCTGACTCTGCGGGGGAGAAGGGAGAGGCTATTGACGAACTGCGCGCAATTGAGACCAATGCGAAGCGCTGCAGAGACCTGATAGACAACCTGCTTCACTACTCTCGCCCCTCTTCGCTCAAACTTGAAATCCATCCTGTGTCTGAAATCCTTGAGGGTGTTATCAAGTTGCTCTCATACGAGTTGAAATCGCGCAATCTTGAACTCGTGCACCAGTATTCTGGAGACGCTCCTGACGCACTTGTTGACTACCAGCAGATAATGCAGGTGTTTGTCAATCTCATTATGAACGCGGTTCAGGCGACTGATAAAGGCGGGCGCATTACTCTCGCGGTTGAGCCTTCAACAGACCCTGAGTTTGTGACAGTCAGAATATCTGACACAGGTTGCGGCATAAGCGAGGAGAATCTCTCCCGCCTGTTTGAGCCGTTCTTCACAACCAAGGAGAAAGGGAAAGGCACAGGTCTGGGACTGTATATTGTTTACTCAATAATCAACAGGCACAGAGGGATGATAAGCGTTGAAAGCAAACTGGGAGCAGGCACAACGTTCACGATGAATCTTCCCGCCGCGAAAGTTTATCCATGAAAGGCTGCGCTGTGGCAAGACGCATCTTGAATAATTTTCATCTGATGTTCTCCTTACATTGTCCCATACTTCAGTGGGTGACGAAACCAAGCGCCGAAGCGACCTCTCAAAAA
>Ga0315282_10004795_pt1 | contig 23387 bp, 17 predicted proteins | sample YL17G07_20_MG_FD_203693 | JGI IMG/M metagenome (GOLD analysis project Ga0315282, IMG submission 203693) | Sediment microbial communities from Yellowstone Lake, YNP, Wyoming, USA - YL17G07_20 | ecosystem: Environmental > Aquatic > Freshwater > Lake > Sediment | place: USA: Wyoming | collected... | reverse complement strand
CATTTTCGCCGACTCCGTCTACGGTTTGAAAAGCGTTCTGACATACACGAGGCGCTGCTATGCTTAGGCTGCATTCTCATATGTTGGAGTTTCCTCTCATGAAGGTTTTGTTAGAGTCTCTTAGAGTATTTTCCCATCTCTTTCATCAAGTGCTTCCAAAGTAAATCTACTTGGATGAAATATGACCTTGCGCCGTATCCCGCATTGACTCTACCCTTCATTTTCTCTCTGGATTTTGCTACAGGATACCGCCCATAGTTGATCGTGAACTCGCTGAGTTTGACAAGCAGGGGCGCCCATGCCTCAACTGCCCATTTTCGTTTGCCAGTTAGTTCATACAGTTTGCAGAGGTCATGACCATTCTTACATATCTCCTTAGAGAGACAGTCCTTCTTGACATATCTGTCGTGATCTTTCGCAATAAGAATTCCTTTTATCAGGCTTTCAACGGCCATAGCAACCAACATCAAGTAAACAGGCCCCATCTCCCGATCGGTAACAGCGGCTTCGGTGTCGTGGGGTTTTTCCTCCTTGGACCATAATGTGTTACGTAAGACATCCGCTGCCTTCTTCAGACTCTCGGCAGAGGAAAGCCACGTCCATGGACTGTTTGCTAACCACGAAAAAGTCCCTTTATGGCACTGCTCCAAGTATTGCAGAGAATAGTCCATACCTAACTCCTTTTCCGAAATGACGCGAAACTATATTCTAACACATTTGGGCAGGTGTCAACAAGAGTTCCTTGACAGAGTTTTTGTGCGGGGTAAAATCAGCGTATATGTGATGACCAATTTCCAGAAGGGAGGAGATGTGGATAGAGATGAGGCGAAGAAAATCTGCGATAAGGTTCTCTCTTACTCAAGCGCGCAGGAGACTGAAGTAATAATGCAGAGCGGTTCAAGCGCTCTGACACGGTTCGCCAACAACCAGATTGAGCAGAACGTGAACGAGACAGGCGTCAGCCTATCTGTTCGGACCGTTTTCGGCAAGAAGGTTGGACGCGCATCCACAAATATGCTGGATGAAAAATCCCTGAGAAAAATGGTTGAAGCGGCGCAGATTCTTGCCAGAGTTCAGCCCGATGATGAAGAACTACTTCCTATGCCTGAGGCGCAGCGTTATACGGAACTGAAAAACTATGTTGAGGCGACCGCAGAGTTCGGACCAAAAGAGAGGGCGGAAGCGCTGAAAAATATTATCTCGCGGTGCAGGAAAGAGAAGACTCTCACCGCCTCAGGGATATTCTCAAACGAGGACAGACTCCTTGCGCTTGCCAACTCAAAAGGTCTTTTTGCGTGCGACAGAATGACCGAGGCAGTCTTTAGCGCAACTGTGATGACTGATGATTCAGCGGGTTGGGCAGAGGAGACAAATAAAGATGTCCGCGAAATTGATATAGAAAAAGTTGGGAGAGTTGCGATAGAGAAAGCGGTCTCCTCAAAGAAGCCCGCTGCGATAAAGCCGGGCGAATACACAGTTATACTTGAGCCGTCTGCGGCTGGTGATTTACTCATATTCTTAGGCTGGCTCGCTTTTGGCGCGCTCGCATATCAGGAAGGGCGCAGTTTCATTTCAGGTAAACTTGGACAAAAGGTCTTTGGGGAAAATATCACGATAGAGGATAATGTCTATCACGATATGGCAAGCGGATTGCCATTTGATTTTGAAGGGATGCCACGGCAGCGAGTCGCCCTCATAGAAAAGGGGGTTGCGAAGAACGTGGTTCACTCAAGAAGAACAGCGAAGAAAGCGAAAACTGAAACTACAGGACACGGGCTGCCTGAGCCGAACACAAGCGGTCCGATTCCGCTCAATCTCGCGCTCGCACCGGGGAATTCCACCTTAGAAGAGATGATAAAGAGCACAGAGAGAGGGATACTTGTTACCCAGTTCCACTATACAAATACGGTCAATCCTATGAAACTTATACTGACCGGGATGACGAGGAACGGCACATTCCTGATTGAGAACGGGAAGGTGAACGGAGCGGTCAAGAACTTGAGGTTTACTGAGAGTCTGGGAAAAATTTTGAGTAACGTTGAGATGTTAGGCAAAGAGTTGGTGAAGACGCGTGGATTTTTCGGCGGCGGACTCGTTACGCCTGCGATGAAGGCGAAAAACTTCACCTTCTCAAGCACAACGGAATTTTAGGAAATTATGAAGTATAAAGTATGAAACACGGCTCAAGAGGAGATTACCTATGAAAGAACTGACGCAGGTGGCGCTTGAGGTGGCAAAAGGAAAAGGGGCGGATTACGCGGACATACGGATAATCAACCTGAAGACGGAGTCTATAAGTCTGCGAAACGGCGTGGTCGGGTCAATAGACAAGTCTGAGAGTCTCGGTTTCGGCGTTCGTGCGATAGTGAACGGCTCCTGGGGGTTTGCAGCGTCAAGCGAAGTCTCAAAGAAGGAGATAGAGCGGATAGCGGCGCTCGCCTGCGAGACAGCGAGAGCCTCCAGCACGCTCAAAGGCAAAGATGTCCGCCTTGCCCCGGAGCCGGTTCATACTGAGCGCTGGCAGACGCCGTATCTTATAGACCCGCTCAAGATAACTGTGGAAGAGAAACTCGGACTTCTTTCGCAGATTGACTCAATCCTGCGCAAAGACCAGAGAGTGAAAGTGGCGCAGTCATATATGAACTTCTCAAACGAGCGCCAGTATCTTGCGACAACTGAAGGCACATTTATAGACCAGACACTTATGCGCTCCGCAGTCGGATACTCTGCGACCGCAGTTGATAAAGGTGAGATGCAGCGCCGTTCTTACCCATCATCGCACGGCGGATGCGCCATGACTGCCGGTTACGAGGTGGTTCTCGGTGCGCGGCTGTTAGAGAATGCGGATAGGGTGCGGGATGAGGCTGTCGCACTTCTAAGCGCGCCATCTCTGCCGTCAGGGACGCGCGACGTGATTCTTGATGGTCCGCAACTCGCGCTTCAGATTCACGAATCCTGCGGGCATCCGACAGAGTTAGACAGAGTCCTGGGCAGCGAGGCAAACTACGCGGGAACGAGTTTTCTCACGCTTGAGAAACTCGGCAAACTCAAATACGGCTCCTCAATAGTGAATCTTGTGATAGATGGCACAATTCCGGGAGGGCTCGCAACTGTCGGCTTTGACGATGATGGTGTGCGGGCGGGCAGATACTATCTGGTCAAAGACGGCGTATTTGTCGGATACCAGACAAACCGCGAACTGGCGCATATCGCGAGGGAGGAGCGAAGCCGCGGATGCAATCGCGCAGACGGATACTCCGCGCTTCCTATGGTTCGCCAGAACAATCTTTCTCTTCTTCCCGGCGAATTGACTCTTGAAGAACTGTTGGCAGACACTCCGGGCGGAGTGTATATGCTCAACAACAAGTCCTGGTCTATAGACCAGCAGAGGATAAACTTTCAGTTCGGCTGCGAAATTGCCTATGAGATTGAGAAGGGCGGAAAACTCGGCAAAATCTATAAGAACCCGACGTATCAGGGAATCACAGATAAATTCTGGAACTCCTGTGACGCGATTTGCAGTTCTGATTACTGGACTCTCTGGGGAGTTTTGAACTGCGGTAAAGGGCAGCCGGGTCAAACAGCAGAGATGTCTCACGGCGCAGCGCCGACACGGTTCAGAAACGTTACTGTCGGAGTCGGAAGCCAGTAGCAAGGGTATCGGAAGCACCACGCCGGAAGGCGTGGTGAATGTTTAGCCACGGCATTTATGCCGCGCTCAGGAGGCAAATGAATTGTCAGGAAGAGACATAGGCTTTATGATTGTCGCGTTCCTTGTAGGGATGATTCTTGTGGTCGCGCTTTCGCCTGCGCCTTCGCGGCATCAGACTGCCGGGACCGCGGGTCAACCGGGAGTTTTGCCGCCTGAAACGCCAGTGAAAGTTTCACAGGCGCAGATTCCGGGTAATTCAGCGCCTCTTCTCATTCCGCTGTCAGACAACTACTTTCTTTACGTGGGTTCAGATGAGCGTTTCTTCCTTTGCCGCTTTGATTCCAAAACCGGTCTGGAAGTGGTTGAGGTCTATCAACTCTCTTACAAGCCTGACAGGTTCCTTACTGAACTGGCTAAGCGGAAAACGCACGGCTGGTATTTTGACGCGCTTTCGGTTGAAAAAGAGACCGTCGTCAAAGCGAAGACAGAGAAGTTCAACGAGGTGTGCCAGACCGGCAACTGGGATAACGCCGAAGGGGCGGCAAGAGACCTCGCCGCAGCGGGTGGAATCGCACCGCTTCTGGTTGCGCTGGGTAGCGAGAACTATGCTGCGCGCCGCGCCGCTGCGCTCGTCCTCGCTGAACTGGGCTACACGCAGACTGTCCCTATTCTCACCGAGTTACTGCATGAAAAGCGGTCTGTAAGGGAGCGCGTAACGCCGATTCTTGTCAAACTCACAGGGAAAGACTTTGTCGCCAGCGTTCCCGGCGAGGATATGGAGCCGGCGATAAAAAAATACCTCCAGTGGTGGAAAGAGTATCAGAGAACTGAGGAGGGACCAAAATGAAGAAAGTTCTCGTTCTTCTGATTGTTTTGGTCGCTGCCGCCTGCGTCGCGGGATACTTCACTTTCCTGAAACCCCGAGCGGAGAAGAAGAAAGCCAAGCCCCAGTTGCAGAGCCAGGCGCAGGAGAGCCCGGAAAAGAAAAAAGCGCAACTTGAAGAAGAATTGAGGTCTATCCAGCGCTTTGCCGAAGACAATCCGCGTGATTTACGAGAGATTGAGCGCAGAGTGAAGGAGTTTGAGGGGAAGACCACTTCTTCCTCATTCCTCGCTATACACGCGCAAAGGATTCTAACTGAAGCGAAATCAAACTTTGATGAGCAAGCGAAGAACGCGTCCTCAAATAAAAGAGAACAGGCGGAGAAGTTTCTTACCAAAATTCAGCCAGAGGAAAGTACCACTGACGGAAGGAAGAAGGATTACTATAAGGCTATTGAAATCATAGATTCCTTCCCAACGGTTTTTGCGGACACGCCTTACTCGGCAGAACTGCGTCAGTTGCGCGAACAGGTGAAGTTCTACGTTGATGCCTGCGATGCCTGGGAGAAGCACAGAACAGACGCGGGTGCGGCGTATCACCTGAATGACCTGGACAAAGCGCTCAAGATTCTGAACGACTTTCCCGAAAAATACAGAACCACAGAGTGGGAGAAGAAGCGTCAGGAACTTTTGAGTAAGTATCAAGGTGAGAAGCAGACCGCGGTTGCTCAACAGGAGACGGAGGAGAAGTTGCTCTGGCATCCGCTTTTCTCCGGCGAATCTGACCTGCGCAAAGCGGATTGGGACCCTGGTCGGGATGAATCGCCTTTTGTGGCGAAAGATGGCATGCTCACTATCACCTGTCCGCCAGACCAAGAATGGGTTTCAATGTCCACAGGCGCAGGAGACTGGGCTGAGTTCGTACTTGAGATTGATATGCGCCTCGTTCGCGGCTCAATTTTGTTCTCCGTCCGCGGAACTCTTACGAGCGGAGACGAGTACAGGTTTGATAATATTGATGTTGGAACAAGCGATTTTGAGTCCGGCGGCTGGCGAAAAGTGAAATTGAGAGTAAAAGATAACAGAATGATTATAAGTACACCCGGTCTGCGCGGCTCTAAAGAAAATACCTGCGAAAGGAAGAACGGACCTATCGCGCTCTTTGTTGCCAAGGACACAGAAGTCCAGATAAAATCAATCAAAATTGCCTTCTACGGGCAAGAACCTGATTCCTGGGCGCGCAGGCAGGCGACCGCGGAAGAGAAAAAGTCGGAAGAGAAGAAACCAGAGAAAGGCAAGTAGAGTTCTCTCAAGTGGGAGGTGGCTCAAAATGAAAAAGGTTTTGATTCTCCTATCTTTCCTGACTCTCTTCCCTGCCTGCAGAAGCGCCGGGAAAAATGAGGCAAAAGCGGTTACCGGGACCAATGCTCCTCCGACCACAGGCGCTGTTGCTGCAACTGAGACTAAGAAGGAGGCTCAGCCCGTTACTAAGACCCGTGAAATCCTTTGCTTCAAGTTGGTGAAGAAGCCTGCTGAAGCGCAGGAGGGGCCAGACTGCAAGGCGCAGACAAAAGAGCAGTTTGAGGAAACGCGGCGCTATATAGAGGAAGTGAAGAAGAAAAACGAAGAACTTCTCGCACAGGGGAAAGAGCCGATTGAACCTGAAGAAGAAATCTATCCTATTGTGATTCGCGACGAAGATGGCAACGTCACGGAGCGATTAGAAGTCATTCTTGAAAATAAGGATGCTGTTGGCGGCAAGTACCTTTCGGATGTCTATCCGACAGTTGACGAAATGGGCGCCCCGGCGATTGGTTTTGAGTTCAATCCTGAAGGGGCGAAGAAATTTGAACATCTGACTCGTAACGAGAACCTACACAGAGAACTCGCAATAGTTTTTGATGGCGTTATTCAATCAGCGCCGACTATCAAGGCGACAATTAGCCAGCGTGGCATAATACACGGCAACTTCACGCGAGAAGAGGTTGACAGGATAGTCAGTATCTTGAAGAAGCCGCAAGAGAGGTGACTGAAAGAAGAGGAAAACTCGGAGGAGAGATATGAGAGTCGGAGTGCTTTTGATTTTCTTGGCAGTGGTTCTCACACTCCCTTTTTGCTCGCGCAGAGAGCCGATTGAGGAAGAGTTTTCGGTAGAGGGAACAGCGCCTCAAGCGAGTCCAGACCAGCAGCGTGCGCCTGAGAGACAGTCCACATCTTCCGCTGATACCCAGGAGGAACTTACTGCGAGGGCTAATGATAACCTTGAGAGCGAAGCGGAGAAAGTCTTTATCAAAACCAGGGAAGAGGCGGAGAGATTGACTCGCGAAGGAAAAGTGCGTGAAGCGCTGGAAACCCTCAACAACTATCCTGTGAAGTTCAGCGGGACAAAGTGGCAGAAAGAGATTGAAGAACTGGCAAAGCCCCTGCAATCACTTGCCGAAGCAGAGTCCAGATTCACACGGATGAAATCCGCCGCTGACCAGGCACAGTCTGAAGGTGACATAGACAGAGCGTTTGAACTGGTCAAGGAGTTTCCGGAGAATCTGCGTGTGGGAGAATGGCGGTCAAAGTGGGAAGCGCTTTTTGAGGACATTTCCGCGAAAAAGAAGGAGAAGGATGAGCAGGCGGATAAGGAGCGCGCCATTCCGTGGGAGACGCTCTTTGACGGCACAAACCTTGATAGATGGACTGTCGGTCAGCCCACCTGGGAACTCAAAGACGCAACAATGGTCGGAAAGCACTCAGGCGAGAGATTTGCCGAGACCTATGCTGTCCCGAAAGAAGGCACTTGGGACAATTTCATCCTTGAGTTGGAATTCAAAATAGTCTCGGGAGAATACCTTGTCGTCGGAATCCGCGGAAAACCTGATGAAGGCCGCGAAACTTACAAACAGGTTGACCTGCCGGCAAAGATTTACAAGCCGGGAACCTGGTTCAAGGTTCGCATAGAGGCTCGCGGCAACTCCGTCGCAGTCATTGATGTTGCTACAAACTCCAGGCGTATGGAGAAAGAAGAACCTGAATACACAGAAGGACCAATCTCCCTCTTCATATCTGGAGACTCTGAAGTCCACCTCAAAAGTATCCGGATAAAACGCCTGAAGTAATCACATTTTCCTCACATCTTGCGAGGGGTTTGCGGTGAAAATTCTCCTTGTGAACCCTCCGATTTATGATTTCGCCGCATACGATTTCTGGCTCAAGCCATATGGGCTTCTTCGTCTCGGCGGCGCGCTAAAAAACGCAGGGCACTGTGTGAAACTTTTTGATTTCGCTGATAAGGATTCCTTCCGCGAAGAACTCAGATTCAAAGGCAAAACAGATAATTACGGGCGCGGAAAGTTGCCACATAAAATTATCCAGACCCCTCCCGTTCTGACGGGAATAAAACGCAAATATAAAAGATACGGACTGCCATCAGAACACTTTGAAAAAGTCCTCAATGAGTGGCAGCCTGACGCGGTCTTTCTTACCTGCACAATGACTTACTGGTATCCCGGACTCCAGGAAGTCGCGCAGATTGTGAGAAAAATCCTCCCCTCTGCGTACATCGCGCTTGGAGGTCAATATTCTGCAATCCTGCCCGAACACGCCCAAAATCTAATATCTCCGGATTTTCTCTACGGGCGCGATTCCCCTGAGCAATTCCAGCAGAAGTTCGGCTGCCTGCCTGACCAGGACGCTCTCCCTCTCTGGCGCGAGTACCGAAAACTTCCCTACGGAGTTATCAGACTGACAGAAGGGTGTCCATTTGAGTGCTCCTACTGCGCGGTCAGAAAAATAGTTAGATACCGCGTCCGACCTCTGGACTTTCCTGTCGCCGAGGCGCAGGAACTCCACTCACTCGGCGTAAAAGATGTGGCGTTTTACGATGATGCTCTCCTGTTTGACTTTGACAGGGTTCTCCTGCTGTTCCTGACAGAGATTTCAAAGCGCGGGATAAGTTTCAGATTCCACACGCCGAACAGTCTCCATATCAGATTCATCACCAGAGAGATCGCGCAAGCCTTGAAAAAGGCGAACTTCGTCAGCCTCTTCCTTTCTCTGGAAACAGCCGGTGAGAACAGTCCTTTGACGAAAGGGAAAGTGACGCGCAAGCAGTTAGAATCCGCCGTCTTATTCCTGATTGACGCAGGATTCGCGCCGCAGGAAATCTCAGTCTATCTTCTTTTAGGACACCCGCTTATCCCGCTGGAAGAAGTGCGGTCTTCCATTGATTATATCCACTCTCTCGGACTTCGCAGCCACCTCGCAGAGTTTTCTCCTATTCCAGGAACGCCTGATGGCGACCTCGCTCTCAAATCGTTTCCGTCCGACCCACTCGTGCAGAATAAGACATTTTATTCATCAGTTGCGCTGACAGAGGAAAAACTGAACCAGATAAAACTTTTCACAAAGAGACTGAACGCATCTGTAACGCGCCGAAGCCAGACTCAAAAACTTGAATAGACTTTATCAAAGAAACGTCTATAATATAGTGATGGTTTGCTTGGTGTCATACTGGAAAGGAGAAATTACGATGAGTTACCTGAAAAGTTCTGTGGAAATTATTGTTCTCTTCGCCTTCTTCTTCCTCGCAGCCTGCGTTTCAGGCTGCGGTCACGGCGGCTCTTACTATGAGGAGAGTAGCGTCACTCTTATCGGTCATAACTTTGACATCTGCATTGCTTCGCGCGACCAGCGCGCGCCCGCATGCGCGTATAACTCGGTTGGCGACGAGTATATCGTGACCTGGCAGGACAGGCGAACCGGAACAGATTACGACATTTTCGCGGTGATACTTGAGAGTTCCGCCGGCAGCCCTGTATTCCCGGAGATATGGGTCACGTCTGCTGCGGATGACCAATCAGCGCCGTCTGTGGCACACAATTCGTTCCTTGACGAATACCTTATCGTCTGGGAAGACAGGCAAAGCACAACAGACTACGACATATATGCGCAATTTATAGATGGTGCAACTGGACTACCTATCGGCTCAAACTTCGCAGTCTCAAGCGTTATAGGGCGCGATGAGCGGGCGCCCAGAGTTGTTTACAACGATACGGACAATAACTACCTCGTTGTCTGGGACGAGGAAAGTTCAGGCGGCGACACAGACATCCTCGGTCAGATTCTATCCGCTGACGGCTCACCATTAGGTGGCGCTTTCGTGATTTGCGACTATTCCGGCAACCAGCAGTCACCTGCAGTCGCGTTCAACTCTAACTATGACGAATATCTCATCGTCTGGATGGACTTCAGATACTCTTCGCTTGAAAGCGACATATTTGCCGAGATTAGAGACAAATATGGTGCGCTTGTACGCGATGACTTTGATGTGAACGCAGATTCAGGCGACCAGGATTTCCCCGCAGTAGCGTATAACCCTGACACAGACAGATATCTGGTGGTCTGGGAGGACTGGAGATATCCCGGTCCTGACATCTACGCGCAGGAAGTTTACTCGGATGGCATCCTGTACGGACAGGATTTCGTAATCACCTTTGATGAAGCGAATCAGCGCCTTCCTGCAGTTTGCTACAATACAACAAAGCGCAAGTATCTCATAGCGTGGCAGGATGACTACTACAGTGGCACTACGGACACAGACATCTGCGCTCTGATATTAGATACGTATGCTTATCCTATCGGCAGAATCAAGCGCATCTCAGACGAGGCTGTCCCGCACATAGAGCCTACTGTCTGCGCAAATACGGCATTTAGCGAGTATCTGACTGTGTGGTCAGGTCGCCTTACAACAGACTACGATATTCTCGGGCAACTTCTGCGCTGATAAACTCGCGCGCGAGGTGCAGAGTATCTCCGAAATAATGGGAGCGCTTTCCAGCACCTGTGCCCCAGTTTGCAATATCCCGGCGCATCCGGCTCAGCCGAGCACTTTGCGTTTGTTCTTGACTTGATTGCCAGCCAATCTATAATCCCATTGTCCATTCAAGTAGTGGTAGGGAGGAGCAAGTATGAGCAAGAAGTGGTGGTTGTGTGCACTTATCCTGGTGGTTGCGTTTATCTCTGTTGTGGCGCTGACGAAGATTACCTTTTCACAGGAAGCGCCCGGTCCTCCTGAACCTCCCCAGCAGCCGAAAGAGCAGATAGTTCCTGTGGAGAAATACCTGCCGCAGAAGTCGCTCCTATTTATTACTGTTCGGCGCGCAAGTCTCCTGGGCGAATACTGGAGGAGCGGATTCCTTTACAAAATGTCGCAGGAACCGGAGATTCAAAAAGCGTTCGGGGATGTGAAGAAAGCGATTGAGAGCGGTTATGCGGAAGCAGAGATGAAGTTCAAGGGAGTGACAGGGGCAACGTTTGCTGAGTTCTTTTCGGTCTTTCAGGGTGAGGTAGCGTTTTCAATTGTAAATCTTGATACAAAGGCGCGCAACCCGGCAGAGGCAATTGACTTCGTCTTTACTGTTGATGCCGGCGACAAGAAGGACCTTTTGATAAAGATAATAGAGAAGACGCAGGAGACGATAATGGCGATGACAGGCGGACAAGAGGAAGGACCGGCTTCCACTTGCTATCAATACAAAGGGCTGACGATTTATTCATTCGGGACAAAGGGAGGGGCTGTCAACGCTACGTTCCTCGGAAGCAGATATTTTCTTACGATAAACAAAAGCACTCTTGAAGGTATAGTTGACAGATACTACTCTGCCGAAGTGAAAGATTCGCTTGATACGAATCCGGTCTTCAAGAAAGTTCGCGAAAAATGCTGCACGGGAAACGAGGTTCTCTTTGTGTTTGCTGACACCCACGGACTTCTGGATGTATTCAAGAATATATTCCCACCTGCACTGAACGAATCGTTTTCAACTCTCGATTTCCAGTCTCTTCAGGCTGTCGGCTACGCATCCTGCCTTGAAAAATCAGGAATCACAAGAGACATCTCCTACGCTTATACTGCGGGCAAGCGTGAAGGCTTCCTTGCCGCGCTTACACCTGCCTCTCCTGTTGACGCCACCATTTACTTTCCCCAGGATAGCGCTATCCTCTTCGCCACCGGGAACTTGAATATGGGCGCTTGGTGGTCAAACGCTATAAAAAGCGCGGAGATGTTCTCCGACTCGCAAGGCGAAGGGAGCAAGAAACCTCTTGAAGAGTTGAAGAGTTTTGAAGAAAAGCTCGGGTTTTCTATAGAGAAGGATTTGCTGCCCAGCATTGGCGAACACTTCTCTTATTATGTCGGACTTCCCGAAGGAGGCGGAGCGTTCCCTGAAGCGGCAGTGCTTCTGGAAGTGAAAGACAAGGAGAAACTGACAAAGTGTGTTGAATTGCTTCTGGCGAAATTGGGCGAAAAGGTGAGAAAGACAGAGTTTGAGGGAAACACACTTTACTACGTGGTTCTTTCCGACCTCATCAAGTCGGCAAAGAAGCGAGAGACTCCGATTCCATACTTACCCGCACTCATAATAACTGACAAACACCTTGTTGTCGGCACTATGCCGCAGACTGTGAAACGCATAGTTGAGGGTCTCGCGCAGCCCGCTTCTCCCACAGGGTCTCTGAAAGATGCACTTGCCAGTCTGCCAAAGGGAGCGAGCAGTTTCTCTTACATTGACCTTGCAAAGGCGGGTGGATACCTCTACAACACGCTCACGCTGTTTCTGAGGGATTTGCCTGAAGGCGCGCCCAAAATTGACTTCGGCGCACTTCCAGAATCAAAAACGATAACGAAGCATCTCGGAACTATCAGCGGATACGAAGTGGCAGATAAGGAAGGAATCCGCAACGAAATCACATCTTCTTGCGGACCATTTATTATTCCGCTCTGCTTTGCGTCAATCACTGCTGCTGTGGCTATTCCAAACCTTCTGGAATCGCGGAAAAGCGCCTCGCAGACGGCAGCGGCTGGAATGCTCAGAGTCATCGCAACAACAGTGGAGACCTTTCGCGTGAAATATGGCGATTATCCTGCGAGTGAAATCTCCCCACGTGATACAGAAGGTGATGCGCGTCTTCTCTTTGAAGCGCAAGACGACTGTCCCGGCTTAGAAGGGGTTCAGGATTGTCCAACTATCAATCCCGACCTGGCAAAAGCATATACCTTTACATACACAAGAATCAGCGCTGAAAAATGGACTTGCACTGCCGATACGAACAGGAAAGATTCACACGATTTCTTTATTGACCAGTCCGGCGTCTTGCGCGCAGCGCCATCAACAGGCGATGGCTGCCAGGCAAACGAAAACAGTAACCCGTCCGGCGGACTAGAACCAATTCCAGTCCCAGAACCAATTCCAGTCATCCCAGGAGATAGGTAGTGGGGATTATTGGGCAACTGAAACGAGCAGCCCGTACGGCGGATAAAATTGCCTCAAAGGGATTCTGAGTTGCGCATAATAGCGTTTGCCAATCAGAAAGGCGGCGTTGGGAAAACAACATCCGCGGTAAACCTTTCTGCGTGTCTGGCGCACCTGGGAAAACGCGCCCTTCTTATAGACCTTGACCCGCAGGCGAACGCTTCCATTCATCTCGGGCTTGACACTCACTCGCAGGGAAAATCAATCTACGATGTCCTGACCTCCAGAGCGCGGTTTGCCGAAGTTGTCCGCAACTCAGGACGCGAAAACCTTGATGTCGTTCCCTCTCACATAGACCTTTCAGGCGTTGAGATTGAACTCGCTTCTCAGGTTGGTCGCGAAACTATCCTGCGCGACAGCATTTCAGATTTCTTATCAGGACGCTTTTTGTATGACTATATAATTATGGACTGCCCGCCATCGCTCGGACTTCTTTCGCTAAACGCGCTCACAACGGCAAGCGAGGTGTTTATACCTGTTCAGACAGAATTTTTCGCGCTTCAGGGAATAAGTAAGTTGCTTGAGGTTATATCGCTTGTCAGGCGCAGACTCAATCAGACACTTCAAATCACGGGAGTAATAGCGACCAGATTTGACTCGCGTAAAAGCCTGGCAAAAGAGGTGATTGAGGAGATAAGAAAGCATTTCGGAGAGAAACTCTTCAGCACGATGATTCGCGATAATATCAGACTTGCTGAAGCGCCCGGATACGGTAAGGCGATTATTGAATACGACTCTGCCTGCCGCGGTGCCGAAGACTATCTCGCTCTCGCAAAAGAAGTGACAGGCAAGGAACACGGAACCCAAATCATCGCTGCTGCGCCAACCAGTAACCAGCAACCAGCAACCAGTAGTTAGAGTTACTCTTCCCTCGCTACTGGTTACTGGATATGGTCTCACATCTTCCGGAAGAACTTGCTGGTGGGCCGCTTTGCCAGCGGCTCAGTTTGCCTGCTAACAGTCTTATCGCGCTCACGAGAACAAGAGAGATAAGCCAATCTTCAATGAAGACCTTCCGCGGCAGATTCTCAAATCTGAAAGCCATAGTTGTGGTCGCTACCGCTATGAGTGTGCCTACCGACACTCCTTTCAGGACAGAAAACAACTCGCCTGCGTCTATCCTCTCCAGCCTGTTTTGATGAAGGCGAAAATAGAGAAAAGAGAGCATCTTGGCAGAGAGCACTATTGGAAGAGACTGCGTCAGAGCGAGAAGATAGACACCTTTGAACGCGTCATCACCGAGTCTCAAAATAAACGCAGCTACATAAGAGACAAAGAACGCGATAATATCAAGAACGATGAGAACAACCGCTCCTCTATGCTCAACCAGATATTTTATCACGACCCCCTTCTGCGGCGGCGCAGCATCACCCGGATACACTTTCACTTTACCCAGGAGAACCCCAAACAGTATGAGCGCCAACGCGGCTGCCCCGCTTGCCAGCGCAAGCAGAACCGGATAATCCTTCGCAAATATGCTGACAATTCCGAGAATGCCGCTAACCACCCAGAAAAAAGTTACCGCGACCTGTTCTGAAACTCCGAGAGCGACGAGTCTGTGCGAGATATGGTCCTGTCCGCCCTGCGCCACAGACAGTCCGCGGCTTCTGCGATGGAGCGAAACAAACAGAGTATCAAAGATTGGCACGCAGAGCACCAGAACAGGAACTGAAACGAGAGTTATGAGGCTTGTCGCTTCCCTCCAGGTCGCGCTAACTGCTAACGCGGCAAGTGTGAGTCCTAAGAACTGGCTTCCGCAGTCGCCCATATAGAGTTTCGCAGGATGGAAGTTGAGGAAGAGAAACCCAACAGATGCGCCTGAAAGAACAGCGGCGGCAGGTGCAAATCGCGCACTCTCACCGCCGAGACAGTGAAAGACCAAAACGCAAGAAGAGATTGCGGCAATCCCGGCGGCAAGACCATCCATATTATCAAGCAGATTGAGCGCGTTGGTCATTCCCACAAACCACAGAAGCGAAAGCGGAATCCCGAGAAATGGAAAATATATATTTACGTAAACCCCGCCATATATGAGAATGCAGGCGGAGATTATCTGTCCCGTCACCTTCGCGCCCACAGAGAGATGCAAAATATCATCCGCAAAACCGAACGCAAACACAACCAGACCAGCCGCAACTATCCAGTAAACCTGGGAATCGCCAACCGCCCAGAGCAGCGCGCAGATAACGAAAGTCGCCACAATCGCGATTCCACCGAGCGTCGGAGTCGCTGACTTCCCCCACCTGTCGCCTCTCGGGCGCGACAGAACGCCAAGTTTCAGACTTATCGCTCTGACAATGAAAGAAAGTGTCCCGCAAACAGCGGCGCAGATTATAAACAGCCTCAGCGCAGAATGTATGTCGCTCAAAATCTCCTCCTCAAGATTTTCCTGTAAAGCGCCTCAAGGTCAGCAAAAAATCTCTCTTCGCAGAAGTTATCTCTGACGAACTCTTTGCCAGCACTCCCCATCCTTTTTTGCATCGCTCCATCGTTGATTAGTGTGAGAAGCGCATCCGCGAAAGTCTCAGGATTTCGGCTATCAACGAGTATTCCTGTGCGTGCAAAAATAATAGGCGCAGTTCCCTCTTTTCCAGGGAACAGGTCAGGCACCCCGCCCACTGCGGTCGCAACAATCGGTTTCGCGCAAGCCATAGCCTCTAAGAGCGAGACAGGCGTTCCCTCATTGCGACTCGTGACTGCGACAATATCTGAGTCCGCGTAAATCGCAGTTAGGTCGCGCCGCCACCCAAGAAAATGAACACTCCCCGTAATACCGAGTTGAGCGCAGAGATTCTCAAGTTCCCCTCTCAACTCGCCATCCCCTACCACAAGAAAGTGTGCGTCACCTCTGCGCCGCGATAGAGCGGCTGCGGAACGAAGAAAAAGCGCGTAGTCTTTTACAGGATAGAGCCGCCCGACAATAGTTACCACAGGCGCATCCCGCGGGATTGAAAATTCATCTCTTATTCGTCCCGCTTCTCTGTCCACCTCAAGAAATGGTGCCGTATCCAGTCCAAACCCGATAACTGCAGCCTTTTTTCTCGGAATTATTTTCAGCACCTCAACAAGGTCTCTGCGCTGGGATGGCGAGATTGTAACAACAGCATCCGTTATCCGCGAGAGAAACCTCTCAATTGAACAAAAGATATTGGTCCTGGTCTTCCCAAAATATGCACGCAGAGTATGTCCGTGAAATGTGTGAATGATGCCGGGAACGCCAGCGATAAACGCTGCGAGCCGTCCAACCGCACCTGCCTTCGCAGTATGCGTGTGAACTATATCAGGGCGAAACTTCAGAATAATTGTGAGAATCCGCAAGAATGCGAGGAAATCGCGCAGCGGATTGATTTCCCTTGAAAGAGAGGAAATCAGAACAGGCTTCACTTTTAGGCTCTCGGCGAGATAACTCATATCGCCTTCCTGAAGAAGTGGACGACCAGTAGCGAGGAGGGACTCAAATCTTCCGTGGCTGAAATGGTCCGCCACTTTCAGCGCCTGAATGGCAGGACCGCCTATATTGAGTCTGGCAATAACTATGAGTATGCGAATCTTCTTATTACCTTCCACCTGCACGCTCTACCAAAGGACTTTATTCCGCGGCGCAGGCGCCGTGGCTAAACATTCACCACGCGATTGCGGCGTGGTGCTTCCTAAACTGTGCGGCGGCGCTTCTGGCTCATAGTGCGTTCAATTCTTGCACGTTCTTCTTCGTATCCGGGTCTTCCCATAAGCGCGTAAGCGGCTATTTTCCCCGCCTCCACCCCGGGCTGGTCAAACGCGTTCACATTATACATAAGTCCTGCGTAAGCGGTCTGGACTTCAAGAAGAAATAGAAGTTGACCTATAGTATGCGCTGATATTTCAGGCAGAACTATTCTCATATTTGGCCTGTGCGCCTGGGTGAGAGAGAGTTCTGTTCCGCGCAGTTCAGCCTCAAGAAGCCTGTTTATGGTTGTCCCGCCAAGATACGAGAACGCCGCAATGTCCTTGAATATCCGCGGAATCTGGACCTCGCAGGAGAACTTCTTCACCTGCACAAAAACTATCAGTTTATCGTTTGGTCCTTCCACGTAAAGTTGAACCTGCGAATGCTGGTCTGTCGCACCGACAGCCCAGACTGGCGTCTGACCTGTGTGAACCAATCTGCCTTCAATAGAGAGTTTCTTCCCCAGACTTTCAGCCCATAACTGAGCGAACCACTGCGCAACCCCCTTTAGTGCGTCTGAATAAGGCATAACGACTGCGATAGACTTGCGTTTGAGCGTGTGCAGAAGGTAATGCGAAAGAGCGAGAATGAGGGCAGGATTTTCAGAAGGCGTAGAACTTATTATGTGCGCATCCATTTCGCGCGCGCCCGCGAGAACCTCACTAATATCTATTCCGCAAAACGCTGCTGGAAGAAGACCAACCGCTGAAAGCGCGGAAAATCTGCCGCCTACGCCTTCAGGAACGGGAAACGTTATGAATCCTTCCCGGCGTGCGAGTTCGCGCATAGCGCCTTTTTCCGGGTCTGTCGTCGCTATAATGTGCTCCCTGTATCTGGTGCCGAGCGACTTCTTCAAAGCGTTACATAAAACCATAAAGTTCGCCACAGTCTCCGCTGTTGTTCCCGATTTGGTAATCACGTTGAAAAGGGTCTTTTCAGGCTCCAGAATATCAAGAAGCGCTGTGAGCGCGTCAGGGTCAATATTCTCGGCAAAGAAGATGCGGGTAATCCCTGCGCGCTTATCATCAGGGAGAAGATTGTAGAACTGGTGGTTGAGCGCAAGATGTAGCGCTCTTGCGCCGAGAGAAGAGCCTCCGATTCCAATCACGACAAGGTTGGAGAATCCCGGACGAAGTTTCCCGACAACTTCAAGAATCTTCTCCACCTCCTGCGTCTCGGAGGGGAGGTTCATAAAATCTATTTTCCCTTCTTCTCTTTTTTTCTGGATTCTAACAGGAATGGTTCCGTAATTTGAGAGTCCAGATTCAAACTCAGATTCAGTGAGACCGTGCTCCTCGCTGAGGGCGTCCGCCATTATATTTGTATAGTCAACCGCTATTTTGCTCATACTTTAGCCTCCTCAGATGACGTGCACAGGGCGCATTCCGATATTGAGCACAAGAGATAGACTCGCAAAAGAGACCAAAAGAGATGAGCCGCCAAAACTTACAAACGGCAGCGTCACCCCGGTAACAGGCATAAGTCCAACCGTCATTCCAATATTCACCACCACGTGAATTGAAAGAAATATTGAGACGCCGACTGCGACCAGCCGACCAAACGGGTCTTTTGTTCTCTGCGCCACATCCATACAGAGGAATATGATACCAAAAAGGAGGGCGAGAACAAAGACTGTTCCGACAAATCCCCACTCTTCTCCTATTACCGCGAATATGAAGTCTGTGCGCCGCTCCGGAAGGAGGTTGTAGTTATTCTGTGTCCCTTCTCCGTAGCCTTTTCCTGAGAGTCCGCCAGAGCCGATAGCCGCTTTAGATTGTATCAACTGGTATCCTTCTGTCAGTTTATACTCCTCCTGGTGAGGGTTGATAAATGAAAGGAGCCGCCCCCTCTGATACGGCTTCAGAAACTGATAAGAGGCTGGAACTAAAAGGAGCCCGATAAGAATAATTAGAATAATGTGTTTTGCCCTGACCCCTGCCGTAAATGAGATGCCCAGAGTTATCGGCAAAAGAATGAGCGAGGTGCCCATATCAGGCTGAAGCGCTATCATACCCATTGGAACGAGTGTCAGAATCAGCGGCTTTATAAGTGAGTTGAACTCGCGTATCTTCTCCCTCTCAAGTTGTGAGAAATATTTTGCCACGATTAGAATGAGCGTCAGTTTGACGAACTCCGATGGCTGTAATTTGAAAGAGCCAAGCGGAATCCAGCGGCTTGCGCCTTTCACATTTACGCCAATAACAAATACTGACGCGAGAAGTGCCAGACTCGCAAGATAGAAGAGAAATGAATACTCGCCAATCGCAGAGTATCTCGGAAAAAGAAGAAAGATAAATATTCCCAACCCAATCGCTATCCTCACCACCTGCTTCAGTGCGTATGTCTCGTGCGTTCCAGACGCTATTTTATAAGACGCGCTATGGATAAACGCGACCCCCACTGCAAGCGCGATAATAAGAAGCGCGAAAATACCCCAGTTGAACCTTCTCAAAAGACCGCGCTCTGTCACTTCTTATCTCTCTCCTTTGCGGCGAAATACGCTGCCAAAATCTTCTCGGCTATCGGTCCCGCCATCTCGCCGCCGTGCCTGGTCACGCGCTCAGCGACAACGGCAAACGCAATCTCGGGTGCGCGCGCGGGCGCGTAGCCGATTATCCAGGCATTATTGAGCCCGCCACCGATTTCAGCAGTGCCCGTCTTCGCGCAGGTGTGAAATCTCTCCAGCCCATACCCGTGCGCTGTCCCGCTTCCAGAAGTAACTACGCCTGTCATCGCGTTTCTGACAATTTGCAGAGTCTCCTCAGAAATCGGGAACTCCCTGATTAGATAGTTCTGCTGCAGGTCGTGAAGAATATGCGGGCGATAGACTTTTCCGCCAGTCGCTATTATCGCCGCTACTTGAGCCATCTGAAGCGGCGTGGTAAGGACGTAGCCCTGCCCTATCGCCATATACCGCGTATCCCCGGCAACCCAGTCAGCCTCTCTGCTGAACGCCCTGAGCCTTTCGTTCTCCTGACTGATTCTAATCTCTGTTTCTGTTAGTCTCGCCTGTGCGGAAGTTATCTCTTCCTCCGCGCATCCTCTCTCAACCATCTCCTTTATCTCTTTTCCCAGATTCTCCGCGTCAGTGGTCAGTCTCCTCAGACGCGCCTCCGAGGCTGCCGCCCTTTCCGCTTTCCACTCGGGACTCGGCAGAAGACCGCTCGCCTCTGCCGGAATATCTATTCCTGTTCTCTCTCCTGTTCCGAAGAGCGCAGCCCAGCGGCAAAGATTCTCCTGCCCAAGTTTTTCGCCGAGAGCGTAAAAGTAACAGTTACAGGACTGCTCTATCGCGCTTGTTATGTCCATTGTCCCGTGCCCCTCGCGCTTCCAGCACCTGAAGGCGGTCGGCGACTTGTAGTATCCGACGCACGTGTGCTGAAAGAATCTGTCGTGAAGTTCTTCCAACGCCCCAACCGCGGTAATAACCTTGAAAACTGAACCGGGCGCAAGCGAAGCCGAGACTGCCCTGTTCAGCATTGGATACGGTGGCTTCTGCAGTTCCCGCCAAGCATCGGGTCTCCTGAAATTGTTCAGGTCAAAAGTGGGACTGGTCGCCATCGCGAGAATTTCGCCAGTTTCAGGAACCAGAAGAACAGCGGCGCCGACAATCCCCGCGCCTTCAAGAGCGTGCTGAACCTCACTCTGAATATCCAGGTCAATCGTCAGAAAAATATCTTTCCCGCTTTCAGGTTCAACCTCCAAGAGAACCTCAGTCTGAAGCGTTCGCGAATCTTTCTGAACAACGCGCGCACCCTTCCTGCCTGTCAGCGCACCGTCGTATCCGCCTTCTATTCCCGCGCAGCCTTTACTGTCATCTATGAAATAAGGCGAATTCTTTATCCTCTCCACCTCATCCATTTCAGTTACTACGCGGCTGACTATCCGCTCCTGCGCCTTCAGACTCTCATATTCCTGCCTGTTTATCTTGCGCATATAGCCGATGACGTGCGCCGCCAGAGAGCCGTTCGGATAGACCCGCCCCTGCCGCGTGGTCACCACTACCCCCTGATACAGAGAACTGTTGACCTCCACCTCCATAACTATTTTCTTGCTCACATTCTGCTTGAGAGTGTAAGGCAGATTCATCGCGTATTCGCGCTCGTATCTGTTCTCCATCGCGCTGACGCGTCTTCGCACTTCTTCAACCTTATCTGAAAGTTCCCCAACCGCCGCCCCTGTGAGTGCTGCCACGCGTTCAAGCGTCGCCTCCAAACGGCAGATTTCCGGAACCACCACCTGCAGGTTATAAGTTTCGCCTTCCCCACCGCCGCGGGCAAGTCCCTTCTGGACAACAAGAGAGCCGTATCTTTCGGAAAACTTTCTAACGAGGTGAGCAAGCGAAGACGCGGTTCTCGCGTTTATGTTCTCAAGAATCGTCTGCGGAATCAAGCGCTCATCCTGCGCCGCAGAACTCATATTCTGCGCAAGACGCGCGAGACGCTGTGAAATCTCCTCCTGCGGTATACCCGTCTTCTTCGCAAGAAGCCCAACAATAACCACCTGCGGGTCAAGTTCGGGCAGAACGAATGAGAGGTCAAAGGTGACAGTATCTGCGGCGAGAACTTTTCCGTTTCTGTCATATATTGTTCCACGCCGCGCAGGGAATATCTCTATTCGCCGCCGCTTCCTCTCTACAAACTCTTCGTACTCCTCGCCCTTGACAAGTTGCATATAAGCAAGCCGACCAGCAAGGACAATAAAGAATACCGCAAACAAGATGGAAATGACGGTGAGCCTTCCCGCCGACATAATGACGCTCCTTGGCAATATGAAGTGAGAGATTTTCTCTATTTCACACTGCGCGCATATCATAGCGTCCATCCCCTGAAGACGCAAGTCTCAGTCCGCAAAGCGTTTTTCCCTTTTCGCCGTGCCAGAGAGACCAAATCTGTTGAAGGTAAGCACAAACGCGCGTATAATGCGGTCCGACAAGTTCACCCCGGGTTTATGGAGAGGCAACTGTTGAAGATTCGCGTTGCCAGATACGCGGGCTTCTGTATGGGTGTTCGGCGCGCAGTCAATATAGCGATAGATTCTGCGCAACGAGGAAATGCCCCTGTCTATACACTCGGCTCTCTCATACACAATCCGCAAGTGGTGGAGGCGCTGAAGGAGAAAGGCGTTCTTCCAGTTGACTCTGTCCGCGGAAAGCCGCCGGGGCGCGTAATCATCAGAAGCCACGGTATAAGCCCCTACCTCAGGGAAGAGATTGAATCCTCAGGCTTTGGTATCATAGACGCGACCTGTCCACATGTTCTGCGCACGCAAAAGATAATTGAAAAATACTGCGCTGAAGGATACACAGCGGTGATTGTCGGAGACAGAGGACATGCGGAAGTGTCAGCGCTTCTGGGCTACGCGCGCGCGCGTGGAGTGGGAGTGATAGTTGAATCAGAAGAAGAGGCACAGTCGCTTCACCTCCCGGGCGAATCTGATTCCGATGCTAAACTCTGTGTGGTGGCGCAAACCACGCAGGACACAGACCTGTATCGGAGAGTCTGCCAGCGAATCAAATCCAGATTCCCGAACACTATTATCTGCGACACAATCTGCGTCTCCACCTCTGCGCGTCAGGAAACGCTCAGAGAGTTGTGCTCGCAGGTTGACGCGGTGGTGGTGGTCGGCGGAAGAGAGAGCGCCAACACTGCGCGCCTCGCCGAAATCGCTGCCTCTTATCCCGTCACTGTCTTCCACATTGAGCAGGCAGAGGAGTTGAACCCGGAGCAGTTCAAGGAGTTTTCGTCCGTCGGTGTCACCGCAGGCGCGTCAACACCAAACTGGGTTATCAGGTCTGTGGTGAAACGCCTCAAATCTTTTGGCGCGCCACGTTCGCCAGTTGCTACAGCGGCAAAATCCCTTGTGAGATTCCTGGTGGTCAGCAACATTTATCTTGCCTCTGGTGCGGCTGCACTCTGTTTTGCTGTCTCGCTCCTACAGGGAATCGCGTGGCGAATTGAATACTCCGCTATCGCTTTCCTCTATATTTTTTCAGTCCACAGCGTGAACCAGTACATTTCCGTGCACAAGTTGCCGTTCCTCTTTTCTGCCGAAACGGAGCGTTTCAAAGCATCGCTGCGGCTCGCTGTGGCAGGAATCGCTTCCGGACTCGCCGCGATGGGCATCTCCTTGCTTTTGGGGTATGTCCAGTTTGGGCTGCTTCTTGTCGCGCTTATCTTTGGTTTGACCTATTCTGCGCGCCTGCTGCCTCCCAGACTTTTCAGGTTGAGCAGACTGAAAGACCTTCCCGGTTCCAAAGACCTCTTTTCAGCGCTTGGCTGGGCTTTTGTTGTGTCTCTCTTTCCGGCGGCAGATTCGCTCGCGTCAGAAAAAATTCTTGTCTGCACACTCGCCTCTCTCTTTGTCTTTCTGCTGGTCTACATCCGCTCCTCTCTTCTTGACATTGGACAGATACAGCAGGACAGGGCTGTAGGACGAGAAGTTACCCCCTTTTTTCTGGGAAAAGAGAAGATGAAATTTCTGCTCGGCGCAGCGGTTATCGCAATGCTCGTTCTTCTTGCGAGCGGCTCCGCTTTCGGAATTCTTACCACGCTCGGCTGGGCGCTTATCGCAGTCGTCGCTTACAGCGCGCTCTACCTCTATCTTTACCACAAGCGCGTCGTTGACCAGGAAATTCTCTTTGAACTCGTTGTTGACGGCAACTTTCTCTTAGCCGGTTTTGTTGCCGCAATCTATCAGTATTTTTCGCGCTGAAATCTCGGCTTTCGTCTCTCACCTTTCCTGTAAATTGCCATTTTTAGTAACTCAAACACCAAATAGAACTTACGCGATTTTAGCCCCTTCCAATTTACAGGATTTTGCTCTGTTGAAAAGTGCTTAAGTTCGGGAACTGTTATGACGATAAATATAGTAGCAGACCACTTCTTGAGGGGGGAATCAAATGGCTGCT
>Ga0315282_10004794_pt1 | contig 23388 bp, 20 predicted proteins | sample YL17G07_20_MG_FD_203693 | JGI IMG/M metagenome (GOLD analysis project Ga0315282, IMG submission 203693) | Sediment microbial communities from Yellowstone Lake, YNP, Wyoming, USA - YL17G07_20 | ecosystem: Environmental > Aquatic > Freshwater > Lake > Sediment | place: USA: Wyoming | collected... | reverse complement strand
ATAAAAAGGAGTTCCCAGTTTCGGGTTAACTCAAAACGAAATACTAACGAAAGAGGGATAACGACACCCATACCAATACCAAAATATTTATATATACTTATCCCCCCCTTCTCTAACATAGTAAAAAACTCATAAAGGCTGCCAATGATCAATACGGTTATAAATAAACCGCAGAGCCAATCAATAGATATGGCAAAGATAGTAAAAAAAATAAGAATAATAGAACTAATTATCCTTTTTATCAACATCTATTCTCCCGAACCTGCGTTCGCGTCTTTGGTAAACGCTTATTGCCTCTTGTAAATCTTCCTTTTTAAAATCCGGCCAATATTTCTTAGGAAAATACAACTCTGTGTAAGAAAGCTGCCAGAGCAAAAAATTACTTATGCGCATTTCGCCGCTGGTACGAATAAGAAGATCCGGATCAGGTAAGCCTGCAGTATAAAGGTATCGGCTAAAACCTTCTATATCCAAATCTTCTATCCTATCTTGGCCTTTTGCCACCGCATCAGTAAATTTCTTTACCGCATCTATTATCTCTTGTCTAGCTCCGTAGTTTAAAGCCAAGACAACCACGAGGCCTGAATTATCTTTAGTTCTATTCTGAGTTTGTTTAATTTTGAGTTGGAGATACTTAGGTATAGGCGCATCTCTGCCAATAACTATTAACCTGACATTATTCTTATCTAATTCGTCTATTTGACGGTTAAGGAAATTGTTCAATGCACGCATGAGCATATCCACTTCCCTATTGGGCCTTGCCCAATTCTCTGTAGAAAAGGTAAAAAAAGTCACCACTTTAATCCCTAATTCATCCGCTACCTTAACAATCTCCTTAATCCTATCAATGCCTGCACGGTGTCCGGCAGTGCGCGGCAGATGCCTATCCTTGGCCCAGCGGCCGTTGCCGTCCATGATTATAGCGACATGTTTGGGTATATTATCCTTATCTACCATAAAAAACTTTCAAATCCTAATATCTTCCCGACAAAGTCGGGATCCCGATAAATCAGGAAAAGCACAAAATAAATCCAAATGAATGAGTCTATAGTCTATAGCCGATGGTCTATAGTCAATTTCAAAATCTAAACTATCGACTATAGACTATCGACTATTGACCCGTAGCTTATACTTTGTTTTTTGTAGATTGATTAGGGTTTTATTGGTGTACCCGGTAATCTATTTCCGGAAATATATTATCCTTATACTCGATATCAGAGAGCCAGTTTTCATCGATAGAGTTTGAATTTATTTGTTCGTATAAATTTGTGAATCTTAAAAGATGCTCTTTTGTGCGTCGGATGGCATAGGAAGTATGCGTGCCTGTAGCCATAATAAATGCCCAATCCGAACTCTGGGCGAGAAGCAATTCTCTTAAGGCCTGATTTAAGGCCCTTTTTAATAGGCCATCGGGACTGGTATTTGAAAAGGTTTTTGCCAACTCCGTCATCCGTTCGGAGGCTTTATGTAAATATCGATAAATCCAATCGTTTGGCCCTTGTAACCACATCTCGCTATACCCCTTCCAACCCCAACTTGATAACGAGGGAGCCACTACCTGATTCCGCGGATTTTCCGACAGATATTCAGAGGGAGTAATCAAGCGAATGGTCTTCTGGTCAAAGCATATCTTGCGGATGAGAAAATCAATCCACAGCGGTCCTTCATACCACCAATGTCCAAACAATTCTGCATCATAGGGAGAAACAATCATGGGTCTCTTCTGCATAAAATCAAAGAGATACTCGATTTGTTTCTGGCGATTAAACATAAAATTGCCGGCATGAAAAGCTGCCTTCTCCTGCGCAAGGTAAGGATCATAAGGCTGTTTATCTTCGCTTCCCGTGATACGATAGTATTTTATCCCGGTATTTATCCTTACGCCATCAGGGTGTATGTAGGGACGGACGTATTCGTAATCTAAATCGAACCCGATATCCCGATAGAACTCCCGATAATAATAATCTCCTGGGTAACCTTCAATAGAAGACCATACCTGCTTTGAAGACTCAAGGTCCCTGGCAAAACAAGCCACACCCGATTTACAATACACCGGTGCGAATACGCCGTATTTTGGTCGTGGACTTCCGTGCAATACGCCATGCGCATCCACAAAAAAATACTTAAGGCCCGCCTCCTTTAGTATTTCATCGAGTCCGGGCTGATAACCGCATTCAGGAAGCCAAATGCCTTTGGGTTTTCTGCCAAATACCTTTTCATAGTGGCTCGCCGCTACTTTAACCTGCGCCCTTAGCGAAGGCGGCACAACCTCCATTAAAGGAAAATATCCGTGCGTTGCGCCGCAGGTAATTATCTCTAACTTGCCTGCGTCCTGAAAACCTTTAAAGGCATTGACTAAATTCCGGCCGTATCTTTCAAATACGTTCCTGGCTTCGTAAAAACGGACTAAATACATATTGGCCAGTTGCTGGAACTCCGGCTGCCAACGCGTCCTCTCCACTTCTTTGTGACTTAATTCAATGAGTTTATTTATATGCTTAAGATATCTATCCTCAAGGAGTCCGTCGGCAAGCATAGATATTAATGTAGGGGTCAAAGACATTGTGATACGAAAATCTACCTTGTCATTTAACAATCTTTCGAAGACTTGAATTAACGGTATATACGTCTCAGTGATGGCCTCAAATAACCAGTCTTCTTCTAAGAAGTCTGCGTGTTCAGGGTGTCTGACAAAGGGAAGATGACTATGTAAAACAAGACACAAATAACCTTTTTCCATAGAATATCCTTTGAGTTGGGTTATTGTGTTATTGTTAATAACACTATAACGGATTTATTTGGTTTCTTTGGTTACAATAGGCGTGATGGTCCGTTTGTCGATTCCGTCCGAGGATGTCGCTTCCACGGGTATCACTTGTTTGCCGTCGGGAAGGGCAAAACGCAAGGAAAAAGTTCCATCGGGTCTTAATTTTATCTCTTTGCCTTGAACGCAAACTTTGGCATCAGGCTCTGTCGCCCCATAAACAATTAATTCCGTATTGACCACCAACCAGAATTTTCTTTCTTTGGGTATCTTTTTTACCGGACTACTCACAGAGGTAATTCCGGGTGAGGCAAGTACCCCTGAGAAAAGCTCTCTCCTTAACCTCTCCTGCCAGGCCTTTCCTACAGGCGAACTCCTCCCAAACCCAAAACCCATACCGTAGAGCCGGGCAAACATATCCTCTGGCACCATCCATTCCTCATCCGTAATCCAAGAAGGCCCCTCCAAAGGAGTGTAAACCGTATTTGAGCGGGCTATCATTATAAACTCACCCGTCGTGAGTCTAAAGCCTATATCTACACACCAAGACCTCCCCGGGCCACCCGTATCGATATACCAACTATTCGCTTCAGGGCTGAGCTCGATATCAAAAAATCTATGCGCATTTGTTCCGTCAAAGATAATCTGGCTGACATCATAAACCCTCAGGATTCTTTTTGCGCTAAAATATGCATCCCCGAGTCGGCTTTTAAGGCTGTCGAAAGTCTGGTGAGTAACTTCCCAATATGCGTGTACCCACCAAGAATCCCGCACCTGAATGACTATTTTATTCTCTCCATAACCGCCGGGTAAATCTTCTACCATACGACGGGAAACCACCATGCTTGGCTCAGGGGTATAAAACTTAGTCTTACCTACTGCCGTCTCCTGAGCGCCCATAACCTCTTTTTCTCTTTCTGGTTTTTTATCTGGCCTCTTAGAAATACCTTTAACTACTTTTAATGCATTCTTTTTTTTCACTACCTTTGCTAATCCTTCTTTGAGCTTACGTAATATTGCCATCACCCACCCCCTTCAATGAGCACATAACTTATGGAGCACGAAGTGCGACATAAGTTATCTGTGCGAATTGATCCCGCCGAGCGCGCAAAAATTTTCAAAGAAAATTTTTGTAGCAGATTGCGAGGCGGGAAACTCTTCTTTAGAATAAAAAAAAGGGATTAGCCAATCCCTCTCTCGAACAAAAGTTCGTTCTTCCCCCCTTTTTTATTTCATTTTTAATGAGCCCCCATGCTTTCTTGCGAAAGCAAGAATGGGGGCGAATTTACTTTTTTGTTTTAGTTGCTGTTGCTGTTGCTGTTGCTGATTTCTCTTTAGTTAATGCTTCCTTCAAATCTTCCTCAAGCGCCTCTTTAAGTTTGGTAATCTTACCCAGTTCTTCTTTTAGGCTTTGATTTACCAACTGTTCCTGCACTAATGCCTTCTTGGTCGCCTGATGCGCTGCTTTTTCTTCTTCTAACTCGCTGGCGAGGTTATTAAATTTGGTTTCAATATCCGTCTTTTCTTGCGTAAACTTATTCATTTTCTCTTCCAAGTCCAACCTCGCAGCCATTTCTTTATCGCGAGCGGATTTTTGGCGTTGTGCATTAGTACAAGAACTTATGTTTCCGATAAAAAATATCGCGCTCAATATAGCTAATATTAAAATAATTCTGTTTTTTAAGCTCTCCTCCATTGCATCCCCCCCACTTATTTAAGATTCCCCTGCGGTTCCATAAGGGCTGTTTCTGTTTTCTCTTTCTTTTTCGCCTCTTTTATTTTTGTTGTGCGGGGCAGAATTACGACTTCTACCCGACGATTCAAGTGACGACCTTCCGCTGTATCATTGGTAGCGACCGACCGATATTCACCATAGCCGATTGCCGCTACGCGCTCAGGCAAGATTCCTTCCTTTTCAACGAGATAATGTAAGACACTTAAAGCCCTCGCCGTAGATAACTCCCAATTTGATTTCCAACCCGAATATCTAATGGGCTGATTATCCGTGTGTCCTTCTATCCCTACATTTAACTGCGGCACGTCTTCTTTTAGGACGCGCGCTACCTTATCCAATATAGAATATACCTCGGGCTTTATTACTGCCTTACCCGAATCAAATAAAACATCAGCCAGAAATGTAATGACTAGGCCTTTCTCCATCATCTTTAGCGTTACCTGCTTGTCCTTAATTTCCTGAGCAAGCCTATCCGCAAGGAGTTCCTTGGCAGTGGCCAACTCATCTAATTGCTTAGATAAATCCTCAATTTTTTGAATATCCGAACGTCTGCCTTTCTGAAAGATAACAGTACATCCGGCTAAACTTAAACTCAAAAATGTTATTAAGCTAAGTTTAATTAATTTGGATTTGGCGTTCATCACTTACCTCCTTCCACAGGGTGTAACATACCTTGCCCAAATTGATGGGCAAGTATTCGCCTTCTGCGTTATACCTTGCCCAAATTGATGGGCAAGTATTCGCCTTCTGCGCTACCAGCCTATCCGCCCCAGGAGGGGGCGCACTTGGTAATCCGTTATGCCAAGGTGCGATAAGGCCGGGCATTTTAAGAGAGATATAACTATAACACAATCAATAAGTTTAGTCAAGGTTTTTTAATGAGCGCATAACTTATGGAGGCGATAGCCGACATAAGTTATCTGCGCGAATTAAAGATGGTTGCTTCCCTGGATGAGCCTACGGAAACAATCGATATCTTGACATTAAGAATATCCTTAAGTTTCAAGATATAATCCTTTGCCTGCGCAGGTAAATCTTTATAATGCCTTATCTTATTTATAGCTTGACTCCAGCCAGGCATTTCCTTATATATCGGGATAGCATTCTTTAATACTTCCGAATCGTAAGGAAATTCTTTAAACAACTTTCCCCTGTATTTATAGGCGACACATATCTTTATAGTCTCCAAGCCATCCAATATATCTAGCTTCATTATGGCTAATTCTGAGAGCCTATTTAATAACACTGCCTCTTTTACCATTACGCTATCAAACCAACCACATCTACGCGGCCTGCCGGTGGTTGCGCCAAATTCACTGCCTTTGTCCCGCATGTATTGTTGAAAAGGAGATGGAAACTCTGTGGGAAAAGGCCCTTCTCCCACTCTTGTGGCATAGGCCTTGGCCACGCCTACAATTTTATCTATCTCAAGCGGCGAGACGCCCGCCCCAATACAAGCCCCGCCTGCAGTGGCTGAAGAAGAGGTAACGAAAGGATAGGTTCCAAAATCAATATCTAAAAAAGTGCCTTGCGCACCCTCAAAAAGAATGTCTTTTTTACTATCTATTGCCCGGTTTAATAATAAGGTAGTATTGCAGACGTAGTTAGAAATGGCCTTGCCATAATTCAAATATTCTGTATAAAGAGACGAGAAATTAAATCCGGGGTAGCGATAAACCTTCTTAAAAATCTCATTCTTTTCTTTGAGATTATCTTTTAATTTATCTTTAAAAACACCGGGGCTTAAAAGATCCATCATCCTGATACCGCAACGGCTGACTTTATCCGCATAACAGGGACCGATACCCCTTTTAGTCGTGCCTATCTTGTGAGCCCTTTTTGTCTCGCGCAGTTCGTCTAAGACTTTATGGTAAGGCAAAATCACGTGGGCAAGTGACGATATCTTTAAACGCTTATCAATATTAATGCCTGCCTTGGATAAATCTCTAATTTCTTTTATCAGCATCTGGGGGTCTACTACTACCCCATTGCCGATACAACAAATTTTACCTTTATGCAAAATACCCGAGGGTATAAGATGAAAGATATATTCCTTACCCTCAACTACCACGGTATGGCCGGCATTGCTGCCCCCCTGGTAGCGCACGATATAATCTACTCTTTCGGATAAGATATCAATAATCTTACCCTTACCCTCATCTCCCCACTGTGTGCCTACTATTACAGTATTCATTATAACTAAGGGTCTATGGTCTATAGTCGATAGTCAATAGTTTTAGGTTTAACCATAGACTATAGACCATTGACTATTGACCCGTGCTTTTTATTCACTATGGGCTCATTGTAAATATTTCATGAGCGACTTCCGGATATTTAGCGATAAAGCGCAGCTCATCGTCAACGAGTGGCTTTTGATTATGCACATTGGCATAACGCACCAGTTCCAAAATCTCTGTGGCCTGTTGGTCATCGCGAAAAACAACTTCTAATTTCTCATATACATTTCTAAAACCTTTGATTCCCGAATATTCACCTGCGGTAATCTTACGTCCGGTTTCAATTATCTCGGGTTCCCCCCGGCCTAATTCTTCAAAATCATAGAGCTCATAATTACGCCTGTCTTTTAAGGCCCCGTCGGCGTGAATACCAGATTCATGGGCAAAGGCATTTGCGCCTACACCGGGTTGATTTATAGGTATGGGAACGCCGAAGGCATAGGAGGCATATTTACATATCTTCCAGGCTGCTTTAAGATTTATCCTTTCATCCAAAAAACAATCCTGCATGCCGCTACCGTATTTTATGGCTAAAATCACGGAAACCAAATCCGCATTACCAGCACGCTCGCCCATGCCGTTAACACATGTATTAATATAGGCATCGTAGCCCGCATCCACCGCTGCTTTTGCGCCGGCAATGGAATTTGCCGCTACCAACCCCAAATCATTGTGACAGTGAATCTCTATAGGTATCTTGATTTTCTCGGTAAGAAGTTTTATGCGTTCGTAAATCGTAAAAGGGGTATCGCATCCTAATGTATCGCAATAACGAATTCTATCCGCGCCTACTTTTTTAGCCTCGCGGGAAAACTCGATGAGGTATTCCATCCTTGTACGCGAGGCATCCTCTGCATTTACGCCGATAGATTCAGCTCCTAATTTTCTGGCCTCTTTTACCGCCTCGGCCATCTCTTTAATCACTGAACGGTGATCCAGCTTTCCCTTAAATTTATGCACAATCATCTGGTCGGAAGTAGACATAGAAAGATTCAGATGTTTTATCTGAGGTACGAGCCTAAATGCCGTACGTACGTCATCTTTAGTCGCCCTCAGCCACCCCCCTAATCTTATGGAAGAAAGCGCTCCCTTTTTAACCAATTCTAAATTGGCATTAAGATAATTTGTCTCATGACGCGTCGTGGGAAAACCAAATTCCGTCTGAAATACGCCCATTTCGTTTAAATATAGGTTTATCATTGTCTTTTCCAATTTAGAAAGACAAATCCGAGAAGTCTGAACCCCGTCGCGGTTGGTTACATCAATAATATATATCTTGGGCTTGTTCATAGGTTCTCCTTCAATGAACACATAACTTATGGAGTGCTTATTTTCGCTCGCAACGACATAAGTTATTTCTGCGAATTAAAAATTTTCTTAAATTCTTCCTTTGTAGGCACTTCTTTAGAGCTAAAGATCTCCTGATTATCCACAAGATAGGTAGGACCAAGCATAATCCCTATTTCTTTATTAAGTTGGATGTTCTCCCTCAAAAGGGACTTACCTTCAATGCCCTTGGCACAAATTCTTATTTTGCCGATATCTAAATTATCCAAGCAATCTTCCCACCAGGAACTACTGATACTCCCCGAGCGACAAGTGATATATTTCCAGAAATTTTGCGGATAATATTTTTGTATGCATACCAAACGCAGGCATTCTTCAGCCTCAAAACTACCTCTTGCGGCATAAAAAGCATCTCCTTGCTCCGTTGCCAGGAAATGTATTGTCGGCTCAAAATCTTTTATCGCATTCAATAATTCTGGGGTGCTGCCATCATACATACTTATAAATAAATCTATTTTGCCTTTTATCTTATTTCTGTTCAAAAAGTAAGAGAAACCGCTAAATTGAGGCTTTAGCGCATAGAAAGTGCCTTTTATTTCTAAATCTTTCTTGAAATTATCAAAACTTTTTTCTTTCTCTATCTCTTTACCTAACAGATATGCCGGCAAAGTATTAATATTCAGCTCCTTAATTAATTTATTAGCTTGGGAGTCAGGATAATATAGGTAAGAGACAACCAAGCCAGGAAGGGTTGTCTTAAGCGTTTCGACAACCTTTTCAGTATCACAGGCTAAGCAAACCTTAGGGGTAATAATCAAAAGTTTTATTTGAGAACTTTGGGGAAATACGCAACGGCTGTTGAGACTGCCTGGGTTTTGACAGCTGCCGGCAATGCCTTCTTTCTTACAATTAGCATCGGAAAAACAACTTGGCAGAATAGAAAGTATCTCGGCATCATCGGCAATTTTATCTGAGAGACGTATTTCTTCTGTTTTATAATTTGTAATCTTGTTACCCTCTACTGTTAAAGATGTCTTCCCCAGCCGACGGCCCTGCCAGGTTGGTTTTAAGATTAAGGTAGAATCTACTTTAACTGCCGGTGGTTCATTTTTGAGATTGCCTCCTACGATAAGAACATCTATGCCTTTAACCTCTTTTATCAATTTTAAATCATCGCTCTCGCCCAGATGGCTTAAGAGGATGATGATATCTGTCTTCTCTGCCTTAAGTTCTTCCACTGCTCGTTTTACAGCAATCTCGGGCTCCATAAATTCTAGACCCCCTGCTTTTGGCAAGGCGGTGGGACTAGTTAGGCCGATTATACCAATTTTAATACCTGCGATTTCTTTTATAATAAAAGGCGAGAGCTTGTCGGATTTTATATTACATGAAAGAAAGGTTAAATTTCCTTTACCCGCGGTCTCTTCCAAAAATTCTCTCCCAAAATTAAACTCATCATCTCCTATTGTCAAGGCATCGTATTTCATTAACTCTATGGCTTTAAGATTTATAAGCGTGCGTTCTTTATCTAATGGCGTATTTTGGGTATATTCATCCATCAGGCCACCCCCAAAGAACGCGCCTGAATCCAAAAGTAAGATATTGGAGTTAGTTTTCCTTAACTGTTTAATCAAAGTAGCCCGACGCGCAATGCCTCCGTCTCGTTCCTTAGGACAACTGCAGGGATAAAGCATGGCATGGGTCTCGCCAGTGTATAATATAGTGAGTTCCTGGGCATAGCAAGGGTAAAGCACAAAGCACAAAGCACAAAGCACAAAATTCAAAATAAATCTAAAATATAAATGACAAAACTTTTGTTTTAAAATTTGAATTTTAAATTTTGGATTTATTTTGTGCTTTTCCCGATTTATCGGGATCCCGACTTTGTCGGGAGAATTTTGAATTTTGAATTTTAACATCATAACTTTATCACCTTTACCGCCAAAATATTCTCAGTCTTCTTTATCTGAGCCAAAATCTCAACTGACACAGCACTATCTACATTCAACACCGTAATGGCTCTACCACCGGGTTTCTGGCGGCCAAAGGTCATGCTTGCAATATTGATATTGTGTTTACCTAAAAGCGTGCCTAAATTACCGATAATGCCGGGCTTATCCCAGTTTTGTATTACGATCATTTCTCCCAGCGGTGATAATTCAACATAATAATCATCAATCTTGACAATGCGCGCTTGTTTATTAGAAGAAAGCGTTCCAGAAATTCTCTTTGTCTCTTTATCGGTTTTTATATCCAGCTGAATAGAGGTTACAAATTCTTCCTCTTTGGAAGACTTTGACTCTTTAATCTTTATGCCTCTTTCTTTGGCAAGATTTTTGGCATTGATAAAATTTACGGTCTCCTTTAATATAGGTGTAAGTATCCCCTTAACCAGGGCCAAGGTCAAAGGAGCCAAATCATGGCGAGCGATATCTCCGCTATAACTTATGTTTACTTCCTGGAATCTTCCTTCAACCAATTGAGCACTAAACGAGCCTAATCTCTCTGCCAGATTCAAGTATGGCTCGAGCACCTTGAATACCTCTGTTTCTAAACAAGGATAATTCGCTGCATTGCGGATACCCTTGCCCAATAAGTAATCACGCACACATTCAGCAACCTCGATAGCCACATTTACCTGGGCTTCTTCTGTAGAAGCGCCCAAATGACAGGTAACCACCACATTATCTAACTTTAAAAGTTCGCTATCGGCTGCTGGAGGTTCCTTTTCAAAAACATCTATGGCAGCTCCGCAAACCCTGCCTTCTTTAATTGATTCTATAAGCGCTGCTTCGTCTATTATTCCGCCACGGGCACAGTTGATTACTCGCACGCCTTTTTTCATTATGACAAATTCGTTCTTTGAGACCATATGTTTTGTCTCTTCGGTAAGGGGCGTATGCACTGTAATGTAATCAGAACGCTCAAGTAATTCTTTCAATTCTACCACCTCAACACCCAAGCTCTCCGCAACTTCCCGCGACAAGAATGGGTCATACGCTAAAACTTTCATTCCAAATGAAAGTGCGCGCTTGGCTACCTCTGAACCTATCCTACCCAACCCTACTATTCCGAGGATTTTATTATAAAGCTCGACGCCCATAAATTTAGAACGTTTCCATTCGCCTTGTTTTGTGGAGGCATTGGCTTGGGGAATATTTCTGGAAAGCGCTAAAATCATACTCATAGTGTGTTCCGCCGTAGAAATGGTATTTCCCGCAGGTGTATTCATTACAATAATACCCTTTTGCGTAGCTTGCTCTAAATCCACATTATCTAACCCAACGCCTGCTCGACCGATGACTTTTAATTTGTGAGCTTGGCTAATTATATCTTTAGTTACTTTGGTAGCGCTTCTTACAATAAGCGCATCGTAATCGCCAATTATTTCTTTGAGTGTTTCGGGCTTCAGTTCAGTTTTTACATCAACCTCAAAATCCCTGACCTCTTTGAGAATCTTGAGACCTTCCTCTGATAAAGGATCGCTGACTAATATTTTCATCCTTTTTAGCCTCCCTAAAAGTTGTTTAAGGTCTCTTAAGGTTACTTAAAGTTGCATTTTTACTTCACTTCTCAATTTTGTTTTACAACCTTACGTAACTTTACGAAACATTACGCAACATTATGTAACCTATTTCAAAAACACTTCCTGCGCAGCCTTAAGGCCTGCGCCTAATTCAAACTTATAACCCATCTGATGCAAAACCTTTTCTAAACAAGCAATACCCACGATTATATCAAACTCTTCGATATATCCCATATGGGCAATTCTAAATACCTTCCCCTTTAACTCCGATTGCCCGCCGGCAATAGTTACGCCATAAGTATCCCGCATGGTCTTAACCAGTTTTTCACCGTCTATGCCTTGAGAGACTTTCACCGCAGTCACCACGTCTGAACCGGCTGTGGGAGCAAATAGTTCTAATCCCAATGCCGCGACGGCGGCTCTGGTAGCATCTGCCATCCTTCTATGACGTAAGAAAACACTCTCCAGGCCATCCTGTTTTAACATCTTTAGAGATTCGCAAAGAGCAATAATTAAATTTATGGCGGGTGTAAAAGGGGTATCAGTCTTATCGAGCGCCTTTTTTGCTTTTTTCAAATCAAAATAATATTTCGGACACTTAGAATTCTCGATTAACTTCCAAGCCTTAGCACTAACTGAGATGAACCCTAAGCCCGGCGGAAGCATCAGGCCTTTTTGCGAACCAGAGACTACGACATCGCAAAACCAGGCATCGGTCTGTAAATCAATTGCCCCTAAACCACTGATGGCATCTACCACCAATACTGCCTCTGTATCTTTTACTACTCGACCGATAGCCTGAATGTCATTAACTACACCGGTTGAGGTTTCGCATAAGGTAGTAAAAACCGCCTTTATCTTAGGATTTTCTTTTAGCCTTTCTTTTATTTCCTGAGGCTCAACAGCTTCGCCCCATTCCACATTGATAATTTCGGTATTTATGCCATAACCTGAGCAAATCTCACTCCATCTCTCTCCGAATTTACCGCCTTGAACAGTTATGGCGGTATCTTGGGGCGATAATAAATTTATTACTGCTGCCTCCATTGCGCCTGTGCCTGATGAGGCAAGTATAAAAACGTCGCCCTTGGTCTGATAAACATATTTTAAACCTTCGCTGGCTTCTTTTAATAGGGCTTGAAATTGCGGCGTGCGGTGATGAATTATGGGTCGCGCCATCGCCTCACAGACCTCAGGAGGCAAGGGCGTAGGGCCGGGTGTTAAAAGGTAATTTTTCCTCATATTCTCCTCCTAAAATTCAAATGACAAAGCACAAAATTCAAAATAAACACAAAGCATCAAATTCAAATTTTAAAATCTTAGTTTTGAATTTTTGATTTTAGATTTATTTTGGAATTTGAATTTTGTCATTTGTCATTAAACTAGTGTTTCAATTATTTCTTCTTGCCTATAATTACCTCATCAATCAAACCGTATTCTTTTGCTTCCTGGGCAGACATAAAATAATCTCTATCCGTATCCTTCTGTATTCTCTCTATAGGCTGACCGGTATGAATTGACAATATTTCATTGATTCTATCGCGTAATTTTAAGATTTCTCGGGCATGTATAGATATATCCTCAGCTGCGCCCTGAATGCCGCCCCAGGGCTGATGTATCATTATCCGGGAATGCGGAAGGACAAAACGCTTTCCCTTTGTGCCAGCGGCTAATAAAAGTGCGCCTAGGCTTGCCGCTTGTCCTACGCAATAAGTTGCCACATCGCATCTTACAAACTGTATCGTATCGTATATCGCCAGGCCCGATGTCACTGAGCCTCCGGGGGAATTAATATAAATATTTATATCCTTGTTTACATCTTCCATTTGTAGAAATAACATCTGGGCAATTAACAGGTTTGCCACATAGTCATCGATGGGGGTGCCGATAAATATTATACGTTCTTTTAATAACCGCGAGTAGATATCGTAAGCCCGTTCATATCCGCGGCTGGTCTGTTCAATAACCATCGGTATTAATACTTGATTTTTTGCAGCCATATCCACCTCCATATCTTGCTGGTTTCTATTAAACTCTGGATTAAATCCTAAATTTGAATTCATTTTAAATTAATGGCGACTAAACAGATTCTACCCAGTCTGCCTCTTTTAACAGGAATTCCATTACCCGACGGGGCATCTGGTCATCCAAAGGCATATTTTCTCTCTTGGCTATCTCAGCCAAAACCAGATAGACCTTAACCTGTTTTTTTGCTTCGGGTTCTAACTTTTCCGGCATCGCCTTTTCTTCCTCGTCTATTTTCTCACGAGGCACGCCCTTTAATGCCAGATCTAATTTAGCCTGCCTTACCAAGTCCTGTAATTGCCGATTAATCAAGGTTTGAGGCAGTTTAAAATCTAAACCTTGGGTTATGCCTTCAATTATTTCGTTCTCTACCCTCTGCCTTTGCAGGTTTTCTTTCTGGAGATAAATCTGCTTCTCCATTACTTTCTCCAATTCTACCGGATTCGGATAACCTAAACTCTTGGCAAAATTATCGCCTACGCTACCATCCTGCCTTTTTTCTTTTAGAGCATCGATATTGCGCTTGAGCTCATCGGGGCTAACTTCAATTTTTTTGTAACTTACTTTAATATTTTTATAATTCTTGAGATTGATTTCCGGACTTACCTCTAACCTCGCTTTAAATGAGAGAGAGTTCCTGTCTAACTTAACATCAAATATATCCGGCAATTCTACACAATCGAGTTTCTCTTTTTCAATTGCCTGGTTATAAACATCCGGCACTAATTCTTTAAGCGTCTGCTCATGGGCATAAGAGGAATAATGTTTCTCTAAAACATCGCGTGGCGCATGACCGGGGCGAAATCCGGGGACCTTCGCCTCTTTGGCAATTCTCTTAAATACATCCTCGAATTTGTTTTTTACGATATCCCCGCTTACTTCGATGCTGATTTCTCTTTTGGTGCTATCTATTTTTTTGACTTCTGTTTTCATAAATGAGCGCATAACTTATGGAGGCGATAGCCGACATAAGTTATTTGCGCGAATTTACTCAGCCCAATATGTACAAATTAGAGCTGAGATTCTGGCTATCTAACTTACGGAGCATTAACTTACGTTTAGCGACGTAAGTTGTAGCCCGTAGGGCGTCTGCGAATTTACATCTTAAATTTCTCCCCCAGATATATCTGACGCGCCTGGGGATTGCTGATTAAATCGCTGGCTGAGCCTGAAATAAGGATTCTTCCTTCGGCGATTAAATAAGCCCTGTCCGTTATGGAAAGCGTCTCGCGGACATTATGGTCGGTAAGTAAAATACCCAGGCCTCTTTCCTTCAATCCCTTGATAATCTCCTGCGCCTCATTAACCACGATGGGGTCTATGCCTGAGAATGGCTCATCCAAAAGTATAAAAGACGGATTAGTAACTAATGCCCGGGTAATCTCCAGACGCCTTCTTTCGCCGCCTGACAATGTATAGGCCTTGTTTTTACCTAAATGCGAGATATTTAATTCTTCGAGAAGAATCTTTAATCTGTTTTTTCTTTCTGTTCTGCTTATCGGTAGCGTCTCCAATATTGCCGCAATATTTTCTTCTACGCTCAGTTTTCTAAATATAGAGGATTCCTGAGAAAGATAACCTATGCCGAAACGCGCACGCTCATGAATAGGCATAGCCGTTATATCCTTGTTATCAAACGTAATCTTGCCGTTGTTGGGCGGGATAATACCTACAACCATATAAAATGTCGTGGTTTTACCTGCGCCGTTCGGACCTAAAAGCCCGACTATTTCACCGCGCTTAACTTCCATATCTATACCTTTGACCACTTCTCTTCCGTCGTAAGATTTGGATAGATTTTTAATTTCCAAAAGATGCATCTTATTCTTCCTTTTTTTCTACCCCAAAAGCCGCGCCCAGGTCTTGAGTTGAATATAATACCAATTTCGGTCTTCCATTCAGAACAATCTTCTTATCGGACGCAGTATAAATTGCCTCATCGCTAAAGGAAATGTTTTCGCCGCGGACAATCCTGACATTCCCCCTGGCAATTATCTTGTCTATTCTGCTACCCATAAGCGAAGAGCTTTGGCTTTTATCGGATTCGTTTGTAACCGTAGCTTGGGCTGTTGCTTTATCTAAAGTTGCATCTAAAGCGGTATCTTTATTAGAAAGAAAATAAACATACATGATATCGCTGTAAATCTGGGAATCCGGCCTGTCTACTTTAACATTATTATTAAACGTAGCAATGTTTTTTTCATAATCTATCTCCAGCGGCCCGTCGCAGGTAATCACCATTTGGTCTTTATTAGCGTTTGAGTCTTTTTGTTTCGCATCCGCCTTAGGATTCATCTGGACTTTTACTTCTTTCTTAAGAACTATATTGTTCAAATTGGGCTTTCCCACTGCGCCATAAGCGGTAGTAACCATATTCTCTTTTTCTATATTAACCAAATCTTCTGTAGTAACAGTTTGATTTTTCCTATCCCAATCTAAAGAATCAGTGGTTAGTTTTGAACCCGTAGACGTAGTGATGACCACATTCTCTTCTAAATGCACCTTACCGTCTACTTTATTAAAATCGCCCTTCTCAGCAGTCAATAAAATATCCTCTTCTTTACCATAGAGATTACCCTTCACGTCCTTAAGTTTTATTACCTCTGTAAATATATCTGCGCTTTTGCCTGCCAAATCCCAACTCTTCTGGCCCTTTTCAGTATAGCCAGCCAGAGAAAAATCGCTAATCTGCTGGTCTGACTCCTCCTGGGTATTTTGGCTTTCTGCATAAAGGTGAGGCGCAGTTAAGAATATTAAAATAATTACGATGATAAATCTTTTAAGCATCATAAGACTTTATCGCCTCTTCCCATCTATTTTGGCTTTTAAGGATGAGCTCGGCAACCTCACGCACTGCGCCGCGTCCGCCCTCCCTTTGCGTAATGTAGTCTGCCGCCTGTTTTATTTCAGGGGCAGCGTTAAATACAGCTATAGAAAAACCCACCTTCTTCATTAGGCCTAGATCCACCAGGTCGTCTCCCACAAAGCAAACCTCATCGAGACTTACTTTATATTTATTTAAAATTTTATCTAAGGCGGCGGTCTTGGGAGAGATATTCTCAAAAATCTCCTCAACCCGCATATCCCGAGCACGCGGCCTGATTGCCTTTGAGCCCTTGGCAGTAATCAGTATCGTCTTTATCCCTGCCTTCTTTAAAAGATAAACCCCGAGACCGTCATGAACATCAAAAAACTTCGCATCTCGCCCTCGCGAATCATAGATTATCCTGCCATCGGTAAGAACGCCATCCACGTCTAAAAGCAAAAGCTTTATCTTCTTGATCTTATTTAATTCGGATTCTTCTATCATTACAATAATCCTGCTTTAAGCAAATCCTGTACATCTAAAAGGCCGACGGGCCGTCTATTTTTATCCACCACCGGAACCTCGTCAATTTTTTTTTGCTGCAAAATATGCATTGCTTCTGCAGCCAGCATATCTTTATTCACCGTTGTGGGATTATGCGTCATGACCTCTTTAATATTACGGAGGGTGAGATTTTTATCTATCTCCAGATGCCGGCGCAAGTCTCCGTCAGTAAATATGCCTTTAAGCCTTCCTTTTTTATCTACCACCGTTGCAGAACCTGCGCGTGCCTCGGTAATCTTAAGCAGCACTTCGGAAACGGTCTTTTCTTCGCCCACCACAGGATTAGCTCGACCTGTACGCATAATCTCTTCTACTTTTAAAATCAATCTCCTGCCCAACGTTCCGCCAGGATGATAAAAAGCAAAATCCTTCTCTTTGAAACCCTTTAATTCCAAAAGACAAACTGCCAAGGCATCTGCCATCGCCAATGTCGCCGTAGTAGATGCCGTAGGAGCTAACCCCAAAGGACAGGCTTCTTTTTTTACGGAGACATCTAAAGCCACATCGCTATATTTAGCCAGAAGAGAGTTAATATTTCCGGTTAGGGCGATAATCTTTGCGCCAATCTTTTTTAATAAAGGCAGAAGCTGTTTCATTTCATCGGTCGAGCCACTATTAGAAATTATGATTACCGCATCATCGGATGTTACTTTTCCCAAATCACCGTGGATTGCCTCAGCAGTATGTAGGAATAAACTCGGAGTGCCGGTAGAAGCTAAAGTTGCAGAAAACTTCTGGGCAATAATCCCGGTTTTACCCATGCCGCTTACCACTACCCGGCCCTTTGTTCTTGAGATTAAGCTTAAGGCTCTTTCGAAATTCCTTCCTATTCGTGGTTTTAGATTCTTAATTGCCTCGGCTTCGATATCTAAAACCTCTTTAGCCCGCTTAATGCTATTCATCTATCCTTACCTTAACGCTACCTCTATTTTCTTAATCTGTCTTAAAAGTTTTTCTAGCTCTTTTAAATCAATCATATTCGGACCATCGCAAAGCGCCTCATCCGGTTTAAGGTGCACCTCTAAAAACAGGCCATCGCAACCAAAGGCAACTGCTGCGCGCGAAAGCGCTTCTACAAATTGCCGCTGCCCGCTTGATGAGCTACCTCGGCCGCCCGGGATTTGCACGCTGTGTGTGGCATCATAAATAACCGGATAACCAAAATCGCGCATAATTGCTAAGGCCCTAAAATCAGAAACTAAATTATTATAGCCAAAACAAACACCCCGTTCGGTAAGTAAAATTTCCCTATTACCCGTTGTTTCAATCTTTTTGATGATGGGTAAAATATCCCAGGGCGCCAAAAACTGGCCTTTTTTAATATTTATCACTTTCCCGGTTTTTGACGCACCTACCACAATATCGGTCTGCCGGCATAAAAATGCGGGAATCTGGATGATATCTAATACATGCGCTGCCTCGGTAATCTCTTTTTGGCAATGAACATCGCTTAATATGGGAACTTTGAGCTTTTGTTTTACTTTATTTAAAATCTCTAAGCCCCTCTTTATTCCCGGCCCCCGATAAGAATCTATAGAAAGCCGGTTTGCCTTATCAAAACTGGATTTAAAGATAAAGGGAATATTTAATTTTGCGGTAATTTCCTTTATCCTCCCTGCCGTTTCCAGGCACATATTTTCAGACTCAATTACACATGGCCCGGCAATCAAAACCAAAGGATTCCTGTTACCTATCTTTATTTTATTGACGTGGATTTCTCGCATTATACCTTCTCATTCTCTAAATTTTTTTTCACTCTCTCTAAATCTTGCGGGGTATCTACGCCTATAGTATCGTATTTTGTCTCAATAACCTTTATCCGGAAGCCTTCCTGTAAAACACGTAATTGCTCCAAGCACTCTATCTTCTCTAAGTTGGAGGCTGGCAAATTTTTATAGATAAAAAGGAAATCCTTGGTGTAAGCGTATAGTCCTATATGTTTGTAATAAACAGGCGATGAAATTTCGGAATTTTGTGCTTGAAAAGGAATCGCAACCCGGGAAAAATATAAGGCAAAATCATTTTTATCCACCAGGACTTTAACTACATTAGGATCATTTATCTCTTTGGGATTTTCTATCTTCTTCATCAGTGTCGCCATAGAAACCGTATTATCATCGAGTAATGCCCGGGCAACCGTATCAATCATCACCGGGTGGATTAATGGTTCATCGCCTTGAATATTTATGACAATTTTTACATCTATAGGGTTTACCACTTCGCTAATTCTATCTGTGCCTGATGCGTGAGCCTTAGCGGTTAAAACTACCTTCGCGCCGAATTCCCTGGCAACATTAGCTATCTTTTCATCATCGCAGGCAATAATTAAATCATCTAATAGAAGCGCCTGTTTTGCCCGCTCCCAGACGTGTTGTATCATGGGTTTACCTAATATATCCGCAAGGACCTTACCTTCAAATCTCGTAGAAGAATATCTTGCGGGAATTACACCGATTACATCCATATCCCCTCGCTTCGCTCGGGAGCTTACAGTTAACAGTTTACTGTTAACAGCGCAGTGCTGTAAACTGTACACTGTAAACTGTACACTTTTAAATATTTTTTATTCGTTCTAATAGCTCTTTTCGATTAGTAACCGCAGTGCCGACTTTACTTACAACAATACCGGCGGCAAAATTGGCGATATGCGCTGCTTCCAGTTTCTTTGCCTTGCAAGAAAGCGCTAAGGTAAAACTTGCCACTACCGTATCTCCTGCGCCCGAGACATCAAATACTTCTTGAGCGACGGTGGGTATATGCGTAATACGGCCGTTCTTCTCAAATAAGCGCATGCCATGTTCGCCCAAAGTAACCAACATAGAATCAAGCTTGAGGTATTCTGAAATCTCAAGAGCCGCTAAATCAATATCTTTATCCGTAAATAACCTATCATTATTTACCTTGAATCTGTTGGTGGTATCTTTAATCTTTAAATTCCTGATGGCATTTTCTAATTCCTTACGATTAGGAGTAATAGAAGTAACTTGGCGATAATATTGAAAGTGTTCTTCCTTAGGGTCAACGGTAATAATCTTTTTGTAACGGCGCACAAACATGATAAGTTCTTCTAATAACTGCGCATTTATTACGCCCTTGCCGTAATCTTCAATAATCACGGCATCAAAGTCATCAATGTTTTTTTCTATAAATTTAAGTATTCTCCTGTTCAATTCTAAAGGCAATGAATCGGTGTGTTCCCAGTCTACCCTGACCATCTGTTGATGTCCGGCAATAATCCGCGTCTTGACGGTAGTATGTCTTTCGGGTGCGATAAATATGCCTTTAGTGTTTATTTTTCTTTTCTTTAATTCCGAAAATAAGATATCGGTGTTTTTATCCTTTCCTGCAACTCCTACTAAACAAACTCTTGCGTCTAACGCGCGGATATTATTGGCTACATTAGCTGCGCCACCCGGAACATAAGTCCTTTTATCTGCCCACACCACCGGAACCGGCGCCTCAGGAGAAATCCTGTCCACATTACCCCAGATGTATTCATCTAAGATTAAATCACCTATTACTAAGATATTTGCTTTTTTAAAATTATGGATGATGTTTTTTAGATTTTTCATATTTTCTCTAATATCGCCTGGGCTAATAAAGGAAGCATTATCTCGTGATGGCCAATGATATAATAACCGCTGCCGCCAGTCATTACTGGCCGCAAGACCACATTTTGTAAAGGTCGATAATGGTAAAACATATCAAAATTGGCAGTGGTAAAATCCTTAACTTTATGGCCTAAATTACGGGCTAAATTAAGCGCTTTTAAAAATACCTCCGGCAATATTACAGTTGAGCCAAAATTTATAACCACTCCTCCCTGATTAAGCCCTGGGATATTCTCTACTAACAAATGAAAATCCCGCAAGCTCCCCTCTGCGGTTAAGGCGGCATCAAAAGAAGGATACTGATGGATGATATCTGTGCCAATGGCTACATAAACACAAACCGGAATCTTATGCTTATAGGCGTAATAAAGGAGGCTTAGATTCTTATAGCGCAACCTGGACTCACTGATTTTCTTTGCTACTGCCTCGCCTAATCCTAAACCAAAAGACACGCTTTCTTTTACGGCATTATTTAAGAATTCGGCGGTTTCACGGCCCATTCCGAATTTACCTTTCTTTAAATTCTCCGCCACATCCTCAGAGGTTCTACCTTGTAAAGCAATCTCAAAATCATGAATAATCCCTGCGCCATTTAAGCAAATACAGGTAATTATTTTCTTTTTGATTAGCTCAATTAAAATAGGATTAAGCCCGCATTTAATAACATGGGCGCCCAACATAAAAATAACCGCTTTTTTCTTCCTGCGCGCGGAAACCACGGCATTCACTACCGCGCGTATGTCCTTAGCTTTTAAGATGTTGGGCAAAGAATGGTAGAACTTTAAAAAACTATTTCCCCGAACAGGTATTTTTGCAAAATCTCCCGACTTCACCTTGCTATACCTTGACTTTAGTGAATATGTCTTTACCTTATTTATATTTATCATACCAAGCTTATAATTTTATCATAAATTCCCGTTAAATCCATATATTTTTAAGGAAATTTTGTTAGCTCATAGCTCATAGAGATGAACCTGGCGGTATTTCGAGCGCCTGCCTGCCGGCAGGCAGGAATGGAGGTTTTAGCCAAAGTGCTGATATTTTGCTGAGGGATTTGTGAGCAGCACATTAGAAAACTTTTGGCAAAAGTGCACAAGCCTGCCTGCCGGCAGGCAGGGAATTACGCCGAACGAAAGGTGGCGTATCCGCGTAAGCATACTGCCCGAAAGTGAGGCGTAAGCCGAAGTGCACGGCAAAAGTTTTCAGTGCTGCGAACAACATCCCTCAAGCAAAATATCAAGTCTTCAAAATCTCATCCGCTACTTTTAAGACATCATCTACGGTGATTGCCTTGAGGCAGGCGAATTCTTTGTTGCAGTTATGCGCCAGGCATTCGATGCAACCGACTTCTTTGTGTAGAATTTTATCTTTCTTACCTACCGGCCCCCAACGATTAGGACTTAAGCCTTTTTGGTTTCTCCCAAAGATAGAGATTACCGGTGTTCCTACAGCTGATGCGATATGCACTGGCCCGGAATCATTAGAGATGAATAACTGGCATCTTTTTAGAATACTAGCTAACTGGCTTACAGATATTTTCCCCGCCAGATTACAGGCAGACCGGTGCATATGTTTGAGAACATTATCTGCCAGAGATATGTCTTTCGGCCCGGCAATCACAAAAACCTTAAAACCATACTTCTCTACTAATCTATCCGCAACTTCGGCAAACCGCTCATTAGGCCAGATTTTAGAAGGACAACTTGCGCCCGGATGAATGGCTAATAGTTTATCAGATTTATTTATTCCTTCTTGCTTAAATAATTCCTCAATCCACTTTTCCGAATCTGGTTTTATCGGCATAAACATATTTTTATCTTTAGGTTCAATACCTAAATATCTCACTAAATCCAGGCTATATTCTAATTCGTGTTTTTCGCCTAATTGTTTGGTATGTTTTACCCTATCCGTAAGCAGAAATCCGAACTTTCGGTCATAACCGATTCTTTTAGGTATACCGGCAAAATAAGTAACCAGATGCACGCGGTTTGTGGGATGGAGAATAAGGCTTAAATCAAATTTTTTCTTCTTTAAATTAAGGGCGAATTTAAATGAAGCCTGCCAACTCTTGTGTTTGGACTCCTTATCATAAATGATTACTTCATCCAAATAGGGATTGCCCTCTACTATATCTTTAGCATAAGGGCTGACCATCATAGATATATAGGCACTGGGATTACCATCTCTCAATGCCTTAATTACCGGCGTAGACAAAAGCACATCTCCTATTCTATCTGTGCGCACAATAAGGATCCGCTTAAACTCTTCTTGTGAACTTTGAACTTTGAACTTTGAACTTTGAACTAACAAATTTCTCACTTCCCTCAACACATCTTCTACCTTTATCAGCTGCATACATTCCAAAGTTTGAAATTTACATTGCGCTTTTTCACAGGGACGGCAAAATATATCTTTTTTTACTATTGCAAAATTATCTGACCAAGGGCCGTATTTTGCTTCATGCGTGGGCCCAAATATTGCTAAAATTGGCACATTCAAATAACTTCCCAGATGCAACACTGCGCTATCATTGGTAACCAGAAGCTTGGCTTTTTTTAATAAACTCCCCAGTTGGGCAATATCGGTCTTGACGGTCAAATCTATTAAGGGACATTGCGCATGTTCAGCGATATATTTGTTTATAGGCAGGTCGTCTTTGTCCCCTACCAAAATTATTTTTACTCCCCACTCCTTGATAAGCGATTGAATTAACTCTACAAATTTTTCTTTCGCCCATCTTTTTATATGGCTCCTTGCTCCTGCCGAGATAATCACTATCTTGTCTTTTTCTGAAATCTTATTCTCTTTTAACACCTGATTAATATACTCTTCG
>Ga0315282_10004793_pt1 | contig 23388 bp, 17 predicted proteins | sample YL17G07_20_MG_FD_203693 | JGI IMG/M metagenome (GOLD analysis project Ga0315282, IMG submission 203693) | Sediment microbial communities from Yellowstone Lake, YNP, Wyoming, USA - YL17G07_20 | ecosystem: Environmental > Aquatic > Freshwater > Lake > Sediment | place: USA: Wyoming | collected... | reverse complement strand
TTGTTTGCTATGCATTGTCGAAATATGCATCGAAGAGTGACTATTCAAGACGAAAGCTGTTGTTGGCGTGAGCCTGTGCGATATTTTGCCCGAGCCGCCTAAAGGCGGGTTTTTAGAGTGGACTCAAGGTTGATACTCTATTATCCTGACGGCACGTACCATCAGGATGGAGTAGCCATCGCCTTTTTTCAACCTTCAACTACACTTGGGACATCCTCAGAGGCCCTGTTTCGCAGCGAGAATAATCGTTCATAGATAGCCAATTGCACATGAGGTTCTGCCATAAGAGCGGTATTCAAAAACCCGTTCAAAACCTGCTCAAAAAGTACCAATTTTTGTTAATTTTTGCTCAAAACTCGTTCATTTTTTGCAAAAAGATGCCCAAAAATGCTAATTTTTGCTCATTTTTACCCTCATTTTTAGCCCAAAAACGAATAAGTCCTATAAAAACGCCCTTTTCGCTACTGCCACACGCCCCAATTTTCAAAAAATCCCTTAAAAACCCCTAATTTTTGAATTTTTTAATTATTTTTGAACTTTGTATTTTGGTTATTTGAATTCGTCCGTTCTCCGTAGTATTACTACGAAGGATGAACTTCGGATTTAGGATTTAGATATTCGGATTTGTGTGCTCTTTGTGCCTTCGCGTCTTCATGGCCAATTTTGTCTTTTGCCCGCCTTGTACCGCCCCTGGGTTTCTTGGACACAGGTTTGTAGATAATCATGCCGCGATATCCACAGCAATGCAAGCTTCTTGTCGTGCCTGCGCTGGCGTTCGATAGCCCAATCGTTTCATAATCCATTGATGGTTATAGATTTCCCTGAATTCGAGCAGGGCTTTGCGGTCGCCCCGGTATCCGCTCCGCCGAGGGCCTTGTCGGTGAGCAGGACGGCCATATCGGCGCATCTGCCGAGGCTGTATCGCAGGACCTCCTCAGCCATCGGCGGGCCCATACTCAGGCATATTATCCTGGCGCTGTCGTCGCGGCCCTGGCGTTTCATATAGTTTGCAAAGGCCAGCGCCTGTGCATCAAGCTCGTTGATAACGCTGGCCAGCCGGCTTCTAATGAGCGTGCCGCTCTCCAGGTCGAAGGCGTTATCGGTGATTTGCGTAACGTCAGGAACCTGTTTTACCAGAACTATATAGTCACTCATAAAAGACCATCCAAAAAAACCGAACTCAGAGGCCAATCCTTCCTGCGCAGCAGGTGATTTAGCCGCCATTTGTCTGCAATGGCATTCTGTCAGAATCTTCCGCCTCACGGCTGCTTCACGAGGTGTAAAGCAGAGCGTCAGCGGGACGATAAAACAGGTATTCTATGTAAATAAAGCGAAATGTCAAAAAAAATTGCACGAATTTGGGAGGTCGAAGGGGTGCATCTGCCGTTTTTGGGCCTTTGCCGCTCTCCGCGGGCCGGCTTTGGAATCCGTCAAGGCGTATGGCGGATTATTTGATACGCGGGATACTCTGCATAAGCTTGTTATTTTTCGACAAACCTTTACACAAAATCGCCTCTCAGCCGTTATTATTTAGTGAAAACCGAACATGTTCGGGTCGTGCAAATGTTCCGAGTGAAGCAATGAAATATGCCCAACGAATAGAGCTCTTTGAAAAAACGAGAGCTAAGTATTCGATGTTTCTGCTGTCGGTCCTCTGGAAACTGACCGGTGACAAAGAGCTTTTCACCGAGGCGATGCAGTATGCACTGCTGGGTATGTGGGAGCACATCGAGAAGCTCAGCGGCAAAAAGGCCGGCGCTTATATCTACAGAATCGCTCTCACGGCCAATTCCAGGGCGTGGCGAAACAGAATCGGCAAAGATGGGCAAATCCAGCCAAAGCCACCCTGGCCTCGACGGTAAAGATGAAGGGCTCGACCACGCCGAGCTGGTTGCGAAGGTTCGGCAGGCAATAGCCCAACTGCCGGATAAGCAGGCGACCGCCGTCGTGATGCGATACCTCCAGCAGCAGGAGTATGACGCTATCGCGGAAAAGCTGTGATGCGGCCAGGATGGCGCAAGGTCGCACGTATCCAAGGCCCTGGCGGCTCTCAAAGCAAAGTTTGCGGTCCTGACAGAACGGGAGTGAAAATTATGAGCAAAGAAAATATTGAAGAAATCCTGAACTCCCTCGCCGGCGAACAAATACCGCCTGACGTTCGGGCACTCGCACAGCAGACTTCGGAGCAATTCAGCAAAACACTAACCAAACGAAAACAGTTCATTTTACGGGAGTATATTATGAAAAGTCCAATTACAAAATTAGCTGTCGCCGCGGTTGTTATTATCGCGAGTTTAATGGGTCTGTCTCTATGGAGGACCAGCGGCTCAGGTATTGCCCTGGCGGACGTACTCGCCCAGATTGAAAAGGTCAAGGCTTTCAGGTGCCAATGGAGTGAGAAGATGACCGGCGAGGATCTTGACAAGAAGCCTTACAGTTCAGAATCACGTGGCGCCTTTTTGATATCACAAGAATATGGCTGGAAAACTAACTATGAAGATCTCGACCCTAATGGCGGAAAGATCACGTCCGAATTGTATAGGCTCCCAGATAAGAAGACGATCATTAGTATCTTGCACAAGCAGAAGAAGTACTCGCGCGAAGAATTTGATGCTCGTTGGGCCGAAGAGTTGTGGAAGAGCGCTAACGATCCTCGCACGGTGACCAAACGAATCCTGGAATACAAATACGAGAGCATAGGCAGAGCAACCATTGACGGCATTGAGGTCGAAGGGTTTCGAACCACCGACCCAAATTGCCTAGGTCATAGAAAAGACAAAGTCGAGGTCGATGCCAAGATGTGGGCAGATGTGAAGACACGGTTGCCTGTGCGATACGAATTCACAACTGCTTACTATGACCAGATGGGAGACAAGATTATCGAGCGCGAGCACTTTGTGATGCACGATTTCCAGTGGGATGTCCCCGTTGATGCGGCCGAATTTAAGCCGGTCATACCAGATGACTATACAGGTACAGTGGTCAAGTTTCCCGCCCACATCACTGAGGAAACCGCCATCCAGGGTCTAAAGATAGGTGTCGAGTTGCTCGGCAATTATCCAGATCCAGAGAGGTTCAGAAATTTCTTCACAGTTCTACAGTCAGCACTTGAAAAGAGTGAAACCCCCGCAGCCATGCGATTAAAGGAAGAGATAAAAGGGCTTACGGAAGATGAGATAAAAGGCAACAAACTTGTGGATTTCCTGGTGCCCATACGGGGGCTCGCTGGATTCTTGACGGAGCTTCAGCGGGACAAGAAGGACCTCGAATACGTAGTATGGAAATATGGAAGGCCCCTGACCGCCAAAGACGCAGATAAGGCCCTGATACGGTGGAAGGTATCAGACAACGAATACCGAGTCATTTTCGGCGATTTGCACGCAGAAACCATAACTAAGGAGAAACTGGCGGAACTTGAAGCGGCGTTGCCTAAGTAGGTTGAATATCTTGTGAATCTGTGAACAAGGCCGGGCTTTTCAGCCTGGCCTTTTTATGCGCCACTGCGAAACCAAACGGCTTTTATATTCGCCCGCCCAGATTTTTTATTATTTTCTTGTCGCACAGCTTTCAATATAATAATCTCAAGTTATCTGTAAAAGCTGCACCGGAACGGCAATGCCGGTCTTTTGCAGCGAAGGGGTGACTTGAGAGTTTTCATTTGCAGGATTTAAGGAGAAATTGAACTATGGCGGCGAAAATTTATTACGAAAAGGATGCTCCGATAGATGCGCTTAAGGGCAAAAAGGTGGCGGTCGTCGGCTACGGCAGCCAGGGACACGCACACAGTCTGAATCTGCGCGACAGCGGCATCGAGGTGGCGGTGGCGGAATTGAAGGGGACGGACAATTTCAAGCTGGCAACCAGGCACGGCTTCAAGCCAACGGACATAAAGACGGTTGTGAAGGGCGCGACGCTGATTATCGTAACGGTGCCGGATGAGGTTCAGGCAAAAGTATATAGAGATGAGATTGCGCCTAACCTGGCGGCGGGTCAGACGCTGGGCTTCTGCCACGGCTTTAATATTCACTTCAAATATATTATGCCGCCAAAGGATATTAACGTTGTGATGGTCGCTCCGAAAGGGCCGGGGCATCTGGTCCGCAGTGAGTTCGAGAAAGGCGGCGGGGTGCCGAACCTGGTGGCCATTCAGCAGGACGCAACCGGCGATGCGAAAAAAATTGCTCTTGCGTGGGCGAACGGAATCGGCGGCGCCAGGGCAGGTGTTATCGAGACCACATTCAAGGAAGAGACCGAGACGGACCTGTTCGGTGAGCAGTGCGTTCTGTGCGGCGGCCTGACGGCGCTTATTAAAGCCGGCTTCGAGACGCTTGTGGAGGCCGGATACCAGCCGGAAATCGCTTACTTTGAATGCCTGCACGAGGTCAAGCTCATCGTTGACCTTATATATCAGGGCGGGCTGAGCTATATGAGATACAGCATTTCCAATACCGCTGAATATGGCGATATGACCCGCGGGTCGAGAATAATCCCCGAAAAAACCAGGGCCGAAATGAAAAAGATACTGGCGGAGATTACCTCGGGCGAATTTGCCAAAGAGTGGGTGAATGAATACCAGACGGGGCTAAAGAAGTTCAAAGAATTATACGAAAAGGATTATAACAGCCCGCTTGAGCAGATGGGCAGGAAGCTGCGCAAGATGATGAAGTGGATTAATGCAAAAGAAGTTTGATTTGCGGATGAGCCGGCGGGCAGGTAGTACGAAATCCGAAACAAAAAAATTCGAAGTAATAACGATGAACTATAAACAACAAACCGCTCTACGAGGGAGAAGTGCTATGAGGGCAGGGGCCGGAATAAAGGAGAGAAAATCACGAGCGAATAGCTTTACCCTGCTGCTTTTTGTTTTTGTTATTTCGTGGGGGCTTTGCGGCTGCTCGACTGTGGCAACATACTTAGGGCTTCAGAAAGAAGAGCCGGCGTATGAGGAGCAGCTTTTGGCCGCATATAACGGGACAAAACTAAATAAAAGCATCACCCTCGATGTGCTGCCCATGCTCCAAAGCTCCAAACATGAATTTCTCAGCCAGGGCGACAGCGTCGTTGCTGCGCTGGGGCAGGGTAAAGAGGGCTATAAGACCTGGTTTGAAATGGTTACATTCGACGAATATAAGCTGACTGCGAAACGAAAGTATTTTTTTTTGGTGGATGAGAAGATTACGCGGTCGCCGACCAACCCGAGGTATGTATTCTTTGAGCCGAGGCGTGGACTTGCTTTTGACTGCGAAATGGCGCTGGGCAAGCAGGTGCGCGATGAATCCTATGAGACTGAAGGTGCGGCGCAAATTGCGATACTAAAGCAGGTCTGGAAAGACCTTCGCAAGGATATAGATGAGCTTGGCCAGGATATCGGGGGGGGCGGCCAGAACAGCAAAGCGCTCGATATCTGCGGGCTGCTTCTCAATCAGGCATTTGAGACGATTATGCTTACGTTAGAGACCTCGCCCGTTCTGGCAACGAAGCTGAGCGATAAGGGCGGTGTGGAGTTTGACCACATCAATTTCGATAAAGGCGGAATCCAAATGGTAATCGATGGCGACACTGCCGCTGTCAAAATCCGCTTAGGCGTTCTTGTCGAGACATTAAGCAGGTAGCCCCCGCAAGAGAGAGAACAACAGAATTCGTCATTGAAAACAATCAATTAAAAGGAGTGGGTCTGTAAGCCGAGTTCTGTCCCGCCAATAATGGCGGGTGGCGGCCATTTGTCTTGGCCGACTGTTACCAGTTGGCTCTGCCTTTCAGCAAGCGACCTACCCGCCGGCCGAATTCACCCCCATTCTTGCTTTCGCAAGAAAGCATAGGGGGCAAGCTCATACCCGGGCCGAGTAAGGAACCTGAGGTTCCAGCCAGCCGCTTGGTCTTGCAGGCGGTGGGGTTTGCCCTGCCGGCGCCGTCACCGGCGCCGCGGTGCGCTCTTACCGCACCATTTCACCATTGCCTGATTCCGCCAGAGGCGGACCATCGGCTGTGTGTTTTCTGTGGCACTTTCCCTGGGGTCGCCCCCGGTGGCCGTTAGCCATCACCGTGCCCTGGCCTGCTCGGACTTTCCTCCCCCGCTGCTTCGCTTTTGCTTGCCTCTGCGTCTCTCGACGCAAGTCGAGGCAGCAGGCGAATCAAAACGACGGGGGCGACCGCCCGACCCACTCCGTAAACATTGATAATCGATTCCGCCACACGACAGCGGATCTACGATATTTACTATTGATTATTTGCAAAGAACTACGAGTTATTATAGCACAAGTTTGCGCGAATTTCCATTTTTCAGCGTTTTATTTCGATGTGTATTTTGAATCGCCGGTCATCGGTCTGCGGGAAGTCGGTTCTGAAGTGGACGCCGCGGCTTTCCTTACGCTGCTGGGCGGATTGGGCCATAAAGAGGCACGCGGTCAGCATGTTCTGGCATTCCCAGCCCTGCGGCGAATCGAAGACTTTATCCATCACATATCGCTGCCAGAATTTGATAATCTCCTGTGCTTCGGCCAGTAGATGCTCTGTGCGGGTGATGCCCACATTTCGCCACATAATGGACCGAAGCGAATTCCTGACGTCTGCAATATCTAACCGGGTGCGCTCGGAGTGTTCGATTTGATATTTTATTTTTGGGTGCCTGATATGAAAGCCGGCTTTTCTCTTGTGCTCACAGACGGCCTGACCTGCTGTTTTGCCGAAAACCAGCCCTTCAAGCAGAGAGTTGCTGCCGAGGCGGTTTGCCCCGTGCAATCCCGTGGAGGCGACCTCGCCGCAGGCGTAAAGATTCTCGATACTCGTTCCGGCCGAGCTGTCCGTTTTGACGCCGCCAACCATATAATGTGCGCTGGGACGGACGGGAATCAGGTCTTTACCTATATCTATATCGAAACTTTCGCACAGTTCGGTAATCAGCGGAAATCTTTTCGCAAGATATGCTTTATCGATGTGGCGAACATCCAGATAGACGTGTGTAGATTCGGTTTTCCGCATCTGCTCAGTGATGGCCAGGCTGACGACATCGCGAGGCGCAAGCTCGGCGGATTCGTGATAGTCCTTCATAAAGCGACGGCCTTTACTATCGAGCAGAATTGCGCCTTCGCCGCGAAGCGTCTCGGTAATCAAGGCGCGAGAAGCGCCTGCGACATAGAGTGTGGTGGGATGGAACTGAACAAACTCCAAATCCCGCAGCATCGCACCGGCGCGGTAAGCAATAGCGAGCCCATCGCCGGTTGCGACTTCGGGATTTGTGGTCTCGCGGTAAAGCTGGCCCGCTCCGCCGGTCGCCAGGATTGTATTTGCCGCCCAGATTATCTGCGGGTCCCGCTGCTTGTCGAGGCCGATTACTCCGATACATCTGCCATCATCGGTGAGCAGGTCGATGGTGTAAAAGTTTTCTATGATTTTTATGCTGGGGATGGTTTTTGCTTTTCGTATTAGCGCCTCTGCGATTATCCTTCCTGTTTCGTCGCCGTGGGCGTGAGCGATGCGGGGATGGCTGTGGCCGCCCTCCAGCGTAGGGGCGATGCGGCCATCGACCATGTCGAACTCAACTCCCCAGCGAAGCAACTGGTCTATTAGCTGCGGGCCCTGGCGAACAACCAATTCAACTACGCTTTCATTGCAGATTCCGCAACCGGTGCTGAGCGTGTCGGCTATGTGCGACTCGAATGCGTCGGCCTTGTCAAGCACCGATGCGATGCCGCCCTGGGCCTTCCAGGTGTTGCTGTTCTCGAGAGTGTCTTTACAGACGATGACGACATTGCGGCGGTTGGCTGCCTCGATAGCTGCACGGAGGCCTGCGATGCCGGCCCCTATCACCAGGCAGTCGGTAAACAGTTGCTGCGTGGAGACAGAGTCAATATTAACTAAATACCGTCTAAAGTCCGGATTACCGGTCATAATGTTTCTACCTTGTCAGCTTCATTTTGAGGGCGGCGGAGCGTTTGGTTCAGCAGTCTTTACTCTAATCAGGACCCTCTCGTCCCCGAACATCCTTTTATCATCGGCGTATTTAAGGACAAATGCCTGGAGTTCTTCCGTTGAGCCGGTCAATATGGGCCTGTCATCAAGAAACTCATATTTGATAGCATTAGGGTCTGTTTTGAGAAGTTCTTTCATCTTCTCGTCATCTGTTGCCTGTATCTTTAACTGCGGTTCGACAGAGTTGACCTTTATAAAGGTATGGGCAGGTATCAGAAAGAAATAGTTATAAACCCACTCAATCTTGTTCGGGTCCTGTTGTTCCCAGGGGGCTGGGCAAACATCCAAAAAGAGTTTGTCTTTGAGTTTGACCAGATGGACAACAAACAAACCTTTTGCCTTTTCTTTGGCATCTTCCTTTTTTTGATGAGAGTAAATCAGTTTATACGCATTTTTTGGTTCTGCAATGCGACTGAATTCCCAGGTAGTTTCGGGGCTGTTAGAGTCATCAACCCAGGTGCCGAGCAGCTTTTCATCGAAGACAATGTCTTTTTCATTGAAAAGCGGATGGAGCGACGCGACCGGCAGACAGCCGCCCAAAAGGACAGCCAACAAATAGAAAAGCAACTTTTTCGCGCTCATTTTGGTCTCCTTAAGATTTTTTGAAAGTTACTATCCTGCCGCGGTAATATCGCGACATCAGTAATATAGCTGCTGTAACCGGGCAGTCAATTATAAAACGTTGGATGAGCAAAATGGCTGGAGTCTGGTTTACAAAATTGATTTGCAAAATAGGGGATTAGAAGCGATTATTACATTTATGGACGGCTGGAAGAACAGGGACAGGTTCGCAAAGACCCGGCAGCGTATGCTCGAGCAGGACCTGGCAGGGCGAGACATAACCGACCCACAGGTGCTGAAGGTTATGGCTGAGATTCCGAGGGAGGAATTTATACCGGGGCCGTACAGGTCGCAGGCGTACGCGGATGGGCCACTGCCTATCGGGATGGAACAGACCATTTCTCAGCCATATATCGTGGCCCTGATGACTCAGGAGCTGCGGGTCAATTCCGACTGCGAGGTCCTGGAAATCGGCACAGGCAGCGGCTATCAGACTGCGGCCCTTTGTAAGCTGGCAAAAAAGGTCTATACGATAGAGAGAATCAGGGAGCTGTCCGAGTCGGCGCAGGCAGTATTGGCGAGATTGGATATCAAAAATGTCGAGTTTTACATCGGAGACGGCAGCTGCGGCTGGCCCCCCTTTCTGTCTTCGACAGAAGACAAGGGGGGCAGGCCGGCAGAGAAGTATTTCGACAGGATTATGGTTACTGCAGCGGTGCCGAAGGTTCCGCTGCCGCTATTGAGGCAGCTTGCCGATGGCGGCCTTGTCGTTGCGCCGGTCGGCTACGAAGGGGTGCAGGAATTGGTGCTCGGCGAAAAAAAGACAGGCAAGCTACACGAGCGAGTGATTTGTGATGTCAGGTTCGTCAAACTGGTTGGCGAATATGGGTTCGAGGAGTAGCAGGGTTTGAAATCTGAAATTCGAAATCTGAAATCTGAAATTACTCTATCCACCCCGGTGCAGTATCTGAAGGGCGTAGGGCCGGCACGTGCTGAGGCCTTTGCGCAATTGGGCATTCACACTGTGGGGGATTTGCTTGAGTATTTTCCACGCGACTGGATATTTGCTCCACAGGCGATAAAGATAAGACAGGTGCGGGCAGGCGAGACGGTTACCATTTTCGGTATGGTGGAGTCAACCGACTACCAAAGCTATCGTCAGCCGCCGATATTTGAGGCCGTGATTAGCGACGAGACGGCGGTGTGCAGAATTATATGGTTCCACGGCGGGTTTCTGCGCAATCAGCTAATGCCCGGGCAGATAATAATGGCATCCGGCAAGGCCGGTTTGTACAAGCACCAGTTGCAACTGACCAATCCGAAGTTCTTTATACTGGATGAAAAGCATCCACAATCCGCCCGGTATTTCAGCGGCGGAGTATATCCGGGCGGCGCAGGACTCACCAGTATGCAAATCAAACGGATAATTGCGCCGCTGCTCGGCAACTTAAATGAGCTGGTAATGGAGCTATATGACGGTGAGTTCCTGAAGAAAGCGGACCTGATTGCCAGGAAGGATGCCTTTGCCTGGATACATCTGCCGCCGGATGAGGATAGACTGGCGCAGGCAAAACGCCGGTTAAAGTATGATGAGCTGTTTCTGATGCAGTTGGGGCTGGCCATCCGCCGGTACCGGATACAGCACTTCTCCGAGGCGGCGCCGTGCGTGTGCACCGAGGAAATCGACCGGCGAATCAGAAGGCGATTCCCATTTCTGCTGACCGAGGACCAGGATAATACGATAGCCGAAATCGTCGCGGACATGGGCAGGTCAAAGCCGATGAATCGGCTGCTGCAAGGTGACGTCGGCTCAGGCAAGACGGTGGTGGCGCTTTACGCGGCGTTATTGGCCGTTGCCAATAAGACCCAGGCGGCGATTATGGCGCCAACGGAGATATTGGCCGGCCAGCATTTTTTGAGCATCGAAAGATACCTGAAGAACAGCAACGTAAAAAGAGTTTTAGTGACCGGTGGAATAACCGGCCAAAAAAGAACGCGGCTTCTGGAACAAATCAAACTTGGGGAAATTGATATTGTTGTCGGAACGGTGGCGCTATTGCAGGAGGACATAGAATTTCACAACCTGGGACTTGTAATAATCGATGAGCAGCACAAGTTCGGCGTGGCACAGAAGGCGCAACTGCGAAAGCAGACCACGCCGCACTGCCTCGTTATGACAGCCACGCCCATCCCGCGGACGCTGGCGATGACGGCTTTTGGGGATCTTGATGTCTCCATTATCAGGCACTCTCCGCCGGGCAGAGGCGCCGTTATCACGCGGTGGGTGGACCGGCAGAACCGGCAGAAGGCATACGAGTTTATCCGCGAACGTCTCAAGGCAAAGAAGCAGGCATATTTTGTGTACCCGCGGATTACTATGGATGAGGAAAATTCGGTTGTCAAGGCCGCAACTGACGAATGGAAGTATCTTTCCACAGCGGTTTTTCCCGAATTTACCGTCGAGCTTTTGCACGGGCGGATGCGTCCTGTGAAAAAGCAGCGAATTATGGCGGACTTTCGCAGAGGCAAAATTGACGCCCTGGTCTCCACGGTAGTGGTAGAGGTGGGGCTGGATGTGCCGAACGCAACGATAATGGTTGTAGAAGGCGCAGACAGGTTCGGGCTGGCGCAACTGCACCAGCTCCGAGGACGCATCGGAAGGGCGGAGGCCAAATCATATTGTCTTCTGTTCACCGAGACCGAAAACGAAGCCGCCAGGAGCAGGCTGGAAATAATGACCAGGTCCAACGACGGTTTTGAGATAGCTGAACAGGACCTGCAGATGCGCGGGCCGGGCGAGATGTTCAGCACGCGGCAGCACGGACTGCCTGATTTGAAACTTGCAAATATTGTGGACGATTTTGAGCTGCTTGCTATGGCGCGCGGATATGCCTTTGTTCTGGCCTCGGCAGACCCGATGCTGACAAAGCCGCAGCACAAGAACATCCGTCAGTCGCTGTTGGACAAGTTCGGCAGCTCACTGGGGCTGGCAGATGTAGCTTAATTTGAATTTATGATTTTCGATTTACGATTTCAAATCGACAATCGGAAATCGGCAATTGAAAATCATTACGATATACGATAGTGGTCCTATTGCCTTTGCCGCAAAATGTTCCTTTCAGGTAAGCAAATAATGACAAAACAAACCCTCTTTGTGTTTGTAACAATAGCGGCGGCTGCGAGCCGGATTTCGGCGGTGCTGCCCGAACACCCCAGCGGTCCCCTTCGCCTGATAAAGAACCAGGGCATCATAGCGCCGCCGCCCGCGTCACCGGGGTATCCAAACAGCACGTCAGGATTACCGGATGAGAACAGCCGGAGACTATCTACCGCAGCACAGGCCGGCAGCTTATTGGAAGAATTTACTACAAGAGCAGGTCAAGGATGGTTAGTCCAGTGGAACCCGCTTACAGGTACTCCGCAAGTAATTGCCGGGCGGGCACTTGCTTTACCGGGCGCAAAAAGACTCACAAAGGAAAACATTGAGCGTGCGTGTCTGGACTTTGTTGCCGCGAACGCAAGCCTGCTTAAAGTTCAGCCGGGCCAACTGCGATTGGCTGACAAAGTAAAGGCCGGTGGGCGGTGGTATGTGAGCTTTCAGCAGGTCCAGGAAGGCGTGCCTGTTCTGGGCGGGCAGTTGCGGACCTGCTTTACCAGAGATGACCGGCTGAATATGGTCATCTTGGATATTTACCCCGATATAGCGGTGGAAACCAAACCAAAAGTGCAGCGGAGGGAGGCGGTGCGAATAGCATTGGCGGACTGCGGAGGAGCGGCGGAAAACTGCCGCATAAGCGGCGTGCAACTGTGCATTATGCCTATCCGGCAGGCGGAAGGGTTCACCTACACATTGTGCTGGAAATTATATATACAACAGTCCGCCATCAACAGGAAATGGCAATATCTTATTAATGCTGCAGGCGGCGGGATAGTCGGCAAGACGGACGCTCTGGTGTACGAGAATGTCACCGGCACCATCCGGGGGGAATATAAGCCTGAGTTCGGCAGTGACAGTAACCAGGTAACTACTTTCCCCCACGAAGATGTCAGCGCCCGGGGTCCCGAGCTTGTTATTAAATCGTGGAATTTTGACAGCGACCCGTGCTGGGCCGCTGGGGGGCGGTGGATGTTCGGGCCGCCTGCTGCCGGAGGCGGCTTCTGCGGCGACCCCGGCTCGGCATACAGCGGGACCAATATCTACGGCTATAACCTTGGCGGCAACTATAGAGACGATATGACAGAGTATTACCTGATGACGCCCGCCATTGACTGCTCGGGGTATGAGAGTGTGCATCTTAAGTTTATGCGATGGCTGGGGGTGGAGTCCTCGTATTTTGACAATGCCTCTATTGAGGTATCCAATGACGGAGCTGAGTGGACTACGGTGTGGAATAACCCGGTAGATGCGATATGTGATGGAGAATGGGTCAGTGTCATTTACGACATCTCCGCGGCGGCGGACCTTCAGCGCACGGTATATATTCGATGGGTGATGGGGCCCACCGACTACAGCGTTGTTTATCCAGGCTGGAATATAGATGATGTGGAAATTGTGTCGATTTTAGGTGGGACCAATATAGTCCAGACGCAGGGCGATGGTTCCTACAGCGTCGCGCCGCCCTGGGACGTATGCACTATAATATCCGAGCTCAAAGGGCCTTATTGCGACATCAACTACGGCTGCGGGCAGGATGCACAATTCACACGGACGCAGGTCCACCCCAGCGATGTGGCGGACTTCACCTGGAATAGTTCGCTGTATAAAGACATCACCGAGTCGAGTGTGTACTGGCATGTCAATTACGTCCACGACTACTTTACCGCGATGGACTCCGGTCTGTCGGAATCCTCGCCGTATTTTCCTTCGGGTCTGGACTATCCGATGCCGGTGAGGGTGCAGGTGGACTGCACCGACGGCTATTGCAATGCCTACTGGGACGGCGACGGGCTGGCATTCGGGGCAGGCGATGGCCAGTTCTGCGACGACTTCGGATTGTACTCGGAGATAATCTACCACGAGTACACGCACGCGGTGACATCAAAAATCTACGACGGCGTCTATTTTCCCTACGCTTTGGAACCGGGCGCATTGGGCGAGGCCTGGAGTGATTACTTCGGATGTATTCTTAGTCCCAGCCGGAGTCCGCTTATGGGCGACGGCGGCGCCCTCCTGGAAGAGCCAAACGGATTCCGCACTTTGGAAAACACCTACCGTCGGGAGACCGACTGGGTCAGCGAGGTGCACGCCGACAGTCAGATGCTGAGCGGCAGTATCTGGGATGCGCGGCAGGCAATCACAGAGGAAATCGATGCCCAGGAGTGGGATGAGATGGTGCACTTTGCCTGCTATGCGCACCCACAAACGTTTGAAGATTACCTTCTGGCGATCCTGGCCGAAGATGACACTCGATATGGAGACAACAACATCAGCAATGGCACACCCCATTCGCGGACAATTTACACTGCCTTTGGCAGCCACGGCATCGGAGGGTTGCAGTATCTGGCGCCAAGCCTTGTGATAGACGACAGCAGAGCAAATGCAAACGGCGGGCTCGAACCCGGCGAAATGGTCAATCTGTCGCTTACATTGACCAACGGCTGGGTAAATGCGACCGGCGTTTCAGCGGGTATAAGCACGACTGACCCATTCGTGACGATTATTAAAGGGACGGCTGATTTTCCTTCGGTCAATCACGGCGGCCAGGTGAACAATGCAAGCGACCCGTTCATCATTCTGCTCAAACCCGATTGTCCCGAGACGCACACCATCAACTTCAGGCTGGACGTAGCCGCCGGCTTCGTCCTTCGTCCGCCAGACGGATGGCGAACTACGGAGAAGGGCGGCCCCTACGACTATTCGAGAATGTGCCTGCTGACTTATGCTGTGGCGGTTAATCAGCTTGCCTATGATGATGGGCAGGTCGATGAACACATAGGACATGGTGACAAGGGAGGGGCGGTGGCGGTGCGAGTAACGCCGCAAAGCTACCCCTGCTATCCTACGCATATTCGCTTTGTTCCGTATGAGGACTCTGGGATTACGGTGAAGGTGTGGGACAATGACGGGCCGCGCGGCTCGCCGGGGACAGTGTTGGGCAGTATCAAAGCCAACGTCAAGGGTGCGGGGGGCTGGTTCGATGTGGACATCTCGTCGCTTGCGCTGAAAATCGACAGCGGCAGCTTCTACATCGGGTGGGTTGAGGGCGGTACCACTTACTACAACGGTCTTGATATGGACCCGCCTTACCAGCAGCGCTCCTGGGCTTATTTTCCTTCGTTCGATGTATGGCTGCCTTTTGAGCAGGTCGGTCTCCTGGGCAACCTGATGGTGCGAGTGCGCGAGTGTCCCATCGCTGCCGCGCCGGTCGTGAACATAACCACGGGCAAAAAATACTGCGGCATTCAGGCGGCCATAAACACGGCGAGAATCGGTGACCAGATAGTGGTCGGCAAAGGGACCTATTACGAAAATATCAATTTCAAAGGCAAAGACCTGGTGCTCAGGTCAACGGACCCCAACGATTGGGCTGTGGTGGCGGCCACTATTATCAAGGGGGTGAGCTATTCAGGCGGGGAGGATGTAAATTGTGTCCTCACAGGTTTCACCATCACCAGCGACAGCAGAGGTATCGCTGTCACGGAAGCGTTTCCCACAATTGCCAACTGCATAGTAGAGAAAAATGCGGGTGAAGGCGTGTATATTTCTTATGCCGGCCCTGTGCTGTCCAACTGCATAATCAGCGGTAACGGGGCCGGCGGTATAGTCGTTAGCGAAAGAAGTGAACCGGTAATTCGCAACTGCACGATTGCAGGAAATCGCGGCAGCGGTGTTACAGTGAACATGAGCAGTCCGACAATCACCAACTCCATCTTATGGGACAACCAGCCCGAGCAGATTACCGGGACCCGCGGTTATGCCTCGATTAGTTATAGCGATGTGCAAGGCGGCTGGTCGGGGGCGGGCAATATCGATGCAGACCCGTGTTTTGTTTCCACAGGTTACTGGACTGATGCCAACGACCAGAATATTCCCGCTGGGCCGAACGACGCAAATGCCATCTGGGTCCGGGGCGACTACCACCTGAAAAGCCAGGGTTGGCGGTGGGATTCCGAGCTGAGGAAATGGGACTTTGACCGAGTAACAAGCCGGGCCATCGATGCCGGTAATCCCGGTTCAGCCCTGGGGAGAGAGCCGACAAGCGTTCCGGATGACCCGGACAACAGGTGGGGCCGAAATCTTCGGATGGATATGGGGGCCTTCGGCGGCACTGCCGAGGCGAGTATGCCGCCTTATGGGTGGGCTGTATTAGGCGACCTGACCAACGATGGGACAGTGGATTTGGCCGACCTTGCTCAATGGGCGGAAGAATGGCTGAAGACAGGTGATGACCAGTCCGCGGACCTGAGCAGAGACCGGACTGTTGACTTGATTGACTTTGCGCAGCTCGCAGAGGACTGGGGTACGGAGACAAGCTGGCACGATTAAGTCCGCCGAAGACGTAGTGGCGGACCGACGGTGCCTTTCGGGTGCAGGATTTGCTTTCTTCCCTGGACTGCCAGCGAAGCCGGGAAGAACCCACGCGTTGAGACGATGACGCCAAAAGTAGCCTTCTTATCCATCTTGAAATTCCCCTTTCTTGTTACGGTAAGAAGACGGCCTTGCGGACCCTGCCTTCCATTGCCTGTTTGACTCCTTCCTTGAAGTCAGCCAGAGCGAAGCGGTGCGTTACGAATTTTTCGCCTGAGATTCTGCCGCTGGCCAGCAGTCTAACCGCAGCAGCGTAATGTCGCGGGCCGAACGTTGTTGCGCCGATAAGGTGCAGTGCGTTGTAGTGGACGATATTCATATTTACGCCCGGGCAGGCCTGGTCGGCAGGCAGTCCGCCGAAGAGAAGTATCCGCCCGGTCTTTTTTGCCATTTCGACCGCCTGAATCTGTGCGGTCGGCGAGGGATTGGCCGTAATGATAACGTCTGCGCCCTTGCCGTTTGTGATGCGCCTTACCTCCTTAACCAAGTCCGTCTTTGCTGCGTTAATCAAATGGTCGGGCTGATAGTCCCTGGCAAGCTCAAGACGGGATTCGTTAATATCGGCGGCGATTATCCTGTCCGCGCCTCTTACTTTAGCCAGATTTATGTGAACGCAGCCGATAGGCCCGACGCCGATAACAACGACGCTGTCGCCCAAACCCACCTGTGCTCTTTCCTGCGCGTGGATGCAGGAAGATATCGGCTCGGCGACCGCCGCGATTGCGGGGTCGAGGTTCGCCGGTACCCGCTGAATTGTCCCGAACTTTACGGACTCCGGCGGTATGGCGACATATTCTGCGAATCCGCCGGGCCAGACCTGGGCGATTTCACGGTGGTTTTCGCAGTATTCGAACTTTCCGCTGACGCAGAATTCGCAGTCGCCGCAATACACTACGGGTCCCACGCACAGGATGTCACCTTCTTTCCATTTTGCCTTGCAGGCAGAGCCCACCTGGATGACTTCGCCGCTGATTTCGTGACCTATTATCCACGGGAAAGTTATCTCAGAATGGCCGAAGCGCAGGGTCCGCAGGTCGGAGCCGCACAATCCACAGGCATAGACCTTCAGCAGAATTCCCTCATCGGGACAGTGCGGGACGGGGACATCCGAGATGCCGAAATCCATCGGCGCTTTAACGACAACGGCTTTCATCGTCTGTTTCATACTTCTTTATCCTTCGAATCCATCATCGCATCCTGTTGTTTTCGCAATATGGTATATGAAGGTTGTCGTGTCGGGGTGAAATTGCGTCACAATACGCTTCACCATTTGCCGAGTCCGGCTTTTTGTCTCGTTCTTGACTTTGGCCATAATTATTTCCTTCTATCTCGACGCCGTCGGAAGCATCGCACCGACCATTCGCTTTTCTTCACTCTCATCAGGATACAAAGCGGAGAGGGCATTTGCAAGGCGCAAAAACACGCCATCCTGCCGCCGCTTCAAAGCCAACATAAATAGCTGCCCCCTTTTCTGTCCGGCAGGACGTATTTGACGGACAAGGGGGCCGGGCAGGTTATAATGTACACAAGACAAAATTATGACACCTTTGCCGCCTGATATTGGCTCTTTTAGCAAACCCATCCGGCAGTTGTGGGAACGTATGGAACCCTGCATACTTTGTCCGCGCGGGTGCAAGGTGTCGCGCAGCAAGGGACAAACCGGCTTTTGCGGCATCGGGCCATTGCCTGTGGTCAGCTCCGCAGGACCTCATTTCGGCGAAGAAAGCATCCTCGTCGGTTCCGGCGGGTCGGGGACAATATTTTTTGCCGGCTGCAATCTCGGCTGCATATTCTGCCAGAACTACGATATAAGTCACCATCGCTGCGGGAGGCAGGTAACGATTGAGCATTTGGCTCAATCCATGCTCAATCTGCAGGACTACGGCTGCAGCAACATAAACTTCGTTACGCCCACGCACGTTGTCCCGGCTATTGCCGCTGCTATCGAACTTGCCAGAAAGAAGGGCCTGGAGGCGCCGACTCTCTATAATAGCGGCGGTTACGATTCGGTCGAAACGCTCAAACTGCTTGATGGCCTGATGGATATTTATATGCCGGATATGAAATATGCAGACCCAAAAGTTGCACAGGAGCTTTCCTCCGCGCCGGACTACCCGCAGGTCAATCGTGAGGCCGTCAGAGAAATGCACCGGCAGGTCGGCGACCTCCAATTAAAGAAGGGGCTTGCCAATCGCGGCCTTTTGATAAGACACCTTGTCCTACCGGAAAAGATGGCGGGCAGTTTCAAAATCATTGATTTTTTAGCAAAAGAAATTAGCCCGAATACAGCGATTAACGTAATGGACCAATACCATCCCTGCTACAAAGCCCATTTACACCTTAAAATAAACCGAAGACCTACTTACGAAGAAATCGAATCAGTCCGGCATTACGCCCTCCAAAAAGGCCTGAATATCATCTCGTAATCAATTGCTCTTTCAATTCTTTTGCATTTTGGACGGCGTAGGCGCAGGCATCGTTGTTGAAATAAACGTAAATGCCGCGAACATCTTTGGCCCGGTCTTTTAGCCACTTTGCCCAGTTGCGCAACTGCGTTTTTGAATAACAGCCGGAATATCTGCCGGTCGTGCCGTGAAAACGGACGTAGATTATATCGGCGGTAACGATGCGAGGAGATTGGAGACCCGACAGGTCGTGAATACAAAAGCCCGCATTAAATTTACGTAGCAATTTGTAAGTATCTTCGCAATACCAGCTTTCGTGCCTGAATTCAAAAACAGCAATTCCCTTTTTCGGTCTGCCTATGGCGGAGATAAACGATTCAAGCCGGTCGAGGTTTTTGTGCAGACTCGGCGGCAACTGATACAAAATAGGGCCAAGTTTTCTGCCCAATAAGGCAGCGAGGTCGAGAAATCGGGTCAATTCTTCCGAGATATCTTTAAGTTTCTTTATGTGGGTGATGTATCTGCTGGCTTTTACGGCGTAGATAAAATCTTTTGGGGTGATGGTGTGCCATCTTTTTAGAGACTGCGGTTTCGGCAGGTGGTAGAAGGTGTTATTGAGTTCGACGGTGTCGAAGCTTTGGGCGTAGTATTCGAGCCAGCGGTCTTTCGGCAAATCAGCAGGATAAAAAGGTCCTGCCCAGTGGTCGTAATGCCAGCCGGATGTGCCTATTCGGATAGTTCGGCTACGCTCACTACTTTTAGTTCGGCTACGCTCACTACTTTTGCTGCATTTTGCCGTGCTCATAGGAAATATTTTAACACTTTGAACAATTTTTGAAACTGACAACGGAACATTTATTGACATACAGCATTGCGATAGATATAGTTTAGTGTAAAGTGGACTTAAATGAGGCATTGACTTATGGTAACAGTAAAGGTTTCGCCGAAGTTTCAGGTGGTCATCCCGAAAACTGTGCGGGAAAGGCTTGGCATCCGACCCGGACAGAGATTGCAGATTCTGCAGTTTTCGGACCGCATTGAGTTCATCCTGCTGCAGAAAATCAAGAGAATGAGAGGATTCCTCAAAGGCATCAAGACGAACGTCCGGCGGGAGAAGGACCGGATATGAACCTTGTGGATTCTTCAGGATGGCTGGAGTACTTTGCCGACGGCCGCAACGCCAGGTTCTTTGCGCCGGCCCTTGAGGACACCGAGAACCTCATTGTATCGACTATCAATATCTACGAGGTATTCAAGCGGGTGCTTCAACAGCGAGGCGAGGATGCAGCTCTTTAAGCCGTTGCTTTGATGCAACAGGCCAACATTGCGGACGTTACGTCACCTATTGCGATGGATGCTGACAACCTCAGCGCAGAACTGAAGCTGCCTATGGCCGATAGCATCATATTTGCCACAGCACGAGCGTATGGCGCCACCCTCTGGACACAAGACGCCGACTTATATGGGCTACCCGGGGTCAGATTCACAAAGAAATAGGTGGCTGCCCATGCGGCTTGTTGAACCGAACCAGCGAATGCACTCGAATGTTGCGTGCGTAGCATCGGTGAGTCCTACCGTTAGCACCCGAAAAAGCGGGCATATATTTTAAGAGTTAAAGTGTAATCGCACAGAATCTCCGAATCAGCGAAACCAAGTATCAGAAAGTCGAAAATGGATTTTGGTCCGCAACAAATCGGCAAGTGGCTGATTGTGATGGGCGTAATGATAGCAGCGCTGGGCGGTCTAATGGTGCTGCTCGGCAGGGTGGGGCTGTTTCGGCTGCCCGGCGATTTGGAATTCGGCTCGAAAAACTGGCGAGTCTATCTCCCCATAGCAAGTTGCATTTTAATCTCCATTGTCCTGACGCTTATTTTGTGGCTTATCCACTATTTCCGCCGGTAAAACAATCCTCTTATCGACAAACAAACCGAAAGTCAAAAATCCGCCTAAGGAACCCAATTTTGTATTTGACTATCCCACTGAAAAATGACTAAATGCACGCGTTTTAACGTGAAGACTTAAAGACAGCAGGTAACTAACGGATAGGAGCAAAATGATAACTTCGATGACTCTAACAGCAAGTAAATCGTCTATAAGAAAAATCAGCAGAGGGTTCATTCTTCCAAGCGCCGCGTTCACCATAAGGCCCAGCCAGGTCAAATTCTACAAACCTTCCGACAAGCCGCCCCAGCCGGGTGACGTTGCGTATGGCGTAATCAGTCGAACCGGGCAGCACTCGTCTTTAGAGAATGCTTTGGGGCGGATACATATAATACACGATGGCACAAAGGCGATATTTGTATTCGGCAACAGATACGCCCCCGATTATTATGAAGGATTGATACCGGAGCAGATGACGGAAGAAGTTGACCTCATTGCACGCTCGGGGGTAGTCGGCATCGTTAAGACCAAGAACTTGCTGATAAAAGACCCAACAAAAGTAAAAATACTGGGCTATGTCTGTGATGAGCAAGGCAATATCCTTAACACGCGGGACTATCCTCTTATAAAGCCCAGGCAAATGGTGAAGAAAGAGCCAAGGTCGCCGCTGGTTTTGGTCTGCGGCACATCGATGAACTCCGGCAAGAGTATGGCTGCGGCCGCCTGCTGCTGGGCATTGACATCGATGGGATATAACGTCAGGGCATCCAAGGTCACCGGCACGGCGAGCCTCAAAGACATTCTTCTTATGAACGATGCGGGGGCAAACCCCTACGCGGACTTTACATATCTCGGCTACCCGTCAACCTACTTATTATCGGAAGAGGAGCTGCTGGGCATATTCAATTATCTTGACCTCAAATACGCAAATAACCCGAAGAATTTCTGGGTGGTGGAATTTGCCGACGGCATCATCCAGCGCGAGACCGAGATGCTTTTAAGCTCTCCGGAAGTGACATCGAGGATTCACAAATTGATTTTTTGCGCCAACGATGCCTTTGGCGCGATTGGGGGGCTGCGGACGTTGAGGGAAAAGTTCAATCTGGTGCCGGATGCGTTGTCGGGTCTGTGCTCAAGCTCGCCGCTGCACGTGCGGGAGCTTTCCGCCTTTACCAACATTCCCGTATTCAATAGCGCCGAGGCAACTGTAAAGCGATTAACAGATATCCTTCTTTGTCCGGATAATAATCTCCAAAAGTGACCACTGCTCTGCCGCTTGTAATTTGGACGAATTTACTCGACTTTTTTATAAAATTCCGCTTCGCGGTCGGAAAGCTGCTTCTGTTCAATCATTGTGCGGACGCGCTGCAAATCAACGTTCCTCGGCTGACCGGCGGAGGCAGAGGCCGTCACGGAATAGTCGATGCCGACAGGAGCGACTTCCAAAAGTTTGTCTATGGACGTCACTGACACAAAGACTGCCGCTGTGAGGACACTGAGTACAAGAAAACGCCAGAGGAAATTCGCAGGGACAGGGGTGATGGAAGGCAGGGCCTCTTCTTTTGCGACTATCTTGCCTGCATAACGGCATCTGTCGCAATATATGCAATCCATTTGGTCTTTCGCGGTAAGGCCGAACTCGCATCTGCCGAACCATTTTGCAGGCAGCAGTTTCTTCAGTATCACTATATTGTTAAATAGCGACAGGAACGCCCCCGCCGGACACACGTAACGGCACCAGAATCGCGGATAGAGAATTGCGCCGGCCACCGCGACTATAACTATCAGCCACATCGACGCCGGCCAGCTCAGCGAAGCTAATTGGAGATTCGAAAGCGAAAATCGAAGATTGAAAATCGAGATGAGCGGGTCGGCTGCCAGAGTCGCTCTATTTCTTGAAAGAAAGAATACGGTTATGAAGACGAGGAGCACGCAGTATTTGACGAACCTTGCCTTTTGCATTTTTTCTGTCGGTATCGGCTGCCTAAATCTTTTGGGTATGATGTAACCCAGCAGCTCCTGCGCAGCACCGAATGGGCAGATGTAGCCGCAGTACATATTGCCGAAGATTATCACCAGAGCCGGCACGCCGACAACCAGCAAAAATACGCCCGTCAATTCAACAGCAGGAATGTGAGCAGACAACAATGTCACTATCTGCTCGGTGGAATACTGGGCGTTCAGTATGATACCGCCGACGACTAAATTAAGTATGAGCGCCGCCAACCGGCTCCAGAATCCGCCTTTGTAGGTTACAAGTAATGAAACTGCGAAAGCGGCAATCAGATATATCCCTCGCTTGTCCGGCAGGTAGGCGGCCCAACGGGGTCTCTCTTTCGCTTGTGGCCGGATGGGCCGGCCAAGAATCTGCGCCGCAAATCTCTGCCCCGATGATTCGATTGCCGAAAGGATGGCTTTGGAGCTCAGTGTGGCACCCGTCACCGCATCGATACCTGCAAATGGCTGAGGTCCAAAAAGCTGCCGGCCGCTAAGGGTTTGGCGCCACTTACTGAGAAGTTCAAGGTATGAAGGGGTCTCGTTGGAGCGGATTATGTGAAAGCCGACCAATTTGCCGGCGGCGTCAACATAAATGGCAAGGTTCATCTTTCCGCCGAAGCCGCGGACGTCGGGCGCCAGGTCCTCGGAGCTAAAGATATAGCCGCTTACGTTTGCCGATTCATCACGAACAATAAAGTAGTTGACCTTTCGAGCGCCATCAGGAATGACCGCTGAGGCCTGCTCGATTTTTAGTGCGCCTGCAAGGGCCTGGGCTGCCTGAGGCGGCAGTGATGGCCGCAGACGCGCCTCTGCGTCGGCAAGCAGGTTCGAGCACACGACAATGGATAGTCCGACACCAAATAAGATGTAGCCCAGTCGGCGCAATCGAAATGCGGTCGTATCTGCGACGCGGACCTTTTCGGGCGCGAATATTTTCAGTCCCGCCAGCGGCAGATTGGCCAGGATAAGTGCAATGAATATAAGCAATGTCACCCTCGTTCCCAAAACGGGCACAAGCAAAAGTCCCGTCAATACCGCTCCAAGCGA
>Ga0315282_10004792_pt1 | contig 23393 bp, 21 predicted proteins | sample YL17G07_20_MG_FD_203693 | JGI IMG/M metagenome (GOLD analysis project Ga0315282, IMG submission 203693) | Sediment microbial communities from Yellowstone Lake, YNP, Wyoming, USA - YL17G07_20 | ecosystem: Environmental > Aquatic > Freshwater > Lake > Sediment | place: USA: Wyoming | collected... | reverse complement strand
CGGGTTCACGATCTGCGCGACTTCACCGACGATCGTCACCGGACGGTCGACGACGTGCCCTACGGGGGCGGCCCGGGGATGGTGCTCAAGCCGGCGCCGCTGTTCCGCGCTGTGGAGTTGATTCGCGCGGAGCGAGGCGCGGCGGACACCGTCGTGCTGACCTCACCGCAGGGCCGGCCGTTCACCCAGGCCGAGGCGCTGCGGCTCAGCGGGCTCGAGCACGTGGTCGTGCTGTGCGGCCGCTACGAAGGGGTGGACGAGCGGGTGCGCGAGCACTTGGCGTCGGAGGAGATCTCGATCGGGGACTACGTGCTGACGGGCGGCGAGCTCGCGGCGATGGTCATCGTGGACGCCGTCGCGCGGCTGCTGCCGGGCGCGGTCGGCGACGAGCAGTCGGTCGAGGCCGATTCGTTCGTGCGGGGGCTGCTCGACTTCCCGCAGTACACGCGGCCGGCCGAGTTCCGCGGCGCGCGGGTGCCGGACGTGCTCGTGTCGGGGCATCACGGCGCGATCCGCCGGTGGCGGACGCGCGAAGCGATCGAGCGCACGCTCGCCCGCAGGCCCGATCTGCTGGCGCGGGCGGAGCTGGACGAGGAAGAGCGCGCAATCGTGCGAGAGCTGATGGAGCAACGCGAGAAGGGAGCCGGGTATGGGCGCGATGGAGACGGTTGAACGGTCACAAATGACCGAGCGGCCGGCGATCAAGGCGGGCGACACCGTGCGGGTGCACGTGAAGGTCCGCGAGGGCGACAAGGAACGGATCCAGGTGTTCGAGGGGCTGGTGATCGGGATGCACCGGGGCGGCGCGCGCGCGTCGTTCACCGTGCGTAAGGTGTCGTTCGGCCAGGGCGTCGAGCGCATCTTCCCCCTACACTCGCCGGTCATCGACCGGATCGAGGTGGTGCGGTCGGCGCGCGTGCGCCGCGCCAAGCTCTACTTCCTGCGCAACCTCAAGGGCAAGGCCGCGCGGATGCGCGAGACCAAGCGGTCGCTGTGATCGGGAGCGGGGGCGCCGCGTGGTCGTGCGCGACCGGCCCTCGCCGACGGAGCGAGCATGACCCGCTGCGGTGCACGACGCACGTGCGAGAACGCCCTCCGGCGCCTCGGGTTCACCCGCGTCGCGGGCGTGGATGAGGTTGGCCGCGGCTGCCTGGCCGGCCCCGTGATGGCCGGCGCCGTGGTCCTGGACCCGGCCCGTCACATTCCGGGCCTCTCCGATTCGAAGCTGCTCTCGGAACTCCAGCGGGAGCGCCTCTACGGCCAGATCGTCCAGCGCGCGCTGGGGTGGGCGGTCGCCTCGGTGGAGCCCGACGAAATCGATCGGCTGAACATCCACCGCGCGGCGCTGCGCGCGATGCGGGAGGCGGTGCTGGCGCTCGTCCCGTTGCCGGACGTGGTCCTGGTCGACGCGTTCCGCATTCCCGACCTCTGGATCGCGCAGTCGCCGATTCCTCACGGCGATCGCTCGACCGCCGCCATTGCCGCCGCCTCGATCGTTGCCAAGGTGACGCGCGACCGGCATATGTGCGAGCTCCATCAGCGAGACCCCCGTTACGGCTTCGATCGCCACAAGGGCTACGCGACAGCGGACCATCTGGCGGCCGTCGCCGAGTTCGGCTACTCGGCGATCCACAGACGCTCGTTCCGCCCGCCGTCGCTCTTTGATAGGATCGCCTAGCCGGGCCAGTGGCACCGGACACGCGTGCGCTGCCGGCGCATCATGAGTGAACGCCCGGCGTTCATGAATGATGCGGGCTGGCGCCGCAAACGGCGCGGGTGAATCCGGTCGGAACGCGCACGGGTCCGGTTCTGCCAGGGGACTGCAGTGGCCATTGATCGTGACACGAGGCTGAGAAAGGCCGAGAAGCTGCTGCGCCAGGGCCGCCTGGACGGCGCCATCGCCGAGTACCTGCGGGTCATCGAGGATCAGCCGCGCGACTGGAACACCATCAACATCGTCGGGGACCTGTACGTTCGTGCCGGCCAGATCGACAACGCGGTCGCGCAGTACACCACGATCGCCGATCACTTCGGCCGCGAAGGGTTCTTTTCGAAGGCGAGCGCGCTCTACAAGAAGATTCTCAAGATCAAACCGGGCGACGATCACGCGCTGCTGCAGATGGCCGAGATGGCGACGCAGCAGGGGTTGCTGGCCGACGCGAAGGCCGCGCTCAACACGCTGAGCGATCAGCGGACGCGCCGCGGGGACCGGCGCGGCGCGGCCGAGATCGCAGTGCGCATCGCCAGCCTGGACCCTGCCGACCCGACCGCCCGGCTCAATGCGGCCCGCGCCTACGAGGAGCTGGGCGACCGCGCGGGCGCGAAAGCGCGCTACCAGGAGGCGGCCGCCGACCTCGCGGCGGCGGGGAAGACCGCCGACGCGCTGAACGCGCTGGTCGCGGCGCTGCGGGTCGACCCGGACGATACCGAAATCCGGAGCCAGCTCATCCGCCGCTACCTGGACGCAGGCGATCTCGACCGGGCGCGCGGCCTGGCGGTGACCGCCGAGCAGCTCAAGTCGATCGCGGCCGAGCTCACCTCCAGGGACCGGGTGGACGATGCCCTGGCCGTGCTCAGCGAGGTCGTCGCCCGCGATCCGTCAGACATCGAGACGCGCGTCTCCGTGGTGCGCACCTTGATGTCGCGCCGGGAGTTCGATCGCGCGGCCGCCCTGCTGCCGGCCGACGTCGCCGGCGACAACCCCGACCTCCTCCTTCTGCTGGCCGAGCTCGATCTGCGCGCCGGCCGTCTGGACGAGGGACGCAACCTGCTGGCGCGGGTTCTGGCCGCCGCGCCGAAAAAGCGCGAAGAGCTCGTGCCGCTCGGCTACGCGCTGTCGGCGTCCCACGCCGATGCGGCCTTCACGTGCCTCGACGTCGCGACCGATGCCGCAATCGCCGACAACGATTTCGCCTCGGCTGCCGCGGCCCTCCACGAGTTCGTCACCCGGGTGCAGCATCACATCCCCGCTCTGATGAAGCTGGTCGAGGTGTGCGTGGATGGCGGCCTCGAGGCCACCATGTACAGCGCGCAGGCGTTGCTCACCGACGCCTACCTGGCCGCCGGCCGCTGGACCGAGGCGCGCGTGATCGCCGAGGACCTGGTCGCGAGGGAGCCGTGGGAGCGGGTGAACATCGAGCGCTTCCGGCGCGCGCTCGAAGCGCTGGGCGAGAAGGACCCGGACGCGATCATCGCTGACCGGCTGAGCGGCGAATCGCCGTTCATCAGCACTGATCTCTCGCTCGACTTCGATTCGGAGATCCGGGTGGACGAGGAAGCAGAACCGGGGCCCGCTCCTCCGAAGGCCGCGCCACCGCCCGTGCCGCCTCCGGCCCAGCGGCCGCCGCGTGGGGAGCCGGCGCCCGTGGGGGCGGCTGCCGAGAAGGCGCGCGAACGTGCCCCCAAGCCGGCGCCTGGCGCGATCGATCTGACGAGCATCCTCGGCAAGGAAGCCGCGGCCGGCAAGCCGCCCGCGCGGGAGAGCGAGGCGCTCGAGATCGACCTCACCGGCGCGCTCGACGACATGGACGTCGTCACCGGCAAGCCACGGGAGGAGGTGCCGGATCTCGAGCAGGTCTTCAAGGACCTGCGTGAAGACGTCTCGCGGCAGACAGTCGCCAGTGCGGCAGCCGAGCAGTACAAGCTCGCGCTCACGTACCGCGACATGGGGATGCTCGATGAGGCGATGCGCGCGCTCGAGCAGGCGGTCCGCTCGCCGCGGCTGCGCTTCGAGGCCGCCTCGATGCTCGCGAAAATCTATGCCGACCGGGGCATGGATCACGAAGCCGTCGAGTGGTTCGAGCGGGCCGCCGAGGCGCCCGCGCCCACGGTCGACGCCGGCCGTGCGCTCCTGTACGATCTCGGCCAGACCCTGGAGAAGACCGGCGAGGCGGCCCGCGCGCTGGCCGTGTTCCTCGAGCTGCAGTCGGACGCCGGCGAGTACCGGGACGTATCGGCGCGCATCCAACGGCTCTCCAAGGCTCAGACGAGGGGTTAGCATCTCGGTCCTACGCCGTCTCCTGTTCGTCGCCTGGTTCACCGAGGTCGGGCTGCTGCTGGTCCTCGTCCCCTGGACGACGTTTTGGGACCGCAACTACCTCGCGCAGTCGTTTCCCTTCGTCCAGCTCTTCATTCGCAACGCATTCGTTCGCGGTGCGGTGTCGGGCCTCGGCGTCGTGAACCTGTGTGCCGCCCTCGCCGACCTCGTGGCGCTCGTGGGCTCGCTCGGCGCGAGGTCGCAACCCCTCGACCTCCGTCCCCGCGCCGACGGCGACGAGGTCGACGACGGAACGCCGGCAGCCTGACTGCCGGGTGCCGATGCCCGTGCTCCCAGCACCGATTGTCTGCCTCGTCACCGATCGCCAGCGCCTGGCCGCCGCCTGGCGGTGGCAGGACCCGATCTCCGCGCTGCTCGCACAGGTGAAGCTGGCGGTGGAGGCGAGCGTGGATCTCGTGCAGATCAGGGAGCCGGATCTGCCCGGCGGCGTTCTGGAAACGCTCGTCACCCGCGCAGTCGAGGTGGCCCGGGGCCGGCCGACGCGAATCGTGGTCAACGACCGGCTCGACGTCGCGCTGGCCGCCGGGGCCGCCGGCGTGCACCTGCGCGGTAATTCCTTCGACGCAGGCCGCGTCCGCGCGGTTGCGCCGCCGGGCTTCCTGGTCGGCCGCTCGGTGCACGACGTCGATGAGGCGTCGCGCGCCGCAGCGTCCGACGAGGTCGATTACCTGGTCTTCGGCACCGTCTTTCCGTCCCTCTCGAAGCCGGGCGGCCGAAGGGTGACAGGCGTCGAGGAGCTCGGGGAGGTCGTGCGCCGCGTCGGCGTGCCGGTCCTCGCCATTGGGGGAGTCACGCCGGAGACGGTCGCCGCCGTTCGGCGCGCGGGCGCCGCCGGGTTTGCCGCGATCGGGTTCTTCATCGACGCCGAGGCAGGAGGCGGACGCTGGCCGGAGGCGGCGCGAGCGGCGCGGCGCTGGTTTGACACGTCCGGAACGATTCCCTAACATAGGCACTCGGACCGCGCGTGTGCCGCCTCACGGCCGGGCTGGTGCGACTCCTTGCTGTTCCCGGTGTTCCCATCCGTTTACTCCACGCCGAAAGCTGATTCCTGATGCCGGACGACGCGGCCACCGATTTCGGCGCCTACCTGCGCCAGGCGCGTGAGCGGCGGGGCGTGTCGCTTCGAGACATCGCCGCGTCGACGAAGATCTCGCTGATGGCCCTCGAGGCGCTCGAGCGCAACGACATCTCCCGGCTGCCCGGTGGCATCTTCACGCGCGCCTTCGTCCGCGCCTACGCGCGCGAGGTGGGTCTCGATCCCGAGCGCACGGTCGAGCAGTTCGTGGCGCGCTTCCCTGAGGAGACGGTGACAGCCGGCACCACGTATGAGAGTGCCGCGGTCGTCGAGAGGAACGAAGGCCGGTGGCCCGGCGCCCAACGCGCGCTGCGAGTGGTCGGCGTGATCGCACCAGTAATCCTCGTGGTGCTCTACTTCGTCTTCGGCAGCCGATACCTGGCGCCGCGTCAGACGCCGGCGCCGCCAGCACCTCGCTCTGCCCCGGTTGCCGCCGGGCCAGCCGCGACACCCCTAACGGCTGCCTCCACCCCTGGAAGTGGCCCGGCAGCGGCGATGGCGCCAATTGAAGCCGCGCCACGGGGCCCAGGTGCAGGCAAGCCGGCCGCGGCGGAGGGCGCCTCGCCTCTGCCGCCCGCCTCCGCGGTTCGCCCGGCGACACAGGCTGGGCAGGCGGCTGCGCCGCCTGCCGGGACCGTGCTTCGTCTGATCGTCGCGCCAAGCGGGCCGTGCTGGGTGTCGGCGCGTCTTGACGGCACGCAGCGGTTCTCGCGTCTGATGCAACCCGGCGAACGCGAGGAGCTCGACGCCCGCGACGAGATCGTGCTGACGGTGGGCGACGCGGGAGCCTTTGCCTTCAGCCTCAACAACGTGCCCGGCCGCGCCCTCGGCACGCCCGGGCAAGTCGTCACCGTGCGCATCACGGCCGGCAACTACCAGACCTATCTGGCCGTCCGCTGACGGCCCCTGACACGACCATGGACCTTGCGATCCGCAGCCCGCTGCTGGACTTCTTCCGCCGGGGTGAGGTGGTGCGTGACGTCCGACTGCTCGCCGCCCAGGGCGCCCTCGCGCCCCGGGCGCACGAGCAGCTCGCCCTGCTGATGCTGCTCACCGAGGATCCCGACCCGGACATTGCCGCCACCGCCGAGGCGACCCTGCAGAAGATCCCGACCGAGAGGCTGCGGGCGTTTCTCGCGCGTGCGGACGTGCCCGAGGAGATGCGCACGTTCTTCCGGAGCCGCGGGCTGGAACCGGCGGAGACGCCGGCGCCTCACGCCGATGATCCGCTCATCAGCGTCGAGCACGAAGGAGGAGGAGAAGGAGAGAAGAAGTCGGTCATGCAGCGGCTTGCGGCCTTGACCGTGGCCGAGCGCATGAAGGTCGCCATGCTCGGGTCCCGCGAGGAGCGGACGCTCCTGGTTCGCGACCCGAACAAGCTGGTGTCGGCAGCGGTGATGAGCAGTCCGAAGCTGACGGAATCCGAGGTCGAGAGCTTCGCGAAGATGGCGAACGTGTCGGACGACGTGTTGCGCGCCATCGGCAAAAGCCGCCACTGGGTAAAGAGCTACCCGATCGCGTCCGCCCTGGTGCGCAATCCGAAGACGCCGGTTGCGATCTCGCTCACGCTGATCTCCCGCCTGGTGGAGAGGGACGTCAAGGCAATTGCCGTCGATCGGAACGTGCCGGAGCCATTGCGGCTGGCCGCGCGCAAGATGATGACCACCCAGGAGACGCGCCGCGGCTGACCGGCTCGACCTGGAACGCCGAACGCAGAACGTAGAACGCCGAAGGTAGGCGGCGGACTCCAAAGCCACTTCTGGGGTCCACCTTCTGCGTTCAACGTTCGGCGTTCTACGTTGAATACCACAGGAGCACCCCCGTCACGGTTTCTTCCCGCGTCCGCCCCACTCCGCCCGCAGTTGCGCGAGCCCGTCCATGTAGCCGGCAGCGCGCTCGCGTTCCTCGTCGCTCTCCATCGACTTGAGGATGTCGATCGCGCGCGCCAGATCGCGCTCGATGGTCGACCGCTTCGCCTGGAAGTAGAGCCGCTTGATCTCGGCCACGTTGTCCGTCATGGCGCCTCCCATGCGTGAGGCGGAGGTCGACGTGGAGGGCTTGCTGCGTCAACGCTCGACCGCTGACCGACGACTATCGACTATCGACCATCGACTATCGACTGACGCCTCGCCTATCTGCCGCTTCGCCCCCGGTTGCGCCGAAGCGCCGCCCGGAACGCCTCCGCCGGCCGGGTGTTCAGGACGTCGCCGGCCTCGAGCCCCCCGCGCCGGGCGACCAGCACGCCCCACCGGAGGAGCCCGACGCCCCGGGCGGAGTGCGCGTCGGTGCCGATGACGAGCGTCGCCCCGTGCTCGCGCGCCAGCCTGGCGTGGACGTCGCCGAGATCCAGCCGATCCACCTGGCAGATGCCGGGGAGCTTCAGCAGCTCGGCCTCGGCCAGATCGGCCACGCGGCCGGAGGCGTGGGTGACGGTGTCGGCGGCGTTGCGGTACGCGCGGATCTTGAGGGGGTTCTCGCCCTTCAGCTCGAGCAGGTCGGCGATCTCGGCGAGGATCCGTGCGATGGCGGCGTTATTCATTCAACCCGGCAGCCGGTCTTCGACACGCAGCCCTTCGGTCTCGACGTGGCACTCGAGCAGCTCGGCGCCGCCGCGCGCGACCGCGTCCCGGACGGCTGGGACCGCCTCGGGCGGCGCGTAGAAGAAGACGCAGCCGCCGCCGCCGGCGCCGCAGACCTTTGCGGCCGTCGACCCGGCCAGCCGTGCCCGCGCCATCAGGTCCTCGATGAGCGGGGTCGTGACCCCGGGCGCCAGCCGTTTGCGGTTGTCCCACTCGGCCGCGATCTGGCGCCCGGCCTCGTCCCAGTCGCCGCGGACGAGCGCCTGCCGCATGGCGGCCGCCGTGTCGCGGATCCGTTCGAAGCAGTCGAACACCTCACGATCGCCGTCGATGTGGCGCTTGATGATTGCCCAGTTGTTGGTGCCGGAGTTCCGTGGCGCCCCGGTATAGGCCAGCACGATCCGGCGCTCGAGCTCGCGCGGGTCGACGTCGAGCGCCACACGCCGTACGCCGTCGATGCGCAGCTCGACGGCCGACACGCCGCCGTACAAGGCGGGCCGGTAGTCCTGCACGCCCGTTGGCACCTTGATCGCCTGCGCCTCGAGGTTCATCGCGATCTCGAGCAGCCGCTCGTCGTCGAGCGTGACGCCGGCCCAACGGGCGAGCGCGGCGCAGACGGCGATGTTGAGCGCCGAAGAGCCCGCGATGCCGGCGCCCGCTGGCGACTCGGCCCGGGTCGTCAGGTTCAGGTCCTTCGCCTCGAAGAACCGGAGCAGCCGGACGAGCAGTGACAGCCCGCCCTCGACGGGCAGCGAGGCGGCGTCGGCCGCCTCGGCGATCTGCCCCGTGTCGACCGAGCTGACACGCACGCCCCCCTCCCGGCGCGTCGCCACGCAGACCTGCGCCCGGAGGTTGATCGCGGCGTTCAGCGTCTGTGCGCCGTGGTGGTAGAGATAGAGCGGCCAGATGTCGATCGTGCCGCCGGCAAGATCGATTCGGGTCGGAGCAGAGGAATGGATTTGCACTGCGACATTATAATGGCTGTTCCGGCGACTGGCGGGCCCGGTCGGCTCGACCCAGTCCGACGACTGCATGCCTAAAGCGCTCCACCGCGAGGTCGGACAGCTCGCGATCATCGGCTTCGAGGGCACCACCTTGCCCGCCGAGCTGCGCTCGCTCGCGCGGCGGTTCGATCTCGGCGGCGTTATCCTCTTCGCGCGCAACGTCCAGGCGCCCGAGCAGGTAGCCGATCTCGCCCACGACGTGCAGCAGCTTTCGCGCGACCTCCCGCTCTGGGTCAGCATCGACCAGGAAGGCGGGCGGGTGGCGCGCCTCCGGGCGCCGTTTACCGAGTGGCCGCCGATGGCAACCCTCGGCCGCAGCGGAGACGAGGCGCTTGCCCGGCGCTTCGCGGCCGCGCTCGCGGCCGAGCTCCGCGTGGTGGGCATCTCGCTCGACTACGCGCCGGTGCTCGACGTCCACACCAATCCCGCCAACTCGGTCATCGGCGATCGCGCGCTCGGCCGGCGGTCCGATGTCGTCGCGCGCCTGGGCGCGGTCATCATCCGCACGCTCCAGGGCGCTGGCGTGGCCGCGTGCGGCAAACACTTCCCCGGCCACGGCGACACCAGCGCTGACTCGCACCTCGAGCTGCCCGTCGTCGAACATCCCCCGGACCGCCTGCGCGCGGTGGAGCTCGAGCCGTTCCGCGCGGCCATCGACGCGGAGGTCGCCTCGATCATGACCGCGCACGTTCTGATCCCGGCCCTCGACGACGAGCGGCCGGCCAGCCTGTCGCGCGCGATCGTCCACGACCTGCTTCGCGTGGAGATGAAATACGGCGGCCTGATCATCAGCGACGACCTCGAGATGCGGGCGGTCGCCGCCAGCTCCACGCTCGAGAAGGCGGCCGTCGCGGCCGTCGCAGCCGGCTGTGACGCCGTGCTGCTTTGCGGCACGGACCAGGACAGGCAGGTGAGCGCGATCGAGGCGATCGTTCATGCCGTCGAGGCCGAGGAGCTGTCGGGCAAGGCGGTCGAAGAGTCGCTCGAGCGGCACCGGCGGGCGAAGACACGCTTCGCGGCGCGGGGGGCCGTGCACGAAGCGGCGGCTGCCGGCCCCTCGTCCCCGGCCCAGGCGCTCGTGGCTACGCTCGGTTCGCCGCTCGAGAGAAGCTGGCGGCCGCCCTCGCGAGAACAGCTCGGACGCGTGCTGGGCGCGGACGAACATCGTCGCGTCGCCGACCTGATGTCGCAGTTCCTCTGACCCGATGCTCAAACCTCGTGCGCTGCGGCCGGGTGATCGGGTGGCGGTGGTGGCGCCGGCCAGCCCGTTCAAGCGTGAGGACTTCGACGCGGGGATCGCCGAGCTCCGCCGTCTTGGCTTCGATCCCGCGTTCGACGACTGCGTCTTCGATCGCTCGGGCTACGTCGCCGGCGAGCCGGGCGTGCGGGCGCGCGCCCTGATGGACGCGTGGCGCGATCCGTTGGTCGGCGGGATCATCGGTGCTCGTGGCGGGTACGGGAGCGTGCATCTGCTGCCACTCATCGACCCCGCGGAGCTTCGCCGCTCGCCGAAGGTCTTCGTCGGGTACAGCGACCTCACCTCGATCCTGGCGTTTCTGTCGACAGGATGCGGCATCGCGTGCTTTCACGGCCCGAGCGTGGCCGGCCGCCTGGGGGGCGGTGCCGGAGGCTACGACGCGGCGTCGTTGCTGGCCGCCGTCACCCGGGCCGAGCCGATGGGCGACATCGCCGCCCCGGGACTCGAGACGATCCGGGCCGGTGAGGCGAGCGGGCCGATTCACGGCGGCACCTTGACGCAGATCGTTGCCTCGCTCGGCACGCCGTTCGCGTTCGCACCCCCCGAGCGCTTCGTGCTGCTCGTCGACGAGGTGAACGAGCGGCCGTATCGGTTGGATCGGATGCTGACGCAACTCCGGCTGAGCGGGGTGCTGGGGCGGGCATCGGCGATCGTGTTTGCCGAGCTCATGGAGTGCGACGAGCCGGGGGGCAGCCCGACGGCGAGGGCGGTCGTCGGGGAGGTGCTGCGCGACTTTCCGGGGCCAGTACTGTTCGGCGTTCCGACTGGCCACACCGCCGGGCCGAGCGTCACGATTCCGCTCGGCGTCCGGGCACGGGTGATCGGCGGCCGCGAGCCGAGGCTCGTCATCGAGGAAGCGGCAGTAGAGTAACGGCTTCCGGCTTCACGCCTCGGGCTTTGGCATGGCTGTCGGAGCTGAGGCCGGAAGCCCGGGGCCCGAGGTCGCGCTCGCTTCAGACGTGAGTTGGCAGCCGTGAAGAAGGTCCACCTGATCGGCATCTGCGGGACGGCGATGGCCACCCTGGCGGCCATGCTGAAGAGCAAGGGGTTGAATGTGCGCGGCTCCGACGAGCACGTGTACCCGCCGATGAGCGAGTTTCTCAGGGACGAAGGGATTGTGGCCTTCGACGGGTACCGCACCGAGCACATCACCCCCGATCTCGACCTCGTCATCGTGGGGAACGCGGTCTCGCGGGGCAATCCCGAGGTCGAAGAGGTGCTCGACCGGAAGATCCGCTACTGCTCGCTGCCCGACGCGCTTCGCGAGCACTTCCTCTGGGCGGCGCGCTCGATCGTGATCGCCGGGACTCACGGCAAGACGACCACGACGTCGCTCGCCGGGTGGTTGCTGGTGCACGCGGGCGCCGATCCGAGCATCTTCGTCGGCGGGATCGCGGCGAACCTTGGCGAGCACGGGTCCAGCTATCGGCTGGGCGCCGGGCGCGATTTCCTCGTCGAGGGCGACGAGTACGACAGCGCGTTCTTCGACAAGACGGCGAAGTTCCTCAAGTACCTGCCGGACATCGCGGTCGTCAGCAACATCGAGTTCGATCACGCTGACATCTACGCGGACCTCGACGCCGTCCGGCTGGCTTTCCGGCGCCTGGTGAACCTCGTGCCGAAGCGCGGGCTGCTGCTCCTTGGCGCCGACAGCGCCGATGCCGTCGCGCTTCGCGCGACCGCCCGCTGCCGCGTCGAGACGTTCGGCCTCTCGGACGAAGCCGACTGGCGGGGCTACGACCTGCAGGTGACGCCCGAGGGCACGTCCTTCAACGTGCGCCGCGCGGGCACCGAGTTCGGGGCCTTCGAGGTGCCGATGGTCGGTGCCCACAATGTCCGCAACGCGCTTTCGGCGCTCGCGATCGGCAGCGCGGTCGGCATCGACTCGATCACGCTGGCCGACGGGTTGCGCCGCTTCAAGGGGATCCGCCGCCGGCTGGAGGCGCGGGGCACTGCCGGCGGCGTGACGGTGTTTGACGACTTCGCGCACCACCCGACGGCCGTGGCCGAGACGCTCCGGGCGTTGAAGGCCGCCCACCCGGGCCGCCGCCTCTGGGCGGTGTTCGAGCCCCGGTCCGCCTCCTCCTGCCGCCGCGTCTTCCAGGAACAGTTCGCCCGGGCCTTCGGCGCCGCTGATGAAGTGATTGTCGCGGCCGTCTACCGCTCGAACCTGCCTGCAGCCGAGCGGCTGTCGGTCGATCGGCTGGTCGCCGACCTGAACGCTGCCGGCACCCACGCGCGCTCCATTCCTAGCGTTGACGACATCGTCCGGACGCTCGTCGAGGAGCGACACGAGGGCGACCTCGCAGTGATGATGTCGAACGGAGGGTTCGGCGGAATCCATGGCAAGCTGCTCGACGCGCTCAAGGCCTCCGGATCCAGGTGGTGACGCGCGGCCGGCCTCTGCGCGGCCGTTCGGACAGCGTACTGCGCGAAGGCGCTCGTGCTGAAGCCTGAAGTCGGAGGCCAGAGCCCGACCGATCGAGGATCGCAGGGGCGGAGAGGGTGATGGTTGCAGGCGCCCGGCCGGGAATCAAGCCATTGCTGCGGGAACAGGTGCCGCTCGCACCGTTCACCACCCTTGGTGTCGGCGGACCCGCCCGGTTCGTCATCGAGGCGACTGATCCTGATCTCGTCCCTCGCGCGATCGACTGGGCGGCTGCCCGGCAGTTGCCGCTCTTCGTCCTGGGCGGCGGCAGCAACATCGTCGTCGCGGACTCCGGTTTCGATGGTCTCGTCCTGCGCATCGCGGTCAAGGGGCTCGACACATCCGAAGAAAGCGACCGGGTAACGGTGTCCGCAGGCGCTGGTGAGGAATGGGACGATCTCGTCTCGTTTTCGGTTGAGCGCGGGTGGGCCGGTCTCGAGTGCCTGTCCGGGATTCCGGGCACGGTAGGCGGGACGCCGGTTCAGAACGTCGGGGCCTACGGACAGGAGGTAGGAGAGACCATCGCATCGGTGGCCGCCGTCGACCGGGCAACCGGGCAGGTGGTCGACATCGACCGATCCGCGTGCGAATTCGGATATCGCACCAGCCGGTTCAAGGGGCGCGATCGCGATCGGTTTGTCATTACGAGCGTGAGATACCACCTCCGCCCGAACGGCCGGCCGACGATCATCTATCCCGACGTGCGGTCGTACCTCGCGCGATGCGGCCCGCCGGCGCCCTCGATTGCAGACGTGCGGGCAGCGGTCATCGCCATTCGCCGTCGCAAGGGGATGATCGTAGATCCCGAGGACGCCGACTCGAGGAGCGTCGGGTCGTTCTTCGTGAATCCGCTGGTGACGCGGGACGAGCTCGATCGGTTGCTGCGCACCCGGGCCCGCACCCCTGACACCGTGCCGGCGTTCCCTGCCGCCGGCGGATTCTTCAAGCTCTCCGCCGCGTGGTTGATCGAAGCTGCCGGCTTTCCCCGTGGCTACGCGGCGGGCAACGTCGGCCTTTCGACCCGGCACGCCATGGCGATCGTGAACCGCGGAGGGGCGACGGCCGCCGAGGTGGTCGGCCTGGCGGCTGAGATCGTCGCGCGCGTCGGTGACCTGTTCGACGTTGAACTGCGGCCCGAGCCGGTGTTTGTCGGGTTCGATCCCGGGACGCTGCCGTGGTCGCGTGAGTAGCCCGCGGGTTTCACAGATTTCAGACATCCAGGAACAAGGCAGGGTAGGGTGACGGCATGTCCACACTGCTTATCGAAGGCCAGCATCGCCTGTCGGGCCGCATCGAGGTCGAGGGCAACAAGAACGCGGCGCTGCCGCTGCTTGCCGCCTGCCTCCTGACGGACGAGGAGTGCGTGTTCACCAACATGCCGCGGATCGGCGACGTGCAGGTGATGGCGCAATTGCTCGCGGACCTCGGCGCCGAGGTGGACGGAATCGGCACCAACACGCTGCGCGTGCGGTGCGCCCGGGTGGTCACGGACGAGCCGCAGCCGGGGCTGGTCGGGAAGCTGCGAGGCGCGGTCCTCCTGCTCGGCCCGCTGCTCGCGCGGCGGGGCCGCGCCCGGCTGGCCGCACCGGGCGGCGACTTCCCCACGCGGCGGACGATCGCGACGCACCTGCAGGCGCTCGTGGCGATGGGCGCGCGCGACCTCGGCGAGCCGAAGCATGCGCTGGAGGCGCCCGACGGCCTTTTCGGTGCGTCGATGTACCTCGAGGAGGCGTCAGTGACGGGCACCGAGACGGCCGTCCTGGCGGCGGCTGCGGCGCGCGGGACGACCGAGATCCGCCACGCGGCCTGCGAGCCGCATGTGGCCGAGCTGTGCCGGTTCCTCTGCAAGATGGGCGCGGGCGTGTCGGGAGAGGGCACCCCCACCATCCGGGTCGAAGGCGCCAGCCGGCTGCGCGGCGCCACCCACCGCCTGGACGGCGATTACATCGAAGCGGGAAGCTGGGCCGTCGTCGGGGCGGTGACCGGCAGCGACCTCGAGATCGCCGGCGCCCGCGCCGAAGACATCGAGGTGGTGGCCGCCGTGCTCCAGCGCATGCAGGTCCGCTGCACGTTCGAGGACGGTCTCCTCCGAGTGGAGCATTCGTCGCCCGTTGGCGGCGGCCGCATCACCACCGGCCTCTGGCCGGGGTTCCCCAGCGACTTCGTCAGCCTGGTCACCGTTCTGGCGACGCAGGCTCGCGGTCGCACGCTCCTGCACGACTGGATGTACGAGCTCCGGCTGTTCGCGCTCGAGCAACTGAGCGCGATGAGCGCGGATCTCTTCCTCTGCGATCCGCACCGGATCATCGTGACCGGTCCGACCCGGCTGCGGGGGCGCGTCCTCGACAGCCGGGACCTGCGTTCAGGGATGGCGTTGATTGCCGCCGCGCTCGCGGCGGATGGGGAGAGCCGGCTGGCGCCGCTCGAGACCGTCGAACGCGGCTACGCCCGGCTGGTCGAGCACCTCAAGGCCCTCGGGGCGCAGGTGGAACGACAGGGCTGAAGGCTGCAGAACGCCGAACGTCGAACGCAGAACGTCGAACAAACGGACGCATTCAACGTTCTACCTTCAACGTTCTCCGTTTCTACATCCGGCCGCCCGGCCCCTTGACCGGCGGCTTCGGCTGCTCTTTCGGTGGCTCGACGGAGGGCAGCTCCACGATGCTCGACCCGGAATCCCGTCCCACCCGGAACGGTCGCAGATCGGCTTCGGTGAGGTCGAGCACCCGGATGATGTGAGGCGTCAGCGTGAGGATGATGTCGGTCTGATCCCGCTGCTTCTGGGTGTGTGCGAACAGACGGCCGACGAGCGGGATGTCGCTCAAGCCTGGGATGCCTTCGAGCACGTTCCGCTCGTCGTCACGGATCAGGCCGGCCAGGATGCTCGTCTCGCCGTCGCGCAGCCGGATCATCGTGCTGATCGACCGGTTGCCGAAGGTCGGCAGCCCGCCGAACCCGGTGCCCGAAATCGAGCTCACCTCGACCTTCAGGCTCAGCGACACGTCGTCGTCGTGGTGCGTGCGCGGCGTGATGTCGATGTTCACGCCGATGTTCTCGTAGTTGTACGACGTGATCGGCTGCTGCGGCACGCCGCCGGTAGCGATGGGAGCGAAGGTAGTGATTGGCACCGGGACCCGCTCGCCGAACTTCGCCTGCGCCGCCATGCCTTCGGAGGTGCGGAGCTGGGGGTTTGCCAGCGCCCGCGTGTGCTGGTCGCTCTTCATCAGCCGGTAGAAGAGAGCCGGGACATTCGTCATCAGCACGCCCGACGCGGTAAGCGTCCGTAGATCCTGCAGGGTGAGCCCCGACTTGTTCACCTCCGCCTGGCCGGAAATGCCGGGCTGGCCGGGCGTGGCGATCTGCAGCCCGTACTCGGTCAGGGCCGTCCGATCGATCTCGAGCAGCTCGACGTCGATCACCACCTCGGGCCGGGCCTTGTCGATGGCCGAGATCACCTTCGCGGCCGCCTGGATCCGCTCCGGAGTGTCCTTGACCGTCAACGCGTTGGTGCCGCCGGTCGGCGCGACCCGCCTGGCGTCCATGACCACGCGCAGCAGGTCGATCGTCTCCTTCAGGTCCGCGTTGCTGAGGTAAAAGGTGCGCACCACCTCTTCTTCGTATTCGCGCCGCTTGGCCGGCGTGTCAGGAATGATGGTGATCGACTTCTGGCCGACGACCCGGTAGAAGTTCCGGGTGCTGGCCGCGACCGAGGCGATCGCCTCGTCGAACGGCGTGTTCCGCAGGTCGATGGTGATCGGCGCGTCCTTGAACGCCGGATCGAAGATCAGGTTGACATCGGCGAACCGCGCGAGCGCCGTGAACACGTCGCGGCTGCTGGCGTCGCGGAAGACCAGCGACGACGGCAGCTTGGCGTGCGGGAGATCGAGCCCGGGCGGCGGCAGGTCGCGGGTGCGCTCGATGAGGGATTCCAGCTGGGTCTTGCCCTCGTGTGCCACCTCCACCTTGGTCCGCAGCCGGTTGCGAGTCGCCCGCAGCTCCTGATCGATGTCGCCGCTCGTCGGGTTGAGCTGGGACGCCACCTGGTACTCGACGAGGGCTTCCTCGAGCTTCCCGCCCGCGGCCAGCCGGCGGGCCCGCGCGAAGTGCCCCTCTGAGGCGCGCAGCTTGGCCCGCTCCAGCGCGAAGCGCACCTCCTGGCTGTCCGGCTTCATCTGCAGCGCCTTGCTGTACTGCACGACCGCCCGGTCGTAGTCCTGGAGCTGCTCGGCCTGCCGGCCACGCTGGAGCGCGGCCGTCGCCGCGCAGCCGGCGAGCGCGACGGCGAGCGCGCACGCGGCGGCAACCAGGCCGAGACGTGTCGGCGAGAACGGCGCGGTCGATCGCGCACGAGGCGTCATCTCGATGATGGGAGCTTGCGCGAGCGGCCTCTGGCTATCGAGATCGGGCAGCATCGGTCACCACCTCGACCCCCCGCGGGATCTTGAATACGAAGTCCTTGTCAGGCAGCTCGACGTTCTCCTTCAGGTTGGTGAACGTGAACGCCGAGCGGCCACCTTGCGCGTCGATCGTTACCAGGCCATCGAGCCGGAAGGTCGCGCGATCGACGAGGACGACCAGCCAGTCGTAGTCGCGCTGGGACCGCTTCGGGACCAGCTTGAGCGCGTAGGCGTCCGGCCCGGCCTCTGGCAGTTCGACGAGGCTGGGCGTGAAGTCGCGGGCGAGGTTGCCTTTGCCCGCCAGAAAGAGCACCGGCGTGTTCGTGGCGTCATCCGCCGGAATGCTGCTGACGATCACCTGCTTGTCCTCGGGCACGTAGGAGTACAGCTTGCGGCCGTCCGAGACGAACTCTTTCCGCTCCGGGGACGTGTAGGTCCACCGCATCATGCCGGGTTTCTTGATGAGCACGGTGCCGCGCTCCACGAGCTTCTTGCGCAGAACGCCGCCCTCGTACGCGTGCGTGAAGCTGGCGGAGAAGTCGTGGATCGTCTCGTACTTCTGCTGGAGCAGGCGTGCGACCTCTTCAGCGGACGGCCGGATGTCGGGCGCCTGTGGCGCCGCGGGCAGGAGAGCAAGGACGATGAGCGCCAAGAAGAACGGATTCACAGCCCCAGCATACGATAACACAATGCTGGTCTTCGGTTCTTAGTCCTTCGTTCCTGGTGCCTGGTCCTTGGTCGATCGACGGCCGGGGATCACGTACCGCGGCTGTGGGGCGAACAGACCGCCGAGATACTCGACACGCCGAACGTGGCCGGCCCGGTCGAGAGACACGAAGCTGACGCCGCGATCGAGTGTCAGTGCATGGCGGCCGTCGACGATCACGTGGCCGAAGCCCATGCGCCGAATGGTATCGGCCGGCATCCACGATTCCATCCGGACGTCAATCCTCAGGCCGCCGATGCGAGTGTCGAGCCGGAACGGGCGATGACTGCTCTTGACGGTCACTGGCCGCGCGCCGACCTCACCCGCCATCACCGCGAAACAGGGCTGGATCGGCAGCTCGCTCGTGCCCGCCGACAGCGTGCTGGCCGTCCGGCTGATGTCGGCCTCATCCACCGGAATGTCCGGGTATGCCTCAATCCAGGCAAGGACGTAAGGAGTTCCGGCGGCGATGTCGGCCACGCGGCGGGCGAGCGGCTCGACCTTCACGCGCGTGTCGGGAACGAGGTCGAAGAGCGGTCCGTAGGCCGAGGCGACCAGGGACGCGGAACCGGCGGTAAGGACGATGTCGCGGCCGATCTCGCGATTGCTCGCGACGAGGAACGGGAAGGTGAGCAGCGACTCGGAGGTGTCGAAGGCCGCAAGGGCGGGCTTCGTGTACTTCGTGTAGTAGTCGAGGCCGTTGTGCAATTGCCAGTTGAGATCGGACGCCAGGATCTCCCGGTCGCCCGTCAGGCCGGCCGTCAGCCGATTGAAGAAGTCGGTCGGCTGAGCGTCGTCACCGCGATCGACCGCCGGCCACGTGTCGGCAATGCGGTAGAGCGGATAGGCGAGGATCGCGGCGGCAATCGCACCGAGCAGGACAGGCCGCACGCCGTTGGGCGCCCGGACGGCGATCGGCTCGATGTTCCGCCAGAGTGCGCCAATCGCACACCCGGCCATGAGCGCGACGAAATAGTGCGACGGCAGGTAGAAGACGTGGGTATCGCCGACGTTGTACGTGAAGGCGAACACGACGTTGATGGCGTAGAGCAGCAGGGCCGCGAGGCCGGCACGCGGGCGTTTCCAGAGGAGGACAACGGCACCGGCGGCGGCCAGCAGAGCGCCGGCGAGGCCGAACTGCTGCCGCAGGTCGAACCAGTACATCGCCGTCCGGTCCGTGAAGGCGCCCTCCGGCACGCCCATCACCATCGCGGCGCGCCAGTCCGACTTGGTCACGTCGAACCAGAACGCCGTGATCAAGGCGGGAAGGCCGCCGGTACGATAGGGAATCACCCAGAGCGAGGCGAGGTTCCAGAGGTATGGCAGGGCGCCAGCGATGGCCATCAGGAGCGCGAGCAGAATCACGCGCGGGCGCAACATGGCCAGCGCGCCGCCCGGTGCCATGAGGAGCAGGAACAGCATGAACCCCGGCGCGAGCAGGATCATCGACAGGTGATTGCCGAAGCTCACGGCGTAGAGCAGGAAGAAGACCGCGAGCCGCGCGAGCGTCGGCCGGCGTGCCCACGCGAGAATCGAGACGAGGCACGCGCCCATCATGAAGGCGTGCAGCGCGTACACCTCGGCGATGATCGCCTGCGTCCAGAAGGTATAGGAGCCGGCGAACAGCAGGGCGGCGAAGAGGCCGGCCAGCAGCGATGCGCCGAGGTCGGCGGCCACGCAGGTGAGCAGGCCGACGGCCAGCGCGCCGAACGCCGCCGACGCGAGGTTGAGCGCGCGGGCGGGCTCGGTCCGAAGCCACCAGACGAACGGGTTGCCCGTCGCGTAGTAGAGCGGGTAGGCCTGGCGGGGCGTGAGCACGCGCGTGCCCGCCGTCGCCTGGAACGAGGCGGTGTCGCCCAGGTCCTGACCGGGCAGCAGCGTGCCGTCGTAGAGGACGAACGCCAGGACGGCGGCGAGCGCGCAGGCAGCAAGACGGCTTCGCATCACGCGCGGTTGCGGCGCTTCCGGGCCAGGAGGTCGCGGAGGTCGGCCGGCGGCCGGGTGTTGGCCACGGCGGCAGCCGTTGCCCATCCCCGCCGCGCGGTCCCCACGCCCATTCGCCGGTGCAGCGCCAGTTGGCTGGCCCGGTGGGCATCGCTGTCGATTGACACCATCGCGCCCCGCGCAATCGCCCGCCGGGTCAGGTCTCCGTCCATGTCGAGGTGGACAGGCGCCCCATCAATCTCCAGGATTGTGCCCGTTTCTGCGGCGGCGGCAAACAGCGTGTCGAAATCGAGTGCGTAGCCCTCCTGGGAGCCGATCAGGCGGTTGGTCGGGTGCGTGATGAGGTGGACGAGCGGGTGGCGAATCGCCTTCAGATATCGGTCGACCAGCTCTCTTTCGCCCTGTCCCGCCTCGTCGTGGAGCGACGCCAGGACGATGTCGAGCTGCTCGAGCGCGGCGTCGGGGAAGTCCAGGCGGCCGTCCGGGAGGATATCCACCTCGGCCCCGTGCAGGACCACGATGTCGTCGTACTGCTCCTGCACCCGTAGGACCTCGTCTCGCTGCGCGGCGAGATCCTCGACTTCGAGTCCTGTCGTCAGCGGCACGCTGCGTGAGTGGTCGGTGATCGCGACATAGGCGTACCCGAGCGCGCGTGCAGCCTGAACGACCTCCTCGACCGAGTTGCGGCCGTCCGACCAGTCGGTGTGGACGTGGAGGTCGCCACGCAGGTCGCCAGCCGTGACCAGACGGGGCAGCGTCCCGTTCGCCGCTGCCTCGACCTCGTCTCTGCCCGCACGCAACTCGGGCGGAATGTCGGCGAGACCGAGCGCCGCGTACGCGTCCTGCTCGGACGGGGTCAGCAGCACACGGCCCTCGCCGTCGAGCAGGCCCGCGGAAGTGAGCGTGAGCCCTCGTGCGGCTGCGCGCCCGGCGAGCTTCGCGACGTGTTCGGGCGACCCCGTCGAGTGGACGAGGGCCGCGCCGTAAGCGGCCGGCGGGACCAGCCGCAGAACCGCCTGGTGGCCGTCCCGGGTGAAGGTGACCGTCTCGTCGTCGTGCGCGGCGACCCGGGTCTCGGCGCTCGTGATCAGGCGCGCAATTGTCTCCGCTGGGGCGTCCGCGATGCCGACGAGACCGAGGTGACCGACGACCGGCTCGAAGCGGCGAACGCCGCCGATTGCGACGAGCCCGCGAATCTCAGGCGCGGCGCGGCGGACCTCGCCGAGCAAGACTTCGGTGACGTGGGCGGCACGACCGAGCGAAAGTGGCGAAATAGGCGGGTCAGCCTTTCAGGGATCCAGGCGCCGACGGCTTGGGCGCATCCTTCGTCTCGACCGGGTAGTTGGCCGCCATCCACTCGGCGATGCCGCCCTTGAGCGCCTTTGCCCGGTAGCCGCGCCGGATGAGCTCGGCGGCGACGTGCGAGCTGGTGATCTCGTCCGGATCCGAGTCGTAGGCCACCACCTCGCGATCATGCGGGATGGCCGCGAAGTCGGGCGACTTGGGCGAGATCCGCACCGAGCCGGGAAGCCGCACGCTGCTGTGCTCGTAGGGGTACTTGAGTCGGACGTCGATGATGACCGGCCGCACGGCCGGATCGAGGGCCTCGAGCTGCTGTTTGAGTTCGTCTTTGCTGATGCGAGGAACGGGCATCCGCGTATTCTCCATGTCGCTCGCTCGGGGTGTCAAGGCGGGCGCTTGGTCGGGACTTCGAACAAAAGGTGGGCAACGACACCAGACGCGCCGGGCACCGGCGAGCGAGACCCTTCGATCCGCCGGACGAGCGCGAGGTCGGCGCGGCGTCAGCGCAATGCCTTGGCGGCGAGTCCCGGGTGCCTGGGCGAGGCCGATGCGGGTTGCAGGGGGTTGCCAACCCGCGGGTGCATGTGTTGCTCCTTGACTTCCCAGCCGGCCGATCGCCGGCCGCAGCGGGTGCACCTCAAGTAGATCACCCCGGGCTCACACCAGACCGTGTATTGGTGACGGCCAGCCAGGTAGCAGTTGATGAGATCCCACATAAAGCCACCCGCGAGACGACATGTGCTGCTCCGGCGCGCGCAAGTACGATGCCAGTTGACACCTCTCGGCAACAGCCTGATTCTTTGGTAGTTTCTCGGCCGATCCTGCGGGAACCCGTAGACCTCACGGTCTGGCGCTGGCCAGGCGTCGGAATTCCGTCGCTCAGAACTGCTCGCGCGTTACAGTTGTGTAAGCCCACCCGCCAGTGCCCGACCAGCAGGCGCTGTCGGCGCGCTGTCGGCCCTGGGCCGCCGCACCCCCTCACCAGCGCCGGTGTGCCCGGCCGCCGACGAAGGCGGTGAGCAGCCAGCTGATGATGCTGATGAACAAGGCGCCCAGCAGGCCGGCCCAGAAGCCGTGTATCGTGAAGCCGCGGACCAGCGCCGCCGTCAGCCAGAGGCAGAAGGCGTTGAGGATGAAAATGAACAGCCCCAGGGTGAGGAGGGTCAGCGGGAAGGTGAGGACGAGGAGCACCGGCCGGATGACCGCGTTGATCAGGCCGAGGACGAGGCCGGCAACCAGGGCGGAGGTCAGGTCGGCGACCTCGATGCCCCGGATGACGTGAGCCGCGACGACGATCGCGGCGGCGTTGATGAGGACGCGGATCAGGAAGCGCATCGCACTCGGCTCTTAAGTCCGGGTTCTTGGCAGTGGCCCTCGACCAGGGCTCAGGCTTCGGAATCCAGGGTCTGCCAGGCGGAGTGCCGAAAAGAATACCGGGAGTCACCCCCTGGCGCAATGGGAGGCGTCCGGGTCGCGGGCCTCGGGATCGCGGGATCGTCTGCAGCCTTCATCGGTTACATTGGAAGGATGACCAACGCCAGCGTCGTTCATCAGATCGGCGGGCCGGAGGTGCTGCGTTACGAGGAGCACGAGCCCGGGCTGCCGCAGGCCGGGCAGGCACGCGTGCGCGTGACCGCCTGCGGCGTCAACTTCATCGACGTCTATTACCGCACCGGCCTCTACGCGCGACCGCTGCCGTTCGTCGAGGGCAGCGAAGGCGCGGGTGTCGTCGAGGCCATCGGGGCCGGCGTCGGCCACATCGCGGTTGGCGACCGCGTGGCGTGGGCGCACGTGTCGGGCTCGTACGCCGGCGCGGTCGTCGGGCTGGCCGACAAGATGGTGCGGATTCCGCCGGGCGTGTCGGACGAACTGGCCGCGGCGGTCATCCTGCAGGGGATGACCGCGCACTACCTCGTTCACGCCACGCGGACAACATCGCCGGGCGATACAGCGCTCGTTCACGCGGCAGCCGGCGGGGTGGGGCTGCTGCTGGTGCAGATGCTGAGAGCCGCTGGGGCCACGGTGATCGGGACCTGCTCGACCGAGGACAAGGCCCGGCTGGTGAAGGAGGCTGGCGCACAGCACGTCGTCCTCTACACGAAGGAGAACTTCACCGACGAAGCGCGGCGGCTGACGAACGGCCGCGGCGTGGACGTGGTCTACGACTCGGTGGGGCAGGCCACGTTTGAGGGAAGCCTGCGCGCGCTTCGGCCTCGCGGGCTGCTCGCGCTGTTCGGCCAGTCGAGCGGGCCGGTGCCGCCCCTCGACCTGCGCAGGCTGAACGAGCTCGGCTCGCTCTTCGTCACGCGCCCGACGCTGGCCCACTACACGCTCGACCGCGCAGAGCTCGAGATGCGCGCGACCGCGGTGCTGGCCAGGCGGACGTCCTTCAAGTCTGCGGCCGGCGTTGGAACGCTGGCCGGACGTCCGGCGGCCGTGGTGCTGCTCTCACCCGTGATCGATGTGTGGAAGGGCGAGATCCGGGAGGGGACGCAGTTCGTCATCATGGTGGGCAGCCGAAAGGAGTATGCTGGCGCGTTCCATCCGCTCTCCTTCTTGATTCTGCATTCGACGTTCTGCGTTCGACGTTCTACGTGCCGCACGTGTTCCAGAACCTGCCGTCCGGGGAGCACGTTGCAGTGC
>Ga0315282_10004791_pt1 | contig 23396 bp, 16 predicted proteins | sample YL17G07_20_MG_FD_203693 | JGI IMG/M metagenome (GOLD analysis project Ga0315282, IMG submission 203693) | Sediment microbial communities from Yellowstone Lake, YNP, Wyoming, USA - YL17G07_20 | ecosystem: Environmental > Aquatic > Freshwater > Lake > Sediment | place: USA: Wyoming | collected... | reverse complement strand
TAACGACTTGTGCTAATTCTCCCAAAGCCAATATTTACAAGGGTTTGAATTTCAAGGTTTTTGAATATCTTAAAATATGATGCCCATTTTCATTGGGTTTGCAGAAACAATTAGCACAAGTCATTAACTTATGAATCTCAAAAGTAGGTTGGGTTGAGGAACGAAACCCAACATAATATTATCAAAGTTGGGTCTCATGCTTCGACCCAACCTACAATCGCATTTTTTATAAGACGAATAATCAATTTGGTGAACCACTACTCGTAACAAAAGCCTACAACAAATTCATAGTTGTAGGCTTTTTTACCCAAAGTGATAATCTTTTTTTATGGATTCGTATACCATAGTTGATGCCTCTCTGATAATGCCAACTCTAACTCTCTTCCATCTCATATAATTCGGTACACTATCATATCTATCAATTATACCGATGAAGGTATACGCACACTTGCCATCTCCACATTCTGTCTCAAGAATCGCTATATCGCCACACATACGGGCAGTGCTTCCACTTTTATGATATATCTGTGTTTCTGGTAATACATCACCTGAGCGGTCTCTATTCGGCAGACCCATCAGGTCTTTTATATCATCAGCATGAGGTATGGCTTTGTTCCACATTGACCTGAGAAACCTGTTGTAATCACTTGCTGAAGCCATGTTTTTATACGTCATACCGCCGGGTGGGATATACTCTACAATTTCGGTGTGTTGAAAAATTTCAGGATAATTCTCCTGTAGTAACTCATTAACTTTATCGGGTCCGCCAACCTGTTTCATGAACCAATTAGTTGCGGTATTCCAGCTATGTTGTATCATCAATCTTAAAAAACGCTTATCCTTCTCAGTACATAGTAATTCACATTTATCCACCTTGTGAAAGAACGCCAAAGCGACAAAAGGCTTCACCATACTGGCGCACTGCATTGGAACATCCGCATTGATAGAAACAAGCGTTTCTTTACGCATGAGATCATAGGCTAACCATGCTGTTCTTTCATCGCTTTCTATCTTGCCAGAGCTATACATACTGTCAATGTATTGCTCAAGAGCATTTTGTAATTCTGGTCTACCTGCGCCCTTCTCACCATTAAAAGACGTTGGCACGTTCCTCAGTTTTTCAGCAACAATGGGTTGAGGTTTTTTCTGGATATCGTTGACCGTCTTTTCGAGTACAGTAAATCCTACTACTGATAAGAAGAGATTTCGTAGGAACTCTCTTCTAGTGATCTTAGGTTTATCAACCTGTTTTTCAATATTCGTCTTTCTTTTTGCAATTATAAGCTTTCTGCTAGAATTTGTGTGCTTTTTTATTGTAAGTTGTCCCATAGGAGCTTATAACCTCATATTCGATTTGAAGATTAAAGATTTAAGCAAGTTTACGAAAAGGTTCTAAAGTTTTTAGTTATCAGGATCATTTATTCATAAGGCTTTTCTTAATTGAAAACTGCAAAACTGCTTATTATTAATAGTTTATCAATCCTTTATTCTAATGTCAACTAAAAGATTCATTTTATATCTGCCAAAAGTCATTAGGTTTTAAAGACTGGATTCCAGCTTTCGCTGGAATGACAACTTGTTTACATCATAAAACATTGAAAAATGTCATTCCAGCGCAGGCTAGAATCCAGAAAAAGCAACTTATGATAATAAACCCAATAATTTAGGACAGATATATTCATTTTGCAATAAAAAAAATGCGAATTGACAACGTTGGGTAACACTGATATACTATCGGAATAAACAAACTTTTTCAAGTGTAAATTTACAGAAATTTTCGATTATTTATTAAATACTGGAGTTAAAATGATGTTTTTTCATAGTTTACATTTTTTATTCACCAATGCTGAATCTGCTAGTAATCAATCTGAATATAAGCCTAAAATAGCGATGTGGAAATTACGCATAGTTATTCTTGCTTTATTCTTTTTTTCTGGCGCTGTTGGACTAATTTACGAAGTCGTATGGAACCGTATGCTTACGCTTGTCTTTGGTTCTACTGTTTTTGCCGTTACTACTGTATTGACGGCATTTATGGCTGGTATGGCAATTGGTAGCTACTATCTTGGCAGATACATTGATAGACACAAGAACCCATTGAAGATATACGCCTACCTCGAAATCGGGATAGGTATATATGCAATCATTCTCCCGCTGATCCTTGCAGGAACTGATTTTATCTACGTTTTTCTCCATCGTGGGCTAAATGCTAACTTTTATCTATTCTCTATCGTCAGGTTTATACTATGTTTTATTGTGCTGGTTATTCCTACGACACTCATGGGTGGTACGTTACCGGTAATGAGCAAGGCTTTAGCCAATCGTATGAATCGAATCGGCTGGACAGTAGGAGCCTTATATTCTATTAATACCTTTGGGGCAGTTCTTGGCTGTTTCCTTGCAGGATTTGTGTTAGTTCACGCTATCGGAGTTTTGCTGACAACGTATCTTTCCGCAGGACTTAATGTAATTATTGCACTGATTGTTCTGCTGATCTTTGTCCGTAAAAACCTTTTGATCTTTGACACTAATCGGAAAGATGAAAATTTAGAGCCTTTAAATCCCCCTTTATCCCCCTTTCAAAAGGGGGAAAATTCAACTCTTCCCCTTAAAAAAGATAAAAACCCAACTCTCCCCCTTGAAAAGGGGGGAAGGGGGGATTTTGAAAACAAAGAAAAATACGAAGATATATACGAAGATATATACAATGAAGAGCAAATATTACCGAATAATGCTGGTCGTATTGCGCTTATAATATTCGGTATATCAGGATTCTGCGCATTGGCTTATGAAGTTTTATGGACAAGAGTATTGGTATTATTTCTTGGTTCTACTGGTTATGCTTTTGCAACAATGCTTTCAGCTTTTCTGTGCGGGATAGCTATCGGCAGTATATTGATGGCAAGGTTTGCTGATAAAAGAAAGGATCTTTTGACCACACTCGGTATTGTTCAGATAGTTATAGCATTATCTGCTATTTTATTAATACCAATATATGGTAAGCTGTATGATATTGGTATGACGTTCAATGGTGCTGGATGGTTAAATTTCTTTTTGAGCAGATATGCTCTGTCATTTCTGGTGATGCTTGTACCAACAATACTGATGGGCGCAACCTTTCCTCTAGTCACAAGGATATATGCTAATAGCCTTAATAAGCTTGGTGAGAGTATCGGCAATATATACTCGATTAATACATTGGGGGGCATATTCGGGTCATTCTTTGCAGGATTCGTATTTATTCCTCTGATCGGAATACAAAAAAGCGTTCTATTAATGGCTTTCTTAAACGTAGTCGCTGGTATCATAGCTATGATCTCGTGTATAACTTATTGGCGATCACGCAATAATAAACGTTCTGTTGCATCACACATAGTTTACATCGCTATCGCAGTTATTGTTATCATAATCGCCAGCTTTGTTATAGATACCGGACAACCGCTTACCAAATATACTGCGATATTCAAAGGACCTGGTGAAACTAATAAACTGTTATTCTATAAAGAGGGCATTGATACTTCTGTAACAGTTGTGGAAGATACCGATGGTATAAGGCGTATATTTGTGGACACAAATCAAGCGGCGGAGGATTCAAGGTGGGATTTGCCTTCACATAATATCATCGGACATCTGCCGATACTTTTACACCCCAATCCAAAGGAAGCACTCGTTATAGGTTTCGGAATGGGTGTTACATCATGGGCAATATCACTGCACGGTGTAAACGTTGACGCAGTTGAAATCTCTCCCGGCGTAAAAGAGGCAAACCAATTCTTTACGAAGATAAACCATAATGTTTTAAGCAATCCACTGGTAAAGCTGACTGTTGATGATGGAAGAAATTATACACTTACTACTAATAAAAAATATGATATGATCTCCACAGGCATAATACACCCTCTTGTCAGCACCAATAGCGCAAGTTTTTATACAAAGAATTTCTACGAGTTATGCAAGAAAAGAATGACTGACACTGGAATAATGTGCCAGTGGGTGCCATTACATCGCTTGCCGGAGGAGCAATTCAAGACGATAGTAAGGACATTTAAGGCGTCATTCCCGCATACAACTATGTGGTTCAAATATACCCCTGATTTCGTCATCCTTATAGGAACACCCGGTGAGTTAAGAATAGACTTTCAGGATTTCAAGCGCCGAATGGAGAAACCAGAGGTAAAAGCTGATCTTGAACTCGTTAATATGTCCGATCCTTTCGCACTACTTGATTCTTTTTGGATGGACGAAAGGACTATTGATGAATACGTTGGTTCCGGTCCAATACATACTGATGACCGTCCATTATTGGAGTTTTTCGGACCTTTGCCAGCGGTCACAACTTTTCAGAATATTGATGGTATAAGGAAGTTTCGGGCAACTGTTCTTCCTTTCCTTACAAATGCGGCGAAAACTTCACAGGAGTTTAATGAGCTTAAAAATAAAGTTCAGCAATACTTTGACGGAACACAATACGCAGTTTTAGGACAATTGTATTATGTCAAGGGTGAGTATGATAATGCACTTAAAAGACTGCTTGCCGGGTCTTACGTCAACCCTGATGACACCAACATCAAATGGTTCATAACTCACGTAGAAAAACAGATGGGTATCAGTGAAAAGGATCTTCTGGACAAGCTAAAGACGAATAGTAAGGATGTTGATACTCTTGTAAAGCTTGGAACCGTCTATCAAAATCAGAATATGCTCGATAAGGCAATCGAGACATTTAAAAAAGCTGTTGAACTTGACCCTAACTCTATGTTAGCCCACAGCAACCTCGCTTACATATACGAAGGTAAGGGGATGATTAACGAAGCCATAGCAGAATTCAAAGAACTCATACGAATACAACCCAAAATGCCTCAAATTCACGTCGGTCTCGGATTACTGTACGACAAACAAGGTATGACCGATGATGCAATAACTGAGATGAAAAAAGCGATTGATCAGGATCCTAAAGCACCAGTAGCAATGATAAATCTTGGTATCCTATATCGCAAGAAAGGCTTGTTAGATGAAGCCATAGGACAATTCAAAAAGCTGATAGAAATGCAGCCAGATGCGGCAGCATTTCACGGTTTTCTCGGTGATCTATATCGAGAGAAAGGTGATCTTACTAAGGCAGAAGAAGAGCTTAATAAGGCATTAAAGATTGACCCAAGCATGGAGCAAGAACCAAATTTCATCGCTACGCTTGCTGTTGTCTACTTCCAAAAAGGTAAGTATGACGATGCTGAACGGGAGATTAAGAAAGCCATTAACATTGATCCTAACAATGAGGGTTATCGCACATTATTAGATGATATTCAGAAAAAGAAAAAAGGGTGATGACATGAGTGAAGATATAGGACCCATTATGAGGGAATGGGATGAGGATCCTAATGCCAAAAGCATTAGAAAGATAATCGGTAATGATGGTAAAGAAAAAGTCCAGATACGTGTTGAGTTCGGTATTCTTCAAATGGAGGCTGACGGACGACCTGACGGAAAGAAATTTTATGGCAAGGAGTCTTTGCTGGAACACTATCTAACACTGCTAGATTCTTATAAGCACGATTATAATACTGACGAGGGGTTCAGACTTGATCAACATGACTGTGAAAGACTGAGTGATGAGGCAACGCAGTATTATCAAAGGTATGTAAGCTTCTTCGAGATTGGGGATTACGTGCGCGCCGAACGGGACACAGCACGAAATCTGCGTGTATTTGACCTTGTGAAGAGATATGCGGAACAGCAGGATGATGCTTTATCCCTTGAAAAATTTAGACCATACGTTATAATGATGAACAGCAGAGCGAAGGCTTTTATTTATACGAATGATAATGATTATATCGGAGCTATAAACGTTATAGAGAAAGCAATAGATAAAATTACAGATTTCTACCGAGACAACGAATTAGATGAAGATGATATTTCACGAAGTCAGGAACTTGCCATTCTTAGATCAACTCTAAAAGAGTTCCGTGATAAATGGGAAGGATAGTATTGTTTCTTTGCGATTTTTCTATTGACAATAAATAATAAATGGGCTAAAATATTAGCTGTTGGGGGATTAGCTCAGTTGGGAGAGCGATTGCATGGCATGCAATAGGTCACCAGTTCGAATCTGGTATCCTCCACCATTTTTGTACTCACCTATATACCAATTCAAAAACTACTCTAATCAACACCACCATTATGATTTTTCATGCTTGCTTTATGCTCATTTCTGTTGTATTATTTCATTATGATTAAAATTAAAGATTGAAGATTTATTAATTAGTCTATATTTTATTGGTATTACCATCACAGGAGGAGTATATTATGGAAAAGCTTTCCCAACTGCATGAGCTTATGAAACAAAAGCAACTCGACGCTGTACTTATATCGAATCAGGGAAACTTCTCGTGGTTTTCTGATGGAGGTCGTGGTCACGTTGCTATGGCTGCCGAATCCAGTGTTGGATCATTCCTCATTACATCAAGCAAAGTGTATCTCATCACTAATAATATAGAAGCACAAAGGCTAAAGGAAGAAGAATTGCCATGTCTGGATTACGAGCTAAAGGAACATCCATGGTACGATAACAGTAAGAAAGATCAGATCATGCGTGAGTTGTGCGAAGGTAAACGTATCGGGTCTGATACACCTGTTGATGGAACTACTAACATCGCTAGTGATATTGCCAAACTTAGATATACTCTCACCGATCAAGAAGTTGAACATTACAGGGAACTTGGTAAGCATTGCGGTGAAGCAATTGGTAAAGTCTGCAAGGCAATGAAACCCGGCTTAACAGAATTCGAGATTGCAGGTATAATGGCTTCTGAACTATACGGTAGGGGTGTGACGCCCGTTGTTCTGCTGATTGCTGTGGACGATAGGATAGAACGATACCGTCATCCATTGCCAACAGATAAACGTATACAAGGATATGGAATGATAGTAATATGTGGACGTAAGTATGGGTTGATCGCATCTGCAACGAGACTGTTCCATTTTGGACAATTATCAGAGGAATTAAGACGGAAACACAACGCTGTTGTTGAGGTGGATACTGTATTTATCTCTGAAAGCCGTCCGGGTGCCATGATTGGGGATATATTCTCAGCGTGCCAGAGGATGTATGCAGATAAGGGATTTCCCGGCGAGTGGCAATTCCATCATCAAGGCGGTCCTGCGGGATATGCACCGAGAGATTACGTAGCAACACCGGGCGATACAAGCAAGGTTCTGAAACAGCAGGCGTATGCGTGGAATCCATCAATCAAAGGAACAAAGTCAGAAGATACGATTATAACGACTGACAGCAAACCTGAGATCATCACTGCTACTCCACATTGGCCCATGATACCTGTTCAATATAAAGGCGAAACGTGGGAACGACCTGATATTCTAGTGATATAGTCAAATAAAATGGGTTGGATCGAGGAACGAGACCCAAAATAATATCTATCAAAATCGTAGGGGGATGAAAAATGGTCTCTGAGCAAATCCTTGCAGAGGTTACAAAACGTCTGGTGGATGGTTTTCATCCAGATCGGATAATTCTTTTTGGTTCTCAGGCACGTGGTACAGCAAATGAACACAGTGACGTTGATATTTTAGTTATATGTTCCGTTAAAGATAACCGTCGTACATTAACAGTAGATATGTATAGAGCATTGAAAGGACTAGGTATTGCTAAAGACATTGTTGTAATTACACCAGAAGAATTTGAACGTGACCGTAAAATTCCCGGTGCTGTAGCACGACCAGCTTGGCTGGAAGGAAAAATCCTTTATGAGTATAACTGATGATATTCTTGAAACAGTAAGGGAATGGATTTCCTATGCTGAAGAGATAACAACGTATGCAACTATCGTACGTTATCCAAGAAAAGAGGAAAAAGTGACTGAAGAAAAAGCATATCGAGCAGTTCAGATTGCAAGAAATGTAAAGGAAACAGTACGAACAGCACTAATTCAAAAGGGAATGAAGATTTAGAGTTAGAAATACCTCTATAAAATATATGAAAACATCTATATCATGTCTGCTAATTCTGTTGATAACCGTTTTATATTCCCTAAACGCATATTCAGATGATAGTATCCAACTGACTCAGGACGGTAACACAGAATATAGAATCATGCTCAGTCCGAACGCTTCACCGACAGAAACATTCGCCGCTCAGGAATTGCAGGGGTATGTGATGCAGATCTCCGGGGCGTTTCCACCATTAGCAGGACCGGATGAACCACTTCTGGGAAAACGCATATTTATCGGTAAAAGTATTCTCACAAAGCTTAGAATAAATATTGATGAAAAGGCACTTGGTTTAGATGGGTTTGTAATTAAAACAGATGGTGACAGAATTTTCATCGCTGGTGCTACTCCAAGAGGCACTTTATATGGTGTATATGCCTTCATTGAAAGCATCGGTTGTAGATGGCTTGCACCTGGTGTAAATGGTGAGGTTATCCCACAGATTCAATCCATATCAATTCCGCAACTAAATATTATGGAACGTCCTCGTATGAGTTATAGGGGATTTAAAAGCTCATTTCTTACCACCTACACAAACACGGAATGGATTGATTGGATGGCAAAGAACAGGCTTAATCTCCTGATGATTGACGATACTATGTATAACGATTTGAAAAATACTGTTGGAGGAGAGCTAGAAATACGAGTGATAGAGGTAGGAGTTCGCTTTGAAATTCCAGAATTTGATAATGAGAAAAAACCTGCCGATGACGTTTCTCAAGGATCAATAACTAAAAAGCTGACAGATTTCATAAACATTAATCCAGAGGTTAGTATTATAGAGATTCACGCCAAGAAGGCATCAGATAATCCTGAAAGCAATTCGACAAAACTGGAATCTCTGATTAAGATCGTCGAAATTATACACGACAGTCACCCTGAAAAGATTATCTCTATACAAGTTGATTGTAGTTTGGTAAAAACTTCAGGAAAGGGTAACAATAAAGGTGATTATGTATTCTCTTTTGAACCGGTATCAAGATGCTATCGTCATTCTCTCGGTGACAAAGAATGTAAGATCAATGATAAACAAAGAATCTGCATAGGAACACTTCTGAAATCAAGTAAGAAAATGAGCTTATATGAGCATTATATGGCTTCTTATGAGCAAAATTCCTTGCCGTTTCCCATACTTCAAACTATATCTTCTGACTTTAAGTATCTATCCAGCATTGAAGAATTTGACGGCGCCGTTTCTCAATGCGAATCAAGCAACTTTGGCACCTACGGTTTAAATTACTACGTTTTTGCTAGAATGTCGTGGAATCCCAAATATGATCTTAGCATTATTGTTGATGACTACTGTAATAAATACTACGATAAAGCATCTGAAAATATAAAAAGGTTTTACTCTATTTTTGAGGATGCTATGGCAAAGATGGATCATTTCTCCTACATTGACCCTCCTGAACTAATAGTACAGATTTTTGATGAGGCTATGCTTAAAGAATTACAGAATCAACTTGATATTGCAAAATCCCTTACCAGCGATGTTATCATATTCGAGAGAATCAGAAAATTGCAATTGTCTCTTGACTATACGACACTTTTGTGGAATACAGTATATCACTACCTTAAAGGGATCGAACTACAGGAAGCAGGGAATAAAGAAGCGAGAGATCATTACCAGATCGCATACGAAAATGGCGATAAGCTCGTGAAATTCTTGTATCGAAACCTGGAAGAAAATGTTTTTATTGTAACCGAAAGCTTTGTTTTTGATTACCTTGAACCCATAATTAGCGATGCTCATGAGCGTTTGGATTCTCCTGGATCATGAAACTATGTCTTATCTTATCATTATTAGTTTTGTTATATCAGGCAAGTATTGGACTGTCGGATGATGTTCTCACACTTGCTGACAGTTTATCAATGCAAGGCAGGCATGACGAAGCGATAACAGAATATAAGAGATTTATCTTCTTCAATCCAGATTATGCCGACAACGCTCAAGTGTTCTACAAGATGGGGTTAGTTTATCGTGCAGAACGTGACTGGCACAATGCCATTAACGCCATAGAAACGTCAATAGATTTATCACAAGACCCAAAAAATGCAAACGAAAGAAGATTATCACTCGCCACAACCCTGATAGCCAGTAAAAATTACAGTCTTGCTAGGCTGGAATTAGTAAGGATACTCGATTCTACAAATGATAACTTATTATTCCGCAGAGCATTATATTTCAGTGGTATCATATCCATTTATACTTTTGATTGGGATTCAGTATCAAAAAACTTCGGCGATTTTTATTCTAACAATGAAAAAGTGAAAGAACTAAACTCAACTTTACATAGAACAAAAGAGTCATATAAATCAACGACAATTGCAAAGATACTGTCAACGATAATCCCGGGTGCTGGTCAGGTTTATACTGGTAACTGGCGTGATGGTCTGAACGCATTTGTATTAAATGGTGTATTTATTGGTTTTATCGCTAATTCTGCCTATAAAAAGGATTATAAAGATGCTCTACTCATAACTTTTCTGCTATCATATAGGTATTATACAGGGAACATATATCGTGCTGAGAAGGATGTAGAGAAACACAATGAGGCAGTTGACCGCAGAATTGCTAAAGAAGTGTTGAGGATCGTTTCTTCTGACGAACCTTAACGGATAATACCAATTTCTAAAAATTATAGTGCAATAATTTTTTGATAACCACAAAGACACAAAGGGGAAAGCCAATGGATGTTACAAATGAACTATTATTAGAAGTCTCAACAAAAAGCGGAGCCGATCTATTCGGGGTTGCAGATGCTAATGATTTTTCCAGCTATGTTGACAAGCATAACCCGTTTTTCTATGTTGATAATGCTAAAAGCGTTATTGTCATCGGTTATCATATTAATGATCCAATATTAGCCGTAGGGATACCATCAATTGATGGAAAGCCATATTGTTCTTTTATAAATGAGATATTGGGTAATATCGCCCTAGGGATAATATCCATTCTCCTTAAAGAGGGAAAAAGAACAGTATTGAGTCCATATAATGGGATATTTGCTAAGGATGCGGCAGTTTTAGCAGGTTTGGGAACGATTGGCAAGAATAACCTTCTGCTGACTAAGCAATTTGGTCCTCGTGTGAGATTAAGAACCATAATTACAGAAGCTGAACTTTCTGTGAATGCTCATTCGCAAGAATCTTTTTGCGAGGATTGCCCACGCCTTTGCTGGTCAGCATGTCATGCGGATGCGTTTGCTACTGGCAGTTTTAACAGAGATGCTTGCATTAAGTATTCCGAAGAGCATATCATAAAGCTGAGTGACAATTCCAGCTTAGGTTGCAGGGAGTGTGAGTTAGCTTGCCCAAAATGAAACGTGTTTCCAATGTCATAAAAAAAGAATGGGAAGTTATATTTACAAGCGTAAATAATGCTCTCTTTGTCACGCTTCTTCCTCTCCTGATAGTAATTCAATTGCTGGCAGTGATCTATTTAGCGGGAAGGTTTATTGGTGAGAATTCGCTAAATGACATAATGGCAAACGCTATGATACAAAAAGCGATTGCTAACATGGAGAATACGTTATCAATAGGAACTGTTTCCATCACTTCCACTATAAAGCTTCAGCTACTTATTTTGAGCCAATTTCCATTTTACCTGCTTCTTATACCTACGATGGTAGCTATGAATTCTGCCGCTTTCAGTATTATAGAGGAGAAACAGACAAAAACACTTGAGCCGTTACTTGCTACACCTGTTAGAACGTGGGAATTGCTGATGGGTAAAACGCTTTCTGGTGCAATCCCTGCCATTATCGTTACATGGTTTTATGCAGGTGTTTCTATTATAGGGGCAAAACTGATACTGCAAGATGGAATAGCCTTATCCTATCTGATAAAAGGTAAACTTGCATATATCTGGATTCTATCTTTGTTGCTTATGGTTCCTGTTATCAGCCTATTAAGTTTTTTGTTAGGTGTTATTTCTTCGTCAAGAGCAAGTGATGCAAAGAGCGCGCAGAATGTTGCACTACTAATAATTTTTCCTGTTTTTGCTTTGGTAGGAGTTCAGGTTAGCGGTCTTGTGATGTTTACACCGTTCTTGCTTTTTCTTTTAACTATTGTGGCAGGTATGATAGATATATTTGTTTTACACTTGGCGGTTAAGCTTTTTCAGCGAGAGACAATACTTGTTCGATGGAAATAAATTGTCATAAAAAGGTGGGCTGGGTTACTGAAAAACTCGTAATAGTGTAGAAGAATGGTTGAGAAAAAAGTCCGATTCTGATATGCTATCACTGTATATATATGTCAATCCATGACTAAATCCCTGATTCACAAAAGGAGAAAAGAAATGCCTGCAAAAAAGATAGTTTTTCTCGGTGGCGGAAGTGCTTTTTTTAAGACAGTTATTGAAGAATTTGCTATTGCTGAGGAAATGAGCGGAAGTGAGATCACTCTTTACGATACCTTACCGCAAAATATGGAGTTGATGGGAAAATACGGTCAAAAAGTATTTCAAAAAGCCGGTATAAACCTTAATATCTCATGGACGACTGATATAGCTAAAGCTGTTGACGGCGCAGATTTTGCTGTATCATCAATAGGCGTGTCAGGACCAGACCGCAGGTTTCACGAATTGGATATAACTATCCCTGCCAATTACGGCGTATATCAGACGACAGGCGATACAACAGGTCCCGGCGGGCTTTTCGCCGGATTCAGGAGCATACCCATATTCTTAAATATATGCCATGAGATGGAAAAACGCTGTCCCGAAGTGATTTTCCTGAATCATAGTAATCCAATGAACATGATATGCAGGGCAATGATTAAACACACAGGCATAAAGAAAGTTGTAGGTTTATGTCATGGCGCACAGGGAACGATAAGCTACCTCGCAAGTGTTCTCGGGATCCCCGCCGATGAATTGGATATACTAACAGTCGGACTGAATCATCTGCTATGGGTTACAAGGCTCAAACATAACGGCAAAGACCTTTATCCTTTGCTTAAAGAGAAGCTATCCGCTACTGAACCGCCAGAGGGATATAGATTCTGTAAAAAGCTATTTGACATCTACGGATATTATCCCGTCAATGCTGACAGGCATATAATCGAGTTTTATCCGTATCTTCTTCAAGCCAAAGACCCGGAGAACCTTCCCTATGGATTGAGATTGCGAACAAAGATGATCGAGGAAAGCAGAAGAAGCAGAGACGATACGTGGGTTAGGATGTCCAAGCAAATAAACGGCGAAGAACCAATAAATATCCCTAAAACAGTATCAATATCACCGGAAGCTATGGCGCACATGATAACTCTCATGTCTCTAAATCGCCATGAGACCCAGATAGTCAATATACCAAACAATGGAAGTGTTCCCAACCTACCAGATTATGCAATAGTTGAGGTTCAGGGCGTAACAGATAGTCAAGGTTTTAGAGGTCTGTATATGGGTGAGATACCTTTACCAGTGGCAGGGATACTACAAGCGAGAGTTTTACAGCAGGAATTGGCAGTTGATGCAGGCGTTTACGGTGATCGCAGGCTTGCGCTTCAGGCACTTTTGAATGATGAGTTTATCATATCAATTGAGGATGCTGAAAAGATGTTAGATGAGCTTCTATATGCACATGCTGATTCTTTGCCTCAATTCAAGCTATAACTGATGGATTAACCTGCCTATAATTTACGAGGCTTGCAGTCATTCACCTTTCGGTTGACCATTTTTGTGTAGCCTGATGTGCTTTTTCGGTGTCCATCTTCACCATTAAGTATTCATCATTTCCCTCTGCTCCCCACATCAGCGTTTCCAATGATGCAGTTGAGGTAAGGTTTCGGATGATAGGCTATCCGTGTTGGAATCTAACCAACGTTCCATCAGAACTTGCTAAAGCGCACACAATTAAGTGTACACTACCAGAAAAATGCGTTCTCTTGGCAAATTAGACTAAACTTAGAGGCACGTTGCAACGTGCCTTTAAGCACCATTATTGAAGTACTAGGAAATACTAGAATTCGGCTAGTTCTGAATCATCCAAAGGTATCTGTTTGGTTGCCTTTGCTGTAAATCCTGTGTTGCCCGCAATTTTCTTTTTTTCCTTTTTTATTAGCGTGTTGATAGGATCTGACATCAATGATGTAACATGATTTTGTCTAAACTCAGTTTTGGCATGACCATTACCATTTAGCCTAAATTTTGATACCATGCCTCTGAGTTCTGATACTTGCGCACTCAATTCCTGTGCAGCACTCGCTGATTCTTCTGAGTTTGCGGCACTTGATTGAGTCAGCTTATCCATATCTGCTACTGCTGTGTTGATCTGACTGATGCCCTGTGACTGTTCTGTGCTTGCCGCTGAGATCTCTGCTATCAGATCGTTCACTTTGTTTATGCTCTGTGTGATCTCTCCGAATGTCTTGACAACCTCCTCGGATATCTTAACACCATTGTTTGAGTTTTCTGTTGCCTGCTGGATTAGATCAGAAGTATTCTTTGCGGCACTTGCGCTTCGTTGAGCAAGGTTGCGAACTTCTTCTGCAACAACTGCGAATCCCTTTCCAGCCTCACCGGCTCTTGCCGCTTCTACTGCGGCATTCAAGGCAAGCAGGTTAGTCTGGAATGCTATCTCATCTATTGTCTTGATTATCTTGGCAGTCTCATCAGAAGACGTCTTGATTTTATCAATAGCCTGAGTCATCTGTTCCATAGCTCTATTGCCGGTTTTAGCTGATCCGCTTGCTTCTTGAGATAGGTTCTTCGCCTGACTGGAGTTGTCAGCGTTCTGTTTTGCCATTGACGATAATTCTTCAAGGCTACTAGATATTTCTTCCAGAGAGCTTGCTTGCTCAGAGGACGCTTCAGCAAGACTTTGACTGCCTGATGCTATCTGTCCGCTAGCCGAAGAAATCTGACTAACAGAGATATTTACCTGTGATAGAGCATTTTCAAGAGAATCCATCAGGGCATTAATACTGCTTTTCAGTTCTGCCAGTTGCCCATTGTAATCACCTTTTATTCGAACAGTCATATCTCCTTCAGCGCCTTGAGCCAGCACAGAACCAGCCTCGTTGATTGGTTTAATGACTGCATCCAGTGTATCATTTACGCCTTCAACTATCTTTTGGAAGTCTCCATGGTGTTTGGATGCGTCTGCTCTTGTGTCAAGTTTGCCCTCAACTGCGGCTTTTGATAGCACATTGGCATCTGCAACAAGCAGATTGACTGCGTCTATGCACTGGTTAAGATTGTTTTTTATCTCGTTGAAATCACCTTTGTAGGTATCAGTTATCTTAGTCGGTATGTCACCCTTGCTGATCCTGTCAACATATTCAGCGGCAACGTTCAGCGGACCGATGACTGAATCCAGTGTCTCGTTGACACCTTCCACTATCTTCCTGAAATCACCACTATGTTTTGATGCGTCTGCTCTGGTATCCAACTTACCTTCCACAGCCGCTTTTGACAGCACATTAGCATCTGCAACTAGCAGATTGACTGCATCTATGCACTGATTGAGGTTATTCTTTATCTCATTGAAATCACCTTTGTAGGTATCAGTTATCTTGGTCGGTACGTCACCCTTGCTGATCCTGTCTATGTATTCAGCCGCCACGTTTAATGGACCGATGACTGCATCCAATGTATCATTGACTCCCTGAACGATCTCACGATATCCTCCCTGGAACTTTTGAACATCACCTCTAGTATCAAGCTTGCCATCAACAGCCGCTTTTGATAGTGTGTTGGCTTCTGTAACTAAATCCTTCAGCGTATTAGTTACCTGAATGAAGCTCTTTGACAGGACATCCTTATCTGATTTTGATTTCACTTCCACAGTCAGATCACCCATACTGACTGACTGTGCTGCACCTGCGATGCCTTTGATATAATCAACCATCTGGCGGAAGGAGTTGGCAAGGATACCGATCTCATCACCTGATTTATGGTCAATGTTCTGCTCAACATCACCAACTGCTATCTTGTTTGCCACATCAACCATTTTGAATACAGGTTTTGTGATGGAAAAGGTCAATAATATCCCCAATATCAAAGCGATTATGAAGCCGAAAATGCTAGATACAATCATTACCATTATGCTACTGCTTGCCGCTGCTTTACCATCATCGTTAACCATTGTTACTGCTTTATCTATCAAGCCCATTGCCTTATCGTAGTTCTTGTCAGATTCACCTAAAGATAAAGCATAAGCCTCATTAAGTTTATCGCTGTTGGCAAATGCCAAAACTTGCTCGTGGCTTTTTTTCCAGTAATCAAAAGCAGTGGTGAATTGTTTCCATATAGCAGCATCTTTTTTTGACTGAGATAAAGACTCGTATACTTTCCATCCATCTTCTAGCGAATTCCATCTATCTTCTATAATTTTAGCCTGCTCTTGCCGTTTTTCTTGAGCTAATCCTGGAATCAATAATGTTCGCTCTGCACCTTGGATATCGGACATAGCAGCATTTATATTTCCAAGTGCATCAATGCTTGGTAAATTATCATTACCTATCTTCCTAAGATTTACAAGCCCGATCATGCCAACAACAACAGTGATTATAGCTACTATGACGAACCCCCCAATCAGCTTGGGACCTAACTTAACCTTACTTAGCATCTCCTATCTCCTTTTGTGCGGTAAAATCCTCTATCCTGTTTATATTCAACCATTTTATGAATTCATTAAAACATCATTACACTTTTTTTGGCTTCCTACTTCTGTCATCTTTTATAAGTATCAGTATACCCCCCTTTACTTAATTTTTTTTGGACTAGACTTTGACATTCAAAACCTTATATTAATTGCATGACAACAAAATGGATTTCTCTGATTAACTATCAACTATTGTTATCGGTATTTTTTTTGAAAACTTTAGCATTTTCTTTTGACTTATACCAAAACTGAGATTCTTCACAGCTTGACATATCTGTTAGCTTCTGTTATCCTTATCTTCTGTATTTCAACTTGATGTTTCAATAAAAAAAGGAAAAAATATGGACGAGAAACGAACATACCTTGACCCAAATGCGCTCTCAAGACTTGCTAGTATGGAAATTGCCGCCCGACTTGTAGTAGAAGGATTCATCTCTGGTATGCACAAAAGCCCTTATCAAGGATTCAGCGTTGAATTCGTCGAACACAGGCAATACATGCAGGGAGATGAGATAAGATACATTGACTGGAAGGTATATGGTAAATCCGATAGATACTATATAAAGAAATATGAAGAAGAGACAAACCTGAGAAGCTATCTAGTGCTTGATACAAGCGGGTCAATGGGTTTTAAGAGCGATAAGTCATCGAATAGCATAACTAAGCTCGAGTATGGATGCTATCTTGCCGCTTCATTGACTTATTTGATGTTGAAACAACGTGATTCGGTTGGTCTGGTGACATTCGACGACAGATTGAAAACATATATTCCTCCACGAAATGGTCCGTCACACCTACATGTTATTATGTCTGAATTGGAGAAATCCGCACCCGGCAAAGAGACTAACATCAGCACTACGTTTCACGAGTTAGCACAGAGGATCGTAAGACGTGGACTGGTCATAATTATCTCAGACCTTCTTGATAATCCAGAGCAGGTACTCAGATCGCTAAAACAATTTAGACACAAAAAACACGAAGTTATCGTATTTCACATCCTTGATCCTGCTGAATTAACGTTTCCCTTTGATGGCTCAATAATGTTTAAGGATATGGAAACACAAAGGCAACTTTCTGTTGAAGCCGATCTTCTTAAAGCAGAATACCTGCGAAAGATGAAGCAACTCATAAACGAATATAAAAGCGGATGTCACGTTAGCTCGATAGATTACGTACAAATGGATACATCTGTACCCTTTGACTATGCTCTCTCCGTTTATCTTTCCAAAAGGAATAAATGAAACTAACTCCTTCAACTAAGAAATAAAAATGAATCTTATCAACCCATTTCTACTTATAGGTATAATAGCTGCTGGTATCCCTTTGCTCATACATTTATGGAGTAGAAGGCAAACCAAGATCATAGACTTCAGCAGTATAAAATTTCTTGTATCGCTAAATCTCAAGAAAGTCAGAAGGTTAAGATTACAACAAATCCTGATATTGATCTTGAGGATGCTAATAGTCGTATTGATAGTGCTAGGACTTGCCCGACCGGTGCTTAATAGTAAATTAGTCATGGCGACTGGCGGTAGAGCAAAGAAAAGCATCGTCATCGTGCTTGATAATTCATACAGCATGGGTTATTCGGGTCTGCAAGGTACGAGATTCGACATTGCAAAGGATACGTCTCTCCGAATTCTTGATTCTCTGCGCATTGGCGATAACGCTTCCCTTATACTCATGTCAGATATTCCTGACGTAGTTTTTAAGCATCTAACCTCTGACGTCCAGCAGATTAAAGATAATGTCAAAAACATACGAATATCACATAGAGGAACTTCTGTTCAGTCATCAATGCTTGAAGCTTATACATTGCTAAAAGAATCAAAGAATCCACAGAAACAGATATATTTGCTCAGTGATCTTGGTGAAAACGGTTGGAAGGATTGGAAATCAGAGCAGACAATGCCAGATGATATTATAACTTCAGTTATAAGAATTGGCGAAGAAAATGCCGATAATAGAGCCATTGAGAATATTATCCTGTCAAGTGAGTTTGCAGGTACAGGCGTACCGATCCAGATCACAGCGAAACTCAAAAGCACAATTACAGGACAGGCGATAGCTGAATTAATTATTGATGGTGAAAACAAAGGCCAGGCAAGTGTAACTGGAAACACAGTATCTTTCACTCACATTTTTCAGAAACCCGGAACTTACACAGGCGAAATACGCTTAACCTCTGATAGACTCCCTCTGGACGATACAAGATACTTTGCAATTGGCGTTCTCGGGCAGATTAAAGTTCTATCTGTTGGGGATTACAAATCTTACGTCAACTTGGCGTTGAATCCCACTGAATCATCCGATACATCCGCTTTTATAATGCCCGTCAATGCTTCTACTGATGAATTAAATTCAGCGTCGCTTGATAAGTATAGTGTTGTTATGCTCGTAGATGTGCCTAGACTGTCAGATAGTGCTGTTCGGAATCTAAGAGAGTTTTATCTCAATGGTGGTGACATCGTTGTCTTTGTCGGGAAATCGGCTGATCGTGATTGGTATAACAATAATCTTAGCTTTCTGCCTGCTTCATTGGGTAACAGGACAAATCTCGTTCCGCCGAGTAACGGAAGAACAGAATTCACCCCGAAATTTTTGAGAATATCCAGATGGGATTCTAATCATCCCATATTTAGTGTATTTCGTGATGAGGGTGTAGCTAATACTTTACGGACACCAGAGATTTATTCTGCGTTTTCCATTACTCCTAAGTCAGGTTCAAAGGTAATATCCAGCTTTGACAAAAACATCCCCGCTATAATTGAGACTGGATCATCAAAAGAAAAGACTGGTAATGTAATAGTATTTAACTTTTCACCGGATCCACAGGTCTCTGACGTTGCACTTAGACCGATGTTTTTGCCACTTATGCAGCAGACAGTGCTGTATCTAATTACAAGTGGTCATAATAATGAGAAGAATCTGCTGGTCGGAGATATATACTCGCAAAACGTATATGGAAAAGTTGATTCTGCGCCAACGATAACCGATCCAGAAAACAACAGAACATTGGCAACTTTAACTGAATCAAATCAGGCGGGTATCAGGAAGATTGGCTTTGATTCTACACAGCGCGCAGGTATATATAAAATAGAGTTTAAGTCAGGCGGAACTACACAACATGATTACTTTGCAGTAAATTTAAACACTTTGGGCGAATCTGATCTCGAATCTGCAAAGGAAGATGATATTATCTCTAAACTTGGTTCTAAAGCACGGTTTGTATCTATAAATGAGTCCTTTGATAAAACTATCGAATCCGAATCTAAAACCAGCGACATATCATCAAGGCTTTTGCTAATTGCAGTTTTGCTTATGTTACTCGAAATACCTCTGGCAAATCGCTACAAAATAAAGGAACAGCGGGAGGATTGATCCACGAATAACGCTAATAAACGCTAATTCAAGAAAATATTCGTGAAGATTAGCGAAATTAGCGGATAAAATCTAATGAATAACATACAGCTTTCACAATCGTTTCCAATATGGGTAGCAGTAATCATTCTGATTATATCTTTTGCTATCGTTATATTTTCTTACTATCGCACAGATAAGCCGTTAAACAGGCGTTCCAGATATATCCTGATAGCTCTGAGAATCCTTGCGATAGGGGTGATATTATTCTGTCTGCTTGATCCGACGGTCGTCATGAAAGAAGAAACCATTAGAAAGTCCAATGTTCTGGTTTTAGTGGACGACTCGCAGAGTATGTCACTGGCAGATTCTGGAGAAAAGACAACAAGAATTGATGACGTAAAGAATGTACTCACATCTAAAGACGGGTTAAAATCTATTATTGAAAGCCTTGATGAACACTTCAACACGCAACTATACCAGTTCAGTTCAGAAGTTACACCCGTCAAAGAGCTATCATCACTAAAAGCACAAGGAAATTTGACGGATATAGGTAAAGCTATCACAAAGACCGTTGACGATTGGAAAGGTCAGCCAGTTGCAGGGATCGTCCTGATAACTGATGGAGGTCACAATTCTGGTGAGGACCCTATTCGATCTGCACAAAAAGCAAGCGTTCCCATCTATACTATTGGAGTTGGACAGACTAAGTTACCTCGTGACATCAGCGTATCGAGAGTTGAGGTTAGTCCTGTCGCCTATATGGATCATGCTTTGCCTGTAAGAGTAGCTATAAGCAGTAATGGATACGATGGTCGGGAGGTACGTATCAAACTTAATCAGTCAGATAACTTTGGTTCGTTGAAAGATTCCACATCTCTAAAACTTGATAGCAGACTAGGTGAACAAATAGTCAATCTTCAGACAAAACCTCAACAGGAAGGAACGATCAAATATACTGTTTCCGTCTCATCAGCGCCGGATGAGCTTACTCAGCAGAATAATACTTATGCTTTCTTTGTAAAGGTAGTAAAGACAAAATTAAAGGTTCTATATATCGAAGGCAATCCACGATGGGAATTTACTTTTCTCAACAGAGCATTTCAAAAAGACCCAAACGTAGAGGTAAACTATCTCATTGCTACAAAACAAGGCGGCTACTATCCACAGTTTCCACCCAAAACTTTTCCTAATACAAAAAACGATTTTTCATCCTATGACGTTATGATTCTAGGGAATATAAGTCCAAGCTTCTTCAAAAATGAGCAGTTAAGCATGATCAAAGATTTCGTTGAAAATAGAGGTGGTTCTACCATATTTCTTGGAGGAGAAAAATCTTATGGTGATGGCGGATTTGGTGAAAGTATGCTCAGAGATATACTGCCGATAGATATTGGTCAGAATGGTGCAAGGGAAATCAAAGCACAATTCAATCCTGTATTAACGCAACAGGGAATGACCCATCCCATAACCAGACTGAGCGATGATCCTCAAGAGAATACAGCAATATGGCGTGACCTACCACCGATTAGTAGATTTTATTCTGGTATTGGTATAAAGTCTGGTGCGACCGTTCTTGCAGAGAATCAGCAGGAGAAAAGACCATTTATCGCATTTCAGAGATACGGCAAGGGTATGGTGCTTATGATCGCAGGCGATGACCTGTGGCAATGGGCATTTGGCGCGTATCCATTCGGCGGGGACGATTCATACTATCGCAAGTTCTGGTCTGGTACTATTCGCTGGCTTGCATCTGTTCGCACACAGGCAGATCAAGTAAGTGTGACAACCAGAAAGCAGACGTACAGCAGGGATGAAAAAGTGCGTGTTACAGCTTACGTTTATAACGAGAATTATGATCCTGTAAACGATGCGCAGATAAAGGCGCAAGTGCAGACTCCAGCGAAGACGACCCGTGATTTGATATTTACACTCGAAGAAAATGGAAGGTACACAACCGAGTTTAGTCCAACTATGGATGGTAGCTACAAAATTGACGTTGAAGCGCAGCGCAATGGAAATCTGATCGGAAAAAATTCAACGGAATTTATTGTGCAGACCGCAACATTGGAATTCCTGAATACACAGCTTAATGAACCATTACTCAAAGAAATAGCGGATATATCAGGCGGGTCGTATTATAAAATAAACGGTATTTCTGAAATTCCTTCATCTATAAAAGAAACAAAAGATACCGTTGTTTCAACACGAGAACGTTCTATATGGGATAATGCCTTTGTGCTGATCGCTGTCATTGCATTACTGACGACAGAATGGTTGATACGCAAACGAAAAGGATTGGTATGATGAATACTATTAATATACATACCCCCCCGGACCCCTCTCAAGAGGGGAGTTCTATGATTATTCCCCTTTCACTATCGCTAATTATTCCCCCTTTACTAAAGGGGGGAAGGGGGGATTTAAAAGCCATTCTCAGAAATTGTATTCACCTTATTATATGTTGCCTTTTTATCGCTATATCTGCAATACCGTCTCAAGCGCAAGATGATAAAATCACCATTGCAAGACTGAAATACGGCGGTGGCGGAGATTGGTACGTTGGACAAACACAGATTATAAACCTGTTAAAAGGACTTCGTGAGAGAACCAATGTTGATTCTGCTACTAAACAGGAAGTCGTTCAATTGACTGACAAAAGGCTCTATTCTTACCCATTCATATACATGACAGGTCACGGTAACGTCTCATTCACAGAGGACGAAGTAAAAGCTTTACGACTTTATCTAACACGGGGTGGATTCCTATGGGCTAATGACGATTATGGTATGGATAAGAGTTTTCGCAGAGAGATGAAAAGGGTATTTCCAGAAAAAGATTTAGTCGAAGTTCCGTTTGATCACAAACTTTATCACAGCTACTATGACCTTCCAAATGGACTACCAAAAATCCATGAGCATGACAACAAACCGCCTAAAGGATATGCCATATTCTATGAGGGACGAATGGTTGTTTTTTACGATTACGAAAGCGACATCGGTGATGGTCTGGAAGATGCGCAAGTGTATAACGATCCTCCAGAAAAACGTGAACAGGCTTTGCGAATGGCGATCAATTTAGTGATCTACGTGTTGACGAATTAAATTCAGACTATTTTTTTCCTAATCTATCCTCAAGAATTAGTTTTATACCTTTTTGCAGTTAGAAATGAGACTCATTCTTTTTGTCATTCTGAACGAAGTGAAGAATCTTTTTTAGCTTGAAACTTGAGATTCTTCATTCCGCTTCGCTTCATTCAGAATGACATTTTAAGTCTCATTTCAAACTAAAAGAGGTATTAACCTTTGGTGCTAGTTTAAAAAAGTCATGAAATCATGTAAACTTATGTTAGTAACTTTCAACCATTAACATAAGGAGATGATCCCATGACCAATACAATAGATTTTATCACAGAACTGTTTT
>Ga0315282_10004790_pt1 | contig 23403 bp, 21 predicted proteins | sample YL17G07_20_MG_FD_203693 | JGI IMG/M metagenome (GOLD analysis project Ga0315282, IMG submission 203693) | Sediment microbial communities from Yellowstone Lake, YNP, Wyoming, USA - YL17G07_20 | ecosystem: Environmental > Aquatic > Freshwater > Lake > Sediment | place: USA: Wyoming | collected... | reverse complement strand
CCCACAATGCCTTGAGGCTGGACGCGTTGATCCGTTCGATGATCCGCGCGGCGTTTGTGCCCGAGTTTCCCCAGCACGAACGGACATTTTCGAGCACGAGCGTGGTCCCCCTCTTCGCGGCACGCTCCGCCGCGCACCCAAGCCCCTCGGCGATGAGGTCGAGCGTCGTCTCGTCGATCGGCCCGCCGTTCGGAAGGCGGGGAGTGGGGTTGCCGAGGCCGATCATGCCGGCCTTGCGGAAGCTGAAGGTCCGGACGAACGGCACTCCTCCGCCGCCCGGTCCCCGAAAGCGCGTCGTCAGCTCAAGGGCACGGTCGAGGATGCGCAGGTGCTCCTGAAACTCCTCATGACCTTTGAACTCGGAGGCGTTCATCGGCAGGTAGACCGGCTTGAAGAGCGACGGACAGACGGCGAGCACCGGAAGCCCGGCGTCGTCGAAGATCCGCGCCGCCCGGTCCACCTCATCTTCGGACAGTTGGTGCACCTGCCTGTTCCAGAGCGAGTTCACCTCGACGGAAGTAAGGCCGAGACGCCGTGCTTCGCGGGCGGCTATCTGCGGATCAGGGCTGATCTCGTCGCTCACGACGCCGATCGTGAACGGCAAGCCGTCAGGAAGCTGCACATCGGTCTCCGTCGTTGGACGCGGGTCTCGCTGGCGTACAGCCGGACGCACACATACGTATGAATGTAGGTCCGCAGGGGCCAGGACACAATTCGGGGACGGCTGGTGTACGGTTCGGCTCTTCTCCGAGGCGTGAGAGGGGCGCTATGTTATACGGTCGACCGGGGGACGTCTCTCCGGTGACGCGCCGCACTGACCGGCGCGCTGTTGGACGGGTATGGATCCGAGCACACCCAGATACGCTATGCGGAACGGCTCCGGAACTACGTTCGGTCGTTGCGACGTGCTCGTCGTCGGAGGGGGACACGCCGGGATTGAGGCGGCGATGGCCGCTTCGAGGCTCGGCGTAGGCGTCGTCCTGATGACGATGGACCCGGCGAAGATCGGCGAGATGTCGTGCAACCCGGCCATCGGTGGGACGGCCAAGGGGCACGTCGTCCGGGAGATCGACGCGCTCGGCGGGGTGATGGCGAAGCTCATTGACGCGACGGGCATCCAGTTCAAGATGCTCAACCGGTCGAAAGGCCCGGCCATGTGGTCGCCTCGCGCACAGGCCGATCGTGCGCTCTACCGCGATAGGGCGCGGAAGCTGGTTGAGTCCGACCCGAACGTCACCGTCGTCTCCGATACTGCCGCGCGACTCGTCGTCGAACATGGCAGGATCGTGGGCCTTGTCGGGGTTTCCGGGAGGCAGTACGTCGCGCCGACCGTCGTAGTGTGCTCCGGCACGTTCCTTCGGGGACTCATGCACACGGGTCTCACTTCGACGGTCGGTGGACGGGCGGACGAACCGGCGGCGGTCGAACTCTCCGATGGTCTTTCCGCGCTCGGCCTCAAGCTCGGACGCCTCAAGACCGGCACGCCGGCCCGCCTGGACGGAGCGACCATTGACTACTCGGTGATGAACGCTCAGCCGGGGGATGAGCCGCCGCCGCTCTTTTCGTTCTCCGCACCGCCGCGAGAGCTTGAGCAGGTTCGGTGCTGGCTCACGCACACGACGGAGCGCACCCACGAGATCATCCGGGGCGGACTCGACCGCTCGCCGCTCTACACCGGGCGCATCAAGGGGATCGGGCCGCGGTACTGCCCCTCCATCGAGGACAAGGTGGTCAGGTTCCCCGATCGTGACCACCATCAGATCTTCATCGAGCCGGAGGGACTGAACACGAGCGAGGTGTACGTCAACGGGTTCTCCAGCAGCCTTCCGGCGGAGGTCCAGCTCGCAGCACTCCGGACGATCCCGGGCATGGAAGAGGTGGTGATGAACCGGCCCGGGTATGCCGTCGAGTACGACTTCGTCCATCCCGAACAGTTGTATCCGAGCCTTGAGACCAAGCTCGTGCGCGGCCTGTACCTTGCCGGGCAGATCAACGGCACATCGGGTTACGAGGAGGCCGCCGGGCAGGGCCTCATGGCGGGGATCAACGCCGCTCGCTCGGTGATGGGACTTCCTCCCGTCGTCCTCGGACGGCACGAGGCGTACATCGGAGTCATGATCGACGATCTCGTCACGAAGGGCGTGGAAGACCCGTACCGGCTGTTCACCTCGCGCGCCGAACATCGCCTCCTGCTGCGACAAGACAACGCGGACACGCGCCTCGCCGACCGCGCGCACGAAGCCGGCATGATCAGTGCGGAAGAGCACGCCCGTCGGCGCGAGAAGGTCGGGCGGGTGCACGCCTTCGTGGCGAAGCTGGAACTGGCGCGCATTGGCCCCGACGCCATCAACCGCATCCTCGCCGAGCGCGGTGCATCGCCGATCACGACCCCCCAGTCCGCCGCACGACTGCTCCGACGCCCCGAACTGTCCCTTGGAGACCTGCTCCTGGCTGCGGGGGATGAGCTGTCTTCGGACGGCATTTCGCCGGAGGAACGCTGGCAGGCGGAGGTCGCGGTGAAGTACGAAGGGTACCTCGCTCGCCAGGAGGAAGCGGCCGGACGCCAGCAGGACCTCGGGAGGCGGCAGATTCCTCCCGACCTCGACTACCACTCCATCGTCGCGCTCTCCGCCGAGGCGAAGCAGAAGCTCTCGAAGGTTCGACCGACGACGCTCGGTCAGGCCGCCCGCGTTCCCGGGATCACCCCGGCGGACATCGCCGTGATCGCCATCGCACTGGAGCAACGGCGACGCGCTCGGACCATGCGACAATCCCATGCCCTGGCCACCTGACGCGCTTGCGACGCTTGAACGGCACGGCGTCCGCCTGACCTCCGAACAGGTCGGCAAGCTCGACCGGTACGCCGATCTCATCTCCGAGCGCGGCAGGGTGTTGAACCTGGTGTCTGCGAGCGACTGCGGACGCCTCTACGACCGACACTTCTTCGACAGCCTCACCGCAGTTCCCCTCATCGAATGGTGGGGCAAGGGGGTGCTCGACCTCGGCAGCGGCGCGGGCTTGCCGGGCATTCCCCTTGCCATTGCGCTCCCGACAGCCCGTTTCACCCTCATCGACCGGACGAGGAAGCGCGTGGCCTTCATCGTGCAGGCGATCAGCGCGCTTGCCCTTACGAACGTCAACGCCCTCTGGTCCGACGCGGTCGATCTCGCTCAGCAGCCTGCGCACGCGCACGAAGCGGACATCCTGACCGTTCGAGCGGTCGCGGAGACACGGAAGGCGCTTTCGCTTGCACGACCCCTGCTCAAGCCGAGCGGCACGGTTCTCCTGTGGCAGACGCTCGACCAGTGGAAGCGCGAACCGACACCCGACGGTTTTGATGGCGAATGGCGCCCTGTCCCGTCGCGGGATGACATCGAACGCGGAATCCGCCTGTGCAGGTCACGCGAGGGCTGCTAGTGGGCGTTCAACATCCACGTCGTCGGTTCTCCCACGGTAGGCGGGACACTCTTGTCCCGCATGGACTGGGCCCGACAGGAGGGCTTCGGGCCTACCCGCAGTTGAAAGGTTGACGGCCGAGTAGGTTCCTGTCGAGAATCGGGCGAGTGGGGTGTCTCAGTCGAACCGCCCGCTGCGCCACCGGTCGTTGCGCCGACAACGGGTGAAAACGATCTTCTCGCGCGACAGGCGATACCGAATCCCCGGCACCCATCACCTCCGGAGACGTCGCATGACCTCCCGCGAACGTGTCATCCGTACCCTTCGCTTCGAACACCCCGACCGCGCACCCCGCGACCTGTGGTTCCTCAGCGGCGTCACGATGTTCCGCCAGCGCGAGCTTGACGAGGTCCTGCGCAGGTATCCCAGCGACTTCGGTGAAAGCGGCGGACGCTACGGTGCGAGCAGGCGAGCGCGCGGGATGAAGGGGATGACCGGCACGTACGTGGACGCGTGGGGATGCGTTTGGCACGTCGGCGAGCCGGGCGTCGCCGGCGAGGTGAAGGAACCCCCGATCCGGACATGGGATGACCTCGGACATTACCAACTGCCGTGGGAGCTTCTCCGAGAGGCCGACCTCAGTGCGGTGAACAAGACGTGCGCGGGAACCGACGCGTTCGTCCGCGTCGGGACCGAGACGCGCCCGTTCGAGCGGATGCAGTTCCTGCGCGGCAGCCAGCAGCTCTTCCTTGATCTTGCATATGGGGATCGGGAGGTCTATCAGTTGCGCGACATGCTCCACGATTTCTTCTGCACCGAGCTGCGCATGTGGGCGAAGACCGACGTGGACGGCATCCAGTTCATGGACGACTGGGGCAGCCAGAGATCGCTCCTGATCTCGCCGGAACTCTGGCGCTCGTTCTACAAGCCGCTCTACCGGGAGTACTGCGACATCATCAAAAGCTCGGGGAAGTTCGTCTTCTTCCATTCCGACGGGAACATCGAGCAGATCTACCCGGACCTCGTCGAGATGGGCGTTGACGCCGTGAATTCGCAACTGTTCTGCATGAACGTCGAGAGGTTGGGCGAGTTGTACCGAGGCAAGATCACCTTCTGGGGTGAGGTTGATCGGCAGTACCTCATGCCGTTCGGAACCCAGGAAGAGGTCCGTGAGGGCGTGCGGCGTGTGCGCCGGGCGCTCGACCACGGAGACGGCGGCGTGATCGCTCAGTGCGAGTGGGGAGTGAAGGACCCGAAGGAGAACGTGATCGCCGTATTCGACGAATGGGGGAAACCGAGGCCGATCTGAATCCGGCAATCACCCAAGCGTGCGTCACGGTGCGGTGTGGGCGTCGGGCTTCTGCTGGGCTTCCGTCGGACCGATCGGAAGGGTGAAGGTGAACGTGCTTCCCTTTCCCTCGACCCCCGCCGCCTGCAGGGTACCCCCGAGGAGGTCGCACAGTTGCCGTGCGAGTGCAAGTCCCATGCCAATGCCCGGGTACCGGCGATTGAGTCCCTCTTCGCCCTGTCGAAACGTTTCGAAAAGCTGCTCCGTCTTGCGGGAGTCGTACCCGATACCGGTGTCCTGCACGCGGAAGCTGAGTGTGTTCTCCACGTTCGGCGTCCGGACGACCGACAGCCCAACCGAGCCTTTCGACGTGAATTTCGTCGCGTTGTCGAGGAGGAGTTCAAGAATACGTTCCACCTTCTCGCCGTCCACGAAGATCTCCGCGGGGACCGAGGGGTCGATGTGTAGTTTCCAGCGGAGGTTCTTCGTCCGGACGCGGTGTTCCACCGGCTTGACGAAGCTCCGTAGGCGGTCGCGCACCTGGTAGGGCTCGGCATGAATAACCGTTCGCTCGGCCTGAATGCTGGCGTATTCAATCACCGAGTCCACGAGCACTTTGAGCCGCTCCGCGCTGGACCGGATCGCGTCGATGAACTCGTGTCCGACGGGCGGCATCTGCGAGAGGTTTTCCAGGAGGTCGGAGAAACCGATGATGGCGGCGATGGGAGTCCGGAACTCGTGGGTGATCGAGTTGACGATCTGCCTGCGGGCCTGCCGCGCCGATCTGGCGAGGTACAGCGCCGACCGCAGATCTTCAAGCGCCTGAAGACTCTCCGTCGCGTTCCTGAAGATCACGACATAGCCGGAGGATTGCTTCCCGTCGCCGGACAGGGTTATGATCGTCATGGTCATGGGGAAGGTCGTACCGTCGTGGTGCAGGCCGGCGGAGTACCCTTCCCATATCCCCTGCCTGGCAATGGCGGCGGACAGGTCCGGGTCGGAGCCGAGTGGAAGCTGCATACAGTCGAAGATGGCCACGGGCTGCCCGATGAGCTGGCCGGCGGAGTACCCGAACATGGAAAGACACGCCTGGTTGACCTGGCAGATCAGACCGTGGGCGTCCGCGAGCACCGCGCCCTCGTGCAGCGCCTCGATCAGACGTTCCAGAACACCTCCGGAAGGAGACCCGTCCCGGAACGGATCCCGACCGGTCATCGGGAGCTTCCGTGTCGGCATGTGACTCGCTGTCTCAGAATAGGAAAACGGGCGTGTCGTTCTCCTCGAAGCAACCCCGACGCCCGTTTCGTGCGTGAGAGTATGCGAAGGCACGATCGCCCGCCATCGGTTGGGTGATGGACGGTGCAGACCGGTCCAAGCACATCGCCCAGAACGCAGACGCATGAAGCATTCCAACCGTTATACAGCAAGGTTGGTGCCTTTCCTCGTCACTCGAGAAAACGGGACGTTGGCGGCGAGGGACTGGATCAATATGATAACGGCTGTTTCAGAATAATACTCCCCGGCAACATGGGGTGTCATCGTGGCACGCTTGGCGTTTCCCTTCCTCGTCGTTCGCCTGGGCAGGCCCGTGCATTGGGCGCTCGTCTGCCTTGCCCTCGTATCTTTCCCCTGCACCTCATCCGCGGTCCGAGGACGCTACGAGATCGGCGACTGGGTCAGTTGGACCTCGATGCGTCAGGTGAACGACATCGAGGAGTATCTCAACGTGCTCTACGTCGCTTCCGACGGAGGGGTTGCGCGGTACGATCTCATGACCCACCGCTGGAAGAAACCGCTCACCGTGGCCGACGGTCTCATGGCGCGACGGGTCCTGGCCATCCATCTCGATCCGGTCACCGCCGATCTGATCTACCGCACGCCGCAGGGCATCGGCTCCTTCTCGCTGCTTGGCGAACGGGACAACGCGTGGTTCAAGCCGACCCCGGAGATCGAGCAACAGCTCACACCCTCTGATCCCTCCCGCCCGTATCCGAATGCCATCCCGCCGCCGGGGTACCACTTCCAGGGAGGTCTGCTCATCGACCGCGACCTGCGCGAGTATCCGGTCATCGACAAGGCGGTTGATTTCTGGGGCAACACGTGGCTGGGGATACGGAGCCTCGGCGTCGCCGTGATCGAATGGAACACGTTGCAGATGCGTCTGCTCGCATACGGTCTCTGGAACGACGACGTGCGGGCACTCGACCGGCAGGGGGACACGTTCTGGTTCGTCGGGCCGAGTGCCATTAACACGTACGATCGGTACAACGACACGTGGGACAAGTTCGAGGCGTTCAACATCTACGATCTCCACAGCGACGATGTCCGAGACGTGCTCATCGACTCGACGTTCGTCTGGCTTGCCACGAGCGACGGCCTGAGCCGCTACGACCGCGTCGGCGACCGGTGGCGCACGTTCACCCGGTTCGACGGTCTGCCCGACAGCGACGTTCGGACGCTCGCCGCCGACTCCGGTTCGCTGTGGGTCGGCACGCGATTCGGCATGGCACGTCTTGACCGCGCAACCTCGCGAGTCACCGATGTCTCTCGCGGCAGCTTTGGCGAACGAACGGTCAACGACATCGGCATCATCGATACGGCGGTGTGGGTCGGGACGAGTCTCGGCCTGGAGAGGACTCTGGACAGAGGGAAAACGTGGACCCGCTTCACCGCTGACGAGCCGATCCTCGACGCAGCCATCTACGTCATCGCTGTTCACGGCGACGAGCTTTGGTGCGCCACGCGCCTGGGAATCATCGGCTACAACACGAAGCTCGGCAGGGCGGAGCGGCTGCCTGCGGGGATCTACTTCGGTGCCGACTCCATCGGCGGCCAGAGAAAGCAGGTGCACAGCCTGCTGGTGGTGGACTCCCTGCTGTGGGTTGGGACGGACGAGGGAATAGCTCGCTACGATCGGCGCACCGGCTACTCGCGCAATTTCAGCACCGAAGACGGCCTCATCGACAACCGGGTGTTCGACATCGAACTCGACGGCGACTGCCTCTGGTTCGCCACGCCGGGTGGCGTCACACGGTTCTACTGGAACAATCCGTACCGCATCGACTGACGGACCCGGCGTTCCACGCGTGGTTGACACTCTCGAAGTGCAAGGCGTGGGTACAGGGGAACCTTCCCTTGACTCGTCTATGGGCCGCCGCTACTTTCTGGTGTCCAGACAGCGCGACTCCCGGTGATGTCGCGTCGGACACGAAGGCTGCGACATAGCTCTGCTCCATACGGCTGCAATAGGAAAGGAAATGGGATGCAGGACGCACTGGGTATGATCGAGACGCGTGGATTAGTCGGGTCCATTGAGGCCGCCGACGCGATGGTGAAGGCCGCCAACGTGACGCTCATCGGCAAGGAGACCATCGGCGGAGGATATGTCACGGTCCTCGTACGCGGCGACGTGGGTGCGGTGAAGGCTGCGACCGAGGCAGGTTCGGCGGCGGCTCAGCGCGTCGGCGAACTCGTGTCGGTGCACGTGATCCCGCGCCCCCACGCCGAACTCGACAAGATCCTTCCCAAGTCACCGTAGCTGCATACGTTGGCGATGGCCGCTGTGCTCGACGGAATGGCGTTGGGTCTCATTGAGACTCAGGGGTACGTTGGTCTCATCGCCGCGACCGATGCGGCGGTGAAGGCCGCCCACGTCGAGGTGCGGTCGGTCGAACGTGCAACGGGCGGGCTGGTCCTCATCACCCTCGTCGGGGACGTTGCCTCGGTGCAGGTCGCCGTTCAGGCGGGGGCCGACGCGGTTGCTTCGGTGGGTCGCCTCGTCTCTTCCCATGTGATCCCGAGGCCGGATGCCGGGGTGTGGCAGATGCTCGGCCCTCGGGGGAGAGCCCCTTCCGCAGACCGGAAAAGGCCCGGCGTGGCGGACCGGCGCACTGGCATCACGGAAGAGAAAGCCCCTCCCGACGAACTGGGACGGTTGCCGGTCCGGGAGCTGCGGCACCGAGCGCGGTCGATGGAGGGAATTGCGCTCACCGGGCGAGAGATATCCCGCGTATCAAAACAGGAACTGCTCGCCGCCATCCGACGGGCGATGGAGTCTCCCTGAAGAAGCCATCCGACACCTGTCCCGGATGACTGGTTCGTGCGCCGGAACGGATGGCCTCGCCTCCTGGAGACCGGGAACACGCATCCGCCTGTCGCGCCGTAACGCGCGATCTTCCGCCCTTGACTTGACACCCTCTCGTGCGCTGTCGCCCCTAGCGTCGCAGATTCCGCAACGGTGGGCGGGACACTCCAGGACGGTCTTACCGAAGTGTCGAACGTTCTCCTGTACCTCGCGCTGAGCGTCCTGGGCCTCTACGTAGCGATCACCGGCTTGCTCTACCTCTTCCACCCCGCGCTGGTGTACCACCCGTGGCGCGAACACGTCACCAACCCCGGACATCACGGACTACCCTATGAGGACGTCTCATTCGTCGCGGGGGACGGTATGTGGAGGGACTCGACGCGTTCGTTCGGGAGACAGTACGGTGAAGGTCCGGTCTACCTGCCGATACTCAGGTTGAAGAGGTGGCCGCTCCCGAGTCCGTCGCGTTCTGGGATATAGGCGTAGTCGAGGCGGAACGCGCCGTATCGAAGGCCGGTTCCCGCGGAGAGGCCGGTATCATCCGGGTTCTTCACGCCGTTGGTCTGGTACCCGGCGCGCAGGACAAAGACGGAGGTAAGCTGAGCTTCTGCACCGAGGTGGAGGGTCTCGTAGAAGTCAGGGGCGTACCGCACGTCCGCCATGGTTCGGATCGTCATGCCCGCCACGGGCCGCTCGTACATCACCCCCGCCTGCGCATCCCAGGGAAGCGGTACCCGTTCCGCTCGGAGTCTCTCCGAGACGCCGATGTTTCGCAGCGCTGCTCCCACCGTCACCCGACCGGCGTGCCACCGCACGCCGATGTCAAGGGCAGCCGCAGAGACGCTCGAGAAGTAGATCTTCTCATAGACATAGCTCGCTCCGACGCCCCAATCGAACCTTCCGATCCGACGGGCGTACGCGACCGTGAACGCCGCGTCATGGACGCCGTACGTGCCCTGCGGCTCAGGCGAGGGAACGCCCACGAACGACGTGCCGTCGTCGATTGCGCGCAGCGGGATGTCGCCGGAGGTCTGCGCCCGGAGCGCCACCGCGACGACACCATCGAACTGAGGCCACGCAATGCCGAGGTACTCGTGCCGGATCGTTGAGAGCCATTCCGTGTGCGCCCCGGCCAGATGGAATGCGCTCACATCCGCAAGTCCGGCGGGGTTGACCGTGAGCATCGTCTGACTGCCACCCGAAGCGACCGATGCCCTTGCCAGCGCCGCCGACCGCGCATCCACGGCCACCTGGAGGAACTTGAAGCCCTTCGAACCGGTGCCGTCGTCAATGGAAGCGGCGGAAGCAACTCCTGCCGATATCAGAATCCACGGTGCGATGAGCGCGGAACGGTAGCTCACGTCTGAAGCCTCATTCGTTCCTGTTCCGGAACGCTCATGCGCCCAGCCTGATGCCGAGGGAGTGCACCAGCCCAAGTGGTTCGCTGAGCACCGCGTAGTCGAAACTCACCCGGCTGTCTCCGAAGCTCGTCGTAACCGTCACCCCGGCGGTGAACGTCCGGTCATGGGCGCTGTCGGCCAGCCCGATCCACCGGTACCCTGCCCGAAGCCGCAGCCGATCCATCGCTTCCCACGAGATGCCGACGTGCAGGTATTCGCCCTCGTGCTGCACGCTCTCGTAATCCGCTGCGACCGTCGTTCGGATCGGCGCGACCTCATATGATGCCCCGGCGGTGATCGTGCGGGGGAAGCTGTCTTCCGTGCGGAACTGCCCTTGCTCGCGTTCGGTGTTCCAGATGAGCGCACCGACGGGATCACGCATGGCGAGTCCTACTCTGACGCCAGTGAGCGGGATCGTCGCCATGAGACCGACATCGAGCGTCCAACCCGAGGTGGTCCGGTCGGCGAGCCGGTAGTGGTACCACTTCGCCGAGGCTCCGCCGGCGACCCACCCGAACCGGTTGGCGAACGTCAGGACGAAGGTGTTCTCGCTGTTCTCAAGGGTTCCGGTCGGGTTGCCGTCCCCATCGAATCCCGGCACGCCATCCACCCCTGCGTTCACCCAAGCGAAACTCACACCGGCGTTGGCGTCAATCTGCCGGGCGAGGCCGAGGATGTTGATCGAGCGGTCGAGGGGCATCAGCGTGTGGCTGCCGACGAGGGATCCCTTCCCGGAGAACGCTGCGCCCGCAGGGTTGACGAGGATGGTCGCCGGGTCGTGAGCAAGGCTGACGACAGCGCCGCCGAAGCCGAGCGGACGCGCGCCGAGGCCGAAGCGATAGAGTGCGCCGGCCCGTCCCCCGTAGCCTCCCAGGGCGTCCGAGGCAAGCAGCCCGCACACCCCGATCGCGAGAAGCACTCTTCTCATCAGTTGCTCACCATCAGCTTTCCCTTGGCCGAATGGCCGTCGCCCGTCCTGATCCGGTACAGGTAGACGCCGTTGGCTACGTCGCGCCCATCCTCGGCCTTTCCGTCCCACTCGACGGTATGGTTCCCCGCTCCAAGCCCGGTTCGCCGAATCGTCCGGACGAGACCACCTGCCGCGTCGAAGATGTCAATCGTCACGTCAGTCGGCGAGCCAAGAGCGAACACGATGACCGGCGGCCTGCCCAGCCGAGGGGCGCTGGGAGAGGGAAAGGCGTACGTGCTGAAGCCCGATCTCGGCCCTTCGGGATTGGGAACCTCTCCGCCTCCCAGAGGGCTGGCCTGTGGGTATCGCAGCACGAACTGCCACCTCGCGCCGTCGTCGGCGGACCGCAGGAGGCCGCGCGTGGTGATAACCCAGAGCGTCCCATTCGCATACGCCACGTCGGTCGTCCCCTGTTCCGTGCTGACCGTGTCGCCCGCCGTCGTCACGATCGGATCGAGACGCCACGTGGCTCCGAGATCGTCGCTTCTCAGGAGCGCATCATTGCCGCCCGTCGTACCGGCGACCCAGAGGGTTCGGCCCTTGACCGCGAAACCCCATGCCCGAAGATCGCGACGGATCGCCGCGTCCTCCATCGGGACGTACGAGTTCCATGTCGCGCCGCCGTCGGTCGTCCAACTGACGCCGTTCTTGCCGGGACCGTCGTCGTGTCCGTCGCGGTCGAGGTCCCAGTCGAGAGAGTCCACTTTCCCGTCCCTAAAGAACTCGTTCTGGAGCGTCGTCCCGCTTCGGACTTCCGCCTCGTCGATGCCGGTAGACTGCGTGGCCGCCCAGATGATGCCGTTCGTCGCATCCGCGAGGAGCGTCGGCACGAAGTCGCCGGTGATGCCAGCGGTAAACGCGTCGTAGTTCTTCCACGTCACCCCGCCATCCAGGGAGCGGTTGACGCCCGCGTTCGTGCTGACCCAGAGCGCGCCGTTGAGTTCGGCGACATCGAAGGCGCGGTAGTTGAGGTGCCGATAGCGGTACGCATTCCGTACGGTGTCTGGCGGGGTGCCGGGGACGATGACGAGCGGGTCATAAAGCGGATTCTGCTGCGTTGTGTTCGTCGAATCGGATCGGTACCGCCACCACGTCGCGCCGAAATCGGGGGTCATGACGGCGAATTCAGTCTCGAACGCGGCCCAGAGGTCGCCGCCCCGGAATGCCAGCCCGAAGCATTGGGCATCGCCGCCGGGCAACCTCATGCCTTGCCGGTCGAGGAAGATCTCCGTCATCCCGTGAAGTTTCCACGTCGCCCCGCCGTCGTCCGAGAGATAGAGGCCCGTGCCGGTCGGGTATCTGCTCTGATCGAGCAGCGCGGCGTAGGTCGTCGCGACGGCGACGTGCTGCCCGCTCGCCGCGAATGCCGAGATGACCTCATCCTGTCGCGTCGAGTCGGCCCGCACGTCGAGCGAGGTCCAGTCGAACTGAGTCGCACCGTCCCGGAGCATGCTGCTGAGTGTCCGTCGGGTGCTTATCCAGAGGCCGTTCCCTACGGGGAGGAGGAACCCCACGTCGTTGCTCTGCAGGCCGGTATCCACGACTGCCGAAGCCCCCAGGTGCGCAGGTCGAGGGAACTGCGCCCCTGCGACGCCGGGTTTCGCCAAGGATGCGGCGAGGAAGGACATGAGGAGAAAGCACTTCAATCTGGTCAGAGCACCACCTCGCGTGAATCGGCCCGGCACGGACACCTTCCACCACAGCACCGGCTCCCGTAGCGGAACCGGAGGACAGATACGACCTCCTACAGTCTGCGGAGGTTCCCACATGCGGCCGTCCGGACAGTCAGTGAAGATATGCCTCGACGGTGAAACGGGTCAAGATCACGTTCGTTCCCAACAGCCTTCCGTCTTCAGCGCTTCCCCCGGTCTCTGGGGGTACGCCGTGGCGCTCACTTGCCAGCGTGCCGCAGCTAATTGGAGGTACCGGGCTGTCAACATCCATGTTGTGGGTTCTCCCGACGACCCGGTGCTCAACGGCCTCGAGGCAGGTACCTTCCCCTGCATGGTGCGGGGTCCTTTCCTCCCTCATCGGCCCCCATGAGGCCCCCCGGCGATGCGTCCACTGTTTCCACCCGGACACGCGGCACCAGCGACACTGCTTCGCTCCTTCCGTGCAGTTCGCGGCCCCGGTTGATCCGGGCTTGAGACGGGACTTCTGCGCCGGTCGGCAGGTCCCACTACTTGCACATCGGCCTCATGTAGGAGTAGTATGGTAGGGGAGGCGTGTGCTGGAACGACGCTGCGCTGTGTCATCGCGGCGACAGAAGCGGAAACGACGCCAGATCGGAGGAATCTATGGCTACGGAGCGAGAAGAACGTGGAACTGAAGCCCAAGAAGCCATCCGGGAGGAGGTCGCCTCGGAGACAACGGTTTCCACAGAACGGCCGCCCCGGCGGACGGTGCAGCCGGAAGGGGTCATGGCCGCGGACGAAGAGGGGGGCGGACCGGTCTCCGAAGAGGAGTTTCCGTGGGGCAAAGTCATCAAGTGGGCGCTCACCATAGCGGGTATCACGGCGATCCTATATCTCATCTTCCGGCGCAGGGATTGAGCCTCATCCGACGGTCCGGGCATCTGATATGGATTCCACTTACAAACTTCGCACATCACAAGGAAGCGGCATGTCATCCGCCCAGTTCGGCGGATCGCTTCGTGGCGGCTTCGACGGCGGACATGAGCGCGTTCCGGAGACCGTTCGCCTCCAGCGCGTGCAACCCGGCGATGGTTGTGCCGCCCGGCGAGGTGACGCGGTCGCGCAGAAGCGCCGGGTGCTCACCTGTCTCGATCACCATCCGAGCCGCGCCGAGCACGGTGTGCGCGGCGAGCTTCAGCGCGAGGGGCTTTGGCAGCCCCATCTTGACGCCACCGTCCGCAAGCGCCTCGATCACCGTGTAGACGTATCCGGGGCCGCTTCCCGATAGCCCGGTCACGGCGTCCATCTGCCTCTCATCCACCCGCACGACCGTTCCGACTGCCGACAGGAGCCTCTGAGCACGCTCCATGTCCGCATCGGTAGCGTGTCTCCCCGGGCAGATGGCCGCGATCCCCGCACCGACGAGCGCCGGAGTGTTCGGCATGGCGCGCACGACGCCGACAGGAACGTCGCCACCGCACAGGATCGCCTCGATCGTGCCGGTCGCCACGCCCGCCACGATGCTCAGGACGGTCTGTCCTGTCGTGAATCTCCCCGCGAGGGGCGCGAGGGCCTCCCTCATCACCTGCGGCTTCACCGCCACGACGACGACATCAGCACCGGAGAGCACCTCGAGCGCCTCCCCGGTCGTCCGGACGCCCGTTTCCAACGCAAGCCGTTTCCGAGCGGATTCGAGCACGTCCGCGACCGTGACACAGTCGGCGCTGGTCACGCCGGCGCGCAGGATTCCCTTCACGAGCGCCGTGCCCATCTGTCCCCCGCCGATGATCCCGATGCGTAGGTTAGCCATGGTTCGAACCTCCCCTGCTTCTCTCGCACCGTCAGCACGACATCCGGTGGCATTACCCGGCAGGAGCGTCGGGCCCGGAATGCCGAGCTCCCGGTTGCCACGCACCAACGCGCCGAAAACGCAAAAGGGGTGGATGAAGCCCCCACCCCTTCTCGACAGCGACGTACCAGGGCAGACAGAGATCCCCGGCGTCAGACCTCAGACGTACGTGAGCCACCCGTGCCGGTCGTCGACCTCGCCGGAGAGGATGCCGAAGAGCGCGTCCTGGATGTGCTTGGTGATCGGTCCGCGCTTGCCGTCGCCGACGGGGATTCGGTCCACGCTCGCAATGGGTGTCACCTCGGCGGCGGTCCCGGTGAAGAACAGCTCATCGGCGATGTAGAGCCCCTCGCGAGGAATCTGCTGCTTGGAGATCTTGTAGCCGAGTTCGCGGGCCAAAACGATCACCGAGTTGCGGGTGATACCCGGCAGCAGCGAGGTGCTCGACGGCGGCGTGATGACTCCACCTTCCTTGATGAGGAAGACGTTCTCGCCGGAACCTTCGGAGACGTACCCGTTGACGTCGAGGACGATGCCCTCGTCGTAGCCGTCGGCGATGGCTTCCATCTTCACGAGTTGGCTGTTGAGGTAGTGACCGGTCGCCTTCGCGAGGCTCGGAAACGTGTTCGGCGCCGCCCTGTGCCACGATGAAACGCGCACGTGCACGCCGTTTTCGAGAGCCCCCGGTCCGAGGTACCTCTCCCAGTCCCACACGGCGATGACCACGTTCACCGGGCACCGCAGCGGGTTGACGCCGATCTCTCCGTACCCGCGAAACACGATGGGGCGGATGTAGCAGCTTTCGAGGCCGTTCCGCCTGATCGTCTCGAGCGCCGCCTCGATGAGTTGCTCTTTCGTGTACGGCACGGGCATTCGGTAGATCTTTGCCGAGCCGAGCATCCGGTCGAGATGCGCGTCGAGTCGGAATACCGCCGAACCCTTCGCCGTCTTGTAGCAGCGAATCCCCTCGAATACACCGGAGCCGTAGTGCACCACGTGCGACAGGACGTGGATCTTCGCCTCTTCCCACGGGACGAACCTCCCGTCAAACCAGATTGGCCCGGAGCCAGGGAACGCCATGCTTCGCTACCGTTCAGGAGGCGCATTCGATCCGAAACGCGCTTCCTCGGACGCCTTTCCACGCCCGCTGACGGCCAGCTTCCTCGTGTCGGCGGCTATCACCGTGCACCCCAGAACAGCCCGGTAGATAGAACGTTGAGAACATATCCCGGATGGCGAATCGGGTCAAGCAGGGCCACGCGCAACGGAGGGGTAACGCGGACCGACCTGGACGTGCCGTCCCGACGGCCGATGCCGCGCACGCCAGGCCGGCGCCCTACTCGGTGAATGCGGTGCTCAGGTCGGAGCCTCGCCGAGCGCCGGGCTATCCGGTTCGGGCAGAGAAACGGGAATCTGGAGAAGACCGAGGACGACCCGCGCCGCCTCGAGCGCGCCGGGGCGGGTGTCCAACATCGCTTCCGCCCGGACGTGCGCCGCGAAGAGCCGGTCAACGTCCGCTGAGGTTACGCACGAAGAGAGATCAACCTTGCCGAGCTTGCCGAGGAAACGACCGAGCACTTCGACCGCAACCAAGTCGCGATCGTCGGGCGCTTCATCATCGTCGTCGTACGGGACGGCGGGGTCCGGCGGGACCAACTCGGCCCTGCGCCGCCACCGCGTCACCAGCTCCGCCATGAGTGCACGATGTCGTTTTGCGGCCTGTGCCGAGACCATCGTCCTGGCTCCCTGCTCCACACGATGTGCGAGCCACGCATCCTATGGTGGGCGGCACGTGGCTCTCCCGTTGCCGCACGGAATGCGACCGACGCGGTTGGGTAACCTGCTCGGTTGCCACCCAGGAACATACCATGGCCGCTTCCGGCATTCCAAGTCCTGCAATGGCCGAGCATGGTGCTACAGCGCGCTCGCAGGGGGATGATGCCGTGTCTGAAGGCGGGCGGTGCGTTGTTCGGCTCGTCTTGCGTCGCTAGTTTGTGTACATTACCTCAACAGCGAAACGCGAACGGCGGAACGCACAGGCGGCGAGCCGCCATCAAAGGTCATGTCGCCGATGCCCGTGATCCCGTCGGCGCGTCGGAGCGATCAGGTGAGGAAGATGCTCTCGAACAGAGAGCGAGCCCGCATGTCTGGGGGTACATGGCCGCTGGGGAGGCTCCGGGAACGACGGCAGGCGCCATCGGGTCGCGTCTGGTGCAGGCTCTCGAACAGTTTCTCAGTACCACGTCGAAGCGCGATGAGCATCTCGTCAAACTCCTGACGGTGATGGCGAAGCTCCTGGCCACGTCGCAGACCCCGAAACAGGACATGAATCTCCTCGTGGAAACCCTCGAGAAGGTTGCGGAGAGGCCCGCCGCCGCGATGGACCTGAGCGAGGTAGTCGAGGCGCTTCGGGAGATCGCCGAGAAGGAGGCACCCGCAGCGCCGGGAGCTGCGCCCGTCGAAAGGGCGGGCGAAGTGCTCGGCGCGCTCCAGGAACTGCTGGAGCGCACGGAGCAACGGCTTTCCGCCATCGAGGGAGAGAGCGCGCCTCTCAAGCACCTCGCAACCGACTTCAGCGCGACGGCGAGCACGTTCAAGGAGATTCTCACCAAGCAGAACGACACGAACGAGCTCCTGGTCAATCTCGCACAGGATCAGGCCCGTCGTCTTGTGGAAGTCCAGGCGAAACAGATTCCCGCTCTCGCCGAGGAAGAGCGACGTGGCAACCTTGAGTTCGTCCCGTACAGCGAGAAAGAAATCGCGTTCATGAAGGAATCGGAGGTGTTCGGCGCACTCTCCGACGACACGCTTCGCGTCATCCGCGCAGACGCGGCCCTTGAAACGTACGTGCCCGGGTACATGATCTTCACCATCGGCGACCCGGTGGCCGAGGTCTACATCATCAAGTCCGGCATCGTCGAAATCTGCCGACCGACGGACGATCCGGACAAGCTCAACGTCGTCGCCTACCTCACCTCAGGCGATTCCATCGGCGAGATGTCGATCCTCATCTCCGGCGATTCGCGCAGCCCTATCGCGCGGGTGCCGGAAGGCGCCGAGGTGCTCGTCGTCACCCACGAAGTGTTCATGAAGCTCTTCAAGGGGCTCCCGGAGCTGGCGCTCCGGCTCGCCACCGTGTTTGCTCGACGCCTCAAGACCTCGATCAAGAAGGAACGCATCCAGACCCGCCACCGCGAATTGCAGGGCTCGCTCCGGTACTTCGATCTCGCCACGGTCATCCAGACGCTCCTCTCCTCCGACGAACGCACCGGGGTACTCTCTGTGCACGACGAGCAGCAGGATACGATCGCCGAACTCTTCTTCGAGACAGGCAGCCTGCGGTACGGCAAACTCGGTCATCTCCTCGGCGAGGAGGCTTTCTACCAGTTGTTCCAGAGCGATCTGAGCGGCGGCGGCTTCTCGTTCAAAGAGGGGAAGTTCCCTGAAGAGTTCGACGAGCGTTGCGCGGTGTCGACTCCCGGTATGAGCCTCTTGTTCGAGGCAGCCCGCCTCTCGGACGAGCTGAAGGTCCTCAAGGAGAGTATTCCCGACCCGAGCCGGGAGTTCAAGACGAAGCGGGATGCCCTCGAGTGGGAGAGCGAGGAGAACCGCACGCTTGCCAACGGCATCTGGAACATGGTCAAGCGCGGCGCGACGGCGTCCGAAATCCTCGATAGCCTGCCGCGCTCTCACTACTCGATCTACAGCGTGCTTTCTCAGTTGGTCAAGACCAACCAGATCGAATAGCAGCGTCGGTGCTACTGTCGTCCGGAGCGCACCGTCGCCTCCCACGACCAAGAAGGAACCGTCACCCATGCGCGTCATCATCGACAAGGACTACGATGCCATGTCCCGCCGGGCAGCGGATTTCGTCACCGAACTCCTTCAGCGGAAGCCGGACGCCGTGCTGGGCTTGGCAACCGGCTCCACGCCCCTGGGCCTCTACAAGGAACTCATTCGTCGTCACCGGGAAGAGGGCCTCGATTTCTCGAAAGTCACGACGTTCAATCTCGACGAGTACTACGGCCTGCCACCGAATCATCCCCAGAGCTACAACTACTTCATGCACGAGAACCTGTTCAGGCACGTCAACATCCCGGAGTCGCACATCAACATCCCCTCGGGCACGGCGAGGAAAGTCTACGCTTGGTGCGAGAACTACGAGCGGCGCATCAAGGAGGCGGGCGGGATCGACCTTCAGGTCCTCGGCATCGGCAGCGACGGCCACATCGCGTTCAACGAACCCGGGTCAAGCCTCGGCTCGCGCACGCGCCCGAAGACGCTCACCGCCGAGACGATTCGCGACAACTCGCGGTTCTTCGGACCAGGGGAGGAGGTCCCGAAGTTCGCCATTACCATGGGAGTCGGCACGATCCTTGAGGCGAAGATGTGCATCATCCTGGCCTCCGGAGAGAAGAAGGCGAGGATCTGGGCCGAGTTTATCGAAGGCCCGGTGACGGCCCAGGTGACGGCGAGCGCTCTCCAGCTCCACCCGAACGTCGTCGCCATCTCCGACGAGGCGGCGGCTTCGCAGTTGAAGCGGCGGGCGTACTACGAGCACATTGAGAAGATGTCCGAGGAGTTCAGCCGGATTCACTGAAGGTGAGCGGATGCACGCCGGCGCACATCCCCTCCGACGGCAGGCACACCCCGCTCGGGGCGCCTGCCGTCTTCGTCCATGCGTACCTTTGCGACCATTTCGTATCCTTGGTGTTCAGACCATCCATTCAGCAAGGACGGGAGGCTCATGGCATACTCGGACGACATCCCGCTTCCGTCAGAGGTCGAAGAGCCGCCCCAGGCGCGCAGCGAACGGGTTCCGCCCCACTCTGTTGCGACGGAGCAACAGGTCCTCGGAGCCATGATGCTCAACCGGCAGTCGATCAGCCGCGTCGTGGCGCTCGTCGACCAGAGCGCCTTTCACGCCGGCCGGTACGGGCATCGCCATCGGCAGATCTTCAACGCCGTTGTGAGCCTCTACGAGCGGAGCGAACCGGTTGATCTGCCGGTGCTCACGCAGGAGCTGGAGCGAAGGGGAATCCTCGACGAGTGCGGCGGACCGGCGTATCTCGCCGACATCGCCGCGAGCGTCGGCACGAGCGCGAACGTGGAGTACCATGCCCGTCAACTCCTCCAACTTGGCATTCGGCGGAAGACCATCACCCTTGCTAGCCAGCTTGCGGTCGAAAGCTTCGACACGTCGAACGACATCTACGAGAAGCTCGAGACGTTCGAGCACGACCTGTTCAACCTCGCCGAACACCGCTGGAGACAGGGGTTTTCCCACATCGAACCGATCATGCACCGGACGTACGAGCGGATCGAACGGGTGAGCCGGTATCAGGGCGAGGTGTCGGGCGTGCCGAGTGGATTCGAGCATCTCGACCGCCTCACCGCCGGGTTCCAGCGCGGCGAGTTCATCGTCGTCGCGGGTCGCCCCGGCATGGGGAAGACCGCGCTCGTGCTCAACGTCGCGCTTCACGCTGCAGTGAGGCAGCGCCAGCCGGTGGGCATCTTCTCACTTGAAATGTCCGGAGAGCTCGTAGCGCAGCGTCTGCTGTGCACGGAGGCCCATGTGGACGGGCAGCTCGTGCGGACCGGGCGCCTCAACGAGATGATGTGGAATCGCCTGAGCAAGGCGGTCGGGACCCTCACCGACGCTCCCATCTACATCGACGACAGCCCGAACCTCTCGCCCCTGGAGGTGAGGGCGAAGGGGCGACGCCTGGTCCACGAGCACAGCGCGCAGTTGCTCATCGTGGACTATCTGCAACTCATGCGCCTTCCGTTCCGCGTCGAGAACCGCGCGCAGGAAGTTGGGGAAATCAGCCAGTCGCTCAAGGCCCTCGCCAAAGACCTCGACATCCCGATCATGGCCTGCTCTCAGGTCACCCGCGAGGTAGAAAAGCGCGGCGACACGCGCCCGAGGCTGTCGGACTTGAGGGAGAGTGGATCCATTGAGCAGGACGCGGACGTAGTCATGTTCGTTCACCGACCCGAATACTACCACATCCTTCAGGACGAACAGGGGCGCTCGCTCGAAGGGGTGGCGGAGATCCTCGTCGAGAAGCAGCGCAACGGCCCGACAGGGAAGGTGCTCCTGCGCTGGTTCGACCAATACGGCCTGTTCGAGCCGCTTGCGCCGGAGGAAATGGAACCCGCCCCGGAGGGAGCGAAGGTTCCCTCTGAGGAGATCGCCCCGGACGACGAGTCTCCGTTCTGAGGATCGGCATGGTTGCGCGACTGTTCGTGCGATTCCTCCGCTTCGTCGGCAGGTCCGTCGTCAGGTTCTTCGCTCACGCCGGGCGTCTGATCCGCCTCGTGCGCGATGTGGCCAAGGCCGTCCCGCAGATCTTCCACAATCCCCGTCTGACGCTCGAACAGATGGTCGAGGTGGGAATCCGCTCGCTGCCCATCGTCTTCATCGTGTCGGTCTTCGCGGGCGCGACCACCGCGTGGCAGGGGAAGTACCAGCTTGAAGGACTCGTGCCAGTCGCCACCATCGGTACCGCCGTCTCCAAGAGCATCATCCTCGAACTCGGCCCCGTCCTGACGGCGCTCGTCGTCGCCGGACGGGTCGGCTCGTCGGTGGCCGCCGAACTGGCGACGATGCGCGTCACCGAGCAGATCGACGCACTCTATACGATGTCCATCGACCCAATCCGGTACCTCATCCTGCCCCGTGTGGTGGCGGGGATCGTGATGCTCCCGGTCCTCGTCGTCCTGAGCTACCTCTTCGGCATTGTCGGGGGGTACGTGACGGCGGCCTACGCGGGTGGCATCAGCGGCTACAAGTTCGTCGAAGGCATCCACCTGTTCTTCTACGTCCGCGATGTCGCCGTCGGATTGTTCAAGGCGTACGTGTTCGGTGCGGAGATCACCTTCATGGGGTGCTACTTCGGCTACATCGCCGAGGGTGGCGCTGAGGGCGTCGGCATTGCGGCGATCAAGTCGTTCGTCTCTTCCGCAGTCCTGATCCTCATGGCGGACTTCTTCGTGGCCATCTTCGCGTTTGCCTAATCGAAGAGGACGCGTGCAGGAGCGGATCGACCGGACCGTTCGCCCCGCTCGGCATGACACCGGGAGTTTCGCAGGACTTCTGCCGACCTGCTTTGCCATCGTAACGAACCGCCTCCCGGAAACACTCTCCACCCACACCGAGACCCGTGCCGCGCACCGGGCAGGTGCGCCGCACGCAGGAACCCGGCATGTTCACCTCACGCGACTGCCGCCGCAATCTGCGGTGGTATCTTGCCTTCCGCATCCCGTTCGACTTCGCGCTCTGGGGACCGACGTGGGTGCTCTACATGATCCACGAACTTGGCCTCTCCTTCACGCAGATCATGCTCCTCGACCTGTTCTATCAGGCCCTCATCATCCTCCTGGAGATTCCGACCGGAATGCTCGCCGACGCGCTCGGGCGACGGTGGTCGCTTCGCGGCGCGGGTGTCGCAATGATTCTCTCCCTCGCCGTATGGGGCTTCGCCCGGAACTACTGGTGGGTGCTCGGCGCGTGGGCTTTGTGGGCGGCGGCGCTCGCGCTCATGAACGGGGCCGACGCCGCGCTCATCTACGAGAGCCTCCTCGCCGACCGCCGCGAGGGCGAGTTCGGAAGGGTGCTCGGGCGGTTCACGACGTACTCGATGCTCGGGATCGTGGTCGCCTCGCTCGCCGGTGGATGGCTGGCGAAGTGGGGGTACCGAGCGCCGATCTACGCGCACATCGCGGTGCTCTCCCTGACCCTCATCGCCTCCCTTCGGCTGCGGGAGCCACCGCGTGCCGAACAGGTCAGGCCCGGCACGCCGCGCGAGATCTTCCGCTCGCTGGTGGCCATCGTCGGGCAGAGCGCGCCCTTTCGCATCCTCCTTGCCTACGCGGCGGCGGTGCAGGCGGTGGAAACGCTCGTCATCATCTACCAGCAGCCGCTCCTCGTCGGAGTGGGGCTGTCCGTCGAACGTCTCGGTCTGTTCTATGCCGTCGTGACGCTCCTCGCCGCACTCGGCCCGGTCGCCATGACCTGGGCGAGCGGACGGTGGGGCATGATACCGGTGCTCGGCATTGCGGCATCCGGAATAGCGCTCTCGAGCATGGCGCTCTACCTGCTTCCGGGACTGACGCTGATCGCGCCGCTCGTGGTCGTTCGGTTCCTCGCCGATGGGGCGCGTCCGGTTATGATTGAAGCGATGAACCGCCTCGTCGGCCCGCGCGGGCGAGCGACGGTGCTCAGTGTGCGCAGCATGTGCGTCGCGGCGGTCGTGGGACCGATGGAGGTCCTTTCCGGCTGGTGGGCCGACCGTGTGCCCATCCGCAGGATATTCATCGCGTGCGGCCTGGCGCTGCCCCTCGTGGTCGGTTGCCTCGGTTGGCTCTGGAGGCGCCGATCCGAGCGTGAGGAAAGTGCGGAACTTGCGCCGCAGCAGGTGGCGTTGTCGAGTAAGAGGGGCTAACCCACAATTCCTGGATGGCAGGACCGCACGTGAGCGGCCCTCGGCAGCTCGTACGTCCTGGTACGCTTGCCACCGAGAGGGCAACCACAGGCGGGCGGCTCTCTTGTCCTGCGTGCGTGCGGCCCGGCAGGAGTGTCGTGGCCCGGCATGTCATATCGTCGCATGATCCCTATTACACTGACACAGTTGCATTGGTTGGCCGGGCGGGCAGGAATGCCCGCCCCACCAGAGAAAGGGATGGTGGGGCAGACATTCTTGTCTGCCTTTACCACGTCCGTCATGACAACTGTGACGATGCGCTAGGAGGACTCGCATGGATTACGTACAGTTCGGAC
>Ga0315282_10004789_pt1 | contig 23404 bp, 24 predicted proteins | sample YL17G07_20_MG_FD_203693 | JGI IMG/M metagenome (GOLD analysis project Ga0315282, IMG submission 203693) | Sediment microbial communities from Yellowstone Lake, YNP, Wyoming, USA - YL17G07_20 | ecosystem: Environmental > Aquatic > Freshwater > Lake > Sediment | place: USA: Wyoming | collected... | reverse complement strand
GGATTTACTGCAGAAGCCAAGCGCATTGCTACCATTACAGAACTTAAGGGGGTAGTAGAAGTAAAGGTTCCTAAACAACCGTGGATTCCGGCGAGCGTAGGAATGCTGTTAAATCAAGGAGACCTGATACGCACAAAGGCGAAGTCTTCGGCGATCTTAAACTTAGACGCAGCGGCTCAGACGGCTACGGTTGAAGTAAAAGAAGGTAGCCAACTGGCATTGGCTGAACTTCTTGAAGATAAAGCCACGGCTACTCAAACCACCCTTTTGGATTTAGCTCTGGGTGAAATTTTAATCAAGGCAAAAAAACTACATTCGGAAAAATCAAGATTTGAAGTCAAAACCCCCACTTCTATTGTGGGTGTCAGAGGGACTAAATTCTCCGTAACCGTAAAGGCAATAGAATAAAAGTTGAAATTAAAGAAAGCATTTCTCTTTAACATAGCCATAGCGGCTCTGGTTGCCTCTCTAGTCTTTTTTCTCTCACAAAAAGGCCTGCTAAAGCGTTTAGAGCTTCCAAGTGTGGACCTCTCTTTTCGCTTACGAGGCGATCTTCCCTATAATCCCCGTATCATTTTTGTAGAAATCACTGATTATGATATTTCAAAAATAGGCGCTTGGCCGTGGAAAAGGTCTTGGCACGCTGCGCTATCTAAGGCCTTAGCCGGGTTAGGAGCAAAATACATTTATTTTGATATCATATTCTCGGAGGCCTCTGCCGAAGAAGACGATGCCCTACTTGAAGAGGCGATAAAGCTCACCAAAAATGTTTACCTTCCCGTTGTCTTTCAAGATTATCCCTTTGATATAAAAACCGCTCTCTTGCCTATAAAAAGATTTGCTTCTTACACAAAAGGAATGGGTGCAATAAATATCTATCCTGATATAGACGGAACTATAAGAAGGATACCCCTTCTCTTTCCAACAAAAGAAGGCATCTATCCTCATGCCGCCTTCAAAATTGCTCTGGATTATGCGGGCTTAAAAATCGAAGATATAAAATCTAATTATATTCTCCTTTCTGACTCTAAGACAAAGGTTAAAGTACCCCTCATCGAAAAAAATACAATGCTTATTAACTGGTCAGGCAAGTGGCAGGATACATTTAAGCATTATACATTTTTAGAGGTTCTCTCTGGCTATAAAGATTTTTTAGAACACAAAAAAATAAATATAGATTTAGGCGACTTTAAGGATAGTATCTGTATTATTGGAATTACCGCCATTGGCCTTTATGATATAAAACCCATTCCCCTGCAACCGGAGTATCCTGGCATAGGAATAATTGCTAACACCATAAGCAACATATTGGATAAAAATTTTCTCTACCGTCCATCAAATTGGATAAATATTTTTCTGCTTTGGATTCTTGCCTTGATCCCGGCGTTTTTGATGTTCGGAGAGAAACCTTTGAGGGAAACTTTGTTTGTGGTCTTGGTAGGCGTAATTTACTTTTACATAAATTTCTTTCTTTTTAAAAAGGGCATAACCATTGACCTTTCCCCTCCTTTGGTAGGGCTTTTTGCAAGTTACATTAGTGTAGAGACCTATAATTTTGTACGGGTAGCAATAGAAAAACAAAGGTTTTTTAGAATGGCTATAACTGATGGCCTAACCGGTCTATTTAATATCAGATATTTTAAAATGCTTATTGAAACCGAGACTCTGATGGCAGCCTCAGATCCTACTAAACAATTCGTAATAGTTATGAGCGATGTTGACCACTTCAAACATTTTAATGACACTTATGGACACCAGGTGGGAGATCTGGTACTAAAAGAAGTAGCTAATATTTTAAAAACCTCTGTGCGCTCTTCAGATATAGCGGCCAGATACGGCGGAGAAGAAATGATTATTCTCTTAAGAGGTTCCTCCTTAAGGGACGGGTTAAGTGTTGCCGAGAAGATAAGAAAAAATGTAGAAGAGCATTCAGTCAAACAGGAAAATAATGCCTATAAGGTAACCATAAGTTTAGGGGTTTCTATTTTTAAGCCAAATGATAACGTAGATACAATAATAAAAAGGGCAGATGAAGGTCTTTATAAAGCAAAGGAGTCGGGAAGGAACCGCGTCTGCACAATGGAAGAACCTACCGGAAACTGATTTCATCTCTTTATCAGTTTAACCCCCCTTACATTCTCTAACCCCTCCAACATTTATTTTATAAAAGAAACTGTATCTCCTTCTTGAGTTTGGGTAGAGTGAATACGAGCGGCGGGTAATTCGTTTGTAACTTAATGGGAAAATTTGGAGTTGGGGTATTTATAGAAATTTATGGATCACGGTGATTTAGAAGCTATAAGTTTATTTCCATTAACTATCTGGCCAAGATGGACATGGCAATACGCCTCATGATTATAGATGCTTAAGATATGTTTACAATGCGGATATTTACACTTCCTGCCCTTGAGTGAAGTCTTGACTTTTTTCATGTTAAACTCTTTATAGGGGAAGACGGTGTTTGTAATAGCCAAGGCATATTTCGGTTATGCCTTATCCATTCTTTGATAATGACATGGCCCATGAAACGAAACATAGCATTTCTGAAACGTAACTTAAGAAGCTGGGCAAATGACCTATAGAGAGAATAGAATTTGGAATATGCTCTGACAACGCTAATCTGGAGTTCTCTGGCTGATAACAGGTTTGGATTAAAAACAACGTGCTGGCCGTCATAAAGATTCCAATCGTGGGTAAAAATCCTTTTTTGCTGCTTTAGCTCTTCATGAAACTTCGTCCCGGGTACAGGAGTAAGGATCATCATCTGGATAGTATCTATCTTTTGTTTTATGGCAAACTTTAGAGTATCCCAAATGGTGCTTTCGTTATCGTTATCACTACCCAAAACAAACATGCCGTGAATTTTAATCTTTTTCCTATGGAAAGAGCGTATTGCGTTAACTATATCCTCAATGGTTTGTTTCTTTTGGTAAGCCTGGAGCGTCTTAAGGTTAATAGATTCAAAACCAACGCAGACCACGTTACAACCAGCGCGAGCCATAAGGCTTAGAAGTTCATCGTCTTTTGCCGCATCACAACGTACTTGACAGGTCCAGTTGCGAATTTTGTGTTTCAGCATAAGCTCTAATAAGGTGCGTGTGCGTTGAGGATGGGCGGTAAAATTATCGTCGCAGAAGAAGAATGAACTTCTCCTCCTGGATAATAATTCCTCCATCACGTTTTCAGCACTGCGGAAACGGTATTTACGGCCAAATATCTTTGTCACGGAACAGAAAGTGCAGTCAAAAGGACAGCCTCTTGATGTGGAGACAGACGTAATCAAACCAGGAAATCTATTTCCTTTAATCAGAGAAAAATCAGGATGCGGCAGGTTATCCAGATTCTGTATGGGCTCACCGTAAACAATCGGCTCTGTCCTTTTGCCCTCAACAATGTCGATGATCACATCTTCGGCCTCTCCCACCACAACCTGCCTGGCAAACTCAAGCGCCTCATGAGGCAGAAGGCTTGCGTGGATTCCTCCTATAATCACTTTCTCTTTAGGGAATTTCTTAGCTATCTCATATCCGCGCTTGGCAGTTGAGGTCAGAATTGAAATACCGATTATATCAGCGTTTAATTTAGAATAATCGGGCCTGTAAATATCTTCGTTATAAATTTCAACCTCATGCCCCTTATTCTTGAGAATAGTTCCCAAATATATAGGCCCTAACAGAGGCATGTGTAATTTGCTATACACGTTTGCCTCTGAGGCGGCTGGCTCAATAAGTACTATTTTCATAATAAAACTGTCGTTTACTACTTCGAAATATGTATATTTACGGCACGCGGGCCTTTTGGTGATTTTTCCACTTCAAACTCCACTGCCTGTTCTTCATTCAAAGCATCAAACTTTGCGTCCAAGAGGCTCGATTGGTGAAAAAATACCTCTGTTCCGTCTGTATCAGCGATAAAACCAAAACCTCTTTCCCTAACTAATTTCTTAATTTTTCCTGTATGCATCGCTTTCTCCTCTTTAGAAAAAATAGGCCGGCACGCATGGCACCGGGTTGCTGTTTTTTTAGGTTATAACTTGACTACTTTCGTAGCTTGCTCACCTTTTGGGCCTGAGAACCACTTTACTTTTCCTCTTGCCACTATTCATTACCTCCTTTTTCTAGAATTATAGCAAACTCCGTTAGAAATCCTTATCGCCTTTGCCTGTTAGACACAGAATAAAAAAGCCGAAAGGTTAGATATCTAAACCTCTCGGCCATAGACTTCTAATCTCCTATTTACTATAAAAATAAGTTTACCACATTTCCCCTCATTGTCAACCCTTTTTCAATATTCTCGCAAATTCGCGCGGCGAAGATATGGAGTCCCTCTCAAATGTCATGAAGGAAAACCTCTCTCGTATCTCTTTGAGAGAAGAATGATTGGGGGCTCCCCTTGATGGCTGAGTTTCGCAACTGGCTATATTCGGAAAAGGCTAACAGAATCTCTTCTTTTAACGACCTTCGTTCTTGCGCTTTGAGTAGCACTCTTTGCAGTATATCGGACGGTCATCTCTGGGTTTAAAAGGGACTTCGCATTCTTTCTTACATTCTGCGCAAATCGCCTTGTGCATCTCCCGTGGCCCTCCGCCGTATCCACCGCCGCCACCTTGTTGATATGCCATGTTACCTCCTTGTGTACAGACACAACACCGGCGCAATTCTCCGCCACAGGGCGGATGCCGACCTTTCCAATTGGGTCGGGCCGATTAGCGCCGGGTGTCATTTCTGCTAAAGATTTTAATCCCTGAATTGATGATTATAGGACTTTCATAGAGGAATTTCAAGTGTTTTTTTATACAGTGCACTAGCAAGATAAAAATGTCCTTTTATCTGTTGCTTAAACTATTATTTAATGATAGAGTGATACAATTAAATTTAACAATTAAAAAGGAGACTGATATTAAATACAACCACGCCTTATTCCTGAATCCCTATATTGAAAGTAGCGCCAACAGCACAATGATGCTCTTCCCTCCTACCGGACTTGAATATGTGGCTACGAGCGCCAAGGGACTGGTCAACAAAATCACTCTTATGGATTTAAGGCATGAGCAAGAATTGTCTGACACGGAAAAACTCCTTGCCTTTATATCCAGCCAGATCGATATTCTCTGCGTCAGTATCGGTTGGGACCGCCAATTTGATGAAATCTGTCAAATGCTTAACCGCGTGCCGGATAACATACCATTAGTCGTAGGCGGTTATAAGGCTACCGAGAAGGCAGAGGAACTTTTTAAGAAATGCCCCACAATTAATATCATTGTCAGGGGCGAGGGCGAAGAAACAATTAAAGAGATATTAAAAGGCAATCCGTTCAAAGATATTTTGGGTATCTCTTACCGCGAAAATGGCAAAATAGCGCATAACCCTAACCGCCCCCTCCCCGATGTAGATACGTTAGGCGCGCCTGATCGTTCCCTGCGGCGTAACGAATATTCCTTTGCCTTAAACGGCATAAAAATAGCAGATATAAGTTTTGATTCTGTGTTAAGTGCGCGGGGCTGCCCTTTTAACTGCAAATTCTGCACCTTCAGCTTAAATCCTCTCGGACAAAAAAGGAATTATGCTGCCCGAAGCGTCAATTCCGTAGTTAATGAAATACAAAGTTTAAAAGCGGGAGTGATAATCCTTAGTGATGATGATTTTTTTGCCGACCCTAAGAGGGCGGAGAAAATCTGTGATTTAATTATTGAAAGAAAGATCAAAAAACGTTTTATGGCTCAGGCGCGCCTGGATATCGCTAAATACCCTACGCTGCTTGAAAAAATGGTGAAGGCTGGATTTAAGGCACTCATAATCGGAATCGAATCTCCTCATGACTGGATATTAAAACAGCTTAACAAAGGCTTTGATCAGGAGACGATACGAAAATATTTTAAGGTCCTGATAAAATACCCTATTTTTTACAACGGCTACTTTATCTATGGAAATATCGGCGAGACGGAAAAAGAAATGCTTTATATCGGGCAATTTGCCAAGGAGATCGGGGTTGATTCCATCGCCTGCAACAAGCTAAGGATTGAGAAGTTCTCTCCCCTAAGAGAACTCGCCGAGAAAACGCCCGGGTATCACGTTACCGAGAGAGGAGAGCTCTATTCCGACGCCTACAGCCACGCTGCCTTAAAAAAAATAGGCAGGCGGATCAAATTTTCTTTCTACACCCCCTCCAGATACGTAAAAATACTCTGGAAGAATATTTTTGTAGTAAAGTTTTTCTCCTTCAGAGAAATAGCCTCCTTTTTATCCGCATCACCGCGCCTTTTCTTAAGCGTGATTACAAGAGAAAGGCGCCGCGGCCGCCTCGGAGATTCCCTGAAACGCACCTTTATCAAAAACGCCTGACCCAAAAAAGAAAACCTTTAATCAATCCTCTGTTTCCCGCACGCGAGCCCTCAGGAACTTCTTTGTACCATGGCGCCGCTTTGATTCCAGCATCTTTAATTTCGCCCGGCGAGACCTTCTGCGTTTCTGCCGGCGGATCTTCTCGATACGCTTTTGTTCTTCAGAAAGTTTTCCAAGGAGAGCGCACTCAATCTTCTTGAGTAGGATCTGCCGGGCGCGATACCGATTCTGAGCCTGGGAGCGTTCCTGTTGGCATTTAACTTCAATCCCCGTAAGGAGATGACGCAGATGCACGCAAGTGGAAACTTTATTGACATTCTGCCCCCCGGGTCCCTGCGCGCGGATGAATTTTTCTTCGATATCTTCTTCCCGCACTCCCAGCCGCACCATCATCTCCCGCAGTGATTTTTCCTTCTGTAACCCAACCATCAAGAAAATTTCCTTATGTTATGACTATTTAGGTTATTTTCAGTGGTATAGGAAAGTGTTTCATACTTTCCTATACCATAAATTAATCTTCCCATAACTTTAACTTCATCTTTTATAGCTGCCCGGTTTCCTCCGGCCTTTAAACCTGGATTTTTGCGGACGCCTACTGCTTTTGCTCCAAGACTTAGACTCGCCTTCGGTTTTCTTCCACGGCTTAGACTCTCCTGAAGCTTTTCTCCGAGGCTTAAAACCGCCCTCAGATTTGCGCCAAGGCTTAGACTCTTCTTCGGCTTTCTTCCAGGGCCGAGCCTCTCCCCCAGCCTTCTCCCAAGGTTTATGCTCACCCGGGCTTTTCTGCCAAGGCCTTGGCTTATCTTTCTTCTTGCGCCACCGCATAGGATTGTCTTGGCTCCTCTGCCGTGGCTTAGCCTCTTCCTGCATTCCGTCTAAACCTCGCCGACTCATATAGCTACGCGTGCGTCTACCACCCTTGTATGTCCCCGGCTGCCCAGAAGGGCGCACTCGCCCATCCACCGCAGAAGGCGGTGTACCCGCCCTTCCATTAGGGCGGGGTGCCTTTAAGGCGGGGTGCTTGTTAAAGACTGGATTAAACCAAGTTTTTTTCTGTTCTCTCTCTTCCCGGGGATGCTGCTCAGCTTCGACCGTGGCCTTCGGCTGCCTCTTCTCCTTTAACTCGCTCTTCCGCTCGGCTTCTGTTTTAGGACGCGCCGGATTGACATTAAGAAGCCGACCCATGAATTCCTTGCCGTTAAGAACGGCTATCGCAGCGAGCGCCTGCTGCTCATTAGGCATCTGGACAAAACCAAACCCTCTTGACTTAGGCGCCTTTTTCTCCTTCCGCATCACGATCACCACGGAGGCGACATTCCCGAAACCCTCAAAGAGCTTCTTTACATCGCCCTCATTGGCGTCAAACGACAAATTACCCACAAAAATATTCATCTTAATCTATCCGGTTTTTTCTTTGGTTTTCTTTTTGATTTAACCACCGAGCATAATAGGTCTGCAAACGGCGATAATTTTCCGTTTTCGTACGGAAATTCTCTACAGTGGGCCGGCTTCAAATTATAATCAACTTTGTGAATGGCGCATAGCCCTTCCGGGGTAAGGAAAGAACAGTGATTGTCTTCATAGCTCGTTCCGACTTTATATCCGGAAGGAAAACCTTTATCCTCCTCAAGATGATAAAAATCTCCTTTTAATCCAAGGGATAATATTTTTTTAGCTTCTTCCAAATCTACCCATGCCCCAAAATCACAACAAGAATTTTTCTGTCTGCATTTCAAGCAATCAATCGTCTTCATCCCTCCCCCTTACTTTCCCTGCTCCGAAACCCCCACAGAAGGTGGGGCACCCGCCGATCCGATACGGCGGGGTGCACTAAGGAAATAACTAAGAATGCACCGCGCCCCTCTCCTACCGACAGACAGGCGACAAGCAGACGCTTGTAAAAATATAAATATCCCTGGTTTTATTTTCCCTTTTTATTTAAAATTTCTTTACATTTTAAACATACTATTACTCTTTTTCTTTTTTCATTTATAATCGTAAATATTGCTACCAAATAATTATGTGATAATTTCTCTCCGCATCTCATACAGCTATTCATTTTAATTTCTCCTAATTTAGCGCACGGTACAAAAACTATATCTGTCCTACAGAGTAAGACATATTAAGCATCCTAAGACTCTGTCCCTTATGATATGTTATTATACCATATAATTATGGTTTTTAACGAACTTCGGTAAAACTTCATAATCAAAGAAACAATGGCATTACACCCAAACCAATCGGGTGGTTTGGTGTGCCGCCTTCTGCTGCAATAGAAAACCGCAAGGCCAAGTATCCTGTCCTTGCGGTTTTAGACTTCTACGCTATTACTGTATTTATTGTATCACTCTGCTACAGTTAACGACCTTCGTTCTTGTGCTTTGAATAGCAATCCTTGCAGTATATCGGACGGTCATCTCTGGGTTTAAAAGGGACTTCGCATTCTTTCTTACATTCTGCGCAAATCGCCTTGTGCATCTCCCGTGGAGCTCCGCCGTATCCACCGCCGCCACCTTGTTGATATGCCATGTTACCTCCTTTTTAGCTTTGGTAAAGATTTTAATCCCTGAATTGATGATTATAGGACTTTCATAGAGGAATTTCAAGTGTTTTTTTATACTACAGTGACGTCCTCATTCGAAGCCTGCTCTGAATCCGCCGCAGAAAGCGGCGCACTCGGCATTCCGATAAGCCGAGGTGCCTCCGCAGAAGCGGCGCACTTGTCATCCGATAAGACAAGGTGCCCTTTGGCCTGTATGTTTTTTTTCTCCAGTTTTCTTTGTTTCTTTCCCTCTGCCTTCTTTTTCCTGGTCAATTCTTTCTGATACTTTTTATATGAATAATTATCTCTTGCCAACATATCCTCCTTTTATCTTAACCCATCCCGCGGGGATACCTCTCTTTAATAGTTTTCTGCTAAGACTTCGTAATATGACTGTGGATGCTTACAGGCAGGACATTCACGCGGCGCTTCGGCGCTCTCAATGACATATCCGCAATTAATGCAGTGCCATTTTACAGACGCCTTCTTTTTAAAGACCTCTACGTTTGCTACATTGTTAATCAATTTTCTGTAACGCGCCTCATGAAAATTCTCTACCTTGGCGATCTGCTCAAATGAACGTGCCACTTCAGCGAAACCTTCATCACGGGCGGTCTTGGCAAAATCCTGATATATGACGGCCCACTCCATATTTTCACCGGCTGCCGCTTCCTGGAGATTGGCTTTTGTATCCTTTATCGCGCCGGCAGGATACACTGCGGTTATCTCAACGTCTCCGCCCTCAAGGTACTTAAAGAAAACCTTGGCGTGTTCCTTCTCGTTTTCAGCGGTTTCGGTAAAGATATTGGCTACCTGTTCATAGCCTTCTTTTTTTGCCGCACTTGCAAAGTAAGTATACCTGTTTCTTGCCTGAGACTCTCCGGAAAATGCTTTCAATAGATTTTGCTCTGTTTTTGTGCCTTTTAATGACCTTGTCATCTTATGCTCCTTCCCTTTTACCCGTCTATTTTCTCCATAGGCTTACCACAACAAACAAGCTCTCCGCCGCCAACCTTGGTTACTATCACCTCGTTACCGCAAACATTACATCTATATTTTTCACCGACATTTTTAACCGCCATACCAATCTCCTGTTTTTATTTTTTTAAACTGGGGGCCCCCTCAAGTTTCGCGAGGGAAATCCTCTCTTTGTTACACCTCTTAATTATATTCGAAATATTGCGCAAATCAAGTAAATTGATGCCTTGCGAGAGGTCATTTCCTCGCTAAACTTGTCCGTTTTGTCCGGTAATTTTTGGGCGAGAACGACGTAACTATTTAACAAAACAAGGGATGTTATTTGTCCAAATGAGAAAGGCGGACAAACCAAATTCTATTCATACCGCAATGCTTCGATAGGATCGAGCTTGGAGGCCTTCTGCGCTGGCCAAAGTCCGAAAATTATCCCCACAATTAATGAAAATGTCGTAGCAAGGATTATTGAAGATGAAGAAACTCTCACTGCCCAGCCGGCAAAAAAAGTGATTAAAACTGATACTCCGGTTCCTAACAAAATACCGGCCACCCCGCCGATGAACGACATCAATATAGCCTCAATAAGAAATTGCACCATGATGTCTTTATTATTTGCGCCTATTGCCTTACGTAACCCGATTTCGCGGGTACGCTCAGATACCGAAACAAGCATAATGTTCATAATGCCGATTCCTCCGACTAAAAGCGAGATAGCGGCAATCGAACCCAATAATAACGACATTGTCTTGGTAGTAGTTTCCAGGGTATTCTTGATATCCGCCATGTTGCGAATCTGGAATGAATCTTCTTCATCTTTATTAAGATGGTGCTGCTTTATAATAACCTTGGATATGGTTTCTTGCGCCGCATCAATTAAATCCGGACCTTTCGCTTCTACATAAAGAGAATCAATATATTCTTTACCCAGAACTCTATACATGGCTGTAGTAATGGGAATAAGCACCGTGTCATCCGGATCGTGAAAACCACCCCCTCCCTTCTCAGGCAATACCCCGATTACTTTGAAGTTAAGCAAATTTATCTTGATGGTTTCGCCAACAGGATTGACATCTCCAAAGAGCTGCTTTGCCACCGTTGTGCCAAGCAGAACAACCCTCTCTCTCATTCTTACTTCGCCTTCGGAAAGAAACCTTCCCACCGCGGCTTGAGAAGCGCGGATTGAAGCGTAATCCACTCCCACTCCTTCAATCTGAGTATTCCAGTTTTTATTCCCGTAGACTAACTGTACCCTGCCGGTCACGGAGGGGCTTACACTTTTTACTTCATCAGTGAGTTTTTCTATTGCCACTACATCCTGAAAGGTAAAACGTGTCACCGTGCCTGCCTGCAAAGCCACTCCCATCATTCTGGATGAGCCAGGCCGCACTAACAGAAGATTAGAGCCCAAAGATGCTAATTGTTTCTCGATTGATTCTTTTGCGCCTTGGCCGACCGCAAGCATAGCAATAACCGCAGCTACGCCGATTAATATTCCCAGGACAGATAAAAATGAGCGCATTTTATGCGATACCATTGCTCCTCCTGCTTGGTGCAGATAATCTAAGAATTTGGTTTCCCTGGCGATTCTTTCAGATTTGGATAAAACAACATCAATTATCTTATCTGCCTGACTTTCGGCAGGCTTTGGTACGCCAAAGCCTGCCGATTTCTCATCAGAGATAATTTGACCATCGAGCATATGAATAATGCGTTTGGCACAGCTAGCAATTTCTTTCTCGTGAGTGACAATAATAACGGTTTTGCCCTTTTGATTTAAATCTTTTAGAATGGAGATTATCTCTTCTTGGCTTTTGGAATCCAGGTTGCCTGTCGGCTCATCTGCTAAGATAATCAAGGGGTCATTGACTAAAGAACGGGCAATTGCCACCCGCTGCTGCTGGCCTCCGGAAAGCTCATTTGGCCGGTGATTCATCCTGTCAGCCAGTCCGACTTCTTCAATTCCCTCTCTTGCTTTCTCTTTTAAATGCCGCTTCCCCGCATAAATCAAAGGAAGTTCGGCGTTCTCTAGGGCAGTCATTCTCGGCAAAAGATGAAACTGCTGAAAGACGAATCCGACAAGGCGGTTGCGTATTGCCGATAATTCCTCATCGGAGAGCACGTTAATCTTTCTCTTTCCTAAATAATACTCTCCCGCATCCGGCCGGTCAAGTAAACCCAAAATATGCATCAGTGTCGATTTACCCGAGCCCGACGGCCCCATAATCGCCACAAACTCACCGGGTGCGATTTTTAGAGAAACATCCTGCAAGGCTTTTACCTCGACCTTGCCCATCTGATATGTCTTAGATATATTTTTTAACTCGACCATTATCTTCTAGTGGCGCGGCATGAAAGGATTACCTCCTATGTTGTTTTTAGGTAGGCTATATTTTTTTGCCTTCAGTATTATCCTATCATTCTCATTAAGGCCGGAAAGGACCTCTATGTTTTTATCGTCCGAAATACCCAGCTTAACCGCTACCCTCACCGGTTCTTTACCGTTATTGCGCTTTACTAAAACAAAATTTTCATCTTTTTCTTTATATACTGCCTCTTGCGGGATAACTAAAGTGTTTTCTTTGCTCTGCTCGATAAAATCTACGCTGGCATTCATCCCCGAGCGGAAAAAAGAAGACACTTCTTCAGGAATCAGGTCAATTTCATAGATAGTGACATTGTTAACGGTTTTTGATTCGTAATAGATGTGTTCCACCGCAGCGCTTATCTTTGTATCGGGATAGGCGTCAAGAGTGATGATTGCCTTCATATCGGGTGTGATTTTACCGATATCCGTTTCATCAACCTGCGCCCGGACAATCAGGTGGTCTGATAATACCACCACGGCATCAGCAGTAGTTACTGTCTGCCCGGGTTGGGTTTTAGCCACAATCACTTCACCGTCAATAGGCGCCGGCAGGGGTATCGGTTTATAGGTCTCCTCCCAGTATTTCAAAGATTCCTCTCCTTTGCCTCTGGCTGCATCCAGCAAAGCCGCCCTTTCAGTTGAACTCATCCAGGCCAGGATTTGTCCGATTTTTACTTTATCTCCTTCCTGGACTAAAATCTTTTCAATTCTTCCGTTAACCGGAGGCTTTACTTCCAGGCGGTTTTTGGGAAGAACTGTCCCAGTGCATGATATAAGGCTTCTGATAGAGCCGATAACCGGAGTTATCTCTTTTACAATTTCATCGGAAGATTTCTTAAGTTTTAGCCGTGTTATAGCGAAGCCGGCAATAACTAAAATGACCACAGTAATAAAAAATAATTTTAGCTTATTTTTGCGCATATTCTAATGTCTCTCCTTTCGCCTGAACCCAATCTGCCTCGGCAAGTAAGGCGTTTGCCTGAGTATCCAGAAAAGTTTTCTTTGTCTTTACCAGCTCGTCTTCAATAATCGTCCAGTTATCAAACTGAATCATTCCCAGGGAATATTGGGCTTCGGCAATTTTGGCACGCTCTTCGGCTGCGTTTAAGAATTTCTTCTCTACCTCTAATGTTTCTACGGCATCCTGAAGCGCCGCCCAGGTTTGTTCAAGTGTTACGATAACGCTATCTCTCGTGCTTCGTTCATCCGCCTGAGCCTGATTAAACTGTGCTTTTGCCTGAGCGACTTGTGCTAATCTTAATCCGCCCTCGAATATAGGAAAAGATAAACTAAGCCCGGCATCCCATTGGTCATTTTCCGGCGGCCAATGGGAGCTGCTTTTATCTGCTCCTGCCTGCACTGAAAGCTCAGGCAAGAAATTTGCCTTGGCAGCTTTAATCCCGAAAGATGCGGCATTCTTCTGGGCAATAAGTTTTTCTAAAGACGGATTACTCTTTGCCAAAGCCTCAAAATCAGGCTTCCCTAGGACTACATCGCTTAGCTTAAGATTTCCTTCCGCGCGTAACGGTGAAAATTTAGTCCTTCCTATCTCTTTAATCAGCCCTCGTTGCACAACCTCAAGCGCACGTTTAGCCTGGCTAATTTCAAATTGAGCCTGGGCTAAATTCGCCTCGGCAGTCAGCAATGCGCCTCTATGCTCTAAGCCGGATTCATAACGCAAAGTAATCAACTCAAAATTACCTCTTCTAATCTTAAAAATTTCTTCAGTAATATTTAATAATTCCTGTACCTTCAGCAAATTGATAAAAGCAGTGCGCAGCCGCAATCTTACCTCGGTTGAAGTATACTTATAATTATACTGAGCGGCTTTGATATTTTCGGAAGCGGCCTTTACATTATCGTACGTCTTAAAACCATCAAATAGTAGTTGCGTTCCGCTTACTCCATAAGTGTAGGTATCGGTTGTCTTACCGGCTGTCTTGGCAATAGATGCGTCTACATTACTGTCTATCTGGGGAAAAAGGGTACTCGCGGTAATTTTTTTACTTGCCTCTGATTCTTTTACACTCTCCTGCGCCGAGATTAAATCCGGATGATTTTTCGCCGCTTCTCTAATACAATCCTGCCAGGTAAGAACCTCTTCAGCCATTACCCGCGCAAGAAAAGGGCTTAACACAAGCAAAAATATTAAAATAAGCGTTAAAAATTTGCTCATCGATTGCCTATTTTTTAGGAACTTTGCTTTCTAATTTTGAAATAAGTTTTGAAGCGCGCTCCAGAAACCGGCTAAAATCTTCCGAAGGCATCAGATTAATAACCCTTCTGTCAGGTTTGGCAAAAACCATCAGCTGGTCGCCAGATTTAATCCTCAGTGCTTTCCTTAATTCCGCAGGAATAACCAGTTGTCCCCTTTCACCTACAGTTGCCGTTCCATAAACTTTACCTTTAAAAATAGCGTTCATAATTAATCCTCCTCAACTTTATGTGAAATGTATGAATAGTATGATATATCAGATTTATTCAATAGTCAAGAAAAATCTTTTACTCGCTCTCAGGCAGTAATATTGCATAAGGGGACGACCTCTCCGTATACAGACTAAAGAAACAAAAAAGCCCGTAGTAAAAATTACGGGCTGCCTGCGTAGGCTCTTGTATAAACCGAGGGGAAACCTCTCTTAATTACCAAAGGTGTATTATAGAGTGCTTATCCTGTTGTATAAAGGATGTTCTGGGATAAGAGAAGTATTTTATAGCAAATTACTAGGCCGGCGAGAAAACCATCTATATACTAATAATGTGGTTAATCAGCTATTCTTTTTTACTACCCCCTAAATTCTTTACAATCTGGGCGAACTCCGTAGGCACAAGGATAATCAAACTATTCTGTTCGGCACCAATTTCCTGCCAAGTTTGCAGTTGCCTTAAAATAAGAGCGTTCGGAGACTCGGCCATAACTTTAGCAGCTTCCATAAACTTCCTGCTCGCCTCCTCTTCTGCTGAAGCTTTAACTAATCGCGAGCGCTTCTCTCGGACAGCCTCAGATTCCTTAGCCATTGCACGCTTCATATTATCCGGTAATTCGATATTCTTAATCTCAACGCTGATGATATTAATACCCCACTCATCTGTTGGCCCTTGTAATGCCACCAATACTTCCTTACCAATCTGATCTTTGTTAGCTAGAAGGGTATCTAGATCATATTTACCTAAAACATCTCTCAGCTTAGATTGAGCCAGAAGGGTAGAGGCCATACCAAAATTCTCAACTGCTATAATTGACTTCGGTGCATCGAAAATCTTATAATAGACCACGGCATCGATCTTGACTGGAACCGAATCTTTAGTCATAATTTCCTGGGGGATGACATCCATTGTGCGGATGCGCATATCGACAAGTCTTACATATTCCAAAATAGGAATTATGATATTTAACCCAGGTTTAATTTGCCTGACATATTTTCCCAAACGAAAAACTACACCGACCTGCCATTGCGACACAATTCTAATTCCAAAGATACAAATAACTACTGCCAAGGTCACTAAAGTCATCGAACTCGAGCCAAACATAAACACCTCCTTGTTTTAAATAACTTGAATTTGGGGTCCCTCTCGCATGAGCCGAGGGGAAACCTCTCTTTATTTACAGGTATTTATTATAAGGCTGGAAGAGGGGATTAGCAAGAAAATTCGGGCTTTAGAGAGGTAATTCCTCGCTAATCTTGTCTTATTTGTCTACTATTTTTGGGCTGGAAATGACGTAACTATTTGACGGTTAATTAGATATAAAATGTCCACCTTATCAAGGTGGACATGACGGTCAAGGTTTAAAGCTATGCCTCTCTTATTAACGTGTCATCCGCGCTGCCACCAAATAACACACCAAGAGCGCTAAACCAAGAATAATGAAACTTACAAGTAAAAAGCGACCGGCGTCAACAAGTTCTTTCTTATCAATCTTCTCCAATATTGTTATCTTGGGTAAGCCAAAATTCTCGGCAACCTCGTGACGGGTAAAAAAGTAGAATGTCAGAAAAGAAAGGACTATCGGCACAAGCCCTATGAGCAACATGTTAAATTTATAAATCCGGTGAAGTATATCATTAAGGGCTATCCCGGCAAGCATTAACCCTACCCCAGCCAACACAAACGCTAAAAATAAAACACCATAAACACCAAAAGCCTTCCTGCGCAATAAGGCCGCTCCGATGACTATGAAGATAAGTGCTCCTACCACTATTTTTGAATGAAGAAAAAACGCTGCCACCCCAGCCGCAATAAAAGCTATACCGTAACAATTGATAATTATCTTTGCGAGTGCTTTGTTCATGTTATTTTTTGCACCGGTCAATCTTCTGGCATAGATAATTTTCAGCTTTCAGTGCCTGACCCTGCTATCCGGCTGCTATCCGCTCTATCCGTAGTTTTTGTGACATTCAAAGATACTGTATATAATTTTTACACCGTGCGCCCTGATCTCCACAGAACCATAACCGCCAAAGCCGCTCAATTTTTCCTACGCTTAGTCATTGTCCGTTATGTTTATGGATCATTTCAGCGAGTTCCGCGTGATTATTTTTCTCGGCGGTCATGGCAGGCGTCCACTGAAGGCTGTCCCTAGCATTCACGTCAGCTCCCTTGTTGATAAGAAGTTCGGCAGCCTCATTTTTTCCGGTAGCAGCTGCTAAATGCAAGGGTGTCCAGAGGTCTTTATCCTGAGCATTCACAAGAGCACCTTTCTCGATAAGAAGGCTTGCCGCCTGAATCTGTCCTTCTGCGATTGCCGCGTGAAGAGGCGCGCTTTTATTGTTGTCCCTAGCGTTTACATCAGCACCTTTAGCAATAAGCAGTGCCATAACTTGGGTCAGGCCTTTGGAAACAGCTTTGTGCAAAGGTGTACAGCCCTCCTTATCTGGAGCGTTGACATGCGCGCCTTTGCCAATAAGCAAATTCACCATCTCTGCCTGCCCTCGACGGACGGCCCAATGAAGCGCAGTGCCGTCGTTAGACCCTTCCTCGGCATTAGCATTAATGCCTTTCTCTATAAGAAGGCTTGCTAAATCGGTCTTGCCTAAACCAGCCGCATAAAAAAGGGCTGATTGCGATGATTTAGGATTAACCTTTGCTCCTTTCTGGATAAGAAGAACCGCAAGTTTGGTGTTACCAATATCAACTGCCATAGTAAAATACGAGTCAAGTTTCCCCTTGGCAAAAGCACCCTTCTCAATAAGAAGCATGGCAACGGGCTCATTACCGATTGCTATGGCTATATCAAGCGCCGTATCCCCATTACTATCCTGGACGTTTATGTCCGCGCCTTTCTCGATAAGAAGTGCCGCTATTTTAGAATACTCTTCGTCAAACTTCATAAGGTACTCCAAATCAGACTCGCCTGCGCCGGATCGGGCACACCTTTCAGTTCGTATCATAAGCTCAAAGCGGCGAGCTTGCACATCTTTCACATCAACAGAACCTCCTGTCGCCGCTGCATGTAAGGGCGCAGCCTGATCATTATCCTTAGCGTTAACATCAGCGCCTTTCTCTATAAGATATGCTGCTATATCAGTTTTACCTGAAACGCAAGCCCAATACAAAGCTGTGTCCTGGTTTTCATATTGCGCGTTTACAGGAATTCCCTGACTTAACAATTGTTTGACCTTTTCTAAATCGCCGGATGCTATCGCATCATGAAGTTCTCCTGCCTGCGAAGAATTCACTACTAAAAAAATCGACACAATGGCTAAAAAGATACCCACTAATAATTTTTTTATCATATTGTTTCCTTAATTACTTGATGATGGTATTGGTGTTTCAAAACGTGTCTTTACCGTGCATGCATGGTAGCTGTTAAGACACCCCTTCAGGTAATTCAATTCGCCGACCTTGTTTTGAAGCTGGGCTGAGAGGCGCTTGATCTCTTGACTATAAGCGTCATTTGCTTTCTCCGCCTTTTTGATATTGATACAGCTTAAAGCATACGCTGCCAGGTCAGTATAGGTTTCACCGATCACCCGTGCCTGCTGGAAATATTGCGAACCTGTCCATGAAACTAACTTTGTAGTCTCAAGCAGGTCATTGACGAAAAGAAGAGTATCCAAATTCTTTCCTGTATCCAAAGGATCATCCTGCAAGAGAGAGGCGAAATCGCCGCTTAGAGTTCCCACAGAAACCGCCTTTTTCACTCCTTCTAATTCTATATTGCGTTTCTTCATCTGCTCGCCTAACCATAGCTTGATCTTAGGGTCGTTGGAATTTATTAAAGAATCAAGTTTAGCAAAAACGTCTTTTTTGACCTTGCCTCTCATTTTCTCACAAACTCCACGGGTTGCGTCTGCGATTGCGGCGTCTGCGAGGCATCGACGGACGTCAAAGTCCCGACCATCTCATAGAGATCGAGGCTTCATGGCTTTTCCTCTGCTCTTCTTTGCATCCCTAATTGATGGACCACAAAATATTGCTGGTTTTCATAAAAATCAGACGGGCTGAAGTTAACAAAGCGCTTTTTGTTAAGCCCAATGTTGATGCCGAATATCTTTGCATTCCCACTTTGCGTCTCCGGCACTCTGCGGCCCGCGCGCACCAGCGCCCACCGCGAAGCTTCCGAACAGACCATCGCGTCATTGCGCCAATTCAAAAACCTCGAAGGCCCATATGTTGTGGTATTCCTCAATTCATGCGCTCCTTTCCACAGTTCCTGGCCTTCATGCTCGGAAAGGGGCTGGCCGACCAAGGTCGCGACATCCTTGGGACGCTGGCCATATTCCTTGAGGAACTCCTCTTCTTCTTTAATGACCGGACCGTGGCTGCTGGTATTGTCCAGATACCAGCGTTTACCGTTACGCTCGCCTAAAAAAATCGCTGCGTGCGACGCCGGAGAAGTCCAGTTGTCCGAACCCCACTTATCCAATAAATTTATGCCGTTGCTAATCAGCGCGTCCTTTAAATTACCCCCCTTGGGTGTCGGCGCCACTAAAATAACATCACCGAGAGCCAGGTCAGTAATATTCTTGACCAGGCTAGGAGGCTCTTTCATTTTGAACGACCTCAATATTTCCTGCGCCTGCTCATTGGGTTGGGCTGTGCGCTGAAGAATAGTGCTTGAGAAATTATCCAGAAGATCCTTCTTTAACTGCGCGGCATTGGACACTCCATCCTGAACATTGACAACGCTAAAATCACGGATAGCGTTCTGGCCACTCTCTACTTTTTTCACAGGGCTACCATAGGGGGCTTGTTTTATTTTAAGTACCTGGACGTTCTCATTGTACATTTTTACCTTATCGCTATAGGCGTTGATCCGCTCTTCGAGGGAGCTCTGTTCGCGTGCACAGTCTGCTGCAAGGGCCGAGTTTTCCTCAACACCCGTGCACCGCTGGTTGTGACGATCTGTTTCCTCACGTATCTCGTTCCTTTCGCGCGTGAGAAGTGCCCTTTGCGTGTTCAGCTCTTCACGCTCTTGTCCGGACAAATACTCCGGAACATCAGCGATCTTCGGCGCGCTTTCAGCGGATACCAGAACATAACCTGATACTAATACGGCAATAATCGCGAGCAGGCCCGCTGACTTAGTGAACCTCATTCTTGTCTCCTCCTAGTCTTCTTTGAATGAAACGATGAAATCCTTCTTTTTCGTCTCTACGACTCCCACCTTACTTGTGACATCCGAGATCTGCTGCTTCTTCTTTGCTTCTTCGACTTCATGCTTACCCTTATTCTGGACGTCGGTCTCTTTTTGCTTTCTTATCTCGGCAAGTTCAGTATTGAGCGCCTCGCGCTGTTTGATCAAGCCGTCCTCTTCAGCCTGAAACGCTTTGAATTTTGGGTTGTTTGCTATCTTTTCAGGAACCACTTCAAGTGCAATATTGCGCGTATCGACCGTAAGAGATGTAGGATTTGCGGAACCGGCTGTATCGAAACCCTTTCGTGCCTCAAGACTCATTTCATCATTAGGCAAGTTCAAAGCTCCTTTACCGTGTTCTTGAGCAACCTGGGCTTGCTTCACGGAGCTAAGCTCCTCAAGCCCGGCTTTAGCGCGTTCGTTATCAGGCTCGATGTTTAACGCGTTTTTATATACAGCCTCTGCCTCATCGAGACGGTTCTGGTACTTGAGCGCATCACCAAGCTTTTCGTAATTCGATGCGTCCTTGGGGGCAAGCTTCACCGCCTCTCGATACGCTGATTCTGCCTCAGAAAAGCGCTTCTGGTTTTCAAGCGAACGGCCGAGCCCATAGTGAAAACTTGAATCGCTGGGGTTGACTTTTATCGCTTGACGAAAAGCCGCCTCTGCCTCGCTATGGCGGTCTTGTTTATGTAGTGCGCGGCCAAAACCGAAGAGAAGATCTGTATTTTCAGGAGCACGCTTTAAGGCCTCGCTATAAACTTTTTCTGAATCGCTGTAACGTTTCTGTTGATCAAGAACGCGGCCTAAACCTAAGTAAGCGTCCGGGTTATCAGGAGTATCCTTTACCGCCTGCCGATACTCTTCCTCTGCCTCAGAAAGGCGGCCCTGGTTTCTAAGGACCACCCCGAGATTATAATGCAAGCTTGTATCGCTTGATCCAAGCTTTATCGCCTCACGGTACTCTGCTTCTGCCTCCACGTCGCGATTCTGATTAGCTAGCACAAATGCCAAATCGTCATAAACCTCAGGGTCGTTAGGCTTAAAACTCAAAGCCTTGCGGTAAGCAGCCTCTGCCTCGCTGTAACGCTTTTGACCCTGGAGAGCCTCGCCTAGATGCAAGAACGGCGCAGCGTATGTAGGGTCAAGTTGTGTGGCCTGGAGAAAAAAGGCTTCAGCCTCCCGATAGCGGTTCTGACCAAGCATGGCTCTACCAAGATTATTATAAGCCCAACTGCTTTTCGGATATGTTTTAACCGCCTTAGTAAGCAAGCTTTCCGCCTCTTTGTATTTTTCTTGATCAATCAGGTTCATCCCTTTTTTAGTTAAAGCGTCCGCTGAACATTGCTCAAATTTTTCTTTCCAATTATTGGCAAACTTTGGATTTATGGACATAGCTTCCCTCAAAAGGCCAGCTGCCCGTTCGTAGTCATCTTGAACTATTGCTGCATCCGCATCATTCACTAAGAGCATTGATCTGCAATTCTTGATGCGCTGGCCCAAACCCTCGCCCTGCCACCTATTCCACGTATTCTGCGCCTGCATATATAAGTCAAGAGCTTCCTGGTATCTGCCGGCACTATAAGATGCATCTCCCTGACGGGCCAATTCCCCAGCGCGTACTGACTGCGCAAGTTCATCCTGATACCGCTCCCATCTGCGGGACGACTTCTCAGACTGATCAGACGACCCTCCTTCTTGCCAACCGCATGCTTGCTTGCAGGCTTCATCGCTGCACGGAGGAGGAAGAACTTTGCCGCAATAACATCCGCAAGCTGCCAAATCAGCAAAGACAGGATGATGATTTACCAACAATAGAATTGTTAGAAAAATTGCGAGTATTAAAATTTTCTTCATAGCTCCTCCCTGTGCAAATATTAGATATAATCTTACCCTAAATTGACCGTCAATGCAATATAATTAGGTACAAAGTGCTCCGGCAGTAATATTCGATAAGGGGACGACCTCTCCGTATACAGACTAAAGAAACAAAAAAGCCCGTAGTAAAAATTACGGGCTTCATGCCTAGGCACTCAAGTATTATTCAAGATAATCGCTGTAACTTTTCGATGGCGAATTTGCGGGTAGAAACTAAAGGGACATATCCTATCTTAAGTTTATTGGAATCAAGGATGGCTATGGCCGACAGGAATAATATATAAAGGCGCCTGATCCGCGGGTAGATTTAATATGCTTTTTACTTCCTCGTCGCTAAAAGCACCTATGGGGACAGAAACCAGGCCTAACGCGACTACTTGCAAATGGATATTTTGGGCAATGTGACCCGCCTCAATATCAGCGTATCTCTTCCCGCGCTCCCCATACTTAAAGGTAACCTTATCATAGACTGCGCAGATGACGATATCTAATGGAGCGTCGCTAACTGAACTCTGACCTAAGCTAGCGTTACACAAATCGCCTCGTAAATCACTCTCGCTTAAAATCTCAAGCGCATGTCTCTCGGGAAAGTAATGATACACGCCGTCTTTGGTAAGTGCGTAAATCTTCATTGGGTATAAAGCACCTGCAGAAGGAGCGCTGCGCAAGCTATAACCTCCCCTTCTTTCCGTAATGCCTTGCGCTGCCCAGAGTAATTGGCTAATCTGATATAAGGTCAATTCTTTCTTGCTAAAGGACCTCTGAGAACGCCTTTTGGCAATCGCTTCTTCAAGGGAGATTATTCCTTTAGTTATAGGTTGCGGTAATTGAATTTCTTTTGCCTTTGCCATAGTCAAATCCTCCTTACCAACAAAAAGCAGGGTTGCTATAAAAATAATGTAGCCGATTTTGCTATATGAAATCATTTTATCAGCTTATCCAGAAAATCACCCATCTTCTCTTTAAGGATATTCTGCGAATCAAAAAAGCAGCTATTATGTCCCCCGCGAATTTCAAATAACTCCTTTGGTGCCGGCGCGGCATCGTAAAGCTTTTTGCCCAGTTTAAAGGGAACAATTTCATCATTGAGACTGTGTATCATAAGCTTGGTTATTTTTACGGACCTTATCTTGTTCTCAGAATCAAGGCGCAGGGAGAATATCCAGTAAGGAAGAAAAGGAAAGGCGCATCTTGCCATATCCTTACCGTTTGAGAAAGCGCCCTCTGTAATCAACGCACGCATAGGCCGTATTGAGGCAAGGTCGATGATTGCCGCACTCCCAATGGACTCTCCGTACCCGATAATCTGCTCTTGGCTTATCCCGCGAGATAACAAATAATCAAAAGCTGCCTGGGTATCGAGATACAAACCTTTCTCAGAAGGCCTGCCTTTACTTAAGCCGTATCCACGATAGTCAAATATGAAAACATTACATCCCAAGCTATGGAAAAAAAGTATCTTCTCAAGTCGATGGCTGATGTTGCCGGCATTTCCGTGGCAGAAGAGTATGGTAAACTTCGCTTTTGGCGAAGGAATAAACCAAGCATTGAGCTCTATATTGTCCCTGGTTTTAAAAAATACATCCTCAAAATCCAAGCCGCTATCTCGGGGAAGAAACTCTATTTGTCTAGCGGGATAAAAGATTGTGTGATTCTCGAAGTATCTTAAAAATAGGAGGGTCGCAACGAAGAATATAAGTAGAAACAATAATTGAGGCATAGCTTTA
>Ga0315282_10004788_pt1 | contig 23407 bp, 21 predicted proteins | sample YL17G07_20_MG_FD_203693 | JGI IMG/M metagenome (GOLD analysis project Ga0315282, IMG submission 203693) | Sediment microbial communities from Yellowstone Lake, YNP, Wyoming, USA - YL17G07_20 | ecosystem: Environmental > Aquatic > Freshwater > Lake > Sediment | place: USA: Wyoming | collected... | reverse complement strand
AGAATGCCTATATCAAAGCTGATAAGTTGGGACCACTGTTAGAGCAAGAGCTGGCTCAGGCAGCTAATTAGGAGCTAAGAATGGAGTGTTTACGATGGCCAAATTGCGAACTAAACTTGACACGGCCATAATAAACCATAATAATTTACTGAATAATTTCCTGTTGTCTTTTTCTTAAAATTCAGTATATTCAAAGTGTAACTCATAAGGAGGGCAACTTATTGGACTTTTCAGGAGGCAAAGACCTTGCAAAAGGAAATCTCTGGGATAATAATTGAGTGGGTGAAGGGGAATATTGTTGACCAGCCTGATATGACCGCCATCGTCAATGCTGCCAATGCTCAGCTCAGGCCCGGTGGTGGAGTGGCTGGAGCGATTCACCGGGCCGCCGGCCCCGGCCTGGAAGAAGAATGCCGGCCCTTAGCACCTATTGAACCCGGGCAGGCAGTGATTACCGGAGGCCATAACCTTCCCAACAAATATGTTATTCACTGCCTGGGACCGGTTTATGGAGTCGATAAGCCGGAAGCTGAGCTTCTGGCCAGCTGTTATCGCCAGGCCCTGATGCTGGCCGAGAAACACGGTCTAGATTCAATTGCCTTTCCCTCTATTTCCACCGGTTTTTTCCGTTACCCTGTTCAGGAAGCCGCAGAAATTGCCATCAAAACTGTCCTGTCGGTTATTCCTGAGTTGAAACAGGTAAAAAAAATAAGGTTTGTGCTCTTCAGCGACTCTGACTTAATGATATATGAAACTGCTCTGCTCCGTCTGGCCTGTTCGGCTGCTCCAGGTTAATTACCCCAACCTGAGGTCATCCTTGTTGCCTTCATCCTATTTTCATTGATTTACAATCCCTTTTGCCGTATAATTGCCTTCAATTTTTAAATTGGTTCCTGAATTAAAGTTTTCCAGATGGAATTGAATTCACCCGGAGACTAGAAATAATCACAGAAAAACACATCCATGAAGCTTAAGAGGGCTTCCATCCCCTGATTGAAATTTTTTTAAATAGAATTGTTATTGAAAATTCTCAAAAATAAAAATGGATATGGACCAGGAATACTACGGAACATCAACTCAGTTTTTGGCCAGACTTCTATCTTTATCCAGGAAGTTCTCCTGGAAGCAGACTTTTTATGCCCTGAAATATCCCAATTATCGCCTGTGGTTCTGTGGTCAGCTAATTTCCGTTTTTGGTTCCTGGATGCAGATGACAGCTCAAGCTTTCTTAGTCTATGAAATCACGCAATCGCCAGCCTATTTAGGCTATGTCGGTTTTGCGGCCGGACTGCCCACCTGGCTGTTCATGCTCTATGGCGGTGTGGTAGCTGACCGTATCCCCCGTCGCCGCATTCTCATCATTACCCAATCAACTTTGATGATTCTGGCCTTTATTCTGGCCGCTCTTGTCTTTCTCCATTTGGTTAAACCCTGGCACATCATCATCCTGGCTTTTGCCGGTGGCATAGTTAACGCTTTCGATGCTCCAGCGCGCCAGGCCTTTGTCATGGAAATGATTGAACCCGATGCTCTGACCAACGCCATCGCTCTCAACTCAGCCATGTTCAACACTGCTCAGGCCCTTGGTCCTGCTGCTGGAGGAATTATCTATGCAGCTATGGGACCAGCCTGGTGTTTCACCATAAACGGGGTAAGTTTTATCGCCGTAATTGTGGCTTTAGCGCTGATGAAGCTAAAACCTTTCAAACCACGAGAAACTGATAATTCCCTGGTTCAAGATTTAAAAGAAGGCATCAGTTATGTGCTGAACCATCCGACTATTCGGATTTTGGTTTTGACTGTAGCCATCACCACTCTTTTTGGCCGGGCTTTCATCACCCTGCTTCCTGCTTGGGCAGTTCAAATTCTTCATGGTGACGCCCGCACCAATGGCTTTCTTCAGACCGCTTTAGGGCTGGGAGCTCTGGTCGGGGCTTTGTTCATTGCCTCATTCAGTCAGCATCTCTCCCGCGGCAAGCTTCTAACTATCGGCACCTTTCTGTTCCCGGGATCTATCATCCTGTTTGCTCTTTCCAGGTTCCTGCCCCCTTCACTCCTGCTGCTGTTTTTCTCAGGCATAGCCATAATAATGATTTTTAATTTATGCAATGCCCTGGTTCAAATTCATACTCCGGAAGCGATTCGGGGCCGGGTGATGAGTATTTATAGTTTCGTGTTTTTTGGCTTTATGCCCTTTGCTGCCCTCTGGATTGGAAGTACAGCTCATCTGCTCGGCGAAAAAATTCCGGTTTTCACTGCGGCCAGCATTTCTCTGATTTATGCCGCCGTTATCTTTCTGTTTGACCGCAGAATAATAAAACTCCGCTAATTTAAAACTCTTTAAGCTCTACCAGTTCATACTTTTGGGTACCCAATCCGATTTTTTCACCGTAAGCCAGTTGAACTGACCAGTCAACGTCATAGCCTTCCCGGAAAGAATCCTGGCCGGTGGTGCTATTGACCAGGTCGATCGAAGCCCGGTCGACAGCTACTGGGTCGAGCGAGCCGACTATACCGATATCCTCAACGATCGCCGGCTGATTTTTGGCCAGACAATCGCAATCTTTGGTCACCTGAAGGATGAAATTCAGGAAGCCGATTTTATCTTTGAAATGATTCTTCACCGACAGCGCGTATTCAGCCATCTTTTCCTGAAGCCGTCGGGAATCTTCATCCCATTTCATTTTGATGGCGCCGTATTTGCAGATGATCAGACATTCGCCGCAGCCGATGCATTTTTCATTATCAATCATAACATGACCTTGAGCCTGAACGATGGCTCCGGCTGGACAGTAATCCAGACAGAGGCTGCAATTCCGGCACTGTTTGGCATTTACCCGGGGGTGGACGACTGAATGCTGGTCGAGCTTACCGGTTCTTGAGGCACAGCCCATTCCCAGGTTTTTTATGGCCGCACCCACGCCGCTCTGAACATGACCGGTGACATGCGTCAGACAGACCATGGCCTCAGAATCGAGGAAAGCACTGGCAATTCGTGATGATTTTATTCTGCTCCCTTCCATTTTGACCTCAACTTTTTCCCGGCCCACCAGGCCATCAGCAATGATGATGGGCACCTTGACCACATCAGGCGTAAAACCATGGCTCCAGGCTAGGCGGATATGATCAACCGAGTTGGAGCGACTGCCAATGTAAAGAGTGTTGCTGTCAGAGAGAAAAGCTCTCTGGCTTTTTTTGAGAACTTCATCAATAATTCCGGTAATCCACCGGGGCTTGATATGACCGGTATTTCCTTTTTCTCCAAAATGAATCTTAAGAGCCACAAAATCTTCAGCCTCTATTTTCTCGTTCAGACCAAGGACCAGATAAATTGCCTTAGCCTTTCTGGCAATCAGTTGCGGGTCTTCCTGTCTTGTAGCTCTGATGAAAAAAACTCTGCTTCTCATTATTTACCTCATTGAAGAAAATTTAACTGAGATCGATAGAAAAAATTATCTTATCAGAAGCGACCTGACGGTTTCCACCCCATCACCTAAGGAAAACTCATACCCGAGACTGATGAGAGCCTTCTCGATGGCGTCAAAAGCAAAAATAATCTGCTCTCGGGTCAGATTTCCCATATGCCCGAACCGGAAGACCTGACCGGCAATCGGTCCCAGACCACCAGCCGCCACCACGCCGTTCTCAGACAGCTTCTTCCTGAAGGCCTGGTCATCAAGAGCTTCAGGATAGCAAATGACTGAGAGCGTGGCTGCCAGGCAGGTTTCATCAGTGTAGGTAGAAAAGCCGAGCGACCCGAGTCCGCTGCGGATGGCCGAAGCAAAACGCTCATGTCTTTTGAAACGTTTTTCCAGACCTTCTTCCAGGACAAGGCGAGTGGCCTCATAGAAGGCCCGAATCTCATTGACGGCCGGCGTTGAGAAATATCTGTTGGGATTTTCCATGACCGGCAACCAGCGAAGAATATCAGCATAATAAGCTTTGACCCGGGCCAACTTCTTTCTTTTCTCTATGGCTCTTTTCGAGAAGATGTCAATGGCCAAACCCGGGGGCGCCCCGAAACATTTTTGAGCTGCAGTTAGAATGATGTCTATCCCCCAATCATCCAGTCTTTCTTCAATACCACCGGTGGCGCAGACACCATCCACCACAAACAGAGCCTCTGGTGTTTGCTGATGAATCACCTCAGCATATTCTCTAACCGGAGCGCAGGCACCGGTAGCGGTGTCCACATGAGTGCAGACAACCACATCATACTTATGCTTTTTGAGCTCGGATTTTAGCTCATCAGGTGTTATCACTTTGCCCCACTGACTCTGGATGGCACCATGCTTGATTTCGAAAGCTTCACAGATTTCAGCCATCCGGCTGCCAAAATACCCCTGGGAAATGACCAGAACGCGGTCAGAATCAGCGATGATGTTTAGCAGCGCAATTTCCATGGCTAAGGTACCGGCTCCGGCAATGATAAACGGCTGGCCGCTTGAGGTAAAAACTATCTTTTTCAGATTCTCTAAAGCTCCGCTCAGCTCTTTTTCCATCTCGGGACTGATGTGAGAAACCGTGGGCTGAGCCAGAGCCTCCAGAACCTGGTCCACCACCGGGCTCGGTCCCGGTATTAAGAGAAGTTTGCTTTCTTTCATCTTGACCATCCTTTAAACTAATTTTTTCTTTGCCTTGATCTTATTCTATTTTTCTCCACCCGCCTTCTAAAATCAAGAGAAAAACTAAAACCATCATTATCGGTCTAATTTGTACCTCTTCTCTCGTGGTCCTTTAGATTCTTGTTACAAAAATTTGTTTTCATTCTGGAGAATAATTTTGTTATCATAATTTAATAATTAAATAAGGACGGAGATAAGAGATGAAAAACAAAAATTTATTCAGGCTGTTCCTTCTGGTTTTTTTGAGCACCGTACTTATATTGGGCTCATCGCTACTGAGCTGCCAGAAAGCACCGGCCCAGAAAGCAGACCTGGTTATTGTCGGGAAAATTTTCACCGGAGTTGACCACCAGACTTTTGTTGAAGCTTTAGCCGCCGCTGAGGGGAAAATTCTGGCAACAGGTAAGAAAAATGAAATCAAGAAGTACATAGGTCCGCCAACGCGCCTGATTGAGCTCAAAGAGGGAGTAGCCATCCCGGGTCTGATCGATGCCCACACCCACTTCTCTTCTGGAGGCCAGTCGCTCATCACCCTGAGTTTTCGGGGCGTTAATTCAGTGGAAAAGGTTCAGCAGATGGTGGCCGAAAAGACAAAAGAGCTTCCGCCCGGCACTCCAATTTTTGGCCGTGAATATGATCATACTCTTTTTCCGGGTCAGAAATGGCCAACAAAAGAAGACCTGGACAAAGTCTCGCCCAACAATCCTGTAGTCATCCGCAGAGTTGACGGCCATTCAGCCTGGCTGAACAGCTTGGCTCTGAAATTTTCTGAAATCGACCAAAAAACAAAAGACCCGTTCGGTGGTGAAATTGTCCATGACCCAAAGACCGGAGAACCAACCGGGATTCTCAAAGAAGCCGCCATGGACCTGATAAAAGTCAAACCAACCATCCAATCCACACCTGAAGAAGACATCTTGAGGGCTATGGATCATGCTCGAAAGCTTGGTCTGACCGGAGTTCATGCTTCTTCGACACTGCAAGAGCTTGAGATTTATAAAAAGCTCAAAGCTGAAGGTAAGCTCACTCTCAGGGTGTATGCCTGGTTGCCGATAGAAGAAATGGAGGAATGCCTTAGGCAGGGCCTTCGCCAGGGACAGGGAGATGAATTTCTGAAGATCGGCTTCCTTAAAGCCTTCATTGACGGAACGCTCGGCTCCGGTACCGCACTGATGTTTGAGCCCTTTTCAGATGATCCGAGCAAATCCGGACTGCCTCAGTATCCAGAAGAAACTTTTTATCAGTTGATAGAAAAAGCTTATGCCAATGGTTTTCAGGTTGGCGTTCACGCTATCGGCGATAAAGGAGTTAACTGGGTGCTGAAGGCGGTAGAACGAGCCCAGCAGAAATACGGCCAAAAAGACCTGCGATTCCGGATTGAACATGCCCAGATAATCAAGCCTGAAGATTTTAGGAGATTCCAGGAGCTTGGCGTCATCGCCTCGATGCAGCCAACTCACTGCACCACCGACCTGCGCTTTTGTGAAATTCGGGTTGGTAAAGAACGTTCAAAATATGCCTACGCCTGGAGGACTCTACTGGACAACGGCGCCATCATTGCCTTTGGCTCGGACTGGCCGGTTGAACCACTTGACCCGCGGCGGGGACTCTATTCTGCGGTAACCAGAAAAAATATTGAGTCTGATTTTCCTGAAGGCGGCTGGTTTCCGGAGCAGAAATTAACTCTGCCTGAAGCCATTAAACTTTTCACCTGGGGTTCTGCCTATGCTTCCTTCGAAGAAAACCTTAAAGGCACTCTGGAACCTGGGAAACTGGCTGACATCACGGTTTATGCTAAGGACCTTTTTACCATCGAGCCAAAAGAGATTTTGACCGCACCCGTAGCTTACACTATTCTTGGCGGCCGGGTCGTTTACGAAAATAGGCAAATCAATGATTAAAAACTTCAGAAAAATTGCCAGCAGAGAATTGATAGAAAAATAATCGATAGAAAAAATTCTAAAATACCTGGCTTAAAATAATTACTGTCTTTTTTGTTTTTATGGCAGCTGACTGTCAGCCGAGTAGTCGTTCAATGATTCTGGTCAGCTCAGTTACAGAACTGACTATTTCCTCCCCATCCATAACCGCCGGTGTCATCTGGCTTTTTAGAATAAAAACTCTACTTATTCCCGATTCTTTCGCCGCTAAAAGGTCATAATTGGTATCGCCAACCACCAGGGTTTCTTCAGGGCTGGCTTTAAACTGCTCTATGACAGCACGGAATGGGGCTCCGGCCGGTTTGTGCAGGCCGCTTTCTCTCGTCAGAACCAGGTCAAATTCCAGCTCAAATTTCCCAAGAAGATAATTCACGTTTTCAGCCGAGTTGTTGGTCACCAGAGCCTTTTTTATTCTCTTTTCCTGGAGAAAACCGAGCAGCTCCCTCATGCCTTCTTTGACGACGGCTTTTTCAGTCTGTTGTTTTTCATGAGCTTCAAGGAGAGCATATTTTTCCGACCGAACTGGTTCAGGCAGGCTATCAAGGTAAGCTAAGATTGACCCGACTTCCACACCCAGCTCTTTCCTGATGGCCTGCCAGTCGTAGTCATTTTCGACCACTGTGCCATCCAGATCGAAAATAGCCAGCTTAATTTTCATAGCCAAAATAATCTTATATTCTCGAGGCCAAAATTTCAACGGATATCCTGCCTATCTCAACATGACAAATCGTTTTGAAATAAATAATAAGGCTGATAAAAAATGTTTACTTATTGCTTGAAACTTGACTATTTGTTAAAATCTAACTATAAAAAATGAAAGTAAAAACGAAGGGAGGTACCTTATGGGCAAATACTTAGCCATCTTCCTGGGCATTGTATCTATGATAGCCGGTATTTATCTGGTTATTTTTGTCTGGTGGCGGGAATTCTATGAACTGGTTTTTGGCTTCATTCCGCCGATCCTGTTCTTTGGTGGCTTGATTGCCGTGGTTGCCGGAATTTCCAGCATTAAAGACACCATCCGTCAGAAGAGGCTGGAAGCTGAGGCTTCAGTTCTTCAGGAAGAGCAAAAAACAGAAGAGAAAAAAGATTGAAATATCAACCCGGCAAAGATTTTCTTTCGTTCCGGAGCTAAAATAAAAAGACTAAAGAATTTTTGAAGTGAATGTATTCATAGGGACATTCCTGGGGTTTTTACTAACAATACTCTCTCAGTTTAACTCGTCCGTAGAGAAATGTTTCCTCCAGAATGATCCAAACCTGCTGAAAGATTTGATGCCATTAACTTCTCCTATGCTCATCACCCTGCCCGAACCACTTAACGTCTCAGATTGTTTTTCCCGGGACCAGAGTTTTCTGATTATGAAAAGAATCTTTAAGCAAACCGCCACCCTCGAATTTTTTATTGATCAGGAAAGTCAGGTAGTTTTTAGCCAGGATGGAGTTATTATCCAGGCTCGCTGGTCCTTCATCAATAAGAGCGACAGTCGCAAGCATCTTTTCCGACTTTATTTTTATCTTTATCCCGAAAAGCCTTTGTCTGACAGCAACCTGGCAAACTTAAAGATTTGGGAAATTCGGGCGGAAAGACGCTAAATGAAAAGGTTGAAGAAAATCTTAGACTGTCTTAGACGATGGCCAGAAGGCCTGCCGGCAGTTGCTGGCCTGTTAATGATTCTGGCTGTAATTCTGTTTATTATTTCTTCTTTGCCGCTCAACGGCCCGACCACCCCTTCAGAAAATCAGACTCTGACTAGTCTCAGAGAGACAGGCCAGAATATCCATCAGGAATTTGTTCGTCTTCTAAATAACCTGGAAAAAAGAAAAATCTATTTTCAAAAAAGCGGATTCCCTGAAGATGACCGAGAAGTTTTCAACCTTTTTCAAAATGTCGGCCTCAACCCGGCTATTGAAGGCCTGGCTTGGCTGGACAAAGACCTGAGTCCCTTGGTCTGGTACGGGAAGGCGGTTAATCTTAAAAACCTGCTTGCCGGCTGGTCGGAGAAATCAGAAGAAATTTTAAATAGCAGTTTCGTCATCCAGGATAAAGCTTCATTCTATTTAGTCTACCTTCAATCGTTAAACCAGAATAGGTTCCTGGCTTTTTATGAACTTCTGGCTTTCCAGCCACAATTTCAGTCAACTTATCTTAAGGAATTTCAACGTCTCTCTTCGATAACCAGGGCTGGAGCCGACATTGATTTCTGGGAATTCAGCCATGATACAGAAGCCCTGGACCGACTTTTTTCCCGGAGTCAGGACGAATACCTGAGCCAGCAACGGGAAGAACAGGAAAGTCGAACCCTCTATTTTCCCCTGCGAAACGAAAAAGGTAAAATCCTGGCCACGGTCACCCTGAATTCTCTCCAGATTCAACAGCAAAAATTAAATATCAGTAAAATCTTAAAAATTCTGGCTTTTTCCCTGGCGATTGCTGCTCTGGTTCTTCTTATCATCTGGCTGTTTAAAAAACCAAATCGAGCCCCTTGGCCTGGATTTTTATCCTGGCTGATGTTTTTGGTCAGCCTGGTATCTATAAGGTTCCTGCTAATCGGACTTTCTCATACTCCAGCGGTCAATTCCTGGGAAATCTTCTCTGCCCAGACCTGTGCTTTTATCAGTCCAGGGAGACTGGCAGGGTCCCCAGCGGATCTGTTTTTGACTTTTCTTTTACTCAGCCTTCTGATTTATTTTTCCTTTGATCTCTTTTTGCCCGACAAACAATGGCTAAAAACTTCTACTGAATCCAAAGACCAGGCTTTAAGCTTCAAGCCGCTTAAAATAATCATAGTTTCGGTTATCTCCGGGCTCTTGATTTTTGCTTTTACTTGGACAATTAAAAAAATTGTTTTTAACTCCAATTTAAACCTCCTGAGTTTTAGTTTTAGTTTTTCTGGCCTGCTCATTTACCTCAGCCTTTTTCTCAGTGCCATTAGCTTCATCCTGCCAGTGATCTATCTTTTCCGAGGGATTTTCTCTTCTTTTGCCAGAAATAAATTAGCCTGGTTTCTTTTTCTTCTTCTTGGATTAGTTTTTTACTCTGGCCCCTGGTTATTCTTAGGAGCTCCGTTCCAAGAAATAATCAGTCAGATTTTACTCTGGTTGCTCCTGGCTGTTTCTGGAGCTTTCATCATTAGAAAATCAAGATTTCTCTTAACCGCCTTTCTTCTGGTCTGCCTTTTCCAGTTTTCCCTTCTTAAGAGTTTCACTGAGACCAAAACCCGTGAACTTACCGAAAATGTTCTGGCTCATCTGGTATCTTCCCAAAAAACCTGGGCTGAGATGGCTCTTCAGCAATCATTCTCAGAGCTGGAAAAGAGGTCAAGAGAAATCATAAATTACTTCAGGCAACCGCTAGACTATGATTTTGCCCGGACTCTCTGGAATAAAACTCTACTGGCCAGGTTTAACTGGAACTCCTGTCTGTATCTTCAAGCTCAGGACCAAAAATTACTATCATCTTTTTCTTTAAATGTGCCTGTTTTTTCTGAGCAGACCGCCGACCTACCATTTTCCGAGAAACCAATCTATCAAGAACAGTTTCTGGAAATTCTCGGTCAGGAGAAACATTTCTTCATCGGGTATGACGATTTCAGAACTCCGGATGGCCGGGGTGGTCGCCTGGTTATCTGGGTAAGTCTTGACCCTGAACTTCTGCCTTTCTTCTATTCAGCTAATCCTTATTTTGAGCTTCTTCGTCTGAATACTCTACCTTCTCTCCAGCACTTTCCAGTTTTTCTGGCCATTTTTGATAGTCGCGGTCAGCAGCTCTTCAACCAAAAACAGCCGGGCTTTGCCCTGGACTCTGAAGTCAGAGACCAGATTGAATTTAAGTCAGAAGGAACCTGGTCTGAATTTCAAACCAACAGTCAAAAATATCGAGGCTATTTCCTGACTCTTAAAGATGGCAACATTTGTGTCTTTTACCATCCCGTGGAATCTTTCCGAAAATCAGCCACTGAGTTTTTAAAGTTGGTCTTTCTCTTTGCCATTTTCATCGGGCTTATGTTAATCCCTCTAGCCATCAGAAAAAAAGAGTGGCAGTTCTTCTCTCGTTCTTTCTCAGCGCGGGTTTATCTGGCTTTCTTAGCTGTGGCCTTGATTCCTCTTTTCTTTTTTATCTTCTTTACCCAGACCATGGTCGAAAGAATATTCTCAGACCGGTTCGTTCTTGAAGCTACCAACCGGGCTTATTTTGCTCGCAGCATCCTTCAGGATTTTATCAGTCTTCAGGAACAGAATGAAGCCAGCCCAACCGAATTGCCGGAAGACCTGGTCTTCTGGATCAGTAATACTCTGAATAATGATGTCAATTTATTTAAAAACGGAGTTTTTCTTTCTTCCAGCCGCCGCGAATTTTTTGAAACCGGAATACTATCGGAACTGATTGATGGAGAAATTTACTTCAGGATTATTCATAAAAATCAGCCCTTAGTCATCAGTCGGAAAGTTTTCGGAAAATATTCCTATCAGACCCTGACTGTTCCCTATCGATACCATCAGGATGTCTATTTCTTAAACCTGCCCTTTCCCTTTGAAAAACAGGAAGTCTCTCAGGCTGCCGGCGAACTTTTTGAATTTTTTATTTTCACCTCGATCTTTTTCATCCTCCTCGTCGCCTCTTTTTCCCGGGCCATCAAAAGAATGATCATCATCCCAATAAACAAACTGATTCGGGCCACTCGGCAGGTCAGTCTGGGCAACCTGGATATTCACGTTGAACACCAGGCTCAGGACGAGCTGAAAAGTCTCGTCGATGGCTTTAACACCATGGTCGAAAATTTAAAAGCTCATGAGAAAGAACTGGCTGAACTCAGCCAGAAAGTAGCCTGGACAGAAATGGCGCGAAAAGTTGCTCACGAAATAAAAAACCCCCTTACGCCTATCCAGCTTTCCGCTGAGCATATCTTAAAAGTTTATGAAGATAGACATCCAGATTTTGACCAGATACTCAGAGAATCCATCTCTTACATAATTACAGAGGTGGAAAACCTCAGGCGAATTGCCCAGGAGTTTATGACCATTGCCAGAGAATCCGGAACGGTAAAAGAAGATTTTGACCTCGAAGCTGTCATCCAAGAGTTGCTCCAGCCCTACAAAAATGCCCTCAGCGACCGCATTCTCTTCAGTTTTAAAGAAGAAGGGAATAATTTTGAATTAAATGGCGACCGGGCAAAAATTAAAATTGCCATTCGTAATCTCCTGATTAATGCTATTGAAGCAATTAAAGGTCAGGGAAAGATTGAAATTATTTTGCGAGAAAAAGACAGAGAGCTCGAGATAGAAATCAAAGATATGGGTTGTGGCATCCCGAAAGAAGTTCTGAGTCATATTTTTGAACCTTATTTTTCGACCAAAGAAAAAGGCACCGGACTGGGCTTACCTATCTGTAAAAGAATCATTGAAGAGCATGAGGGAACCATCTGTCTTGAAAGTCAGCCAGGCTGGGGAACTAAGGTCATCATCACTCTACCGCGAATTAAAGAGGCCTAGAACCTGTCAAGAAGATTCTTTCCGGACAGCCAAAAGGACCTGATAAAATGTATTTACTAATTTTTTTTGATATTTAAAAACATTATAGATAGAAGCTGATTTTTGTGGCAAAATGGACTCTTAAAAATATCGTCCTGAGAGGTAAATAATGCAAATCCTGGTTGCCTATTACAGCCTGACCGGCAATACTCGGATGGTGGCTGAAGCCATCTCTGAAGCTCTGCCCGAGCCGAAAGAGCTAAGACCGTTAACTGAAGTTAGTTCAGTAGAAGGCTATGATCTGATTTTTAACGGCTTTCCTGTCCATTCTCATAGTGTCCCTTATCAGGTCGAACCATTTCTCAAGAATTTACCGGCTGGAAAAAAGACTGCTCTGTTCCTGACGCACGGTTCAATTCCAGGAACCAGGCTGTCGCGCCAAGCTTCAGAAGAAGCTATGATCCTGACTGGCAAAACCAGAATTCTGGGGACTTTTATGTGCCGGGGAAAAGTTTCATCTCAGGCCATGGAAGTCCTGAGCAAATCACCTGAACATAAGCTCTGGGTAGAAATGGCCGTAACCGCTAGAACCCATCCTGATAAAAATGACTTAGAAGATGCCAGGACTTTTGCCCGCTGGATTTTGTCCCTAGCCAGCCAATAAAATTTGGTTTTCGACAAAGCAGAAAAATTACCTGAATTGATCCTAATTAAGTTAATCATCTGAAGGGCAAATTTTTTCCCTTCTCTTTTAATAGGATTTATCCCGCCCAACAGCCAGCCTTACATCAGGTGTCTGATCCTGTCAAAGCCTGAAATACCAATGACTTCCAGTGTCTTTCCACTTTCTTTTTCCAGCTGGTCGAGCAGCAGATTCAATCCCAGAGTATCACTGGCGATGTGTCCGGCCACAATGACATTCAGATTAGCTTTTTTTGCTTTCTCCAGGGCTTCTTCACTGAAATGCATTCCGACCAGAGTGCTTATCCCGGCCTGAGCCTGCTTTTCAAAAATTTCATTAGAACCTTCAGTTCCACCAGTCATATCCACATAAATCTTGCCAACCCGGCTGTTTTCAGAACCGGAGAGAATTTTTGGCGGAGCTGAGCCAGCGGCTGATTTCCGGTATTCGGGTAATTCTTCCAGCAGATCTATCACCTCTTTCAACCTGGAAGGGGCCTTTTCCCGGAAAAGCTCCGTCAGGTATTTAGTCACGCAGTTATCAGCCGGAGTATGCAGGCAGATAAGAGGTAGTTTGAGCAACCTGGCCACGTCCACTGCCCGATTATGGTTTACAGGCAGAAGTCTTCTCTCCACCTCACCGATGCGTTTTTCCATCAACTGCTCAGCTACACTTGGAGTTATACCAAAGGAAGTCAGCAGGTCGATTTGAAGCCCCATAACCTCATGCAGTTGAGCCAGGGCCCGGCCTTCTGGATGATGGGAGATAATCAGGTCTATTCTTTCGTTCCGGTCGCGATTTAAAAGATAAGTCAGCAAGATTTCGCCTACTTCCATATCGATGCCGGCAATAACTCGATGAACCTCAGTTCCAGGATCTCCGACCAGAAGGCGGCTATCGGCATACGGATTAAAAAGTCGATCCGAGTCAAAGGTCTCTTTTTCTTTATCTTTCAATTGCTCATACTTTTCTTTCTCTTCCCGAAGCAGACGGTCGATTTCTTCCCGCGGACGAACGTCATTTCTTAGGCCAATTTCTATCGCTTTAGAATACAAATCTTTAAGTTTCATTTGCCCTCCTCACTGAACTTTTAATCGTTCGTTAAAAGAGCTATAAAATATCCAGGCTTTAGAAGCTAAGTTTAAGGCTTTTCTGTTGAGCTTTTCAACTTCTCTAACAAAATTCGTTAAACCTTTTTGACCGATAAAGCATGATAGCCGGACAAGAGGTTTTCCAGCTGTCAATCTTCTTTTTTGACCAGAAAATAATTTAGCCTTTCTCCGCCCAGAAGCTCTCTCCTGTTGGCGGTTGTAAACAACAGAGGCAGGATTCCGAGTCAGCAACCGGGATTTTAGTTCATCAGTCAGTTGATTTACTCTAGCTCTCATTTCTTTTATTTCAGGCGACAGAAAATAGTTCATAGTATTTATACAGAAAATATAACGGCTCTAAGGACATAAAGCAAGCTCCGTTTAAACCAGAGTCAATGTTTCTCGCTGATTGACAGCTTGCTTTTAATCAGATAAATTTTAACCGTGTTAAGCAGAATTATTGTTTTAGGTCTTCTTTTTTACCTGATCTATCGGGTGGTACGTTTTTTTCAGTCAATCGGGGCAGATAATGGGCGACAAAATCCGAAAGCCACCTCAAACCCCGGGAAAATGATGGTCAAAGATGAAATCTGCAACACTTACCTACCAGAAGACGAAGCTCTAAAAGAAGTTCACGGTGGTCAGACTTATTATTTTTGCTCTGAAGAATGCCGGAAAAAGTTTCTGGCCTCAAAAGAAAAAGGCAGTTGACTCCTGCCTGCCTTAATAGCTAGAAAACCTGATGGAAAAATCAACAAATTCGTCCTGGTAATCTTTCCATTCTACTTTCACTTCTTCAACCCTGGCTAAACGAGGACCCTTTTTTATTTCTTCAAGAAACCGCTCCAGGACTTCTCTCTCGCCTTCAGCCACCACTTCGACCCGGCCATCAAAAAGATTGCAGACCCAGCCGGTTACTCCAAAACCGTTGGCTATATGCTGAGCAAAATACCGGAAAGCCACCCCCTGAACTCGTCCGGAAATAAAAGCATGAAATCTGGCTTTCATAGCAAAAATTTTATCATAAAACTTCTGTCTTAAAAATCTTCAAAGCGGAAAATACCAGGGAACAGTTTATCCCGCAGGCTATCAAAATGTTCTCGATATATCGATTTTTCTTCTCCTTATTATTTCAGAGAGAGCCTTTAATTATTTCTTAATTCTTCTAAATTTTATATCTTTTTTAAGTTAAAATAAGCCCATGAAAAAAGTTTTGCTGACGGTAGCTGGCTTTGACCCGAGCTCGGGAGCTGGAGCCACTCTTGACCTCAAAGTTTTTAACCACTTCGGATTTTACGGTCTAGCTGTACTGACTTCCATAACTGTCCAGAATTCTTCCAAAGTTTATAGTTTTAAAGCACTTGCCCCGGAATTAATCCTGGAGCAATATCGAAAGTTAAAGTCTGATTTTAAGCTTTCCGGTATAAAAATCGGCATGCTGGGCAGAAGTAAGGCTATTTCGGCTATTGAAGAAATTGTGTCTGAAAACAGAAAATTACCCATCGTCCTTGATCCCGTCTTACGTTCGACTTCAGGTAAATGGCTGATAGAAAAAAAAGATATTCCGGAGTTGATAAAAGCCATGAGTGGGAAAATAGCTCTTATTACTCCTAATCTGGACGAAGCCTCCCTCATTCTTGGAGAAAAGATTAAGACCGTAGAAAATATGAAGCAGGCTGCCCGCAGGATAAGTCAGCTAACTCGCTCTGCCTGTCTTCTTAAAGGTGGACATCTAAAGAATAAAGCGGTGGATGTCTTTTTTGACCGGAGAGATTTTCACCTTTTTGAAAAGAATAAATTGCGGTCAGAAGTTCACGGCACAGGCTGTTTTCTTTCTTCAGCCATACTCTGCTTTCTGGCTCAGGGACTTTCACTCACTGAAGCCTGCCAGAAGGCTTCAGAGACGATCAGCCAATTTATCCACTCTCCCCTGCTGCTTTCCAGGCGTCCGCTGTTTGATATCTAATTTTTTGATTATTTATTCTTGGTTTAAGGGATCCGGGTCATGTCAATGATTAAGCGGCAGGGCTGAGACTCGATCTCATTTTCCTTTTGACTTAGCTTTATCTTTAGGCACCAGTTTCATAACTTTTTCTTCCACTTTTTGGACTGCTTCAGCCGAAAAAGCCAGGGGATGATAAAGGCTATTCAGATAAAGGGGAATCTGGTCACGGTAATGTTTACTCATAAAATGTCCACTCTGACCCGAACTTATCACCGCCAGTGAATCATCCAGATCACTCAGGTCGATAATCAGCCGGCAGGAAGGTCCGCCGGAAGTTTTCCAGCCATCGTTACCAAAACTTGCCCTGACGGTGGTAGCATCTCCGATCATGGGATAGTCGCCACAGTTAAAAAAGCTCAAGGGAGATTTCTGGCCTAAGATGTGCTGATAGTTCAGACTGTGCATTTTTGCCCAGTCCCATTTCCCTGGATTTTTCCCGGCTTTTTTTCTCATCTCATTCAGAGCAGCAATCAGAGCCTGTTTGATTATCTCATCCCGGTTTTCTCGCTCTTGGCTGTCAATCCGATCAAACCAGGGTGAATCGGGATTAGCCAGAATTCTTTTCAGTCCGGCTTCTTTTACTCTGAAATAACGCGAAGCATCTTGAAGGTCCACTCCGAGTTCATCCCCAAAAGTCAGCTCTTCCATCTTTTTCCAGAAAACTTCAAACAGGGCTGGAGCTAAACCACCTCTGATTTCTCCTGACCATTGTTCAATGATCCTTCTGGCTTCTTCAGCTTTGGGATCGGTTAACTTTATCTCCCGGACAATTTTCAGAACTTGTTCCGCCCTCTTCGAAAATACATCATTCTGAATCTTGATGAAAGAATCAATTGAATGGCCACCCCCGGTCTTTATCAATTCCTCAATCCGATCCTTCCTGTATGGTGCCAGCCAGTCGAAGCTGATATAAGGCTGATAACCATCCGGTATAATGCTGCTATTAGCTGTGATTATATAACCTTTCTCAGGGTTGAACAGATTTGGCTTTTCTTCTTCTCGCAGATATCCCTGCCACTGACTATCTTCCTTCCAGCCAGGATAAGGATAAACAGCTGCTTCCTTTTTTCTTATGGGAATTTTGCCAGAAAGATAATAGCCGATATTGCCTTCGACATCGGCATAGACGAAATTTTGGGAAGGATTGTCAAAAAATCTAACTCCCTGGCAGAATTCCTGCCAGTTGCCGGCTTTGTTGATCAGATAAAGTCCTTCAAATGTCCGGTCACCATCATAAATAGTCCAGCGTAAAGATATCGGCAGTTCACAGGTTATCAGGAAAGGAGTTAATATAGGTCCTTCCTCAGTCCAGAGGATATCCATAACTTCAGGGTCTTTTCTCCCCCTGACCTTTATAACCTCTTTCCTGGTAGTAAGTGATTTCCATTCTCCCTTTCGGAGATAGGTGTTATTCTGCCATTCAACTTTTTCGAAGTATAAATCCTGGACGTCAGCATAAGAACTGGTCACGCCCCAGGCGATTTTTTCGTTATGACCGATCACCACCAGGGGAACACCGGGAAGGGTAACTCCAGCCGCCTTAAATCCCGGACATTCAAGACTCATTTCCATCCAGATTGGTGGAACAGTAATCATCAGGTGAGGGTCATTAGCCAGCAATGGTTTTCCACTCTGACTGAGTTTTCCTGAGACTACCCAGTTGTTACTGCCCTGAAGAATATCTCCCTGCTGCCAGCCAAGGTGGAGAAAATCAAGTTTTATCGAAGAATCTGGCAAGAAATCTATTCCTTCTTCCAGCAAATCTAAGGCCTTGGGCCCTAATTTTTTTACCAGCTTCATCCTGGAAATTTCTGAAGAAAAATCAGCGGCCAGGCTGAGGGCCAGAACCTGTTTTATCGCCAGGCTGTCTTCCACCCGCCAGGGTTCAGGTCTCACCCTCAGCACCACCAACTCTGGCGGCCAGTTCCATTTTCTCTCCTCAAGCCAAGTGTTAATCCCGCGGGCATAGGCTCTGGCTAGTTGCTTTATCTCTCCAGACATCTGTTCATAATCTTTTTCTATGGCCATAGACAGCCCCACCACCCGGGCCTGCCTATCCTGTTTTAGAGCTGGTTTGCCCAGAATTTCTGACGCCCGGCCAGTAGCCGTCCTTCTGAGAAGTTCCATCTGCCACATTCTCTGCTGAGCCTGCACATAGCCCACAGCAAAAAACAGGTCCCCCTCATTTTCGGCTCTGATGTGAGGCACTCCCCACCTGTCCCAGCTAACTGTAACTTCAGACTGAAGGCCAGCAATTTTGATTGAGCCGCCAGCAGTCGGCAAAGAGAGGCGGAAATCAATATAGATAAATATTATTGCCCCCAAGAGCAGAAAAACAATAATCAGAAAAAAGCATTTTAATATCCTTAAAATCTTTATCATTCGCTCTTTGGGATCGTACCAGAAATATTTCCAATCTGACCGCGGGCTTTCACCAGTTGGTCAGTTTTTTTAAGGATAGATTCTGGAAATTTTACTCCCTGCTTTCTGGCTGCTTCATCATTCACATAAAACCTGACCCGGTCTATGTATTGAAATGGAATCCGGGTCGGGCTTTCCCCGTTTCTAATCCTGATAATTATCTCAGCTGTTTTGAGGCCAATGTCACGGAAGTCAAAGCCCATTGAGGCACAGGCTCCAAACTCAGCGCCAAGAGCAAAGGCCGCAAAAAGAGGCCGCCCATTTTCTTCAGCTAATCTTCCAACCAAGTCAAAGTTAGCATTGATGGTGTTATCTGAAACCGGGAAAAGAACTTCAATCCTGTCGCGCACCAGACTCTGGACTGCCTGGACTATATCCTGAGCTCTGGAAACAGGCTGGCTGATGACTTCCAGCCCTGAGTCTGAAGCCGCGTCTTTCATCAGGTCGAGATAATACTCAGAATTAATTTCTGAAGGAGTCCAGATAGTGCCAATCTTTTTGACCTCTGGAAAAACCTGCCTGATCAATTCCATAACCTGCCTGATGGGAGCGGTGGAACAAACACCCGTGACTCTCTGGTCGTGATCAACCGCTGTCCGGCCAGCCCGAAGGATATAGGGATTAGCTACTGAAGAAAAGACAATAGGAAGACTGTCCGTAGCAATCATTGCTGATTGTAAAGCTGGAGTGGAAATAGCCACCAGCAGTTTTGATTCTCTGGCCAGTTGTCTGGCCTGATCTGGTAGCAACGACACCTGTCCATGAGCTTTCTGGGTAATGACTTTCAGCTTGTCTCCAGTTTTTCTTTGATAGTCATCAAGCCTTTCTTGCATCGCCTTAAAAACTTCAGTCGATGTCGGTGAGTCATAGGCTAAGAGTACACCGATGACATAGGTGTTTGAAGGCTTTTCGTTTTCAGCCACTTTCTTCTTACAACCAGCTACCATCAGGCAAAAACACATACCCGTCAGAATTAGCATTCCCAGCAAAAGACGTTTTTTCTTCTGAAAATTTCTCATGTTTTAACCACTTTTTAAATTAACTATTTTTCTCCATAACCGGTCATCGAGGTTGCCACCACTGACCACAGTGACCACTTTTTTACCCGAGAAAATCTCCGGATAAGAAATCAAGCCAGCCAGAGCCAAAGCCCCAGCTCCTTCAATTTTTTCCTGATGATGTTTGAATAAAAGCCTTATCGCCTGATAGATAGCCTGTTCTTTGACGGTGATTACCCGGTCAACATATTTCCTGATCAGGTCAAAGGTAATGGCCCCCTCTTCCAGCCCGCCGGCTACAGCCTCGGCGATGGTTGGCTTTTCCCGAAAGTCATTGGTCAAAAAACCTCGGTCAAGCGAATTTTTGATGAAAGCTGAATTCTCCGGTTCAATACCGGTGATTTTAATGGCAGGTTTTAAAGTTTTCAGATAAACAGCGACACCTCCAATGAGTCCACCGCCGCCTACTGGAACCATTACTTCCTCCATCTCGGGTAAATCTTCCAGGATTTCCAGACCGCAGGTCCCCTGGCCGGCCACTACCTGTTCGTCATTATAGGGCGAAACAAAGATCTGGCCGTTCGACCCGGCTTCTTGTCTGGCCTGAGTCTCAGCCTGCTCGCAGGTTCCATCAACAAAAATCAGTCTGGCTCCGGTGGCCTCCAGTTTCTGTCGCTTAAGGCTTGAAATAGAAGCAGGAACATAAAGGGTTAGATCAAGCTTCTCTTGCTGGCAGACAAAAGCCACGGCCAGGCCATGATTCCCAGTGGAGGCAGAAATCACTCCTTTTTTTTGACAATCAGGCAGATTGGCCAAAATCTTATTACAGGCACCACGAATTTTGAATGACCCGGTTGGCTGATGATTTTCCCACTTGAAATAAATCCGGGCATCCAGCTCAACCGACAAATCCGGAGAAAAACTGAGTTCTGTTTTCCTGGCGTATGGTCTGATTGTTGACCTGGCTGCTTCAATCTCGATGACGAGCTTATTTTTCATAACTTTTCCATTTAGAATCGGAATACCTAATTATTTATAACACACCCTTAAAATTTGACTCAAGCTTAATCTTACCTTATAGTTTAAATTCAGAAACAATTTAATATTAAAGTTATCAGAATGAAACCGGCTGAATTTAAAGGTTATATTCAGGTTTATACCGGCGACGGTAAGGGCAAGACTACCGCAGCCCTAGGATTAGCCCTTAGAGCTGCCGGCCAGGGGTATCGGACTTTTATCGGTCAATTCCTCAAAGGTCAACCGAGCGGAGAAATTCTGGCTGTCCAGAAACTCTCACCTTTAATCACCATCGAACAATTCGGCCGAAAAAAGTTCATTAAGGTTACTGAAAACTTTGAAGATGAAGATTACCGGCAGGCAAAAAAAGGTCTGAAAAAATGCTTGAAAATCATGCGCCACGGAGATTATCAGATTATCGTCCTGGATGAAATTAATGTGGCTATGAATCTCGGCCTGATCAAAGAAGAAGATATCCACCAATTTCTGGATAAGAAACCGGAGAAGGTTGAAGTGATCCTGACCGGAAGATACGCTCCGGAGTCAATCATCGAAAGAGCTGATCTGGTCACGGAGATGGTCTGCAGGAAACACTACTATGAGAAGGGAGTCAGAGCCAGAAAAGGAATTGAAAAGTAAAGCAGCCCCGAGAATTCAGGAAAAAGGACAGGGAAAAGAACGGTTTTTCAGTTACTATAAAAAATAGCCAATTTATAAATGATGACATAAGATGCGATTAGATAAGGAAAGATTTCAGCAGTTAGTGGAGGATGCTATTCGGAATGTACCTAAAAAATATTTTCGCCGGATACAGAATGTGGCCATTCTGGTGGAAGATTTTCCACCGCCGGGTCAAAACCTGCTCGGGCTTTATCATGGAGTCCCGTTAAAAAACCGCGGTTCTTATTACGGTAATGTCCCTCCAGATGTAATTGTTCTTTACAAGGAGCCGATTGAAAGCCTCTGCCAGAGCGAAGAAGAAATAAGAGAAAGAATTGAAGAAGTGTTGCTCCATGAAATCGGACACTATTTTGGTCTGGAGGAAAAGGAATTAAGAGAAATAGAAGCCTGGAGAATAAAAAGAGCCAGGAAAATTGAAAGAGAGGAGAATTGAGCATGGATATGAAGCTTAAGGGAATTTTTGCCGCCCTGACCACACCTTTTGTGGATGGGAAAATTTCTACTGAAAAGTTCAGAGAAAACATCCAGAAATTCAATGAGACCGGACTGGCTGGCTATGTGGTGATGGGTTCAACCGGCGAAGCTCCATTCGTGGATGATGATGAATCAGAAGTCTTAATTAGAGAAGCCAGAAAAGCCGCCAGCCCTGAGAAATACATCATCGCCGGTACCGGACGCGATTCAGCCGAATGGACCATTAAATTAACCAACCGGCTGGCCGAGGCTGGTGCCCAGGCCGCCCTGATTAAACCGCCTTATTATTACAAGAGCCGCATGAACTATGCCGCCCTTAAGGCTTATTATTCAGAAGTGGCTGACCGGGTAAAGATACCGGTTATAATGTATAACATCCCCCAGAATACCCAGGTCTGGCTGCCGTTAGAGCTGGTGGTGGAACTGTCAAGGCATCAAAACATCATCGGGCTCAAGGAAAGCGGCGGCAGCCTGGCTTACCTGAGCGAGGTGTGCAGCAAAGTTCCGGCTGATTTCCATTATTTTACCGGTTCGGCCAGCATACTTTATTCCGCGCTGGATATGGGAGCATGTGGAGCCATTCTGGCGCTGGCCAACGTGGCGCCTGAACACTGCGTTAAGCTGTATGAACTATTTACGGCCGGGAAAAAAGAAGAAGCCAAAAAACTTCAGTACAAACTAATTCCTTTAAACCGGGCACTGACGGAAACGTATGGTATTCCAGCCATAAAATATGCCCTGGACCGCCGCGGCTTTTACGGTGGCCCCTGCCGCACTCCCCTTCTCCCCCTAGATGAAAAAACCAAAATTGAAATAAACAATTACCTAACAGAATTAAACCTGATCAAATAAAAATTGGCCCTGTTGCCAACAAGACAGTTAGTTTAAACGGCTGGAAAAAGCAGGGCTTCTGGAGCTGGCCATAAAACAAGACGGAGAACCATAGCCAAAAAAAATCAGAGCACTTGTTAAACCTTAAGCTTAAACTCAGGGTCTTCTTTTTTCAGCAGTTCCTTTATAAGCTGAACAAATTCAACGGCTGTTTTTAGGCCTGATTCGGCTTCTGTTCTGGTAATAGGAGCCTCAGTTTCATAGGTAAAAATGTTTCTTTTACGCCGCATCCTGTCAAAGCGAAGTATTAACGGTTTGGCTTCCTCTTGCCAGGCCTGCTCCAGAAATTCAATGACTGTTTTATGCTGAAATCCATCTTTTGGTCTTAATCCTTTTAGCAGCATATAGGCTCTGGCCGCTCTTAACATAGCAAGATAAGCCACTGTATAGGCTATCCCCGCGTCAATGGAAAGGTTAAGCCTGGCTGCTTTCAGGTCTTTTTCACTGCGAAGCATCAATTTCTTTATGGCTGACCAGTCCGTGTTTAATTTTTGTAATAATCCCTTTCTTAAATACTCTTTTACAAACTCCTCATAACTCATCAACTCCCCCAACCAGAAATACTTTGGGACCCTTAAGGATTTCTTTGATAAATGAGTCTCCTTTCTTTTTTCTGGCTTTATATTCAGCTCTCCGGAATATTACATAATTAATTTCCCTTCTCAGCAAGCTCTCAACTTTTTTGATCTCCCGAACCAGGGTGTCTTCATCAACCTTTCCTATGATAAAAAGGTCAATGTCGCTTCCTGCCTGTTCCTCTGACCGGGCGTATGAACCATAAATAAAAGACGTTTCTACGCCCTTGATTTTGCTCATTATTTCTTGCAAAAGACCAGCAACACCAATCGTCTTCAGGACAATGCTCTTAAGTTCTTCAAACAACGGGTAGGATTTATTGAGAGAATAAAATACCAGATTGCCTTTTCTGGCGGAAACAAACAAACCTTCTTTTTCCAGCGGCCGCAATTCTTTTCTGATCATGGCCACGGGTATGGATAATATCCGCTCCAGTTCTCTCAAATAGTATTGAGCGTCAGGATTGGTAAAGTACAACCTGAAAAGAGCGGCTCGAGTTTTGGACTTAAAAATTCTGGTAATATCCATTTGTTA